>Ga0209589_1001838_pt1 | contig 35790 bp, 11 predicted proteins | sample CowpeawhiteBW_FD_187525 | JGI IMG/M metagenome (GOLD analysis project Ga0209589, IMG submission 187525) | Root nodule microbial communities of legume samples collected from California USA - Cow pea white BW (SPAdes) (version 2) | ecosystem: Host-associated > Plants > Roots > Nodule | place: USA...
ATATGATAAATATATTATTGTTATTCTGTTAATCCAAATTAAAATCATATATATCATAAAAGTATTAGTGTTTAATAGATTAGATACTTCATTGATATGCATTGGTAAAATATCCTAAAGTATTGATGCGGATATGTGCCAGATATGGATAGGTGATCTAGATTGAAGTATCGGTGCATCATAGGTTGTTCGTAATGATCAGGTACGCTTCCACATTCTATTGTTTTGGGATATTCAGAACTGCTTAAATATTGTTAGGTTTATTTCTCTTTTTAAATTGATCTGGTTTGATCCATATTCTAACAATCTTCCCATGGATTCTCTCATGCATTAATTGGAAGACTCACATAAAACTAATAATGAAACAATTTACTATGTATACAACTGGCATGGCACACTACGAATGAACAATTATCTTTCATTTTCATGCAGACAAATATGTTTTCTCTACTGTATTTATTAAATCCCTTGCATGCACACCATACTACATAAGAGTCCATGGATGACTGAAAATGGGGCTTCTACTTCTTCAACTGAGAGAACATTTTTAAGTAAATAATATTTTATAAATTAAAAAGAGTATAAAAAAGAAAACAAAATATTACGAGCAACAGAAATTTAAAGTAAACAAATAACAAAACTGTCAGAAATGGGATTTGAACCCATGCCCTCTTTCGAAGACCAGAACTTGAGTCTGGCGCCTTAGACCACTCGACCATCCTGACATTTCTGACTATTGGCATGGCTTGCCGAAAATAAATTTATATTGATTTAGTAAAGCCAATAAGAAAGTACACGTTGATCAGAACAATTTATGAAACAACATCAAAGTCCACTTTGATTTATGAACAACTTTGTCAGCATTCTTGAAACTCCTATACCTCAAGTAAAACCAACCTTTGATTTGTTTGCCTCAGAAAATTAGATGAACTATATTGGGATTCAAATATAAAAAAGGTGAAGGTTCAATAGCTAACACTCTTTGAAACCTTGGATGTTTTTTTTTTATCAGCAATAACTAATATATAAGTAAAAGAGTGAGACATTACAGATGCCTCAACCCATGTACAAAACTAAAGAAACAAAGGAGATAAAAAATGAACCTATAATACTAAATCTCCTTTTCAACATACAAACCCTCGGGCGATATCTCAAGGGTAAGATGCTGGAGTATTCCTAGAGTTGTGGCTCAGGATAGAGGGTAACACGAGCATTCTTTGAGTTGTGGCTCGGAATAGCGAGTGTTTTCGCATGTGTTCTACAAGTGATGGCTTGTAGGTTGGACAGTAACGATAACTTGAGATTATTAACCAAAGAAGTAGAACATGGATTGCATGGTGGTGGTCGTGTGATATGAGATCAAGGATGAGGATCCTTGGATTGTGTGTGTTTTGTTATATAAATTGATGCATATGTTTTATTCTGTTAGCTCACCCTATCTGCTTGTGTTTGGCGATAATCGTGTATGCGGTACATGGGAGCAGTCGATATTGCAGGTGGATCTGGTGAGGCATAGAGCCAGAGCGGGGCTAGTTGGGAGAGGACTTTCTCAAAGTTTTATATTTTATGAGTTTTTAGAGAATTTGTAATATTTCATATTTCTACTTGTAGACATTATAATTGAGTTTTAAATTTTATGGATTTGAGTTAATTTCGGATGTAATAAAAGTTTTATATTTTCCATGTTTTGGAAAATGGAGCTTAATAAATGAGCATTTAATATTATTATCTTATTTTATTAAGTAAATTCGTAATATTCGGACGGGATGTTACATTTATAATTATGGATTTTATTTTTATTAAATTATGAAGTAATAAATGTTTTAAATTTCTCGCGTTTTTAGGAAATGTTGTTTAATAAATGATGCTGATGTATTATTTCTTTATTTTATTATTTAAATTCGTAATATTTGGTCGAAATGTTACAATGAGCTTCATACGATTGTGTTCTCCTCGCACGATTTGATGTAGGTTTGCTTTTATGTTACTACCGCTGTCTTGAACGACTTTATATGTTTTGCTTTCTGCTATTCCTTCACCATCAGTTGTAGACAACAAAAAAGCGTGTGACTTGGGTGTATTTTCACTCCTCTCTACTGTGATAATTTAGTGCCCGTACTCCTCAACCATTTCGGTAACTTTATAGTATTTCTCACTCAAATCAGTGTAATAGCTAACATGTGAGTAAGGGTTCATATCTAAATCAGCAAAATGGGTTAAGTCTATTTTTGGGTACCCAAAGCAATCGCCTTCATGATGGGCCAAAAAACATTTGAGACCCAACTTTTGTTAAGAGGGGGCTTCTCCCTGCACCTCCAATAATTTCTCCTGTACCCCCAAAATCTACTTTAATTTCATCTTTGCCCATAGTTAAAATCTGAGTTAATGTTTTTTACCGCAGTGCACCCCCAAAATTTCGTGCCTCACCGTACTGCACCCCCAAAAGCAGATTCTCTGCACTCTCTGCACCCCTTGCACATGGAATCTCTTTGACCTTTATTTTATGCACTCTATGCACTCTCTGCGCAGCACTCTCTGCACCCCTCCACACACTCTTCATCCCCTTCTCCCTCTTCTCCCTCTTCTCCCTCTTCTCCCACACAACAGCACCCACCTTCTCCCTTTTCTCCCTCTTCTCCCACACAACAACACCCACGCCATCCTTTTCTCTTCTCCACACACCATTGTTCTCCCCAGCGTCGTCGGCAAGCGCGTTTCTTCTCTTCCCGCCGATTCTCCATTTTTCACGGTACGTGTGTATTTTGATTTTAATTGATTTTAGTTGTAGCTTTGAATGCTGTTGTTTTGTCTTAAACCTGCTTCGAAAATAATGTGGAAGGTGGGTTGTGTTGATGTCTGTGTATTTGAGAGAGGGTTTTCGAGTTTTTTTTTTTATTTAGGAAACGGATTATGGAATCCGTTTCCCCTGCTTTTTGTTTTTTTTCTAAACGGATTGTGGAATCCGTTTGGGTAATTTTTTTTTTTTAGGAAACGGATTTTGTAATCCGTTTCCTTTTTATTTATTTTTTTTCAAAAGCGGATTGTGAAATCCGTTTGGTAACTTTTTTTGTTTTTTTTTTGCTAAACGGATTGTGGAATCCGTTTGGGTAATTTTTTACGACCTCTTCATCGCTGGCCTATCAGATTACTATTTGCATCCTTTTTCTGCACTTTTCATATTTTATATCTTTTGAAAAATTAAATAACTATTAATTTAAAGAATGTCAATAAATATTGAGGTTAAAAGAAATTAAGAATTTGGTAGAACAAAAAATAAGAAAAAAATGCATTAATTATAGTTAGTAAGAAAAAAATGTAAAAAAAAAGTAAGAAAAAAAAATCAAGTAACAATTTCTTTCTACGTAGTGTTCTTTCTCTTCAGTGGCAACGAGACATGTAAGCTTATTATGTATTTGTGAGGTGGTGTATTTAGTAATCACAGATGCATAAAGCAAAAGGATTTTTTTTTAGGAAACGGATTTTGGAATCCGTTTCCTTTTTAATTTTTTTTTTCAAAAACGGATTGTGAAATCCGTTTGGTAACTTTTTTTTTTGGAAACGGATTGTGGAATCCGTTTCGTGTTTATGAAACGGATTCTGTAATCTGTTTCATAAAAAAATTCGCAAACTTTTTTATGAAACGAATTACGGAATTCGTTTCACAGTGTTATGAAACGGATTCTGTAATCCGTTTCCCATAAATTTTGATTTTTTTGGAGAAACGGCTTTTGTATTCCGTTTGATAAAAGTTTGAAACGCGTTATATAGTTTATGAAACAGAAAACAAATTCCGTTTCACTTCACAAGCAAACAGAAAAAAACTTTAGCTAGTAAGAAGCTGGTAAGAAGGCTAACCTGGATGGGAAAAGACAACGCAGTTACCCAAAACGACCTTCTTTCAAACAACCACCAATCAAATAACCTTCGATCACAATAAACACAATGCTAAAGACAACGACAAAATAAAAAACATTCCTTACAAAAAAAAAAGTGATACACACCAGAGGGACCACCACCGACAATGAACGAATGAATGAAGGACAGAAAATCTCAGGGACCACGGACCACACAGAAGAGAATGAGAGCAAGAAAGCACTGGACAAGAAACGAAACGCAACGCGAGCACAAAATAGTTGGGGGTGTAGGAGGTTGGTGACGCAGTAAATGAAATTTACTGTGTCCTAACGACTTTCACCCACTCTGATAAATAAGGATATAAGAGTCTTTTTTGGGATACAGAAGAAATGTTGGAGGTACAGGGAGAAGACCCCACATTAAAATTGATTCTCTAGTAGTGTAAGAGAGGAAGAGGCCTCCCCCAGCCCACTAAATAAATATGTAATTATGTTGTTATTATCAGATTTTTTTTTTTCAAATATTTGATTAGGGGTGTTGGTAAACATAACTATAACATGGCATTTGAAGACGAGTGCGAATAAAGAGGATAGTTTTTACAATAATATAATATTCTGAAAAGCACATCAATGCTGTTAGTTTAGTTAGTTAATAGGGTTTATTAATCCAGCAAGAGGGAAGTTTTAAAGTAAAGATGGGGTGCAGGAAGAAGCAGTCCTATGTTTTGTATTTATGTAGTAATGGGCCTAGAATTCTCTATCCACACCCTTTTCTACCAAAACTCTCATTCCCACTTCTGCTCTCACAAACTAGAAACAACCAAAATTTCAGACGCTCAAATTCATTTACCAACATTTACTTTTATGAACACTTCCCACATATACCAAGACATCAACTTGTAAGAAATAAACAACGAAGCACCGAACAACCAACCAACAAATAGACCCACTAACAATAGATATATAAAGATAAATAAGGAATAATCAAAAAACAATGAAAAGTGAGTGAACCAGAGAGTGAGAAAAAAAACTTTTTTTGCAAGTTACACCAACCTTAGACTTAGATTGTTCATGAAACATGTTGGGACAAATTTTTCTGTCTCTAGCTACCTAATTTTAAATTTGTTACATGACCACTCATTTCATTTTGAACCCTACCTAGTTCAAATCAGACAATATGTGGAACAAGATCAAATGAGAACTTTATTTGTTGTTTTCTTATGTCACTTTTAATTTCACTGAATCATAACAATAGATATTGTATAACGATAGTTAAGTTATGTGTGTAATATACAACTTCACATTAAATAACACATTATTTATTAAATTAATATATAAGTTGTTTATTAATACATAACTATTTCAACATGTATGTTTAAAAGAATATGGGACATTGATCTTAGTTGAAGTGACCTAAAATATAACTTGAATTTGTCTTCAGATACATTGGACTAATTTCAAATTCAAATTTGTTAATGTGGACTGGACTGAGTTAGTGAGATAAGATGAGTCGTGAACGTCTACACTTGGATCATGACCAAACTATTAAGCTTTCCAAACACAAAGATGCGTAATTCGGTGTAAACTAGATTTAACTACCTCTAATTATGGGAACCTAAACTTTGTACTATTTGTGTAAGACATTATTTAACTATAGCAAGCTTACATATGTTACTAATTATGTACTGTAAGATACCAAAAAATATTATTTTGAAATTTTTTAAGTGAATTATTTCGTATTTGGTATGAATGCTGGTGATATAAGATATTCTTATTTCAAAGCAAATATAATGATCGTATAAAAGTTTAGAGTTAAGTTTTTTTTTTTCCCTAAACTATTATGAAAAAAATACATTTAGCCTCTAAGTTAAATGATAAAGTATTTAATCGTGATTGTATAATAAATTAAAATATAATCTCTAGGTCTTATATTAACTTTCATAAAATATAAAGATTTAATATTTGAAAATTTAGTATAAGAACTAAACACAAATTTTCATTTACAGTGAAAATATATTTAATCTTTAAATTTATAATTATATCTGTAACATATGTTTATCTTTCTTCTCTAACCATTTCGTTTGTAGAAAAGTTTTATTTGGATCATTCAATTGTGTTGTAATTTTTCAGAACCAAAACTAATTTAAAACTGAATCAAATCCTCTGTTAAATGGCATACATTAAAAACCAAAATAAAATTTTGTCTCATATAGTTAGTAGTTATTCTATTTCCAAAATATAGAGATAAAAATGATTTAATTTTCTAGGTAGCAATATACTTTTTCTTTACTTATTCTTTTTATGATAATTTATTTTATTTGAGTTTTAAAAATATTTTTTTAAATTATTCAATCTAACTGAATAAAAAATGAGTTATGTTACTTAAAAGATAAGTTCAATCCAACTTAAATATATTTAATTATTTTGCACATAACTTACGATTATAAAATCATATAATTATCCACGCTCAAAACAAGATGAAACTTAACAAAAGAGTTTGAGTTTATGTCGCAAATGAAGACGGAGATAAAGTGGACGTACAGATTTTGGCTTTTCAACCTTTCGGAGGTCGTTAAAAGCAATTATTGCATTTTAATCTATGCATGTGACCATACATTATACTCACCATTAATTTGAATATTGGAGGTACTAATGTTTTGAGTGAAGTTAAAGAAAATGTCCAACATGTAAATGAATTTATTTTTCACATCAATTTCGAACAAACTTGCACAGCATAAAGTACAATCGTTAACATGTGATTATATAGTACGGATTATTAAAGAATAAAATCTATTCTTACAAATTGCTTTTTGCAGACCACGAAACGAGTGGTTTCTTCAAATCTCAATTTTATGTACTTTTGTAACTATTCTAATTTTAAAAAACTAAACGTGTTCTAATAATAATAAATTTTTGTCATCAGGATTTTATGTAGAGACACAAGTGAGCATGAGAATCCACATCTGTTATTTATTCAGAGTGTTATGCACATTTGGCCTTCTTACAAGGCATGGCTCAATATTAATATATCAAGACCATGTGATTTTGCATGATGAGAAACGAACCAAGTTTAATGCAAGTAAATTAAGTGTACACTAATTGAGATTTTAATTAATTAATTAATTACCCGACACAAAGACATTAAAAACCACTAGAAACAAAAGGGTAATTGTAGTAGGTTAAGTCCACTCCCATACAGAATTTGTTTAAGCTGTGTTTGGATATACATTAATTATGCAAAAGTATGGCTGAAAGTGAGTACAGAGAATGTGAGATTTCCCCGAAAGGAAGAAGAAGACAGAAGGTAGCTTCACTTAAATATGTCAACCGAAACATGTGTGAACATTCAATACCTTAAAACTCACTTCTTTTTGTTGGTTAAGAAGTTTTATTCTAGTTGGTGGGTTCAGTTAAACTGTTACATATACATACACATACACCTTCACCAAATTTCTTCACTCTCACAGAAAACGCGCTTTTGAACTTGTGGAGGCTTTGAACATCGGAAGCTGATTATGGAGTAGCTTAAAAGTAACTCCTAACCACTGGTATAGAATATATGCATCTGCAGGGTCTTAAATGATAATGACTCCAACAGATTTAAATAATAATGGATGACACAATTAATCATGTTTGAGATGTTTTAATTCAATCTCCAATCATTATTCCAAGGAATGTCTCCAGAAAGCAACTTCCTCAAAGTGATTTCCTGGATATGAAGCTTATAATAGAAACTAGAGTTTAACTAACCTTCTCACATAACTTTTATGTAATTAACTTATATTTTAACTATCATTATAATTAATATTAAAATTATCAATGTAAGAAAAATGAATTGAATTTCAATTTTTGGCAGTTACAATTCAAAATTAATCCGTGCCCTAACTTTTTCTAATGTAGTTTATTTCATATATAGCATAGTCTAGTTACATATTTAAATACACGTACATTTAGTACTTAACAATATATTAAACAATATATTATGTGATTACTATGAGTAAGAAAAACTAAAAAGTTTCAACTATAAATTAAATATCAAAGTTAAAATAAAATAAAATAAAAAATAATTAAATTATTGGATATACATATCACACATTTTATTTATTAGAAATTGAATTAATTTTAGTTGATTTTTAATTAACCCAATTATTAGAATGAAAATTTTGACTTAAATTGAGTAATCGAATTATCAACTTTGTAAAGAATTTGCATTTTAGGTCTTAAATAAAAAATACGAATTTTTATTTTTGTTTTAAAAGTAAAGAATGTTTGTTTGTTCCTACTAAATGCAAACTTCATAAATATTTTCTAAATTTTAAAAAAATATAAATAACAGATTATACCACCTAACTGACCTTGCTTCTTCTTTTTTAGGTTTTTTTTTTCAGGTTTGACTGACTGGTCATCACAAACTTTCAATGTACCTGTCCTAGTTCTGTCAGTCAAAATTGAAAACTATGAATACCAAATAACACATTACCCTGGCAATATAATAACCACTTAATTAGATTACTATATGCTAAATTTGTTAATTTTTATTTCAAATTTTAACATCATTTTTTTCCCTGTATTTTCTTAAATTAAATATTTTTAAAATCCACTTCATGTTGATTACATCTATTTTTATCCAACATATTTGTCTCTCTCCTTCTTCTTTCAACCAATCTATTTCTTTTTTCTACTGTCAAACACGTGCAAAAAAGTTAAATATCGAAAAGCTGAAGACACCACAATCTAGATAAATAGTTTTACTTGAACAACAATGCTCTAAAAGTGCGTATAAACAGTTTGGCTGTCTTGTGAGTAAAATGTCCAAGACTGGAGTTAGGTTACGACAAGAACAATTTTGACCCGAGTCACGTGCATCAAACTAAACTTAACTCTCCACTGCACAGTAGATGCAATGCAAGTTCCACAAATAAAGTAAACGGTTGTGGAATTCATTTTTCTAGGTACGTGAGGTTGCTACATTACATAATACTGCTGACAACAACTGACTCATTTAGTATGCCAACTAGTGCATCCTTCTAATGGTTCATTTCAAATGCTTCTTCACTTTTTGGTTTCTGCGCTTCTAAGTTGAAACTTCCATTTTCAGGTCCCTTTCCTCTTCCACTCTTCACAAAATTTGTTTGTTTTACACTACTCTACTTACTAAAAAATTTACATAACTTCTTTAACACCAGTTACTTGGCAAGTAACCTAAATTTCAGTAAGTTTCTTAATCAGAGTAAGAGAGGTTGACTAAATTATTTAAAGCAAGAAATATGATATGTCATATATATGGAATTGTGAAATGTTGTTGAAAGTCTCATATCAATTAGAGATAAAATAATTTTATAATATATAAGGAGATCCAAATATTATCTTACAAATTAGTTTTGTAGAATTGAGTTAGGTTTAGAAAGATAAAATTTGTTTAATGAGATTGAGGGTAGAAGTTATTCATATATAGGATAGTTTTTTTTTCTTGTTAAATTATTAATATTTTGACAATTTTCTTTATAATCTAAAGTGACATTTTTTAAATATAAAGTTGAATTTAAAACCTCTTTCAATTTTATAATTATCAAGTATTAGTTAGTGGAATTGAACGTACAATTTCTTATATCTCTTATACCTTCCTTTCCAATTTTTACCACAAAATCAATCAACAATTGAAAAAGAAAAATTCTTTTGAGATATGAGAATATTCATAAAATAAATATTTTTCGTGTCTCTTCTCCAAATAAAGACAATGTCTCTAACTCTTAAGTGGTGGATGAAAGTTCCGACCCTAGTCACATAATACGGGGATTAGAAGGTGTTAAACCGGTTGAATCAAGAGTCAATCTGTGGTTTAAATTTTTTGAGTGGTGAAATTTTAATTGAATCGGAATAGAACCGGTCTAATTAAAAAAAAAAAAAAACAGTACATTAAAGATTTTACCGATGATTGACTTGAAAAGATTTGTAGTACGACAACCTTGGTATGCATATATATTTCAACTTTTGTAGACGTACACATAGTAATTCAACTTTAGTAGTGATAGCTAGGGTCAAATTAAAAGCTTACAAAGAAGAAGAAGAAAAAGTGAAACAGGTGTTTTGGATTAAGAAAAGGAAAACAGAAAATCTAAGAGTGATTTTGACTGGTATGAGAAAAGGAAAATAACAGAAGAAAATGGTGTTGTATATGATACAGGCTAGCAAACAATACACGTGATGCATGGGTTGGGGACCAAAGAAAAGCCCACGGGTAGATAACATCATGCGAAGGTGGCATAGTAATGACAGGACAGGTAGGTGCAATTGCATGATGTGTGCATGCCCATGTTCCCATGTCCCCACAATTTTTCTACCATCGCATATTTATGGACTCATTGCTTCGTCCCATTCCCTGTAGGTCGGGCCACCCCTAAAATCGCACAACACACTTTCCACTTCACCTCTCTCACACTTCATTTTTTAATCGCTGCCACGAAACTCTTGCAGCTTCGAACTCAGAACCAACATGTACACCCATGTGACTTTGGTGTGGGAGTTCGGAGGCAAAATCCACAAACAGCCAAATCGCCACCAGTACTTTCACCATCCATTCACTGTCTCTTACTATAACCTTATAAATCTCTCTTAACCTCAATTACTTTAACCACTCAACAACGCCGTAATTAGTTCCTCTTAATTTCCAAACTCACTGTTCGCTCAACTTTTTATTCACACCCTGTGTTTCCCCTGTTTCAAGGTTTAGTATCTTTCGAGATGTATTATGGGGTTCATGAAAAATGCTTTTTTCCGGCATATATCTATACCCCATCTAAATGTTTGAATAATTTAAGGAGAACAAATCTAAAAAAAAGAAAAAAACAATTAATAAAATTTGACAGAACTTTACGTATTTAAAAACTTATTGCTAATTTGCAACAAATTTCCATGGCAAGACAAGGGGGAGATATGCTAAAATGTCAAAACTGCATTAACTACCGTCAAATCTTCCATCTCATTCTCTCACGTCAACCTGATCATTTGTTTCACTTTCACTCTCATAATCACTTTCATGCCATTTTTCTTACTAACCCGTCTTTTTTTTTTCTTCTGTTTCTCTCATCCAAGTACCACCAACATAATAGTCCCAAAAAAATGAAAAAAAGAGGACCACACCAACATAATACTAACAAACAAAAAGAAAAGCAAGTTGTCTCCGTCAACCATACCAGCATTCCATCCCAATCCGAGTGTGGATTCATCGTTCTTGGCTTGCTTCCTTCCTTCATCTCTCCTTTTCACCTCTTAACCAAACCCATCTCATTTCTTCTGAATTTGCCTTTAAAAGTATTTGCTTTTAGTTATAGTTTTACCGCCCCCACTTTAATACTCTTTCTCTTTCTCTCTCTCTCTCTCTCTCTCTCTCTCTCTCTCTCTCTCTCTCTCTCTCTCTCTCTCTCTCTCTCTCTCTTTCTCTCACTCACATTCGGATCCTTTTAACACCGCCCCATTATTGCCTTCTCGTTAATTACGGCAATGACTCGGCTATTTCGATCCAAATCTTGCGGACTGGTCGAGTTCAACGTTGCTCCGCCCAGTCCACTTTTCCATGATGTAAGAAACGAGGAGGAAGATAGTGAAGAAGATGAAGAGGAAGAAGAAGAAGAACTGGACAGCGACGAAGAGGACGATGATGGGGACGAAGATGTTTCAAGCAACCCGGTTTCGACGCCGTTCATCAATTCAGGATCAAAAGTAGGTGGTGGTCTGGATAACAAAGGTTGGCGTGGTCATGGATGCCAATCGAACCAGTTTGCGATATTGGATATTTTGGTGGCTGCGTTGAAGAAGTCTCTGCTGGTGACTTGCAGTGTGGAGAGAGAGGATGTTTCTTCGTTGGATATTAGCTGGCCAACAGAGGTGCGCCATGTCTCTCATGTTACCTTTGATAGGTTCAATGGCTTTCTCGGTTTGCCCTCTGAGCTCGAGCCAGAGGTTCCCAAGAGGGTTCCCAGTGCCAGGTCACCCTTCAATTCTCTCTTCTTTTCGTCCCTTCTTCCTTGCCTTTATATTTTTGTTATTAATTAAACTATCACAGAAAATGAAGTTGGGTGATTCAAGTAATGCTGAAGGTTCCGATCAGAGGGTGTTGATTTACGATTTGCTTTCGATTAAATGATTTTGTTATTTCTGTACTTGAATAAGTTTGTAAATTAATGAAGATTTATTCCAGTACATAAATTAGCATTTTTAGAGAAGATGATTCAAACGATCAAGAAAACCTAATGGCTGTATTAGGAGCGCGTCTCTGTCTGCTGGTTAATGCAGGAATGTTTGTAATTTTGTATGTCTGTAATTTTGTATTCTACTGGAGTGTTCTGAAGTGGACAAGATATTGGGTTTCATGGTGAAGTTGGAAATTTTTGGAAAATTCGCTAATATTTTTATTATTTCTTCTCTGCTCAGTGAGGAGGGAATTCAATTACTGTGGAAGGCAAGAGAAAAAAAAAACTAACTGTGCTGGGAATTGAGTGGTTTACCTTTTGCTTTCATATAAGTAATTCCATTTCTCTCTCTTTTTTTTAATTCCATCTTTGACTGAGTTCATACGTTCATGCAGTGCAAAGGTATTTGGAGTTTCTGCAAAGTCAATGCAGTGCTCTTATGATGAAAGGGGAAACAGTGTCCCAACGATTCTGCTGATGATGCAAAAGCGACTGTATTCAGAGGGAGGCCTTAAAGTATGTTCTGTTTGGGTAGAATATAATTTTAAAAGCATTTAATTGGTTTTACTTTTAATCGCTCTCTACTCACCGGATACTTGCTAAATCACCAAACCTCTATTTGCTGTTGGGTGTAGCAATAAATGTTCAATAGTTCTTCATTACATACAATATACCATTAATAAATTTGTTGGACAACCTAACTCAAGTATCGCATAAATCCCCTTTACTTTGACATAAATTCGGAGGCCTAATTTCTGGTTTTGCTATGGCTGAAGTCGGAAGGGATATTCCGAATTAATGCAGACAACAGCCAAGAAGAATTTGTGCGTGATCAGCTAAACAGAGGTCTGGTACCACTTGGAATTGACGTTCACTGTTTATCTGGTTTAGTGAAGGTAAACACTCAATTCGTAATTAACTTTTTTATTATTCTTAAATTAATATATATTAGGGTTAATTAACTAGGTCTTGTACCCAATTACTATTATTATTATTATTCTTGATTTAATTTACGACTTGTAGGCTTGGTTTAGAGAGCTTCCAACGGGGGTGCTTGATTCCCTGACACCCGAACAGGTGATGCATTGCAACACAGAAGAGGATTGCACCAATCTTATGAAGTTGCTTCCTTCAACTGAAGCTGCATTGCTTGACTGGGCAATCAATTTGATGGCAGATGTTGTTGAACAAGAGCAGTTCAACAAAATGAACGCTCGCAATATTGCTATGGTTTTTGCTCCCAACATGACACAGGTTAGTTCAGATTGTATTATAACCAAACATTGTGGTTCTGTTCCTTTTGTTGTTTATTGTTGTTTCTCAAACATAGTTTAATGAGGTTCCTTGTTTATTTCGCGATATGCAGATGGCGGACCCTTTGACTGCATTGATTCATGCAGTGCAAGTCATGAACTTCCTTAAGACATTGATTCTGAAGACCCTTCGGGAAAGAGAGGAGTCAGTTGCGAAGGTGAGACAGCTTTCATCGCTCTTGGATTCTCCCTCATGCAAAGGTGATTCCCATCCTTTGGAATGTAAGAACGAGGAGGAGGAAAGTTGTGAGGAAAGTAAGGAAACTTGTACGAGAAAGTCACCAGTGAAAAGCAAGTTCTCGAGGACTTCTACATTGGGAAGAATAGAATGGTGCATTGAAGAGAAACTGTGGAGACCTGAGGAAAAGGGAAATGGAGGAGGGGAATCTGAATCTGTTTCAGCTTGTAGCTCACCTTCTAGATATGAGAATGGGTCATTAGAGAATGGATATAGAGGTATATATGACAGTGAACATTGGGTGAGGTTGAGAAAAGGAATGCGCAGGCTATGCAGACACCCTGTGTTTAAACTGAGCAAGCCAACTAAGAAAAGTGAGAGTCTTGGTATTGTAGATACTAGGGAAGAAGGTGGAAAGGCTTGGGTCTGAAACAACTACTGCAGACATGTTTTGGTTTTACTCTTGTGTGATTCAGATGTATAGATGTTCGCTTGAGATTGAATGTAGCCTAGCTTTAGTTGTAATTGCTGCTTGGCTTCTTCGTAGAATACAATGTTTCCCACTAATCATTACTCCTCTAAAGAATTTTGTTGGATCAGGTTCTCGGTATGTTACTGTTATACATCACAAATAGATAAAGTTATCTGTAGGAGTACAACTTTATTTTCTTCTTCTCATTCTGAAAATTCCGAAATTGATCGTGATAACGCACTGGCTTCAATTTGTTAAGTTCCTGTAGAAGTGAAAAATTAAAATCCCAAACACAATTTGGATCTTCGGTTGCAATTCCTAGATCAATATTGATGCTCAGTATGATATATGCTTCCTCAAAATGCAAACACTGTTTATGTCAATGACCCGAAGCAGAATTGTTATGAATCTTGATTCTTACTGTTTATGTGGGTATATAGCATGCCGATCATGCGAAGTAACAAAATAACTATCATTACAAGCAGACGAAAGGATTCAGAGACGCAGATGAAGGGGGAAATTTAGGTGTTTGTTCAAAATAGGCCTAAGACAAAGGACAGACGAACAATTTCATGGCATACATTTCTTGATGAATCCAGAATAATATAGAAAATTTCCAAGAACATTAGCACCATTATTGTTCATGATCTCAGTCTCAAACATTTCAGTATTCAAGAATTCTGTACAATGAAGTTGTTTATGCAATGATAATTTGTTTGACTTGAGAAAATCAATTTACTTTGTGTAAAAAACGTAAAAAAATATTTACGTATACTTACTGTTATACACCAGCCAAGAGTTCTCCCCAGTGGTTCATTTAGCATAACAAGTTTATCCATTATACTAAGAAAAGGGAAAATTTCATAGTTATTATTAGGTTAAAATATATTTTTGAACTCAATTTTTTTCAAATGTATCAAATCAGTCATAATTTTGTTTTTGTCCTTAAATAGATTCAAATTTTCTTAAATTTGGTTCAATTTAATTCTTTTTTCTAGTACTGTTCAAATCATTAACGGTCATAAATAGTGACTGTCATGTGTCACCTCGTGATTTTTTTTATTTTATTTTTTATTTTTTTAAATTTTTTTAGATGTACACATGTCAACCCAACCACGTGTCACATGTCAAAGTTAGTGTTTTATTTTCAATTTAGTCGCTATATTTGTTATTTTTGTTTAATTTAATTTCAGTTTTGTTTAAAATTGACCAATTTTATTCCTAGATAAGACCAAATTTAATTTTTATATAAAAGTTATAATAATGTGAATTTTAATATATTATATAAAAACATTTAATAAAAAATGTGAATTTTAAAATAAAAATTAAATTTTGTTTAAGAGAGGACAAAGTTGGTTTATGTTAATAAAAATTTGGACTAAATTGAACAAAACTAATGAATATATGGACCAAATTGAATATAAAACATTAAATGTGACGCGTGACACATGACTGAGTTGACACGTGGAACATTTAAAAAATTAATAAAAAATTTTAAAAAAATTAAAAAAAATCCATGAAGTAACACGTGACAATCATTGTGTATAACCATTAATGATTTAAACGGTTTTAGAAAAAAGATCACATTGAACAAAATTAATGAAAATCAAGATCTATTTGACAAAACTTTACAAAAATTGAGAGAAGAAAATATTTTAACCTTATTATTACAAGCTAAAAGGATGGAAATTTCCCTAAAAGCCATTTTCATTCACTTTACAACTTACAAGTAATGTAGATGCATGAAATGTCCGACTTAAAAATTATTTGTAGACATCTCTATTGGTGACGTTATCAACACATGCGTACAAAATATATATATATATATATATATATATATATATATATATTAAATATATTTTTTTTCTTCAATTTTTATAATGAAAATTTAATTTAATTTTTCTTAAAAACTTTTGAACCAATTTAATTTTTTATCTTTAAAAATGTGTATATTTATTCTTTCAAACCAAATTCTTTTAAGTTTATTTGACGTTTCAAATGCATTTATCAACTAACATTGAATTAAACATGTATCAAACGGTATAAGCAAATTAAAATATTATAATGAAATATGTTTAAAACGTCAAATAAACTTAATAAAATTAAGTTAAAAGAACTAAATCCACATATTACAAAGTTATTGAATTAAACATGTATCAAACAGTATAAACAAACTAAAATATTATAATGAAATATGTTTGAAACGTCAAATAAACTTAATCAAATTAAGTTAAAAGGACTAAATCCACACATTTACAAAGTTAAATTGGTTTAAGATTTCCAAAGAAGAATAATTTCAATTTTTACTACAAATTGAAGGATCAAAATATATTTAATCATATATAATATATATATATATATATATATATGTGAATAATGTGTATCGAGATATACAAGTAATGCATATGCATATGCTTCATTCATTTATATCTTTTTCAGGGATGAATGTCAGCAGGAGTCTTTTATGTTAACCTTGCATGATTTTATAGTAAGGATACTCTTAGTTATGATGAGGGTATTCTTTGGTGTGATGTGATTCTTGTACATACCACATGCATCTACATTTAAGAACATTAGTGTATATAATTTGGATTCGCTGAGTGAGATTATGAGTTAATTGAATGAGATTATGACTCAGAATATGTTGATGTGCGGGATGTTTTTTGTGTGCTTACATATATTCTTCATTTTTTTAAGGTAAGTGTTCTTATAAATAAATGTCAGTTTAATAAATAAGAATAGACCGGTGATGAAGCTCAAACTTCCTTTTATCATTATTCTATGTGATATATTGATTAAGTATGATATCATTGTCTGCATTAGTGCTTTAAATGTAAAAATATTATAAAACTAAATTATATTTAAAATTTTAGTTTTTATACAATATATCATTTTGTAAAATATTGTCTTATATGTTTTAATTATTATTGTTTTATTAATAATAATAATAATATGATTACAACTAAACCATTGAATTTGAAGTGAAACTGACAAAGAAAATTTATTAACACACATGTTTTAACTTTACCTATCTGTCGTTGTTTATTGGAAAAATTATGTCTTAAGTGTAATTTTAATCTCCTAAATTTGATTTATATTTGTTTTGGACACTTTAAATAAAATATTATTTTTTATTTCAAAGATAAAATTACTTTAGTTCCCCCATCCAAATATCTTACTTAAATGTTGTTAAAATGAATTTAAAAAAAAAAGAAATATATGTTTAGATACTTAATGGTAAAAACATAAAACCATGCAAATTGGTGGTAAACGAAATGTAATTATTATTATTTACATAAGAAAGAACCTTTAAGAAGATTCAGAAAGAAGGGTTCAAAACAAACACTTTACTATTTCAATAATTAAAAGAAGAATTTTAAATTCAAGAAACTGAATAGTAAACTTGTTTTAGTTTTGAGGTTTTATATAGACGTTAATATCAAAATTGTTTTTTTAAAAAAAACATGATATAAGTTTAGATATATTTTTTAGTAAGAAAGGTCTTAATGTGTTACAATTAGTCAGAATGGTGACTATACTTTTTTATTAAAAAAATAAGGTTCAAATACCTTTTTGGTTCTCGTTTTCGTAGTGTTTGTTGTGGATGGTTCTTATTTTGACATAATGTTTAAAATGGTCCTCATTTTTACCAAATGTTTACAATGATCCTCATTTTCGCAATTGGTGTTTTATTTGGTCATTTTCTGTAACGCCGTTTAAATAATTAACGGAACATTGTACAGGTGACACAGTTTGTCTTAGGGTGTGTTACGTGTACTGAAATTAGATATTTGGGGATAGATAAGTGAGCTAGAGTTTTGGTAAGGAATGTTTGAGCAGTTGGTGAGTTTTGGCAATCTTGTTCCCCATTCCCAATTGGTGTTGCTGCAATCTTCTTCTTCCTGCAATCCCATTATATAGGTATGTTACGGTCTCAATCTTCGTGCATTGTTCGTGGTTCAATGAGAAATAGATTAACCCCGAGTTGTAAATGCGGAGAGATGGCAGCTTTGAGGATGACAAGAACTCCAAAGAATATTGGTAGAAAATTTTGGTACAATCTGTTGATGAAAATGATGTCATCATCATGACACAAATGATGTAGATTAATGAAATGACAAGTATTAGTGCTTCCTATGCAAATCCGAACTTAAGAAAGATGAAGATGAAAAAATTTCCCTGATTGCAAAATTTCCCCTAAATTGAAAAATTAAGTTAATTAGCCACATGTACAATACACGTAACACATTCTAATACAAACCGTGTCACTTGTACAATGCTCTGTTAATGATTTAGACAACGTTACAGAAAAGGACCAAACAAATCATGAATTGCGAAAATGAGGACCATTTTAAATATTCGATAAAAATGAGGACCATTTTAAATATTCTGTCCAAATAAGGACCATCCACACCAAAATATTACAAAAATGAGGATCAAAAACGTATTTAAGCCAACAAATAATTAGCGAGAGTTATTTTAAATAAAAAAAATCATTTATAGATATATACCGGTGGTTGGATCCGGATCGACCCGTATTTGAGACATGAAACTGAGATGAGAGGGTTGGGTTGTTTGTTTGTGAAGTGTGAAGTGTGAAGTCTTTGGTTGGTGTTCTTGAAAGAAAACCCCAATATTCCGACTCCAATTCCAATTGCGATTCAGTTAATCCAATCCTGGCTTCAGATATCTGGAAGCGCTTGTTCCCGGCCCGAAGAAGCAGGTCGTTGCCGTTGCCGGGATCAGCTTGGGTTCCAATTCCAAACATAGGAATAGGAATCAGAATGGGAACCAACATAAACCTCTTTAAGCTCTGCTCTGCCCTCAGAGTTCTGGGCTACTTCATGATCCTCTTGTTCGCCGCCATTGTTGCCCTCAGTTACTACGCCGTCGTTTTAATCACGTGGGGCCCTCTCCTCTTCCACTCCCCTCTCCGCCTCCCCTCCTTTTTCTCCGCCTTCTTCGTTCTCCTCCTCTTTCACATTCTCCTCGTACTCTTAACCTGGTCCTACCTCATGGTCGTACTTAACGATCCCGGTTCCGTCCCTCACAATTGGAGACACCATCAACAACAACTTCGCTCCGATTTCGATTTGGAGACAGCGCCGCCAACGCCCTCTCCCGCCTACTGCACTCGATGCCAGAATGGCAAGCCACCGCGCTGCCACCACTGCTCTATTTGTAAGCAACTCTCTCACTTTCAAGCTCTCTTCTTTTTTCCATTATTCACCATTTTCTCCACTCTGTAGGCCAAAGGTGTGTTCTGAAGATGGATCATCATTGCATATGGGTCGTCAACTGCGTTGGGGCTCGTAACTACAAGTACTTTCTCCTATTTTTGGTACATCTATTTCTCTTCTTTTATTTTATTTGTTTATTTATTTATTTCTCCTTCCTTTTTATTTTATGTGTTAGTTCAAGTGAGTAACGCTGTTCAATTTAATTTTTGAAATATATGGCGAAACGTCTATTGTTGATTCCTTTGGTGACAGTTGGTGGGAGGGAACTGGGAAATGCATTTAAAAAGTGAGAGATTTTGTGGATTTGATATATTAATAATAATTTATTCTAGAGGAAAAATGGAATTGAGAACAGTGTGAGAACTGTTGGAAGAGAAGAGGGTGTTCAGGTGGAGTTTGGAAAGGGTTAAGTCAGAAGCTACTTCTAGACTTTTAGCGTTTGTTTTGCCCGACTTACATTTATCTCCCCACAACCATGCACAGCTGTATACATTTCTCGAGACAACACTGGATTGCTTAGCTCTGGTTCCTAGTTTTATCAGATTCTTTGGTGGAAACAAGAATCATTCAATGTCTCCCGGGGGCTTTGCCGTCATCTTTTTGGCTTCTAGTAAGTTTATGTACTCTGCTTCTAGAAGATTAAGTTATTATATCTAGATTTTATAGGATTCTCATAACTGTTAATGCTTCTTACAGATTGTGTGCCTTGATGCAGTTCTTAATTTAGCCTTTGCGCTCAGTCTTCTCTGTTTCGTTGTTATGCATATATCTCTTCTGCTAAGCAACACAACTTCAGTAGAGGTAATAAATACACTGTTAGTTTCCCTTTTTACTCTATTTAAACAGGTTTATGGTAACTGTATTGTCATTCATGCATGAGACTGTTGTTACCTTGTGTCTGAGATCCAGCATATTCCTTGTTGTCTTGGCTTTGGAATTATGCCAAGCTATTTATTAGCATGACAATGCAGGCATTCACATGCGTGTAGCCTAAAATCAACTCCAAATGGGATCTTATTTTTGAGAAAAAATAACAAGAGTTTGGAGCATGTCAACTTGAGATATGACAGTGCTCTGGACCGTTTTATTTTATTTATAGAAAACAGAATCATGAGGTTCATTTGGTCACTAGTTGATTTTAGTTAGATGGTTATGTACTTGGTGTTTCTAAGTAAATTGAAAGTCTCACATTAGTTAGAAATGAGTAAGACAATATATAAGTAGAAAAATTCATAAACCTATTATCTTAAGCTTTTTGGTTGAGTGTGGTAATTTGGTCTCTTATATGATTTGTTCACAACTCATTGATATTAAATAATCTCAATATCTCCCCTTGAAAAACTTCATACTTTCATGTTATTTTTCCATGACTTATTGATTCATCTATCTCTTCCTTATCGTCTCATTGACCTTAAACTAGATGTAAACCTGCTCCATCAACTCTACCGAACAAATTAGAAAGTATCTTGGTGTTGTTTATTCTTGAATCGTCATGCAGCACTGTGCTCTCTTTTATCTAAAAGGTTATTTTGAAAATGATGATTTAGGTTCATGAAAAGAAAAAAGGAGTTAGGTGGATGTACGACCTCGGCTGGAAGAGGAATTTTGAGCAGGTAAGAACTGTTTTCCAGTAGCAAAGATTAGAAAATGATAGTAAAACAGCGAAACAAACATGTTCTTTAGCTCGAAAATTTCGGAAGCAAACGGTACATGTATGATTTATTAGTTAATATTTTCTTTAAGAAAAAAGAGGAAGGGTGTTTGTTTACAATTATTTGTTTTTTTCTTGCACCTTTCTGTCTCCCTCTCCCGTAACAAGTATTTTCCATCCCCATCGCATAAGATAATCTTTTGAAGGGTTCTCTAAACGTAGTTTTAAAACATTAGAACTTGATGAGAAGTTTAGTAAAAGGGATAGTGGAGATCCTTCCCGGTTTTGGAGAACGGAAATTTCTAATCCAGGATGGTGCAAGGACTTTTCGTAACCCGCCTTCCCCCAAAGGGACCAAAGCTTAATTTAAATCAAATTTAACATAAAAATAAAGTTTTTGGCTGAGGAGTTGCCTGTCTCATCATCTTTTGTAATTAAACTAACAGGTTATAACTTCTCTTGATGGCCAAAATATAATGAGATTATGTGATGGTTTTTACTCAGTAATTTAACAAAAAAACTAGTCTTCTACTAACGAGTAAACCATGTTATGGTTTTTATTCAAAAAAGAACTTGTGTACTTTTGGTCTCCTGCTTTCTTAATTTTATGATTTTGTTCATCCCCTGTATGTTTCTCTATTGAACTGATAACTTTTGAATAGCATATTTATTCTGATCTCAACAACGTTAAGATTACATCGTTGTGGTTAATTACTACATTCAAGATATTGTTTACTTGAACACTTGGTAGGTGTCCTTTAAGGATAAAAGTGTGATGAGACTTATAAGCTCTAAAGTAGGCAATACCTCAAATACAGTATAAATCTGAGATCGGTACATTGGTACCTTCGATGAGAATGGAAAAGAAGTTATGAAAACCCTTAATATCCTTCGTTCTTCACTAGGTACTTGTTTTGGTAAGTAAGTACAAGGTTGAAGTTAAAGATAATTTATATACACTTTCTTCTCTTCACACATTGATGTGTTTTTAAAGGAGCAAACCATGACTGATCCACCAAACTCCAAAATGAATACTATTTGAAATTTGTGATCCTAACTATATTATCTTAGTGGACATGACGTCAGAACAATATTCACTCTTATCTGAATTTGTCATGCTTTTGAAGGTTTTTGGCACTAAGAAGGCCCTGTGGTTGTTTCCATTATTTTCAAAAGAGGATTTAGAAAACATACCTGCTCTGAGGGGGATTGATTTCCCGACGCGTTCTGATGTTGATGTATGAAGCCCGGGTAGCTTTTAGGTTTGAACATTTTTTTTAGTTAACTTATACTTATTTCATGAGAGTGCAGCTTAGGGAGTGAAATTATGAAAATATTACTCTGCTTGATGTGTTTGAAATTAAGAATTGTCCAGTAGGTGTATATATGATTTTCGATTCAGTTTGTACTGATTATTCGTATACTTTTTGTCGTCTGAGGCGGACAAAATGTAGAGTTGCTTTCGAAGGACAAAATTCATTCCAAGTGTTTGACCTGTTGATTGTTGCACTGTTCTGGGAAAATGTTATTGTGGACTTGTGTGTGGAATTTATTGATTGAAGTGGAATTTGCACTTTTATCTGTTAATACATTATTAATCTGATATCTTTGTTGTACTTGTTGATATTCCTGGTAAAAAGAATTTAAATCCTTATCCAAATATTAGAGTTGTGAAGAATTTGTCTGGGTCAGATGCAACTGTCGAAAATAGGGTGGGAATAATGAACTGGCCTCAACGAGTCAGAAATTCATTTATTCTCTCTACTCTTTAATTCTTTATGCTGGTCAAGGTATAATACAAAATAATAAAGCAACAAAACACAAAATATTTGAAAGATTTAACGAATGTAATTGTCATTTGGTTTGGAAGGTGAATATCACCAGTCTTTTTAGTTTGTTTAAACAAGTATTTTTCAGAAACACTTGTAAAAGAGTTAAATATGAAAAAAAATGAAATTAGTGTTTTATGGTCTAAAATTAATTTATAGAAGTTTACTGGTATAATTTCTTAAAATTGTTATCCTTCATTATATGCAAGTTAAATTTATTTTATGAAAAGTTTTTTCTTTTTTTTTAAATATTTATGAAGAAACTTGCTCGAGCACTTTTTTAGATTACATAGGCTTATTCCTCTCAGCTGCTTATTTTTCAGCAAAGCATAGAAATCCATTAGTGCAGGCCCTAGAACAAGAAAAGAAGCATACATGTTTTGTTTCATTCCTTAAAATAAAGTAAAGAATTGACCTTATATTGTCTAGAGAAACAAAATCACTCACGTATATCATCAAACATCTTCTGAGCATCCTTCAAACATCTCTGTTCTTCGTGCATGCCCAACAACAATGTTCCAGTGACATGATATTAGTGCTTAGACCTTATCTAACTTTCCTTCTATTCACTTTCCTGACCGTAACCAAGTCAACAATGAACTAAGGTTAGAGAAGAGAAGGGCAAAGGAAGATGCAATTTTGGTGAGGTTGGAGAGAACCTATTTGGGAATAGAAATTCAATATTGATTATGGGAGAGAGGACTCATTTGGTCGTAGGGCTCGAGAAGCTTGGTAGAGGCATGTGGGTAGTTGTTGGAGGTAGTGACAACGAGGTGTGCTTATAATTGGGTTAGGAACCTGAAAATACAGCATGAACTGAACTATGAGTATTGTAATTAATCAATAATATGGTAACGAAGGAACGGAGGAAGCAGAGAGGGAACAAGACAACCAAAGAAATCGTGTTTCATAAAGGCGAAGGAAATAGCAGAAGGAAAATATGTATGCGAGAAAACAAGAGAAGAAAAAAATGTGAGAAAAATAGAGGTAAAATTAGGTTTGTTTAACATAATGCTCTGTATGGTATAGTTGGAATGACGTGAAAGAGTAACGAAGGAGAAAATAAGAGAAAAAAAAAACACGAGATTAGGGTTGGAGGTGATTTTTGTTGGACTTAATTTCCAGAAACTCAGAAAATAGGCTATTGGGAATAGCAAACATGAATAAAAAAAAAATCTAACAAAATATTAATCAATTTTGAATGTTATTGTACCTTTAGGGAAAATCTGACTTAAGGGATTAAATCAAATAAAGACATCAATCGTGTACTTCTTTTGACTGATCCTTAATGAGAAAAATATGATTTGAAAGATTACATTGATTCAATAATAGAACATACTCAAGGGATTTAAGAGGAATCAATCTCTGTCATTATCTTATTTGGATTGGACCTGCACAAATCTTTTAGAGAAATATTATTTTAAATATAATATCAAGAAGTAAATCGTATTACTTTAAATTATCTAAATTAAAGCTCTCAATCGTTAAGAAAACCAAGTACTTCTTTAAGTATGTTATAACATATAAATCCTCGATACCTAGACAAATCATTATATCGTAACCTCTATAAAGAAAATCAATCTAATTCTAATTACCTATAAAAATTTGTTCATTCGAACAAGTCTCGTTGTAAGTTTCACATAAAAAAATTGCATATTCCTCTCTTATTTGAATAAAAAGGATTTCCAACTGTACTACAACGTAAGCTAGATTTTGAAAGATCATAACACTGTGTCTTTGGGACTTGGTGTTAGATGAAAATGGAAAATAGAATCATGGTGGAGATCACCTCTTTACTCTGTCATTTGCAGAATTCAATTAATTATGAATAGTTTAATAAACTCATGTTATAAAACAATTTTACATTACCATGCAATAAAATGCTATTAAAATGATGTTTAAAATAACTATAATAGCTGTAAAAGAATAATTATTATAAAAACAAAAGTTACTTTTAAAAGTAATTTTCTTTTCAATTATGGAGCAGGTGTCCCTCAATAGTTCGGATCTCCATCACCATCTGTTGAGCACAGGAGAACAGGGACGAAGAACTGTCTTTTGAGGATAGAATAGAAAACGACTTTTCTACAAACACCTTTTATGAAATTACTTAAGAAGAAATGTTTCTGTCATGAAATGAATAAAATCTTATCAATCAACAACCTTATTGTACTGAAAACAAAATCTCACAGGGTTTCTCGGAGTTCGTATTGAAATAGCATGTATATAGAAAATTCTATGAATTGTGGTGGCTCTTGGTTACTCGCAAGTCTAAGTTAAATATTTGGCTTTTTCAAATGGTTGTATTATTGGAAAGCAATGTCTCTTGGAAACTAAAGGGACGGTGTTGGAAAATCTGCTTTTTCTTGAAAGCAACCGTTATCTCACAAGTTACAAGAATCACTCACTCACTAATATGTGGCCTGGTCAATTCCAATTGAATTGTAGAATCTGGGGAAGGGAGCATCTGCACGCTGCTTTCCATGCCGCTTCCAAATGTCACAACTCACCTAAGATTCTCATACATATCCCTTAATAGCTACCCTTTTCTTTAATCATAAAACATGTCACAACAGTAACAACAACAATAATAATAATAATACTGATAAATTTTGTCCCAGATATGTACTACCCCTGTCATGTTCTAAGATATCTGACATCTGAGTTGTAAACAATGGAATAAAGTAAACAAATACTGGAAAACGATGGCATGATGACAATGTCCTTCAGTTACAGTTAATCCATAGAAACTAGCAAAAGATTACTGAAACTAATTTATGAACAAGTGAAGAGAGTGGTTTAGTGCATATATAACTGCATATTAATACTAAGTATACTTTTGAACTGTTCTATACAAACTTGTTTTGAATATTGCAGAGGTGAAGAAAAGTACACTCCTCTGAAAAAGCAGGAGAAAGAAGGAAAATATAAAGAAAGCAAGAACATCATCGGATTGGTTGAGGGAGTGAGTGATCCTGTGTCTTAGAAGGTTGTTCTTGGTCGATTCTGGGTGTGGCAGCACAGTGGTCGGGAATGAGAACAGAGAGGCAGATAATGAGAGGGGTAAGAAAGAGAAGGAAGCCAAAGGGTACCATCCATAGTTGGGTATTTGAAGGATGGTATTTGTAGCCACCATCCAAGAACGAAACCTCCTACCATGCTTAGCAACAAGGAGATGAGGAAAAGAAACAAAGATGATGGCTTTGTTAGGCACCTACTTTTCTTGCAGCTTCGGTTTTCATCTCCCTCGTTTGATCCCATCCAATCTGAAGAGCGTTGGAAAAAGGTGGTTTCTTTCTGATATGGTGAGAAAAGGGTGTGAGATTATTTATAGGATTAAACAGTTTGGAGGGAGTGTGAAAGAAGAGAGGGGACAGGGGCGCCAAATCGCAACTTGAATGCTGGGATGCTACAAGACACGTACGATGTGGGATTTTGCCTCTGTGTGAGTCAAACACTACACACCACAACCCTAAGTTCCTAATTAAGTTATGAGCTACCCAGACCAAAAAAAGAGGTAGAAGGTTTGGTGGGAATAGAGTTGTTTTGTTGACATTTATTACACTAAAACTTAGTGCCCAATTGCTTCTGTCTCTCTCTCTTTCCCTCTCAGGTAAATAAAATGGTTTTCGATGAGGAAGCTATCTGGGGCAGATTGTTACATACCCGTCTCTATATGATGTCAACAGTTCTACAGTTAGAACGGAAATACGCGTGATGTAGAATTTACAAAACTTAAAAAGGTTTTTGTATGAATTTTATTATATATTTTTAAGTTCAATGCACGATTTTAAAAATAATGTATTCTTATCTTCTTTCATTTGTAATTTTAACTATTTAAATAAAGTAAATAATTTACATTTAATTTTGTTTACTTTCCATAATTATGTTCTCATTAACTAACTCATGAAATATTCGTCTATCTTTGGAATTTGTTAACCTGGTCTTATTCTTTTTAATTAATGGAGGTACTTCAGAAAAAAGTACAGTATGGTAATTCCTAGTTAGTTATAATTGTGTCCCAACAAAAATTCAAGAAAATGTATGTTAGCAATAACTCCGTAAGTATTTTTTTTTAGTTGAAATGTCTTGTTTTAATAAACTATATCACGAAGATTTTTAAAGAGTATTCTTAGTCGAACTGAAAAAAATAAAAATAAAAATAAAATCAGATGCATTCTGGTTAAATTCTCTCGATTATTAATGGAGTATGATAGTTTAACAATTTTTTTTTTTACAAACTTTGACAAACTATTTATTTAGATAAAAAAAAATACTACTTTGTTATTTTATTTTGATTAAAACATAAAAATTATTCTATTTTAATTCTATTTTAATTCTATTTATAGAAAATTTGTCATCTTGGTCAAAAGCAAAGTTTGTCAATACATTTTTTTTTCTAAATTAATTGAGAGAATTTACTAGGATAAAATACATGTTAGTTGTATTCCATGTTCAAAATGTTTTCACTCAAACCAATAAAAAATATCTTATTTATATATTTTTAATGTAATTAAAAGTAGAATACGAATGTATATATACAAAATAGAAATAATTATAAGAAATACAGAATATTTTTATTTGTTGTTGTAAATAAATATTTTTATTTCTATATTAATTATATTAAAAAATCATGTTATCTTCATATTTTTAAAATATAAATAGAAATGAACAATTTGTTTTACCAAAAACGTATTTGTGTATGCTATTTTCCAAATCTATGTTTTATGATTTTTTTTTTTTTTTTACAATTTGAGAGAGTTAATAGAAAGTTGCCTCTGGTGTCAACGAAACAATCAAATATATAATCTTAAATATTTTTGAAGTAGAACTTCTATAACAACTTAATGATAAGGTGACATGCATGGTTAGAATGATTTGAAATCAGAAACATAAAATAAATTACTGGTAAAAATTATAAAATAAAATTAAAAATATTTATCAATTAAAGTAAGAAAGAAATTCGAGGATGAAATTTGTAAAATGTAATGGTAATGTTGATACCTAAAAAATAATTCTGATGAAATAAAATCTATTTTATAGGAATTTATTTATTTACTCACTCATTGTCATGTAAACATTTTTCTATAATCTATTTTGTATTTTTTTCTTCCATTTTATTTATTTATGATGGATGTCCTTTCATATGATGTAATTATAATAAAATGGTTGCGGTGGAATTAGAAACATTTTTTTTTGGCCTTACAAGAAAAGCAATGACACATTATCATAATAAATATGGATTGGATCATAATAAATATGGATAAATATGGATGTTGTGAGGTTGATAAATTTGTGTTGAGGTCTAAATAGTAAAAGAGTTGCTGCATATAGTAATAAAGATGGGTTGTTGGGTCTAAATAACTAGACAAACCTTCCATTAAGATCCTTTCTTTAAACTCAACCTAAAAAAAAAAAAAACGTGTACATGTGTGTTGTAAAACCTAATTTTCATTTTAGTTTTGTGTTTCTGAAAACTAAATTGCTTCACTATCCTAATAACATACTTTTTAGTAGTCTTGGATGTTTATGTCAAGAGCAACTTGTATCATTTTAATTTTTCTGTATGAGTTACTGTCAAATTTCATCTTCTGTTCAACTGCGAAACTAAATCGTTGCATATGTTTGTCTATATTTTCTTATAAGAGTAGATGAAGATGACCTTTTTATACATAGAAATTAGGATCATTTATAAAATGGTCAATAATTTGAGAATGAAAAATATAATTAATCTTTATTATTATAAAAAAATAGTCTGTTCCACAATCATTTAACGACTCTTATAAAAATAAAATAATATTAACAAAATAAGAGAAAATAAATAATGACAAAAAATAGTATCAAATGATAATAAAAAAATATATCGTAAAAATACCAGTGTCTTTATTATTATAATAATAATAATAATAATAAAATTTAAGCCGTCAAAAATGCTAAAATCAAAGGGTGGGAGAGCATTATGGAGACGTCAAGAAATGTATGAAAGAAGGGGACGAATAAAAATCAGTAATAACGTAGCATGATTTTGGCTACCCAGATAGGTATCAAGCTATCTGTAAAACTGAAAAGAATGATTGAAAGAGAATTGGATTTGGATTCGAATTCTGTAATGTATTTAGGGTGATATTACAGCGAGTAGAGTTGGTGTGGAAGAACAATGCCCCTTTGCAACCCTTAGGAAACAGGTAGATAGTATCTTCTGAAACTCTTACCCAACCAAATGAGTCCAAGTTTTAAGATGTCATATCACCTTAACTTCGGATAAACGAGATAAGAATTGGGTTCCTTTGGTTGTTGCATCTATAAAATTGGGCTTAGTTAGTAGAGAATTCGACAAGAAAAAAAGTTAAGAGAAAAGGTGTGCAGAGAAAAGGGGAAGATGGGAGACTTGATGCAGAGAATTATGGCAATGATTGAGGCTGAGCAAGCAGCCAAAGGCTCCAACAATGCTTCTTCAAACTCATTCAACAACCATGGCAGCGGTCCCCAGGATTTCGGCGGTGCAACCATCAACAGTGGTCAATATGCAGGTAACCGTAACAGGTTTAAACACTCAGAGCACTACGGTGAACGGATTCTGAATAACACTGGTACTTTCAACGGTAATGGCAACGGAGGGACTATTCAGGGTGGCTTTAAGGCTGAAACATCCAACTTCTATTAATTATACGACGTATTTCATATATCCAAGGTGGTCAGCATCCATGATGTACTATCTGTCATGTTATGTTGTATTATAAACACATAAATAATGTAGAGCTACGGCTCTTGCTCTATATAAGAATAAATAAAATGGTATTGGGGTGTTATCCAATCCCCTTCTTTCTTTTTTTTTACATTACGACTCATCGATCTTCACCCCAGTTTGTTCAAATACTTCATTTTCTGAGGCAGATTAAATTTTTATTATTGTTAGTTAAATTTAAAAACTAATTGATAGGGTTAATAAAGAGAGTCGTGAAGCGATATTAAACACACATTAAAAAGTGAACCGTAAATTTATAAAATTATTTTATTTTTAATTGATGTGAAACTTTTATAATGACATTGAAATTTTCTTATAGTAACGTGTTAGCAACATTGTCTCATTATTTGGGTTGTAAAAATTGATTCTTTGTTCACCTCTTTATGTGTTAGAGAGTGAAGTACAATTATATCTTGACAACTAAATTTTGACAATTTTTTTTTATAATATGAAACGTCATCTTTTAAATATTTTTAGAATATTATAAAAAAAATAAAAAAATAATTTAAAAGATAATATCTTATAAAAAAAAGTTGTCAAAAATATTATTTTCCTATAAAATTATAGTACGGAACTAGTTAATGGAAAAGGAGTTGCAGTTGTGCAACGGTTACTAGAAAAAGAAAATAAATAGAAACTATTCTCAGAATGATTGAAAGAAAACATCAGAAAATTTTATCTTGGTTAGTGCTTTACGGAAATTTAAAGGAAGGAGAATAACACTTCAACGAGATTTTAAGAACTAAATGTAAGTTTGAATGAGTATTGCAATATAATAAGTGAATATGTGAATTGAATTAAGTGGCTTAGAGTATGTAATAGATGATCCTTGAATAGTTGATTCAATTCTTATTTGTTTGAATGCTATCTATGCTCTTATGCGTGTGTATGTTTATCTTGTTTGAGTGTTGGTGTGCGTTCATGGCACATCTACGCAATCACACGTTAACATATACGTCTAAAACCTTTTCTAATTTGAGATATTTTCATATTTCCTAACTCAAATATAATAGACAAATTAATTAGTATTTAAGCTAATTAATTTTTTATATATAATTTTATTTTACAGCCATATTTAAATAATCTTAGTTCTTAAACGTGTCCCTAGTAGAACTTGATTTCAAGAACACATAAACAAACCTTTTTATATGCTGGTTAAATTCAATTTATACAGTATTTAAATCCAATAACTATTATTGAACACTCCAATATTTCATCATAAACTCTCTTTTTTTCCTGACAAGATAATATATATATATATATATATATATATATATATATATATATATATATATATAATAAAGAGAATTTACTTTTGATGTTTATATTTATTTTTCAATTTTACTCCTTAAATACCTTCCTTTTTCAATTTAACCGATTTTTTCAATTTAATCACTTTTTTAAAACTTAAATATTTTTTAATTATAAAATTATCTAAAAAAAATAAAAACTATTTACAATAAAATTGTAAAAATTATTTATGTTTAATTTTATAATTATAACAATATGCAATAATTACAATTACAATATGTGTTTTCACTTGTATATATTACATTTATATCTTTAATCTAACATGTAAATTTCGCTATTTACTTAAAATTTTAAACTGATTAATAAAATAATAGTAAAATTTAAGACAGATAAATTTAGGCTTCCAAATATTAAACACAAAATCTCAGTCAATAAATATCAAAGGATTGGGTGAATAAAATATAAAATAATAATAATAATCTAGTATGATTTTGGCTCCATCCAGATAGGTACCCATCTATCAAAAAATCGTATCACTCAGAGGAACTCAAAAGAAAATTTGAATAGAATTGGATTTATATTCGAATTCTTTAGAATCTATCCATTTAAAACTAGATAGTTTTTGTTTGTGCATCCATTTTCGCTTCATGTTTCCTGAGCAGGACATTATGTGGTGCTACGTAACCTAAAACAAACATGCATGCTCATCAGAATTTGCAACGATACTTTGACACGTAAAACATTTTTATTCATTCTACATAAAAAAAAGTTCAAAATAACCATCACAACATTTTAAAGCCTATAGTTGAGGCATAATTTGTGGGGACAGGAATAGCTTATCCACAACCACTTAGTATTTTCCGAAACACTACTTGCGCAATCAAATGAGTCCAAGCATTGTGTTAAAGTGTAATTGATGTGAAGGTAACTAAAACTAACTCTGCATGATAGACAGAGGCACATTCGTGGGGACAGGAATAGCTTATGGAATTGCATCAAACTTGATTCGGAGACAGTTGTTTTTTGAGACTCTTACCAAACCTAATGAGTCCAAGAAGTGTGGCAAAAGGTCATATCAGCATAACTTTGCATAAACGAGAAAAGAATTGGATTCTTTTTGCTCGCATCTATATATTTGGCTTAGGTCGTAGCTAACATCAAGGCAATTCAACAAGAAAATAAGTTAAGAGAAGTGAGTTGCAAGGAGAAGATCAGAATGGGAGATTTGATGCAGAGAATCATGGAAATGATCAAGGCTGAGGAAGCAGCGAAAGGGTACAACAATGGTTCTTCAAACTCATTCAACAACCATGGCAGCGGTCCCCAGCATTTCGGCGGCGCAACCATCAACAGTGGCCAATATGCAGGTAACCGTAGCAGGTTTAAACACTCAGAGCACTACGATGAACAGGTTCTGAATAACACTGGTACTTTCAATGGTAATGGCAACGGAGGGAGTATCCAGGGTGGCTTTAAAGCCGAAACAAGGAACTTCTACCGTCGACCTTATGATAATTAATTGTGTGTAGTTTATATATACAAAACGGGCATCACTGTGTGGTGTTATGTTGTATTATATAGCCATAAATAATGTTGAGCACAGCTCTAGTGTTATGTTATGTAATGAATAATGGTTTTGGGGTTTTATCTTAACCTCAATATGCTTCTCATCCTCTTCTTCTTCTTTACATACTCAGCTCGTCACTCTTTTTGAAAAGAAAAAGAAAAAGTCCTCCATAATAAAAATAATAAATATTTAATTTTGATCCTTGAAAATGTGATGTTGTTGTCACTGAAATAATAGCCTGTATAGAATATACATTTTTATGAGATAGCTACACAATGCAATGAAGGTAGAGTGGACAGAGCGACCACCCCTGATGCTTTGGTTGATAACGGACGGGGAAAAGAGAGCGTGAGATTATTTAGTTTGATGAAAAAGATGACAAATTTGATTGCAAGTTATTAATCTACCTAACTATTAAAATTAATCAATGAAAGATGGTAATTTGTTTTTAGTATAATTTAAATCAATTTTAAGTATATTTTTCAAAATATAAATTTTTTTATTAAAAATAATTATGTTTTAAATTTCAGATAAATTTAACAATTTTTAATCTAGTTTTTAATAATTTTTTTTTTGATATATTGAGTACTCACCACCAATCACATTTCTATGCACTACTCACAAGCCCGTACTATATACCGATATATTCAATTCACAAACATCTCATATTTGTTTATGTTATTACATAAGTAACATCACCACTCACCTTCAAACACATTAAACAGCACAGTGGATGAAGCAACTCACGTGTTTAAATTGATGGGCAATTTTGTAATGTTACACGAAATACTCCTAAATCACCTCAATTTTGAACGAGTAGATTAAATCCTCCATTTCACAAATTTACGCTCATATTTTATACCATATCGTTGCAAAGAAACATGGTCAAAGCATGAAATCCGTCCTCCCAAATACACTTAAACAGTGCAATCGCATGAAAAGAATGCATTAATCTTTTGTACAACATCTGCATAATGAAAGTCTTATATTTCTATTTCATACAACACCAAAAATAACAGATCCAATACTTCCATTATTCAAGTACCTCTAGTTAACCAAATCTAATTTCAAATTTACCCAATACTTGTTCTGCAAGCATCATGCACTAATTCATTGAGAAATTATGGTCAATTGGCATAAAAAGTATAAAAGTAATATATACAATTATTTAGTTTTCTCCTTTTCAAAATTTGGACCAATGTTACGGTGGGCCTGGGCTGTCACACCTATAAAAATGGGCCTGTAATGAACAAATATCTTTCCACTGGACAACACCAAGACCAACTTTCCCATCCGTATCCACATATTTCTGATGCAAACCTTTAGGGTGTTTATTCCTCCAACCCATCAAACTGGAATTTTACTTTCCTGAACAAACTAAACTAATTCAAGAAAAAAATTTCTGGAAGACACTCATGTCACCCTTGTTACGGATCAAAATTCCGAAAGTCTGTGATGAGGTGCAGGAAGAAACACCCAAACTCTTATAGAACAAGGTTGTTTTTTCTTGCTATATTCTTCTTAACGATTTGCCTGAACAAATTTTCCATAGTAAAATTGAAGTTGTGATTATGAACCAACATGATACTGTATATTGAAAGATAATTTAGTTGGCTTAGATTCGAGTCATTTTAAATTTTCGCACAAATTACGCTTCCGTAACGAAATGCTCAATTTTTTAGTAAATTTTAGGATTTTTTAGAGAATAATTCTGGATAAGCTTTCAGCAAATTTTCTATTCAAAAAGGGTAAAATTTTCATGACTGTCCACTTCGTAGTTTTACCCGAGATGATTCTGTTAGGAATCCAAGTGTGAGTCTAAGTCTCATATTGACCAAAAATGAGAAAGTAGAGCACTATATAAGAATCAAGACCCATAAACCCATTGCCTTAAGGTTTTGAATTGAGAATGATGTCAGTGCCTTATATGGTTTGGCTCAAATCTCATTGGTATTGTATTTCTCCAGTGATACCCCTCCTTGTAAACCTAACATATTCTAATAGCTTCTTTGTCACTGGCTCATTTTCTTATCGGAAATGATATTTCGGCTTAATATTTTTCTTTGGCTTGGTTTTTCCCGTTTTTCCTTCTTTTTTTAGGGAAACTTTGTACTCAATTTGGCCCGTTATCAGGTAAAGGAAAGGTTAGCAAACTTTCGTTAGTTTTTCATGAGGTTTTGCAGTCTATGTTGGCTTTGAGATGCTGTAGTGTTTCACAAACCAAATTTTTGTCTAAGTTTTTGATGATTTATTGAGATAGTAAGTATAGTATAGCTCGATGAGAAAAATTAGAACTCGATTAAGAAAATGTAAATTAAAAAGTACGTGGGAGTGCTAATACGGTTTAACACTCCCATTAGACCATATATTAGTATTTCTTAAAATTTCATAAGTGTGAGATTCATAATGTTTCAGGAATAAGGATCAAATACTTACTAAGAACCACTTCAATGGTCTAATAGACCATACAATACACATAATAAAGAGTGAGACTTAAAATTTTAAAATATTTAATAAGATTTATCAATACTAATTTATCCCTTAAAAAGAAAATATCTCACCAACAGTAAAGAAACTTAACAAAAATTCAGAAATACCGAATTAGATTTTTTATACTTAAATCAATATTTTAATTATTTTTTTATATTTTTTTACTCAAAACATACACACATGATAATAAAATAAAAAAACATGACAATCATTCATTATCACATTTATGTCATAAAATAATTAAAAAAAATCATTATTAAATATAAAAAAATTACCTAACATAAAATAAAAAAAATAGTTAAAGTAATCTTTAAAATAAATTATAGATAATATATAAATATAAATATAATTTTAAATTAAATATACTAATATATAAATATAGTTTTAAAATATATGTAAAATATAAATGAGAAAAGTTGGAGAGTTATGATTTTCTTTTGTCATAATCATGGCAACGATGTCTTAAAAAAAATTAAATGAATTAGTTCATTATCTATTGAAAAAAAATATATTAAATTACATAAAAAAAATTTAAGAAATAAATTTTAAATAAAATACCTCATTTTTTTTTTAATTTTCCTTTATATCTCTCAAACTCTTGGACCATACCTCTGTTCGTATTTTCTAAATCTCATTTGTTTTATAAGGAAAGATGCTTAATTAGTTGCTTTGATTTTTAAGTCATCCCTTGAAGATATAGATGCAATCATGCAATAGCTATTAATAATTGTTTGGATTCCATGATTCTATTATGCTCTTTGAGTGGCACAGAATTAAATGGTCCTAATCTCTATATTAATTTAACTATTGTTATTTATAATTAACTTTTGAATTTTTTTGTTGAATATATTCTACATTATGTGGGGTTTAATTAGAACTGAAAATATCCTTTTTTTCTCCTATCCGTTCATTTTCTTTATTTATCCTTTACGTTTGTGGGCATCAGATACTTAAAAATAATGTTGCTAAAATATGTGATGCCACGCCAAGAAAAGGAAGAATATATATATA
>Ga0209589_1001843_pt1 | contig 35744 bp, 15 predicted proteins | sample CowpeawhiteBW_FD_187525 | JGI IMG/M metagenome (GOLD analysis project Ga0209589, IMG submission 187525) | Root nodule microbial communities of legume samples collected from California USA - Cow pea white BW (SPAdes) (version 2) | ecosystem: Host-associated > Plants > Roots > Nodule | place: USA...
TGTTTTATTGTAACATGAACTAGGTAATTTATGATTTTTTTTTCTATTAACATTATTTTCTATTAACAACTTTTAAACCATTTTAAATAAAGTTCAATGTAAAATATTAATTAAATGAACTTAATTTTGTTAAAAATTATTTACTTGAAATATCAATTTTGATGGAAATATTTGTGTACATTTATACAGAAATTCAATTTGATTTCAATTTGGAGAGGGACAAAATTGCTCCATTTTTATAAAAATTGGGACTAAATTGAGACAAATTAAAATAAAGGGACCAAATTGAGACTAAGAAAATGACACGTGGCATAATACTGACACGTGTCACTATCACTGCCACGTGGCACGATAACAGCTTGACACGACCATTTTGAGACTTTTAAACATTTAGCTACCATTTTGAGATTTTGACTCCAAAATGGGGACCAAAGACATAATTAAACCTTTAATATATATAACTATATGCGTAGTAACATGTGATATATGTACTTTTAAGAAAATTAAAAACAAAAATCATTAAAAAATTTCCGAACAATAAATAATATTTACAGATTTTTCAAATCAATTTCAGAAGAGTTTCACATAAGAAGCTGGGGCTGGTCGACGGGCTGCTTCAAACGAGGGAGAGGGGGTTTCCGCTTCTGTAACTGTAAGTCCTTGAAACTCTTATCGCCCCTGTCTTCTTTATCTTCTTCTGTTTTCTATCAATTCATGTGTTAGTATTTTGAATCGAACTCTCTGGGTTAAGCTTTCAAATTTGTCGCAAATCAAAAATCATCATTCAGCATATCCTATTTTTTTTCTGTGTTCCTTCATTCATTTATTCGCTTTCTTGGAATTGTACTTTATCTGAAAATTTCTGTGGCTGTATACATGTTTTACCCATTTTACGTGCAAAATAGGGTTTGGTGGAGAAGGGAATCGAAACTAGATTGTTGGTGTTTGTAGTGGCGTTCAATTGAGGAAGAAATATGTCGGTGACGGCGGGTGTTAGTGATACTGTAATAGCCATTAGGGATAAGCTGAGAGGTAAAATTGGGCAAACAAAAGTTCAGCGTTATTGGCCTGGTAAAGTTCCTGAATGGGCTGATGATGAGAATGAAGACATTGCCGCTGCCGATATTAGACCCTCCAGGGAAGCTGCCTTGGATAAATTATTTCCTCGTCACGAAGAAGATACTGCTATAGTCAGAAAAGATGATCGTCGGCTCCGGCGATTGGCTGAGAGTCGGATAGATAACCGGGAGGAGGTTCGGGCTGATCATCGCCGCATTCGGCAGGCTGAGATTGTTTCCACCATTGAAGAGGAGGCCAGGAGGCAGGAAGGGTTGGAATTGGAAGAAGAAGATGAAAATGCTTTGGCAGAAAGAAGGAGGCTGATTAAAGAGAAGTTGCTTCAAAGAGAGCAGGAAGAAGCGCTTCCTCAGGAAGAGGAGGAGGAGGAAGAAGAAGAGGAGGAGGAGGAGGAATCTGAGTATGAGACTGACTCTGATGAGGAATATACTGGAGTGGCTATGGTGAAGCCTGTTTTTGTTCCCAAGTCTGAGAGAGATACCATTGCTGAGCGCGAGCGGCTTGAGGCTGAGGAACAGGCACTTGAAGATGCAAGGAAGAGGAGGTTGGAGGAAAGAAGGATTGAGACAAAGCAGATTGTTGTTGAGGAGATCCGAAAGGATGAAGAAATCCAGAAAAACTTGGAAATGGAGGCCAACATTGCTGATGTGGATACTGATGATGAAGTCAATGAGGCCGAGGAGTATGAGGCTTGGAAAGTTAGGGAGATTGGTAGGATCAAGAGGGATAGGGAGGATCGGGAGGCAATGTTGAAGGAAAAAGAAGAGATTGAGCGGGTGAGAAACATGACAGAGGAAGAGAGGAGGGAGTGGGAAAGGAAGAATCCGAAACCTGCTCCACCACCAAAGCAGAAGTGGAGATTTATGCAGAAATACTATCACAAAGGAGCTTTCTTCCAGTCTGAATCTGACGATCGGGCTTCCACTGTTGGATCTGAAGGTATTTTCACACGTGATTTCTCTGCTCCAACCGGGGAGGATAAAATGGACAAGACAATATTACCCAAGGTTATGCAAGTCAAGCACTTTGGTCGTAGTGGAAGAACTAAATGGACCCATCTTGTCAATGAGGATACAACTGATTGGAACAACCCGTAAGTTCAATTTCCAATGTTCTGTTTTTTCAAGAAGAGTTAAACATTTTAGATAAAATTGTCTGTTCTGTTCTTTGATAATATATTTGTTCTTTTATCCCAAGAAAAAAAAAAAAATATATATATATATATATATATATATATATATATTGCATATCTGTTCGTATTCACCTTACTTCTGAACTTCATCTGCTGTGGAAGTGGTCCAAAATGTTCCCTCACATAACTTTAGCATTCTTGGAATAATTGAGAGTGTTAAGTCAAAAGTGAAATTGTTCATCTTTGATTAATTTTTAACTTTTTTCTGTTATGATTTAGTAGTTTTTACTCCTTATAACTTCATAAGTCATAACTCATCAGCAGAGCGGAATTATTATTTTAAGAAGAACGGTTTTGTGATGCGGCCTCAAAGCCGAAGATCACTTAGTTTGTTTACGGATAGGCAAAAAGTGTGGTGTACAAAGTGCAGTTTTAGGAGAAGAGATAATTAACTTTCAACCTCGCAGTAGATCATGGGAGGAGTGCTTGCTGGTTTGTTGTACGAGAGAAAATATATACCAGAGAAGGTTGTGTAGAAAATATACTGAAATTAGGCTTGGGTTAGGAGTGACTATACCCTTTTGAAGCTGCGTGGTAATCACTTGCATTTTTTCCCATTATACACAGAATATACTAGGATCCGAGCTCCCTTGGTTAAGACGTGTTAGTCAAATACAAATACTTTTGCACTCAATTACGACATTTTAGTCACTCTTACTTGCTGCTACCTATCATTTTACTAGACTAGTCAAGGAATTTAATTGTGCATGAGAATGAGATTGATGAAGGAGAGCTGATTGGAAGGAATATAGTTAAATGGAATATTTCAGTTAGAGTAAGCCTAATTATGCCATCTGACAAATCCTATTTATTATTTTGGAATTCATTTTGTAGAAAAATATGTACCTTCTGAAACTTTCCAATAACACCCATTTTTCTCTTTCTGTTTGCCTCTTCATGATTAATACTTTTGTGGATTTAGCTGGACATTAAGGGATCATATTGCATGACACAATTTGAATGAGTTGTTCATTAGCAGCCCATGTTTTATTTTATCTAGAATGTTTACTCCATATATCACCAATTTTTCTGTTACATTGCATGCTTTACACTACAATATGTTCACATCTGTATTTAGTCGTACAAGGCCTAGTTTGTACTCTATTATTTTTTCCTTAATATTTGTAAGATGTCTGGCATCACATTTGTTAGAACCGGACCGAATTGACTGGTTTAACCAGGAATCATGAATATCCAGTCCAAAGTATCATGAAACTCGGTTTTGATTCAAATTGGGATAAAACTGGCTAGTAGAAAGGTTCAACTACTTGGCTCAAAAATAAGTGTTTCTTTTGTTGCAGTTTGTTTTCTAAGAGACTGGTTGTTGCAAACAGATTTTATTTGTTATTATCAAGCTTAAACATGGTGTATTAGATTTGTTTGTTATATATGACATACTTTTGTTATATGTTATAACTTTATGATGCTTTTAAGTGAAGTTTAAATGTTAATGTTATGAATTTGTGTGTAATATTTTTTATTAGTACTGGTTAATATATTGAAAAAAATTAAAATAATAGTATTTTATTGAAATTGGTTTGACTCGCCTTTACTGGTTTAGTGACTTTACTAGTTTTGACAACATTGTCTCACATTAACTAAGAATTAGCCATAATACTCTTTGTAAGACTTGAGTATTCCTCCTCCTTGAGCTAGCTTTTGGGAATGAGTCAGGCTTGTTTGTTTCAAATAATATGGTGTCTGAGTCTATCTGGTCTTATGCTGGGTCAACCCTAGATGTCCAATTTTGCAAACATCACGCCCCTGATGTCCAGTTTTAGGAACAAATAAGTTGTGCAAAAATAATGTCAAAATACTATTTAAGTCCTGGACTGGACTTGTCCTTGGTCTAGCCTTTTAGTCAGTAATTTGGGAGTATACATAGCTACTACTTGTATACTGTTATTGTTTCTATCCCAGTGAGGTCTATGATTTATACCATGAACTGAATATCCTAATTTTTGATAATAGTGTTGTAATTGATGAGGAGGGTGATGATTACTCTATTGTTTAGTAACATCATTCTCATCATTTCTCTTCTATGATAATTCTGAACATTACATTAATGGGGATTTGATTTGAAGATATAATAGCTATTATGTCTTGAACCCTTCATAATACATTTTGTTTGAAAGATATGTTCCTCTATTATTATGGGTAGACACCTACTTTCTTTTTCCTTTCTCCCCCGTACACTCCTAGGCTGTAATTGGATTGGGTAATTTAAAACAGGAAAATGAATTTTTAGAGCATTTAAATGCTATATTAATGTACTGAGTTTTCTGTATTTAATATAATTATTAGAAGTTCCCTATATTTTGACTGGCCATCCATTTTCATATGGAAACTAGGAATTTGGAGTTAGACATACATTGGTGAAATTGAAAAGTTCCTCTACTCTTGTACTTGTTGTGCCTTTGACCTTGTATCTTCTGCTGACCATGACATAATATTGTCCTTCACAAACACCTTTCTTCTGAATAAAATTGTGTTCTGAATTTAGCAATACTCTAAGTCCACTAAAAACAACAGACATGGCAAAACAAAACCGTACATGCATTTGGATTTCAATATTATGTAATAAAATTCAGATCATGTATAGACTCTCGATGATATTTCTTTTAAAGTATGTTAGTACTTTCCTTCCGGTCCTTGCACCCACACTTTCAAGTGATTTCCCACAAACTTTTGAGTGTATACCTTGCTGGAGTTTCACTTTAGTTATGCTTTGAAATTAATGTCTAGACAAAGATATATTCTCTGTCCTCCTGTGACGATCTTAAACGCTACATATATTATGTACAGAATGCTGAAGCTATTTGTGTTTGGATGAAAAAAAAAATGGATTAAAATATCATTATTCATTTTTAAATTAGTTCTGCCACACCTCTGATTCATAACTATAAAATTGAGTCTTTACACAATATTTTTCACAGCAGAATTTGACCCTGCACTCTCATTTTAGGCCAATATGCTTGCAGTCATTTTATTGCAATAATCTTTGGAATGATGGGCATTAGTATATGTTTAGGTAGCATTCTCTGCGTTGTCAAAGAAATTTCTACATCAGTTTTCCGATGTCTTACTTTTCTTGTGTCTGATCTATCTCCCTTTCCGAGAATTTGGGATTTGTGAGCACAGTTTATTGGAATTAATTTCTCTTAAATGCAACTAACCTCCATTCCTTCCGTTCCTCTGAAAAAAAGGGTTTCTTTGTTAATTATTACTAGTGTGCAAGAAGCATTTTATACTCAAATATTCACTCCTGAGATATTATTCTCTAAAATTCTTGTTGAATTGTTATGCAGATGGACTTACAATGATCCTCTTCGTGCAAAGTATAATGACAAAATGGCAGCAATGAATGCGCCTATGTCAAAACCTAAAGGAAGCAGAAAATTGAAGGATTGGGAATCTCGATGAATTTGAACTTAGAGAATTATGCTTGGAGATCTCGTCGTTTCAGTTACTAGACTTGAGATATGTCCCTATCCCGTGTATGCTTGTGCTCTGTGTCTTAAACATAACGTAAACTAGTTTATCATGGCTCAAGCATGTATGCTATGGATCATGGAAGGCAGAGCATTCATGCAGAATGTGACAGGAATTCATCACTAGTTTATGCTGATTTTCTTCTCCAGTTACCGATTTAGATCCTGCCAGCCTAGACTAAAGACTTTGACATCATTTCTTTTGTTTTGTCATCAGTTTAACTTTATTACTGGCTGGCTATTAGGATTTTATTTAGTTTGCTGATGCTTCAGTAGCCACTGTTTTTCAAGTTAACATACTATATGTGCACAACAACTACGATACTGACTTGAACTCCGACAAATGGCACTCTAGTGATGCTGTTGGTGGGTCCATAGGTGTACCAGCACAATAGTAAATGTTGCACAATCTTCCATGTTTGGATAGTATTCAATATCTAGCTAAACAAAGTATATTGAAAGTTATTTTGTATCCAACTTGGTACTTGTTTGTTTGAGTTATTTCCCTAATCAATTAATATTGTATATTAACCCTAAAGCTTTTTGGGCATTTCTATCGAGTTATATCGAAAGCAAATTTTTACAAGAATTAGTTTCAATAGAGGATGGCGTATTTTGAGGATCCCATTATAAATAAACAAAAGAAATAGAGGATAAATGGGAGTTACTATCACCAGGCTTTTGCTCGAAACTTTTTTTTTCTTTCTGAGCGAACCTATCTGGGCAGAACTTTGATAAAATGTTTGGTTAAATTTTCATGTTCTATAAAAGGCTTTTTAAAATTTAAAATAATTAAAAAAATGGAAGATAGAGCAGATTTAGAAAGTTACTTTATTCTCGTATGAATGCAACTTTCTCTACTTCCAATAGAAATTGTTTAGATAAAAGAATGCAGTTCTTCTGAAAATAGGAGATATTTTAAAAATATTTTTCTATCAAATTAAACATTTATACTTTCATATTTCAAAGGAAATAAATTTCAGGAAGATTAGGATAGAATAACGAGAATGTATCAGAGTAGAATGTGGGAAAATTAAGGTTCACATGAAAATTTTATTATTTGTTTGGTTTTTAATTAAAAACTGCCATCATTTTTAATTTGTTTTCGAATATCTGCACTGAAAACAAAGAAAAGAAAATATTTTTAGTAATTCTTTTTATAAATGAAAAATAAAATAAAAGCGTAAGAAACATCTGGTAATTGTCAACGTAAAAATATAAATACATTTGCACATAACATTTTGTGAAGAGGGAGAGAGTATAGTGTGCTACGAGTTTGTTCAGAAGACATCGTCGAAAAGATGAGTTGCTGGATTATTCATATATGTTTAGATTCATTAAGTTGCACGAGTATTCGTATGCCTATTTCATATTTGACATTCTTTAATTTTTGAGAGTTAGATTAATTTATATATCACTATTTTTTTTTTAAAAAATCAATTATTTACACTAAGTCATATCAGAAAATAGGGATGAAAGTCAAAAAATAAGGTTCATAGTATAATTTTCCTATTATACCTTATCGTTGCATTTATATATATATGCTGACACAAAAAACATCCCACCAAAAAACACAGAAAAATCAAATTCGAGCTAGAATAATGGAACAAAGAGAAAGATACTGATAATTGATATAACCATAGCAATGAACCTTTGCTTTAGTACACTCAATCTGCAAGCAGTAGTGTGATATTCACTTATTCAGTATTTATACCTACCGCCACCACTGGATAAGAACCCTCCTTCAGAGTATTAGTTATCAGAGAACCAACCATTTGGAATTTTTTTAATAATTTCAAATTCGGAAGTTCCTATCAAATTTAATGGACAAGAAAAAAAATTATGTAAAAAAGGTTGATTGATGAACAACCTTAAAGATTGTTTCTTTGCATGAAGATGCAATCAAGAATCAGACCTACAACGATAGTACTTAGAGCAGCCTCTATTATGAGGATTTGAAGGTGGAGGAAGACACCCTCCACTGTTACTATAAGCTTCACCAGAGCCACCACCATTACAAACTGGTTTATCTCTCTGTAAAGCTCCATTGGAAATGTATTTCTTCTGCTCCAGGAACCTTCGGCTTATTTCTGACTCCATCAGCAGTTCATCTTCTTGATTGCATTCGGCTATGGAACCATTGCATGAGCTTACATGAGTGGTGAATGAGAGCACAGTGCAGCTGCTGAAACGCATAAAGCTGAAGAACACGAAGTAGAAGAAACAAAGTCTAACAATGGTGGATGGTTTTGAGGCCATTCTTCTGTTTTCCTTCCACCTTCCACTAAGAAGCACTATATAGAGAATATTATATATTATATGACAGCACCACCTTTTTGAAAATATGCCAGTGGCATTAGTGACAAGCTGATGGAACGCACTTCACCAAACTCTTTGGACAGCATGGAAATTATCTTATTTTCCATGTGCTACAGATGGCTTTTCTTTCTTTTCTCTCAACACTATGATTTCCTTTGCTACTGTTTCTGATGACAAAATTTCTATCAATTGATTTTGTGATGCTCGGTTGGTTTTTGCTTTTGTCCATTCTTTGTGAAATTTAAGTTTATAAGTTTCTTATTGAAGAGCTTATACATATAAGAAAGAATACATGAACAAAAATGTGGGGTTAGGTAAATAGGATTATATGAAGGGAGTTATCATGACAAAAGGAAAAGGACAGAAGAGAGACAAAGGAGAGTGAGTGTTGACTTTAATCATACATTTAAAATATTTGGTTCGTATTTCTTTAAATCATTATTTGTGACCTATTGGTGGGATCCGTATGAATTTCCTTTCACTCTAACAAAATGGACATAACTTAAAGAGTTATTTTCACACCATCCTTCACTCATGGAATTGGCAAAGCCAAGGATAAAACTGTGATTTGAGAGTGTTAATTACAAAAGGTGGCACTTTGAATCTTCACATCTTGAATAGCCTGTCTTGGACCTTTGAAAGCATTTTTCATCAATTATATGAAACAGTTTTTTCAACCTCTGTGTCGGTGTGACTTGGTTGAGGCCAATATATAAAAATAAACAGAACATTATCAGAAAATAGATACTTCGAATAATATATGTAAAAATTATTTCATGGCACACACATTTGTGAGACAACAAAAGTGGCTATTTGGTGTAAGAATTTCTTAGCTTCAAAGCAAAATACTGAACTCCATGTCATTATAGAGTTTGTTATTTGTGCCTGCAAAAAGAACACATGGCCAGAAAAACACTAATCAATTCATCAAATTATAACAGCGTAGATATTTTTATTTCATCATAGTATAAACTAAAGTACTCAACTATAAGACGGCTTCTCTCTCTACCAAGGTATGTGGAAGGATCATTGTAACTCTTATTTTCAGGATAATCTTGACGGAGAAACAAACAATAACTAAAAATATTAAAGTATGTAGTGGAAATAATTCCCTCAAACTTATAAGAATCTACGAAGAGCAACAACAATAGGAAAAGACAATAATAATCACAAAAGAGAACATCACTATTTTTAATGTGCGAAAAGCCTCTCAATGTGAGAAGTAAAAATCTACGGGACGAACCAGTAAACCAAGTTTTCCTAAGATCAAATATGGGTACAAGAGAGTCAAATTAAAAACACCAACAAGTACTTATAACCACCCAATACATCAAAACAATAATGCTCTCAAATATAAAGAACAAAGAAAGGAAAACCAATAAAGAGCAACAGGGACAGATTTTTCTAACCTTAGACCTTGGATTGATATCAGAAATATGAAAAACCCTATGTCGCGAACCTGATGTCAAAATTTCAGTCCGATCCAACACTAAACGAAGCTGAAATCACAATTTTACTAAAGCGATTCGGTGAACATGCCAACAAATTTTCTCTCTTTTAACCCTTTTCCATGGACTGTGAAAATAAACCTCTGTCTTAACCTAAAAGACTCTTTTCCATTTAGATTAAATAGTCAAACAAAATGGCTTTGACTAGGTTGGATTTTTTTTAGACACATAGTTGGGAGCCCAAACTAACAAATATCAACTTCATTTTCTATATCTTCATATGTAACATCCTCTATTATAAGCGTTTGATGTTGGTGGCAGGAAGATTTTTCTATAGGTGCCATGTTGTGCTTGGTAACTTCGATAGTAATATACTTGTTTTCTTTAACATGATTTTTAGATTTTTTAGACCCCATTTTTCCTCAGTTAACAAACAAGTCTTTTTGAATAAAAGCTCTCAACATTATAACTAGTTGTATCTTTCCATTAAGTAATACAAGGACTACATATAGACCCTTTTGACAAGGCTTTCCAACTACATCAATTAAATACAACTACTATCTAAATCATAATTAATGAACTTTATTGCATGGCACAATCATTGCTAGAAGCACTCTTAACCTTTGCAATCACCTAAGACACTTAATTCTACCAACACTATTAAATGCAACTACCTACATTTAAGTTTACCAAAAAACATTCCTCCATAAACTTAAATGTTTTTCTTATCATTCATTCCAATCATTCTATTGTTCTAGAACATAGTGGTCGACAATGGCTTCGTGAAAAAATCTGCAGCTTGTGCTTAAATTCCTACGTGGTCTAACTCCACATTTCCTTCTTTCACTGGTTCTCAGATGAAGTGAAACCGAACATCTATATGCTTATTTTTCATAACTCGAATCATAGTCCCTTTTTCTTGCTTCATCTTCAGCTTGCTCGGAAGATTTCTAAGCCAAACTGCATGAAAAACACTCAAAGATGTTGTAACATACTCGACTTTACAAGTTAACAACGTTACAATATGTTGCTTTTTCGAAAGTCAGGTGAACGTTGTGTTTCCTATAAAGAATACATATCCAGACGTGCTTTTTCAGCCATTAACATCTCCACACCAGTCATTGTCCGAGTAGCCAACTAGTCGGTAATTATTTGTCCTAGTATACATTAGGCCGAGTGACATTGTTCCTCTCACATACCTTAAAATTCTCTTTAGTGCATTCCAATGAGTATACCTCAGCTCCTCCATATACCGACTTTCTATTCCAATACTTAACATTAAATATTGTCTCATATTTATAAGATACATGTTGTTCGTTGGATATTAAATGCAAAATTAAAAGTTGTTGGTAGGATATTAAATGTATTATTAGAAGTAGCTAGAATTTGTTAGAAGTTGTTAGAAGATTCTAAAGATCTTTTGTAATTATTACTTTAGGGTTTGAGTTCTCTATATATAGAAGTTTATGTACTATTTCAAATAAAATAAAAAATAAGAATTCTCCCGATCTAGAACCTTGCTTCCACATTTTATCTTTTCCATCTCAGTTATAGTTCTCATTAGCATTGTCTAAAGTGCAACCATTTCTTTTCATTATTGAACTTCCTGCAAGTTGTGCTTTTGTCACTTTTGTTGCCCCATCTATTGTCATCGTCGTTGCTGCATCACTGTTGTTGTCGTTGCTGTATCTTCATTGTTGTCATTGTTGTATCATCACTGTTGTCAATATTCCATTGTCACTGTTGTCAATGTTCCATCGTCGCTGTTGTCGTTATTCCATCACAATTGTTTTCACATTGCTGCCATCACAACTATTGTCACACTATTGCCACACTATTGCCATCAAGTTGTTGTCACGCTATTGCCATCACAACTATTGTCACGTTGTTGGGTTTATGTCACGTTATGTCCTACCTTTCATTTTCATTTAGGAGTGGGCTAAGGAATTCCTATTATTTAGTTTTTGGCATGGCAACTCCATTAAGCAATGTCGATCTTCAACACTTACTTGATGACAACCACCTTAGTGGTCAAAATTATGCCAATGGGCTCAATTTATCAGACGTACATTAAAGGGCGTACGTAAAGGCTTAATAATATTGAAAGAGAAGCCATTTCCCCACATAATCCTAATTTTTATATTGGCTTAAATACCTATTTGGTCCACATTTTCGCAGTGTTTGTTGTTGATGGTCCTAATTTTTTCTAAATGTTTAAAATGGTCCTCATTTTTGCAATTTGTGTTTAAGTTGATCCTTTTGTATGACGCCGGTTAAATGACTAGCAAGCATTATACATGTAGCACTGTTTGTATTACGTCTTCCATGATGTGTATTACGTGGAGTGTTTGTGTACAGTGTGCTAGATAATTTAGAAAGTTAGAGATCAATATGTGAAGTAGAATTTTGAAAATGAAATGGTGGTCTGAAGAAATTTGAAAGTCTTCTTTCCTCCATTCCCAATTCGTCTTGGTGCCTTCATTGTCCAGGTATGTCGCGCTCCTAATCTTTTTTCTCTGCCTCTGGTTGTAATTGTTGAGCGCAATCTTCCCTAGGTGCAAGAACAAGCCGCACAAAATTGCAAACCTCAGATTGAAAATTCTTCTCCCCAATTCTCAACTTTAAACCTAGATAATCCAGCTCATTGTACACTACCCTTCCACGTAATGGAAGACATAATACAAACAGTCTACATGTACAATGTTTTGTTACTTATTTAAAAGTCATGACACAAAAGGACCAAAGTAAACAATAATTGCAAAAATGAGGACCATTTTAAACATTTGGAAAAAATTAGGACAAAATTAGGACCATCGACAACAAACACTACGAAAATGTGGACCAAATAGGTATTTAAGCATTTTCAGATTTGGGATAATGATGACTCACGAAACATTACATGGTTATGGGGATCCATGACAATAGAGATAAGTAGAAACTATATGTTCTACTCTAGTGCCTGTGAAATTTGGGAGGACCTTGCAACTACTTATTCTATGCGAGAGGACATCTCTACATGTTATGATTTAAAAAGCAAGATCTTTGGTGTGAAGAAAGGAACTCTCTTTGTTTTAAAATATTATGGAATGTTCAACAGTTTGCGGATTGAGTTGGACTAGTATCAAAATACAAAGCTTTAGAATGATAAAGATGTTATCACACTTGCTCAATTTATTGAACGATCTCAGATATTTAAGTTCTTATCAAGATTGAATCTTGAATATGACCCTATTAGGGTTCAAATTCTTAGGAAGGAAAAACTTCCTTATATTTCTGAAGTCTTCTTCATTGTCCAAGGTGAGGAGGCTTGTCTAATGGTCATGATGAATGAGCCCTCCACTGAAGGAGCTACATGTTTTCCAGAAAGACTTCTAAGCTTGGGAATTCAAATCTTGCAAATATTAAACTTAGCTTAAAAGGTAAGGAGAGCGTTGTGCTCTCATTGTAAGAAATTTGGCCACACCAAGGACACTTGCTTCAAGCTACATGGAAAAGAGAAAACTCTCAATCGTCTAGCGGAATTAAAAGGATAGCCCTCAAAGAAAGTTTGTCAGGCATCTTTAGATTCTGAAAAGCTTACCAAGACACTTTCTTCCTCTTTAACTGAGATTGAACGTCTAAAAATTCTTATGGAGTCTAAGTAAACCACCTTATAGTACTTGCTCTCTAACCATGATTGGTAAGAACTCTAATTCTTCTTTTAATGTTTCTAAAACTTTATGTAAGGACTCTTGGGTTCTAGACTCTGGTGCAACAAACCATATGAACCCCAATTCATCTCTTTTAACAACATTTGTTTCTCTTTCTAATAACTACATTATTATTGCCAATGAGACCCATATCCCAATACATGGACGTGGAAATATTTCTCTTTTGCCATCCCTTAGCCTTAAAAATGTCCTCTATGTTCCAAAACTATTTAATAACATTATTTTTTATTAAAAGCTTACTCATGGCCTAAATATTTCCATAACTTTCTTTTCCACTCATTATGTTTTTCAGGATCTTCCATGAAAAAGAGAATTGGAGTTGTTAAGGAATAAAGAGGGTTGCTTTAATAACTTGGAAACTAAGAATAGTATCGGTAGGCAAACAACTATATCTTGTCTCCAATCTTGCACTTCTTTTGAGTCCTCTCAAATTTGATTTCTCCACCGTCGTCTAAGACATCCATCCTTTTTCTGTTTTAAAGTCTATGTTTCGTTCCTTGTTTACCGAAGAGTATGTTGAGTCATTTAAATGTGATGCATGTCAAACTATAGTTCTTTTGAGTCCTCTCAAATTTGGCTTTTCCACTGTCGTTTAGGACATCCATCCTTTTTCTGTTTTAATGTTTATGTTCCCTTTCTTATTGACCAAAGAGTCTATTGAGTCATTTAAATGTGATGCATGTCAAATTACAAAGCATCATCATGCCACATATCCCTTTAGTAATGCAAAGAGTTTACCTCCTTTTGATTTGGTTCATTATGATGTTTAGGGGCCTGCATCAAGCTCTACTATACATGGTGGTAAATTGTTTGTCAATTTTATTGATGATTGTGCTCGAGTTATAAGAATTTTTCTTATGAAGAAAAACTTGAGGTTTTTAACTAATTTGTTAGATTCTTTCGTATGATAAAAACACAATTTGGAATGTCAATTAAACGTTTGCGTTTTGATAATGGAAGGGGATATGTAAATCATGACATGTCTAAATTCCTTTTTAAGAATGGTGTTGTTCATAAATTCACATACCACACGAAATGGCATTGTTGAGAGAAAAACATCACATGGTAATCAAAGCTTGGTTGATTCTCGTTTGATTTGTTTCAGATTTGTCATTCTCCTTTTGTTCGCCTTTTGAGTTTTGTCGTAGTGTTCTCGTCATTAGGTGTTGGTGGTTCATATTCGTATACTCTTCGTGTGGATTTTGAATCAGTGATCGGGAGTGATTTCTTTTCCATACGGAACTTTTTGGTGGCCTTGTTACTCTAACAATTTGTAAGCGAAAGTCTTGTGCAACTGATTGTGAACCGTAGTTGGGATGATGAATTGCAATGGTGTGTTGGACAAGTGTGAGAGTTTCCTACGTTGGAGTTAAGCTTAGGTTTTCATATGCTTTTAGTTCACGCATACTAGGTGTTTGTGAAAATTATGTAGTGAAGGATTTTGTTTGGAACAAAGTCGTGCTTCGTTGGTTAATTTGGTGTGAGAGTTACTATTGAGGATTGAAGCGGTGGTGCTAGAAACATAATTTTGTTTTGAAGCTGCTCAGATTGGTGCCCATTCTGCCTTGGCTTGCTTAGAAGATGTATCTGGTGTTGTGCTTTGCTAAAATTGATGCAGCGCATGTGTTTGACAATTTGCCTTAGTTGAAACTCTAAGCAAAATGGTCCGACTGCAAAATTTGATGGTTGAAGCGGATCATTTTGACCACAACAGTGCCAATCATTTCTAGTTCATTTTTTATAGCAGGTTTCAAAGTGAGTTTTGGTGTGGCTAATTTGGTTTTGAATGCGGCAGCGGTGTGGTGCAACCATCATGCAAGGTGCAACAAATTTGGTTTTCAGAGTGTACGTGGTTGAAACCATCATGCAAGGTGCAACAAATTTGGAGTGGTGCCTTTACTTATCACAATAGCCCATCCTTTTTTATGTATGAAATTGGCAACCACACTTCTTAGTTCCTTTGGTGCTGCAAGGAAATTATTATGGCATAGTGACAACAATTAGGCTAGTGGTTTGAGTTGACGAGGTGTGGTGTAGGGAAATAAGACAACAACATATTTTCTGGTCCAAGCGATGCCAAGTAAGAATCGTAGACCAATTCTTTATCTTGGAACATTTCTAAATGATGCAAGTGAGAAAGAGGCCAAGCGGTGCAAAGGAAATCCATGATAATCTTCTCGGTGCAGCAGCAACCAATTAGAGTTTATGCAATATCCATTAACTTTCTGGTTTAAGCAGGGGTAGCAACCACATTGAATCTGAATCTGTTCTACTCTTGGTGTAATCAAGTAGTTGTTGTTTTGGTGCCAAACATATTGTGTGGAAGTTTTACATCATCAAGTGGTGTGCACAGCAGGACTGGAACATTCAAATTGCCTAAGCGGTGAACAATTTGACAGCAGCAAGCTCTTAGTGCCATAAGTTGTCTCTTGCTTTCGGTGGCCATAATCTGGTGCAATGATAGTGGAAATTTTTTAATTAGCTAGTGCAAGCTCATTAAAACTTCATTTATCCAAAGTGAAATTGGTGCAAAAGGAAGCCTTCCAATTGGTTTAAAACTCATGCGTGGCAGCAATGGCTACATTTGGTTTCTTTAGATCATGTGGCTGAAAAAAATTGAAGCGGTGCAAGCTGCAAAACCTTGCTTGTGTGGGGCAGTGCGATAGTGACTGGATTGGCTGGCTATAATAGCCAACTTGAAGTGGTGCATAATTTCTTTTTGGTACAAGATAACAGCTTCCATCGCTCAAGCGGTCTCCCTTGCTCAAGAAGTGCCCTATTGGTGCAATTTTTAGGTTTCTTGGTGCATAATTGGATACTTGAGGCCTGGCTTAGTTATTTGGTGTAATAGAGACATGTTTGACAACGTCAATTGCAAGCTGGTGTAGTGAAAATTTTGTAGCAACCAACTAAATAGGTGAATGATGCAGCAAAACTTTCGTTGGCAATCTTATTTTGATGTAGAACAACTTGATTTTTGAACACGTGTGGCAGCAGTTGGTTCCTCTCTTTGGGTGTCATAATCTTCTTGTCTTTTTGCATTTAGCTTTGCCTATTCATACTCTTTAGAGTCATTATTTGTTCACTTAAGCTTTGCTTGAGTCTTTTGTCTATCACATTTCTTTGATTTTGCTTTACCTTGGTTTCTTGTGTTGTGGGACAATGTACATTGAGCCAGTGTTGTTTAAAATCGGCCATGGCGTCAATATGGCAAAAATCGGTAGCGATTTTCCGGCCAGTTGCCATAACAAGACGGGGGCGAATCGAAATTTTTGTGGTGGTTCATGGCGGCCGCTTTGCGCGCGGCAGGTGGTGGTGGCACAATGCTGGTGGCGAAAATCTCAGACAACAGTGGGAGAAGAAAGAAAAAGAATAAAGAATGAGAAGAGAGGAGAAGAAGGAGAATTGTGCAGCGTGTTGGTTGAAGGAAGAAGGAGAAGAGAAAACCTCAACCTAATTGGTCTTATACAATTTTAAAATTGGGCCTGGCCCACTGCCCTAACCCTAACATCCAAATTCTCATTATTTTACTATTTCACCCTCATTTTAGCCACTTAACATTCAGCCACTTAACATTGCAGAAATTTCTTCTCTTATTATTTTTCTTTTCTATCCTAATGCAGAAACCTCTTCCCTTATTATTTTACTTTTCTACCCTAATTTTAGTTCCTTTTCTCCTATTATTTTACTTTTCTACCCTAATTTCAGTTACCATTTTTATTCTTTAAAACCTAAGCCTGACCCATTAAACACATATTTAACCTAGCCTATTTGCAAAACTTTCTTCATTCTCCATTATTTCATTCTATTCAAAACCAAAAGTTTCTATAGCTTCCCTATCGGTCGCTGCCACCAACTGCCACCCGCCGTTGACCGCCATCGTCGTCGAAAGCCACCGTCGCCGGCCGCCACTACCAAGTTTGTTATTTTTTTTATTTTTTCTATTTGTCTAATTTCACTATAATTATTTGGTAAAAAAATATATGTATTTTTTCAGCAATAATAATGACCAATGAAAATGATCCTTCAAGAACATCGCATAGGAGTGACCCGGGATGGAAACATTGTCATCTGATGGATGAATCAAATTTAAATAAACTTATTTTGAATTATTGTTGGAATATTATGAAAGGAGGAGTTACTAGAGCAAAAGAACATCTCATGACAAACAAAGGCAATGTTGCTACTTGCACCAAGACTCCAAAAAATATGAGAGAAGAACTTTGGAAATTATACAAAGAAAAAGCAGACAACTCCTCCGTCAATCCTAGATATACTGCAACCATGATAACCATGAGAGTGAAGATGAGGTTGAAATTTCCACGACTAGTAATGATAAAGGGAGAAATATTGGTGGAAGAAAAGGACCAATGGATATGTTTTTTAGAAATCCAACTGTTGCAATAGAGAAGAGAAAAAAGGAAAAATTAAGGCAAGCTAAAATCAAAGAGGCATGTGACAAAAATTTAAAGGCCTCAATTCATCAATATATTGCTCGATTTTGGTACCAAGCAGGCTTGTCGTTCAACCTTGTTAAGTTGAAAAGTTTTCAAGATATGATTGATGCCATAGATGCTTATGGACCTAATTTACCTGCTCCTAGTTATCATGAAATCAGAGTTCCACTTCTCAACAGGGAAGTTGAGTACACAAAAAAGTTGTTGCAAGATCATAATTGCAATGGAGCAAACATGGTTGTTCTATTATGTCATATGCATAAACTGATCGAAAGCAACGATGCTTAATTAACTTTTTGGTGAGCTCCCCTGCAGGGACAATGTTTGTCAAGTCCATTGATGGTTCAAACTTTGTGAAGACAGGAGAAAAACTATTTGAGATGCTTAATTCCCTTGTGGAGGAGATTGGGGAAGAAAATGTAAAAGTTATAATAGATAATGAGAGCAATTTTGTGTTGGCTGGTAAGTTGTTAGAAGAGAAAAGATCCCATCTTTATTGAACTCCTTGTGCTGCCCATTGTATAGATTTGATGCTTGAAGACATTGGAAAGCTTCCTTTGATAAAGAAGATAATTCAAAGAGGAGTTAGTCTTGTTGGCTTTATCTATAGTCATTCTAGTACCTTGAGTTTGTTGAGACAATTTACAAATAAAAGTGAATTAGTAAGACATGTCATTACAAGGTTTGCTACCTCTTATTTATCATTATAAAGGTTGCATCAAGAGAAGGGAAATTTAAGAAAAATGTTCACCTCTGATGAATGGAGCAATAACAAGCTATCTAAGGAAGTCAAGGGGAGTGAGACTACAAAACTTGTTCTTATGCCTTCATTTTGGAATCAATTAGTATTTACTCTCAAAGTCATGGCTCCTCTTGTTCATGTGCTTCGTTTAGTGGATGGGGAAATAAAAACAGCTATGGGTTATATATATGAAACAATGGAGAAAGCCAAGGAAACAATAATGAAGTCATTCAACAACGATGAAAGTAAATACAATGATGTATTTACAATCATTGATAACAGAGGGACATGTCAACTTCATCACCCCTTGCATGTTGCTAGTCACTTTTTGAACCCAGAGTTCTTTTATTCCAACTTAGACATGGAATATGATTTGGAAGTTACAAATGGATTATATGATTGCATCAGGAGGTTGGTGCCAAGTAAAGATGTGCAGCAAAAACACTTTTTAAATTGTGCTAAGATATAATGGTTACATTTTAAGCTACTTTCTTTGCTTGTGTAAGCTCAATGGTGGAAGAATTATGGGCATGCAGCTCCCAACTTACAAAAGCTAGCAATCAAGATTTTAAGTTTGACATGTAGTTCATCGGGATGTGAGCGTAATTGGAGTGTTTTTGAGCAAGTGAACACATCATATTTTTTCTTTAAGAAGTACAATTTCCCACTAAAAGACTTTGGGTAATTGGTCCGCAAAGATTTGTATGAATCAATCCAAGTTTTTCCTTTGCTCGGTACTCAGTAGTCCTTAGAAATGAGGTCCTCAGATGCTTCTCATGCACACACTAGTCGCAAAACCTTTTTTCAAACTTTATACTCGGGAGTCCTCACATCATCCTTTTCTTAACCAACTCGGTCAGCCTACCAAAATGCAAATGGCCAAACTGAAAAATGCCACATCATGGCCTCATCCTTCACGTCAAGGTTCAAGCACCACTCTTAGACTATCTTCAAATCCAATTTGTAAATCATGTTCTTCTTCATTTCTACTCGAGCAATCAAACGATCGAATTTTTCCTTCAAGTATAGTAATCAGTCTTTCATTAGAACCGAATAGCCTTTCTCCATCAGCTGACCGATGTTCAATATGTTGCTCTTGATTTCTCCAATTTGGCCATTCTTCGACAAGTACGAAATTGCACCTTGGCTTTTTACCGCTACTTTGTATGCATCTCCAAACAACATGGGTTTGACCTTAACTTTATAGAGATGCTTAAAAAGGTTATCACCCCTACACATGTGACTACTTACTCTTGAGGTGTCTTCTTCTCCTTAATGATTGTCTTTGCTCGAACTGTTTGATCAAGAGATTCCTCCTTCTTTGATGACTTGGGCCCAACCATAGGCCCAATCACTAGGAGCATGCTAATGAAGATACAGGAGAAGATGGACCTACAAGGAGCCAGTGACATTCGTGGACTTTAAATGTTATTTTCTTGGGCTAAAAAAGATGTCAAGATATGATGGGCTTGTTCTAGTCCATTAGAGTAGATTATAATTGGGCCAATTGTTTAGGTCATGCTTAAAAAATAAATTGTAAAAGCCTAGAAGTAATTTGGACCATTTCTTACCTAACTTTTGCAATTGGGTTAAATCAAGCCCAACTACAAAAGACTAGGCCGAAAGCTTGCTTCTAGCTTAGGCATAATTTACACATTGATCACATGCGTTAAACATGGAATGTGTGAACCTCCACATGGCATGTGATCCACTTTTCACGAATCCAAGATTTAAATCTAGATCTAGACGCATGTGCTTCACATAGCCTCCTTCATTTGCATTCCATTTCATCTTGTATTTGGCTTTCATTTTAGGAGGTACTCTTTACTATATATGATACACTTCACCCCTCTTGTAATTACTCTTGAATGAATGCAAGTTATATTGTTGAGATCACTCCACGACCTTGTCTTTTGAGAGTCACCCTTAGGTAGAGATTTCTCTTAGAATTCCTCTAGCCTGCCTCCTCTAAGTTGGTCGAACCTCTTGGAGCTCTTCCATCACCACTCAATTCTACACCATTCTAACTTCCCTTAGACACTTGCTTTCGTGCCAATCATCCATGGAGACTCCTCCTTCCATCAATCTTGTCCAAGGAGTGTCATCAAGTGGTATCCAGAGCCAACCCAAGGTTTGAGCTAAGTTCTTATCCTTCTTCTGTTTTCATGTTGTTTACATTTTTTTTTACTTGTTTAGTGTGATTCCACCGTTCATATGGCTCTTATGTGTTTGTGTGATGATTCAAAATCATCTTCTCCTTGAATCATTCAGTGTTTTTCACTAGGATTTCCATTTGTTTTCAAGTGCAGTGTTTTACATTTGAGTTGTTTCTTCATTTTCATTTGATGATCCATTGTTTATTTGAGTTAATTTTCATTTGAGCATCATATACTTGTTGTCTTAAGTCATGTGCTTCTGTATATGTCAATTTCCATGAGTTTGAACTATATAAATGTGTTGTTATGAATTGATTGTTGGCACAATCCAAAAATGTTGAAGAATCATTGTTTGCTGAAAAAGGCAATATGCTATTGATGCAATTGCAAGCCATTTTCAAGGTAGAACAATTGCATGTGGAAATGGACTTACTCAAAGGAAAAGGGGGGTGGAAACTTACCTTAAGCTAGATTAAGATCGTGTGGAGTGGGAAAGTTCTCCCCTTCAAGTGCAACAACCCTACCAAAGGAGGTGAGAAAGGTGTGAGGAGGGTGTGAAGAAATGTGGATGAGGGTTTTGGAGATAGAACAAAACGTGGGAGTGAAGTGTAGGTGTTGTTTTTTGTAAAACGTGGGAGTGAAGTGTAGGTGTTGTTTTTTGTGCTCAAAACAAAGGGAGGTGTGTGTAAGAGGAGGGGGTTCTGTTTTAGCTTTAAAAAAAAGGGTTTTGCAATTGGAATTCGTCACTCTCCCAAAATTTGATATAATTTAATCGTCGTACTTAAAAAATGAATAGATATAGTCTTCATAATCCACATGCGTTAAATTTCTTTGACATGCAAAACAAAGTTTCAAATAGACATTTGAATTGTTTACATTATTTGACATATTCTGACAAATGCTAGTCTAAAACGTCAATTAACTCTTAAAAGAAATTTACATCGTCGGACGAGTTGTGACTACTAACATATTTGATCCTATTATATATTTAATACATACGGAAAATGAAATTTAGAAGTTCACTATGATTTAGAAAATCTCTTAAAAGTTCTTAACGTTTTTTTGTTAGAAGTTCCAAAAAGATATTATCATACGAACTATTTTTCTTAACCGTGTTCAATGTAAAAAATTAAGTAGATGGTAGAGAATTATGGTTTTTAATTAAATTTGGATGTTTTTAATTAAACTAGAACTCAAATTAAGTTTTAAGTTTCTCATAAATTTGGATGCTTTTAATTAAATGTCTTTGTTGTATTAACTATTCAAAAATTTTATATCTGAATTGAGTCTCCAATTCATCGATTATTTTTTCTGTTAATAGAATGATGTTCTTATTATTCTATCCCCATCAACATGATTCCTTATCTTCAGGCATTAAGAAATTTAAGATTTTGTAGTTAATATAAAATAATATTAGGATATTACAAGAAATGTAAAATGACAACCTTTCATGTTATATTAATCATAATATTATTTTACATTAATAACAAAATTTCACATTTATTAACACAGACAAATAAGTAAAATAATAAGATGAAATAACAACCACAGTCACCTAAATACTAAAAATTTTAAATTGTAGAGACTCAATTTTAAAATATATAAATTGAGTATTTAATAGAAAACAAAATTAATTAAGAATTAATTAAAAATATTCAAATTTACTAGAGATTTAAAACTTAACTAAGCCAAGTTTAAATTAGTGTAACTGAGAAATACTGATTCTTTATTCAAAAGAAGAATGCATTTTATCATATTCAATATCTAAGGCAAACATTTTGGGTAATTTAACTTCAATTTAATAGACAATATCTTAGTTCGAGCCAAAAACTTTGTGTTTTTATTTTTTATTTTTGTGAGCAAGCGAAAAACTTCTTAACACATCAACTTCAATGTATTGTTAACAATTGTATGTTCCATTTTGCAAGGTACCAAAAACCATATATAAAGATTGTCACCCAAGGATTAGGACTTTGAATCTTGTCTTACAACTAAGTTAGAGCTCTCTTGTCTCTGTATATATGATGTCATTGACACTCAGTAGGTCACTTGTATAGGTTGTCTATTTGATCCTTGTATTCAGTCACAACTCTATCTCTTCTAATTTTCATGGTGGGTGTCATTAAACCATTATCAATCTGCCATTGCAGAAAAGGATTAACCAAATGTATCAGTTTTGTTATCTGAATAACAAACAACATACAAGATACCATAACTTTGAATTCGGTTCAAAATCTAACCGTGAAGGGTTCATGTACAAGAAGGATTGGTCCAATTTGAAATGGAGATTCAGACATCCTGCATCATGAACAGGACACCAAGAATGCGAATAATGCAAATAAACAAGATTAGAGTATAGAAAATATAATGAATCAATGAACACCAATTCGGAACAGAACTCTCTTTTTATCTCTATTCTAGCTCGGTCATCAAGAAAATTAGCATGTGATATCCCACTTAATGAACTAGCTATAGGAATGAACTCTATTTTTTTTTTCTATATGCATCAAAGATATTATTCCCAACCGATAGTATAAAAACCAATTTCTTTCAAAGCAAAGAGTTCACTTTCCTTAAATATTCTCAAAACGTTTTTTTTAAGATATAATTAACATTGTCTTTCCATAACATAATAAGCAGACACGACTCGAGAGTTTACAGGTCTAAAGCAAAATGAAACTTTTTTTAGGTTGTCTTTCGTGGAGTTCTTAAGCAATCAGTACTAAAAAGAATTGTTTTTAGGATTTTTTATTTTTTAGATCTAAAGCAATAACTATACCTGTTTGGAGCTTGAGCCAGCTTGATAATAAGCTTAAACTTTATAATTGACATAAGTGGAACCAAGTCTTACCAGGTTTGTAATTCTTTATATATTAGGCTCCTCACTTTTTCCTCACTGACATCTGAATTCTCGGAATTTATAATTGACAACTTCCTTGCTACCTTCAAGACCTCTTCCTTGTTAGGAACTATTACAGCTCCTAGACGTCGCTTATCCTTACAGTTATTAACAAGAAGTTAAATCACTACATTTTACACTGTCTGAATGAAATACATTTTATACGTAGTGCTTGATCTATAAGAAATTGAAAGAAACTAAGAGTTTACCTGACCAACAACAACAATTTGTTGAATTAAGTTACTCCTCATTGCAGCTTCTTCAAGTTCCCCCGGTTCAACATTTTCACCTTCTCTTATTAGAACAAGTGGTTAATACTTCAAAAGGAAAAAAAATAAAAGCCTGGTAATCATAAGGGATTCGTGCATAGGAAGAAGTTGAAATTGAGGCTTAAAAAATATTTTTTTTAAGATTAGCATTTACTCTCCTTTCTTATGTAAACTAATGGGCTCTCTCCCAGCATTAAGGTTTGGTAAGTGGATAAATTAGCAGCAGAGTTTAGGCTTCATATTGGTTAGATAAGATCAATCTATAAAATAAATTATTTTATTTTTAGACTTATGCTACCTTGAATGCTTAAAATTTTCTTTTACCTATCTGATCATCTACTTTGTATAGGAAACTCAGGGAACATGAAGATGAAAAAAAAAAACGAAGGGAGCTGCCTTCAAAGTTGAAACCATAAAGAAAGATCAAATTTTAGATTGAGAGAATCTGGACTTGATGATTAAGAAGTTTCAATATTCTTGAAGAACAAGAACAAAAGTAAAGTTAGGCAACAGAAGAAGTTGAACAAGAGACCAAACCTACTTTTTATCTTTTAACAGTATAACAACCTAAGCATCATGATTCACTTGTAAACTTACCTACTTGACTTCCATGATTACACAATTGATGCAACCCAACAATTAATTCGATAATAACTTAGTTATTTAGTCAGGTACCTTCCACTGCACTCTTCTCTATTCTCCATGTAAACTTACCCTTTTCTATCCTCCGGATAAACTTATCTCATTTTGTGAGGTTAATAAAATACAAATGCTTTACAAAATTCTCTTGTTAGGCTCTAGATTTTCTACGAACAAATAACTAAGATTCTAATTGAACAATTTCAAAAACACACAGGTGAAGACCTTTGCAGTTTTGGGGAGGGCTAAATGATTTAAGATAAAAGTAATTTTACGAGTATAAAATATAAAGAACTTTTCTTCAAGTTTCTTTGATTGTCCTTTGTGTCACATCTCTAATGGATGTAAATAATATAAAATCGTTCGTACACAGACATAGTAGACGTACATATTCTAAGATTCTGATAAGGGTTAAATATAATTTTACTTCTTAAATTTTGACACGAAATTAGACTTTATCATTGTTCAAAATTTTGATTCCAAACTTAAGAAATGAATAGATATAATTATGTTAACTTAACGACGCTAATTTTTCTTTATATATATATATATATATATATATATATATATATATATTCTTAGAATTCAATGAATAGATATTTATGTACTTTTAAAGTTTGAAAACGAAACTTTAGGACGAATTCTAATTTCGTGTCTAAATTTGGGGATTACAAACATATTTAATCAAAAATAAATATAAATAGATTACAAACTTCTACTTACCCGTTGAAAGTACAATAGTGTCTTTAGCACGGCCTTCCACAACAATCATACCACTCGATTGACGACTCCGCCCAGTTGAATGATGAGGAACAATCCATCCTATATCACCAGTATTCAACCATCCATTCCCGTCTAAGGCCTGAACCGTAGCTAAAGGATTCTAATACAAACACAGATAATAACTATCACAATTTCATCCAAAAACATCACTATGAATTTAACTGCATAGGTATCTCCCAATATATTTGCTGTAAGAAACAAAAGTAATATGAATGCATTTTCTCTCTGCCCTCCCACCCCAACACAGTATATGTTCGCACTCTAACATAACAAATTACCTTGAAGTATCCTTTCATCACTTGTGGACCCCTGACTTTTAAAATTCCCTTTGAACCAGCTGGAAGAACTTCATCAGTTTCAGAATCTACAACTTTGAATTCCGTTTCACGAATTGGATGCCCAATAGATCCAAGAACCTTCACAACATTGTATCTGTAACATTCTCAGATAAATGCACCACAGGATGGACACTGTTCTCTTAAGCAAAGAATTTCATTAAAAATGTAAAACACCAAACTTAAACTACAGAATTTTTAAAAAATACTAACTGATAAATATGAGCAATTTGCATTCGAAGTGTGCTTTCTCGTATGAATGTACAGGTATTAAATTTAATTATTTTAAGTCACTTTAATATTGAGAGAATTTGTCCCATTAAGAAGTTAGTGAGTCACACATCAATTTCACCAAATAATTCTTCAATTTTCAATGCATTAAGTAAGTTGCTTACATTACATCCAGGTCGTCGTGCTGCAACAACTGGTGAAGTTTCTGTTAAACCATATCCATTTTGTACTTTCACACCAATTGCCTGCATGATATAAAAGAAGCATCAATGTGAAGTGGCCAAGTAGATTCAAAAAAATTTATTACAAGTTTCACATGATTGAAATATCAGACCTCAAAAAACTTATCTACTTCCCACCGCAAACTACCACCTCCACTTATTCCAGCCTGTACAGAACCAAGAAGTTTCTCCCGTCAAACCACAATTTCCAGAATCATGAACAAGATACAATATGGTGCATTTAAATGAAAAATATCTCTCTCTCCAAACTCGGGAATCTTAAGAAAGTTGAAAGAGAGAATGTCAAAATACCACCATAAAAGAGGAAGCAAAATATTGGAAGTCTCACATTGACTAGTGATAAGACCAATTTACAGTATATAAGTGGATGCAAACCTCACCTTATAAGTTAATTTTGTAAGAATGAGTTAGATTTAAAGTTCATTTCTTAAGATGATATCACTTAAATGCTAATTCAGCCCCGAGGAACTTTCCCACATTATATCATTGGTGACTGATGAGGCATCAGAAAGAGAAAAGGGGAGATCACTAGAAATTATTTTACATACAATTATTTTTTAAATTAATATTTTTTATTTTTATTTTTATTTTTTTGAAATATTATTTCATTTGTACACAATTTTTTAAAAAAAGTAATTTATATTTTTTTTTAATATATACATATTTGACAACGATGAAGAAGGTTAATCTTAGTTAGTGTTCATGATTTTATAAACAAAGAATAACAATTTCTAGAACCATCTTCTATATCATAATAATAAAAACCGAGTACAATTTTTTTTTAAATAATAACATTAAAAAGACTAATAGTCTAATAGTTGAAATTATGCATAAACATTAACTTTCTTTCATCTTTGAGTCGGTGTAAGATGCTACAAACACGAGACCAAAAATTTTATATAGAGGACCAAGATCATAAAAACAATTAGAGAAAAAAATAATAAAATGATTATTTTAGACGTATCACTAACACCTTTAAGTGAAATGAGTATGATAAGATAATGGTGTAGAAGAGAACAAAACCTTTGATATTCCAATAGCTGCATGGATTTTATTGTAGACAAGTTTCTTAGCCAAAATATGAACCGGAAGTAGTAATGTGGCTATAATTCTCGCCCACAGCCAGTCCAACGTTGAATTCACGTAGGAGACTTGCTTCTTGTTCATTGTTAGACATTTACCCTAAAAACATAATTTGAAAATTAGTAAAAGAAATATCTTTGCTGAGAAACAGTATTGCTATAATAGAAAGTTTGTTGCTGCTCCTCCTCATTCAACCAATTTGCTTCACAAGTCTTGAGTGACTAAGGAACAATAAACCAGTTAACACATCAATTAACTAAAATACCTGCAATCTTAAAGACACTCAGTTGACAACATATGCAAATCATCATGCTGTTTATCCTTTTCACTTTTGTTTCGGATAAAATAAGAACTTGTTAAGATAGAATATGCTCCAAAAGCAAGAAAAGACAGAGTGAAAAGAAAACAGATATTTTACTCAAAGAGTAAGGCAAGTAAGAATCACAGTAGCCTGATGAAAAGAAGTGACACTTTGGAGATCAGATAAAACGATGAGAGATACACAAACCTCATAAATGCGCTTACATTCCATGTATGCTAAGCTGACCCTTATGAATGTTAGTGCCACAAACTTTCTAACAGCAGAACTCGTAGATATCTGCTTCATGATCCCACTGCAGAGGAAACAATCAACAAAACCAATGAAAGTTATCACGTTCCTAATCGTGTACACTTGTTTGTTCCTATTAGTTTTATGCCACTTATTGTTAGTTTATTAAGTTCAAGTGGTTGCTTTCAAGCAACATATTTTTTTACAGCACTATAACAAAACCTGGACTCTTATAACATGCTACAGATTGCAGGAATTTTCCTGTCAAATCTTCAAACACTTGCCAGGCACTCACTCACCTCAAAATATTAGTCACAAACCAAATTCAAGCATCACATATAGGAATGGCTTACAATTTAAACAAAAGCATAGAACATGATATATCATCAATTCAATGAGTATTCATTTGGAGAAGATTTACCTGTACAATGTTTCAAAAACTAAAGGAACAGAAATCAAGTACTGTGGTTGATAGAGTTTCAAATCATCCTAGAAAATTAGAAAGGAGAGTATGTTAATAAATGTGCATATAGATAATTAAGGAAATAACCAATTTAGCGTATATAGTGACGCATTTCCTTATATCATACTAATAATAATAACTGTTGAACTGAAACAATAATCCAGCATTCGAAGAAAAATCTGCTATTGTTTTTTCTTTCCATTTTAACCCTAATTTTGATGTTACATTATAACTGTAAGCGATGATTCCGCAATGTTTATGATCAAATTAGTAAAACAATACCTTTAGATTCCGCACGGTTGTGTATACTTGCTGAATTCCGCATGTGAAAATGAAATACTCACAAGCTCTTTCGTATGCATGCCAAGGTGGCAGCATGCTTAGAAATCTATCCCCAACTTTTGCAGGTACTATGTCCCATAAGTTTTTTATCTAGAAATTCATCAATAAATCACGCATCATCAAGTGTATCATAATGGATAAATTATGTTCTGAATCTGTAAAATGGACAAACTAATAAAATTATTTAAAAATATAAATATAAGAAGATTGCTCTGTACAAATCATCCTCTATTTGGCCTGGTATTAATGATCGGTATGATACTATCTTGGATAATACCAATTGGGTTGTTGGTAATAGTGATCAAATTAATTTCTAGAATGAAAAATGGTGTTCTAGTAGCTGTATTTCTCTTATGGCCGGTGTTCTTGATGTAGAGAGATTCAAGCTTTTGTCTAAAGTATCACACGCTTGGAGTGGAAATAGACAGATATATCCATAGATAATTATTAATGAGAAGTGGTGTAATTACCGACAAGACATTTTCTTCGATAATTATTGAAGAAAATATTCCATCCTTAAATTCTATACATATTGGTTCGAATTACAGATGATATATATGTTGATAATTAATGACGAATTTTTGGATTTACCAAAGAATACGTCGATAAATCGGATTTTTCTTATAGTGTAATACGAATATGAAGATGAAATTTCATGTGTTAAGTTCAAAACTTCACTCATTCAAACTCTTGGCCACTGTCATGCTTCCATTAACCACGTTAACAATAAGATGCACAAAAGTATGTTTAGGTTTTATAGGCACTAAATTATTAAGAAAAAAATTCTTGAATATGATTTTATTAATTTTCCATTTTACATAACCAAGACATAATTTACCCCCATTGAAACCAAATATAATGATTTGGAAAAGCTCTAACGTAGCATGTATGTGATGAAACCTGATGCAGAAGATTCTGATGGGTGAGCATTACACCTTTCGGATTTCCGGTTGTTCCACTTGTGTATATGAGGGTAGCAATACTATCTGAGTGTATTGGTTCATACACATAGCGCTGTTCTGCAATTAATATAAAAAGTACCAAAATAACACATAACTCCATTAAACATCATCTTTTTAATTACATGAATAGTATAGTTTTAAAACATTACAATAGATCTATTTTATTCAATTTTTATGTTGCTATCATTTATATATCTCATGTTATGTATTTTTTTTTTTTCTCTTTATAAATATACTAACTTTTAACTTTAAAAATTATTTTAACTTGCACGTTCATAACATAAATAATTATCTTTTTTTTAAAAGTAAGGATATTGTTCAAATCTTTATATTGGATTCTAATAACTTCCTCCATTTTGATAAATAATGTTATTATTAAAAAAAGTCATATGAAGAGGAGTTCAGAAGTAAAATGTTGACGGAGAAAAGTCGATATGAGACCTTCCACGGATACAAATTGAATTTGTTCAGACAAATGTATATTAATTTTTTGGTGAAATATTTTTAGAAATATATTTCTCCATTAGACACACAAAAGACTACTAAATTTTGAGTGCTTATGACTTATAATACTTAGACTTTTTAATATATTGTTTTTTAATTCAAATATCCTATCTTTAATTTGGAGACTTTGTTAGATATTTTCAGGTTTTAAATTTTCTTACAAAATTATAAATTTTAAATATAAAAATAGCGAGATAAAAAAATACTGGCTATAATGTAATTAACATCAATAACCTTGCCTCTACATTATGATGTTTAATGTTACATCACACATAAAAAGGAATAAAATATCAAATCAAAGAGATTAAAGAAATACATGAAATTAATAGATAATCCATTCTTATAATGATTTTGAAACTACTATTGTAAATATATATATATATATATTTGTCAATTCTATTTTTTATTAATATATTTTATTTTTTAAGTTTTGTAAATATTTTTTTATCTCTAATAAAAATATTATGTGATAAATATATTTTTATAGATATATTTCTACAAAATCTAATAACATTTTATATTTTAATAATTATAACAAGAATTAATCTTTTAATTTTTTATCACGAGAAAAAAAATACATATGCGTGTATATATTTTTCTTAGTAATAATAATAAAAATATTTTATAACGACTATTTATCAAATTAAAGAATTGATTATATAACATATTTTGAAGAAAGAAGTTTTTTTATATCTTAAAATATTATGTCATTTATTATTATTATTTTAATATTTTTATTCAATTTACTTTACATAAATGTTTCTTTGTTTTATTTACTTTTAAGATAATTTTTAGAAATAATTTTCTTTTTAATTTACATTTTTTGTAATTATGATATTAGTATGATGTTTTTTTTACCGGCTAAATGAAATGACTAATATTTGTGAGCATTTTTATTCTGGTATGATCTATTCCATACTCGAAGTCACACAACCAAGATTCAAACCTTAGATCATTAGGCTAAAAAACATTACGAACTATTTGTTATCTCTACATATTAACTAAGTTAAAAATATTGTGAAAAATAATAAAATTAATAAATAAAAAATCGTATACATATATGAATAACATTTTCATTTGTCTAATTAAACTTTAAACGAAATAGAAAGCTAAAGATTTGAATATGCTTCTAATCTCTAAAGTTTTGTTAAATTTGACTTTTATCTCTCAATTTAAGATTGATGTTTTAGTCTTTATAACATGAAAAATGATAAGAAAATGACTAAATTTTAACAACTTTTTTTATAATATGAACTAACATCCTTTAAATGATTTTAAAATATAGAAAAAAAAAATCATTTAAAAAATGTCAAGTCAGATTTAAAAAAAAATTGTCAAAAATTTAGTTGGTATCCTGTATTTTTCTATAAACTATTGAAAGATTTTGTTTTCAAGTTCCCCTGCCAAACGTTTTCTTCATCTTGTTTAAGAAAACATGTTTTAATAAGGTTGTCGTGTAAATGATTGTAATTATTATTTTTTTATCATTACACTTTTTAACAGTATTTTAGACATTAAGATTATCTAAGGATAAGCTTGCTAATTTTGATATTGATAGAAGATTAGATTTTGAGTGGTTCATTTTTTTTAATAATATTAGTTTAAAGTTTTTTTATAATGGATATCAACTCCTATTTTGTTTTACTAAGGGAGTTTGTAGTGTATTTTTACTATCAGTTTGATTTGGTCTATCTTTCTGTTTTTGTTTTTTCATTTTAATGAATCATTCATGTGATTGTTAAACCTGACTATTTATGTGAGATGGCATAGTTTATCATGATAACTAACCTGATTTTTCGAAAACAGTAGATACAATATATAAGTTTATTTTTTCTACCACAATCTTTCTTGGACACACTAAACCAGAGATTTTACACAAAAAAGATAAATCAAGCACGGAATCTTCACTCCTTCATGCAACCGATAATACAATTCTTAACTTTTATTTTATTTATTATTTTTTGAGTTAAATATGTTTTTAATTCTTAAATTTTGACATTAAATTAGAACTCTATCATGTCTCAAACTTTGATACAGTTTGATCCCAAACTTAAAAAATGAATAGATGTAGTCTTCCTAACTCAACTAAGTTAAATTTTATTAAATGTATAATGACGTTTCAAATTGGAGTTTGAGTTGTTTACACCATTTGAGATGTTTCAAACTTTGATACAGTTTAATCCTGAACTTAAAAAATGAATATATGTAGTCCTCTTAATCTGAGTTAAATTTTACTAAATGTAAGATATCATTTCATATTGACGTTTGAGTTGTTTGTACTAATTGACATGTCTCAAACTTTGATACAGTTTGATCCGAACTAGATAAATGAATAGGCGTAATCCTCCTAACCCAACTGAGTTAAAGTTTATTAAATGTAAAATTGCATTTCAGACTGGCGTTTGAGCTGTTTTACACAGTTTGACATGTTTCAACTTAAATGTCAACTTGAAACACGATTTATTACATAAAAATGGGATTAAAATGCTATATCCAATCATTTTTAAAATTTGAAGACCAAAATATTTTAAAGTTTAGAACATGAACAAATTTCAATCACATTCAAATTTAGGGACTACGTATATATAACTCTTATATTTATATATTTGAGTCAAACTCATTCGTCTTAGGATGAGTAGCATTATGAGAGAAAATGAGTTAACATACCAGCCTTAGATAATGCCCTGCGATTATCTCGTCCCAAATCTATGACTTCCTGGAAAGTAAAAACTGGCATGTGCTTGTTTTCTTGACCAACCAGCTCCGATTTCTCTCCCCAAAGCAAAATAATAAACCTCATGGAAGTGTTTGAATAGAACGTGTTTGCAACCCGATTGAACATTTCTGGGTTATCCACCACTAGTGCAACGCTGAATAACAATACCAAAAGTCTCAACAATTCAGATTGAAAAATGATCACTTAAAAAAACGTGGAAACCAGTAGTTATATTGTTTAAAACAATTCATTAAGACCTGTTGTTACTAGAACACAATCAATCACAAAATGTGAATGTGCAAAGATCAGCCTGAAGTAACATAATCAGATTATCGAAGATGAGACTAACCTTTCAGAGTGGTTGTATATTTGCAAAAGTTCTGCAACTGATGACCTTGAGCCTCTTACCACGTTTATTGCTCCACTTGCCATCATACCTATATTAAAAATATAACTTTGATATGATAAAAAGCACAATATCGCACACATAGTAGTAATGTGAAATCCCATTCAAGATCAAAATGCCGAAACAGTTTACACCAGAATATCACTTCTAGTATTAGAACACTCAAACTTAAAACTAATTTAGAACTTCTACAACAACTCATGAACATATAAACACTGTAAATCTGTCACCAAAATCAGCACCTCAGATTCGTGCAACGTGATTTTTCTTTTCACTAAATGGACGTAACATCAGAAAAACAAACAAGTTTAAAGCATGGAGATAACTTTCAAAAAACATAACATTATAGTAAAAGTTCCTTTTCACATTGATTCATAAACCCTACACATATAGTTCTCAAAATTTACAATTGAGCTGTTTTAGATAAAGGGTGTGAAGGATCCTTTGACTGTTGTGATTTTGAAATGGTACAATCATATTTTATGATTGTTAGTAGTTTTTTTTTTATCGTAAGTTAGTAAACATAAGATTTGTGCAAATGGTACCTTCTAGACTGAATACACTGAAAGTGGAGGAAGTGAAATTTCAACACACCTTGATCTGCTATAAGCCAATGACATGAATTGTCCGCAAAAAGGGCAATCTTCTCATCAGGTTTTACCCCAATAACTCTCAAGCCTTCTGCAAAATACAAAATTGCCTGCTCCAACTGAAATTTTGATGTAGAACATAAGATATCAGAATATGATTAAGCTCTCTAGCACCAAATTTGGCATGTTCTACACCTGCTAAATCTCTAAATAAAAAAACTTGACGCACTATTGGATATAACTCTAACTCTTCCTTCACATGAACATTTCAACAAACAAAACTTCTGCATTCATCATACTTATTCCTTAGAACCTTTTTATTTATTTATTATGAGCATGCATGGTAATTTAAAACAATTTGGCAAGAGGCACAGAACAACAGGGAACAAATGTACCTGTGTGTACGTTAGAGTTGTAGGAGGATGATGACATGTGTCTACTAAGGCTACATTGTCACCATACTTCTCCGCAGAAGATCGCCAAATATCAGGAACTACTTTCCACTCATCTGAGGCCACACCACCATTATCAACAAATGTTGAACCTTCTAGAAAAGGGGCGCACCTTCTTATCTCAATTGTCTCCCTCTACATGCACAAAAATATCATAAAAATGTAAAATAGTATGTTTTTTGCACTCTCTAAACAAACTTGCTAGATTGATTGTCCTAGTTGTTGGACACACCCTATAAATATCTTAGCTAATGCTTTATGGATTGAATCAATTTCATACCTCTCAACAAATTTCCATGATATTCAAAGGGGGAAAACTTGGATTTAACTGGTCTAAGATGAATGAAGATAAAGTAAGTAATATCAGTGCTCTAAACTAATGACATTCTAAGATATTCATAATCATAACTCTCTTTTCTGCATGTATGTATGATAATGTAAGTTGAATTTCTTATGCTCAGTTTAAAAAAGTGGAATCGAAGTGAACAAGTTGGAACAAAAGGGTAGCCAAGAATTACCTCAGATCGGCAAAATACTCGAAAATGAGAGAGGGGTGAAGAGGGGGCAAGGCCAGCACCATAGTTTGTGGGAGAAAATTTGATCCTCGTGAAATTGGTGCGTGAGTGGAAGAGGGGAAGTGCATAATGAGGATTAGAGAAAGTCCATGTGTGGGTGTAGGTGATAGGAACTATGGCCATTTGGTGATTTTCTGGAGAAGGAAAACACAGAGAACCATAAAAATGCAGAAGAGTGGCCTAATACATTGTAGATGATTCGAAAATAGTTATTGTGGCTCCTTTGTAGAAGTCGAAGGGAAACTAAATGGTCAAAGTGGCAGTTACTAAGAGCCGCGTTGTTCGGTGGTAGGTGGGTGGGTGGTATCGACCATGAATTGGACAACCCATTCGTGTCACATCACACAACACGACAACTTAAAACATAGTTATGATGTTTGATTTGTTTTGATTAGACCATGCAATCAAATGTTTTAATTTTATTGTATATTAAACTAAAGACGATAATAGATTTGCCTATTAAATTTTGATAATTTTTTTTATAATATGGGATGTTATTTTTTAAGTGTTTTTAGAATATTAAGAAAGAGAAAATATAAAAACAAAAAATTATTTAAAAGATATTATTTAAAGTTGTAAAGTTGTCCACATTTAATAATTAAAAAATCATTTTTCTTAAATTAAAGTAGTCTAATTTTAATTGTAAAATATATTGTTATTGGTGGTAAATAAATGTTGATTGGATAAGTTAAAAATATATATATGAATTGATCAATGTTATGATAAAAGGTGAGGCGGAATTTGATTCTTTTATAGGAAAATTAATGTGAGTTCAAAGTATTGAAATTAGATTTAATGAAATTTATCAATGAAGAATAAGATTAAAGAGGTATTTATATTAATGAAAAAATTAAATTTTATTATAACTTATTATAATAGTTAGTTATAATTCGCCCGTAAGAATCGTAAAGACATAATAAATTACAAATTAACTAAGTTGTAATAGAAAAATGATAATATAAGTTCCAATATCATTTATCTATAATCTATAACTATATATAAAGGGGATTCCCTCTTTTGTGTCCACATTTCATAATTCCAACTTTACCCTTTATAATTTAATTATTTATTAAATTTTTAAAATTTAACGGTTACTTTTACAAGTTTTTAT
>Ga0209589_1001848_pt1 | contig 35704 bp, 23 predicted proteins | sample CowpeawhiteBW_FD_187525 | JGI IMG/M metagenome (GOLD analysis project Ga0209589, IMG submission 187525) | Root nodule microbial communities of legume samples collected from California USA - Cow pea white BW (SPAdes) (version 2) | ecosystem: Host-associated > Plants > Roots > Nodule | place: USA...
GTAACACCTAGCTGTTAGGGATTCTCAATTACTCCATGTAAATAGGAAATCTCCTATAATCCCTCCCCCTTTATTGAATATTAATGTAAAGATATTCTGCAGTGCCTATTTAAGAAAAGGGTGTTGCAGAATCAAAAACAAGTCATTCTGAAATACAATCTTGAGTATTGGATTGAAGTATGTTTTCACATACCGTGATATTGTGACACAGGAGGGGTGTATCCTCACCTGCACTATTAACTGCTCACACCATTCATCGAGAGCGATCATTGCAAAAATAGAAAGACACACAGAACAAACAAATGCAAGAAGGGTAAGCTAACTTTAAATAACAAGAAATCATGCAATTTACTAGTTAAGCATCAATCAATGTCTAGCACGCCATCATCAAATTATTCAAATCACCTCAACCCCGACACACCATCATCATTCTAGACTCGACATCCGGATTATGTAAGTGACATTGGAGCTCTCGATGGCTTGCACTTGTGACGATTCCCAAACTCTACAGAGTTTTAGGCACAAGGGGTATTCACCCAACCACTCCTACGGTAAGTCCCCTTCGCGTCTATGACGGATCGGGTCCATAGACTAGGACCTCCTGCTACTCCTCCCGACATAATCCATTATACTTTATATGAGTCTTAATGGTTATTAGGAGCGTCAGGATACCACCAATATGAGTCCTCATGTCCTTACATTCACTAAAACCATCTTCCTTAGAATTTCCCTTGAAATCCCAACTCCACACATTCTCAATTAACTAGATTTCCACAATTATCATCAAATAGACTATTAATCATAAAGCTCACATACATAATAGGCAATTATTAATATCAGTCCACTTAGCATAGCTTCATTTCATCAAAAACAGAGAAAACAATCCAACACTGCAGTGAAACTCGCTCAGGCTAGAGGATCTCGCCTGAGCTAGAGAGTAATCTTGCTTAGGCGAGTCACTCTCGCCTGGGCGAGACTCCAAACAGGGAGCAACCCCAAAATCTGAGCGAACTCTCGCTCAGGCTAGGCTGTTTCGCCTAGACGAGATTGACTCTCGCTCAGACGAAACCAGCTCGCCTAGGCGAGACCTCGCGCAGCATCAGGGGTGAATTTCTGGCATTTTCGCTCAGGCGGAAGCTACTCGCCTGGCGAAATCATCAGAATTTCGAGCTGTTTCAACATGCAAGCCACACAGTTCATGCCAAACTCGAATTTTACCACACACAATTGTTCACACTCATCAATCAACATCCAATTCATGCAATTCTAACCCATATCAATGATCTATTCGCAAAATTAGAATGAGAGGTTAGCTTCCCTTACCTTAATTGATCACCAACCTACAATTATGGCTTCTCACAGTGAGGCATTCCAAATTACAACCTAAGAGACTGAAATGAAGGTTCATACAGTAAGGATAGAGCCTTAATTTCGGTCTAGCTCAATAAGAACTTCCAGAATTCGAAATTGATTAGAAGTGAGGAGAAATTTCTACTTACTTTGAGAGGATGGAGGTTTAGCTAGGAGGGAGGTATTGACTGGTCCTTCTGACTTGTTTGCTGAAAATCAAGAGGGAGGATGGGTCAGCAAGGATGTTGTACTTTGGTTGAGGGAAAGAAAGAGACCAGTGCAGAGAGAAGAAGGGTTAAGTTGGTGTGGTGTTTTTCGGTGAGTGTGAAGTGGTAGAGAAAGAGAGAAAATAAAATGGGGCTTCACATTATTTATCATCAAATTATTTATTTTACTCTTATGTCTAATCAATCTCAAAAACTCTTCCACAGGCTTCTTTTAATTGTAATATCAAAAAAATCTTTGATAAACTTTGAAAAACTAGTTATTTGATTAAGCCATTCTAATTATTTTACACCTTAGACTGATTTGTCTGTTAACATGAATATGTATAAGTAAGCATAAAAGAACTTTTGTTATTTTTATCTGGTAATACGTATTTACAAAAAAACTTAAGTGCATTAGGTTGAAATATCCAACAAAAGGGAATTTAACTGTGATATAAAAACTTTCACAAAATTAAGACTATCATCCAATTAAGTTTGTTTAAAAGACTTTACATCTAAAACACATTTGAAAGTAAAAAAAATAAAATAAAATGTTTTATATTAGTTAATCTTTATCATGTAAATCATGATTATTTTTTAGAAAATTATAAAGTTTCACTATCAACTAATTATAAAGAAAATAAAGTGTTTTATATTAGTTCGTCTTTATCATGTAAATCATGATTATTTTTTAGAAAATTATAAAGTTTCACTATCGACTAATTATAAATATTTTGTTCACAAGTCATTACTAATATATTTTAGGTTTTTTTTACAAGACTATCTAATCACAACACACTTCTAAGGAATAAGTTTAAGATTTCTAAGACTTAATACAAAAATGTTAATCTAGCATTTTTATTTGGTTATATAAAAATATAATCATAACACACATCAAGTCAAATGTATAACACCAAATCATACACATTAGTTCAAATTCATCAACCAATTGCAACATTTCTTCAGATACTAAAATCAACTTTATAAATTTATACACACGGATAGATACTAGCTTCCTTTATCTTAATCAAGTTATTCTCAAGTCCCAAACAACAAGATCCCTTTCTACATGCCGAAAACTCTTTTTACACCTAGAGACCAAAACAAAACAACCTTAGCATGTCAAGAAGAACATGGGTCAATAGAGATTTCAAAGAACACTTGTGAAACACTATGCAGGTGAGAAAATCCCACATGCAACCAAATCACATAGAATACAAGAAAAGGACAAAAATCTAATTTACCCTAAAAGAAGAAATTGATCAGTTGATCTTGATTATCGTAAGAAACAATCATGCCGTCTTTTATATTCAAAAAGATGAACAAAGGTTAAAAATGATATCTTAGAAAGAAATAGAAGATTCTTAGACAAAAGTTTTAGAAAGATTGAGTGTTTTTAAGTAATGTGATTCTTTATAAAAAATTTATTTATAAATAAATGATTTATTATTAAAATAATAAGGTGTCATTCTTTTAAAATAATGTCACTCTTAAAATACAATTTTTTAGGTTATCGCATCAAACATCAAAATTAATGCCTTTAATAATTTTTTTATTTAACCATGCTTATGAAAATCAAGTTGTTGCATTATAACTATTAAATCTTTACGGTTCAAAGGGTTTAGCCCCTCTGTAACATTACTATAGTTTAAAGGTATAAGAATTCTATATACATACTTGTAATTTTGAATTTCACTAGATGATTAAAAAAAATCATCATTACAATTCTAAAGTAATGTTAATTTATGCATAATATTCACTTGGATAACAATCAATTACCTAATACCCATCCAAATTAATTTTAATTTATGGACAGATAAAAATTGTATCTCATGACGATTAGGAAAACTATCATATGTCCTAATACCCATCAAATGTTTGTGATCATATTTTAAAGGAGAAAGATGAAGAACCACAAATTCCTAGAATGCCATATGCCAATTATTATACAACATCTTGCTTAACCAGTGTTTCAACACTTCTATCTTCTAAGGAGAATGATAGCCTTCAAAGTTAACATGAATTAAGACAACAATTAAAAATGAAATTAAAATATGTAATAATTGCACAAATTCTATCAATTTGATGAGTTTGGTCTTTCTGTTGAGTTTTTTTGTGATGTCTTCTACTGAACATTAAAAACACATTGTTTGGTACTTTAAGAATAATTTTAATATATTTTAAAATTTTAAAATTAATAAGCATCAATATATTTTGAAGGCACAGCATATAAATAATAAATAAGGAAGAAAAATCATTAAAAAATTCAAACTCCAATTTGATATGCTAATTCCTACATTTATGACATTGGCTTTATAAACTACTACGAACTACGATTAAAATTCAATTATCGAAAATATTTTAATTAACTTTCATGTGAAGATGATGTATAAAATTCCAAAAAACTCCACCTTGGAATTCCATAAGAACCAAATTCGCCTTAGTTGACTCAAAGTATCATTATAAAGCAACCAGAAAATTCATATTTCTTAATAATTTTCTTTTCATTCAACCTACTACTTGTCTCCAAAGAAAAAAAAAAGAAAAAGAACATTTTCAATTGATATATTTGTCAAAAGAGGCGATAATTCTATGTGACACTTACCGAGAGTTTTACTGACCAAAATTTATTAAGACAATAAAGAATGTACAATCTGAACATGATAAGTTTCATTTAAATTCTCTATCACTTGGATGGTTAAATCATTCCGGTAACTCCAAATTATAACTTCTATGAGAAAAATATGATAATATTGATACAATAACTACTTGGGTATTTATCAATAACATCATGCTTCTTAAACATGAAGGTTTAACCAAACCTAGCCGATATAACTTTTTTTTTTTTTTATTGTTATCCACTTTACTGTTGTAATGATAATTCGTAATATATGGAGTCTATTTTTTCTAAGACTAGTGAAAAAGTAGTGTTATTAATCGCAACATTATTAATAGGAATGCCCTTATAATCGATTAACTCAATTACACTAAGAAATATATATATTTTTTGTTCTTGATGCTGTTTTTTATACCTGGATGTTAACGGGGTGAGTACGTGTATCATAGTATCCGTACCTATAGATACCTGTACCCGCTATACTTTAATTTAAATTTAAAAAATGATTAAATATGTATAAATGGGTTTTAAAATACAATATTTTTTCTTTGTAAACTATCATTCAATAATATTTAAATAGATTATTTGAACTTTGTTTTAAATGTATAAATGTTATGTATTGTATTCTATTTGAATTTATGGTTAAAATATATTGTAAATTATTTTAGTTTTTATTTTTTAAATACTTGCGATACACATGGATATTAAAAAAAATATGCGCGTATCGCATAACAGATATCCGCATCGATATAAAGACAGGTACATGGCGAATATTTATCTAGCGGGTAAGATGTGAGGAAACTATTACACATACCTTACCTACCTCGTTGACCTCCATATTTAACACTATTTAAATAAATTATTTGAAATTTATGAATTTATGTATTCTATTATTTAATTTATGATTAAAATATGTTGTTAAATATTTTTTTTTTGTAAATATCTGCGGGTACTTATGGATATTTGTAGATATTAAAAAAATATGTAGGTATCCACATAACGGATATCCGCACGAATATGAAGACGAGTATGGAACATGTATTTATCCAGCATGTAGAGTACGAGGAAACTAATACTTGTACCTTATCCGTCCCGTTAACATCTCTAGTTAGGCTCTTAATATCCCTTTATACATTTACTTTGATCATTTGCAATCTAGCGTAAACATATTGCATTTCATGGTTTAATATATTCTTCTTTTCTTCATTATATGTCCTTCTCGATATTATAAATGGTTTTGAGAGCTCATAACTAAGATTGTTTCTCACCATAATTTTGATGAAGAGCAAACATTATTTAGAAATCATCTTGACAACTGGTAGGATTATCTATCTCTATGAATAAACCTTACATGACCATTAACAAAATGTGTGTCAGATAAGAATTATAATATATATATGAAAATTATCATTCGAGGTACAATCTACTCTAACCACACTTTTGTATTAAATGATTTTAAGTTAGGAAGATAATATAACATTTGGCAGCATTGTCAAGAAAACATGTTTAGTGAAGAGCTATAAGGTATTATCTGGTTTGCAATTACATGATATATATGGAAAGAAAGAAACATATGCAAAATGGTGGAAAAAATGTTTTTGTAGATAGGATGTGATTTAACATGCTAACTGATAACCTGATTGGTAAGGACAAATGGCCTTTATACATACAATAGTAATAGTGCCTTAGTCCAATGCTTTGCATTAGGACATAAGTATGTATATGAATTTGGATTCTGATTTTTTTTGTGTTGTTTCTTTACTATATTTTCATAATACACTGATTATCACTAATGTTGACGTTTTAAAATATATTAAAAAAATATTTAAAAGATCAATACAGTGCATTTTTAATGTTCAATAGAGAACAATACCAAAAAAATCACTAGAGAATCTGGACTCTATGTATATGCAAATAAGTTAGGAGAGTGAATGGGAAATAAAAGGGGTGGTGCATATATCAATTTGGATGTTAAGACATGGTATGCAAAAACAGTGTGATATAATTGTTTCATGTAAAAAAAAAAATTGATGTGGGAGAGGGGATGAGACTCCAATTGTGTAAATAGTGATATAGTTTTAAGTTTATGTTTATTATTTATATTTTCTTTATTGCAGAAGAGTAATTTTGATTAACAAGTGTTATAATTAAGCAAGAGGTAAGAGTGTTATTGATGTGAATTTGCTTTATTTATTGATATTTTTATTATTCGTTACATGTTATAGTGAGAAAATTGATACTTCTTATATATTCTTTTCTAAAAAGAAATGAGTAATTAAATGAAATGAGCAGAAACATATCATTGTATAATAAGAGGTTTTATCCTATTTTTACAGTATAATAAAATTGTTCCATTCTTGTATAATAGCATACATCGCCAAATCCAAACGGCTTTCTCCCACTCTATTTGTATTATACATGTATCATCACCAAATTCAAAATATATCACCGATTTAAAGTATAACCTTAATAAAGTAAAAATAATTAAAAATATTTTAAATATGAAATGACGGAACTGAATATATATATATATATATATATATATATATATATATATATATATATATATATATATATTATATTTGTTATATTAGCAGTGTTACACTAATTTGTAAAATGCTGATAAATCACACCATATTTTTCCGTGATTCTAATTGTAATGCTCCCACTATCCAATTAATTTTTTATTATCATCATTAGTGACGTTAGGCTTATGTAATAAAATATGACAATGTAGTTAATAATTAATTAAGAACAGTTGTTTTTGAAAATAAAGAGAAGAATAGGCTGTCTGAGGCAAATTTTCAATTTATTTTTTTTTCCCGTTCCAAAAAAGAAAAGTTTATTAAATTCCCCCAAAATTTTTTTCTCTCGGTTTGGTTTCACAAAATCGCAATTTGTATCACTCGTTTCCGTTTCCCTTCGAGGAGAGACAGTGCCTGCCGCCACTGTTCTATGCGCCCCCTTCTTCTTCATCATCACCATCATCACCTTGTCTACCATCATCATCAACACAACCGCCACCATAACCATCACTATCATCGTCTTCAACGTCACCATCATCATCTTCATATTCTTCATCCTGCCAAAAGCTAGGGTTCCCTCCGCGTCAAAACCCTCCCCTATTCCATGTACGATCACTGAGGAGGGTTTCTGATTTGGATGGCATTGGGAGATTTGATGGCCTCTCGCTTTTCACAATCCACTGTTCTCGTCGTTCCCAACCAGAACCACCACGACGATTCCACCGCCTCCTCTTCTTCCTCCTCCGTCGCCGTCGTCACCGCCAGTAACAACACTGACGATGCCGATTTCGCGAACCGCGGCGACTCTGAAGCCGCCATCGCTAGCAGCAGCGGCAACTACACCGGGAATGGCGCCACCAGCATGGCCTACCTGCCGCAGACTGTGGTCCTCTGCGAGCTCCGCCACGAAGCCTTCGAGGGCGCCGTCCCCGCTGGCCCCTCCGACAGCGGCCTAGTCTCCAAGTGGCGACCCAAGGATAGGGTCAGTTCAATCGCTCTGGAAAGTTTGATTCAGTTGTTGTTTGTTTACCTTGTTGGTATTATATGCATTTTACTGTGATGAATCGGTGATTTGCGATTTTCGTTACCTATATATTGGAAAATTGTTAGTAGTGTGTCGTTCTGCGTGACAGAAATTTGGAAATGTAGAGAAAAAAGGCGTTTAGGTCAATGCAGTGGCAGCATTGGTGACTGTGAATGGATGCCTTTGTTTTACTATGTTTGTGTATGTGATAATGTTGTTTGGGACTTGTCAAGGACGTAAAATGTTTGACCTGTTAAACATTAAGTTTTGTTAAGACGGGTCTGGATCCTCTGAAGTGCAAAAGTGAAATGCTGAGTGAAACTGAACCAATGATTAATGAGAAAATCGAATGAGTTCTGTGATGTTTGTGGGTTTTAATGCGGATTCTTTCTTTACTATCCAGAGTGCACTGTGTAGTTCAGCGGATCTTGAATTTGATCAATTCAAAATAATGATAACGTTATAGTAGTGGACCTGATTGATACTTGCATTGGGGAAATTTCTTCTATTAATTGTGTGCTTGGTGTTTCATGAATTCTTATTTTGGTAAAGATTTGGCTGTAAAAGTGGATGAATTATCCTGGAATTTGCTTGACTAAATTAGTGCTTTCGTAATGGGCGGTGGGGAAAATTGTTTACATGTCTCTTTTTAGGGGACTTGTGTAAATCCTGGTAGCTTGCATTAGGAAGTGGCTTGTTTACATCAAATGCAGGTTTCTAGCTTTCTATATTGGTTGAAATTGCTTGACCCTTGACAGAGGTGGATTTTAGTCCAAGTGTACACATATGAAAAATTAAGTATATGATTTTTTGTAAGGAGCATTGATTTAAACTTCATCCCTTGTTAAAAATGTGAAATAAGCAGGTCACCTTTTGCGTAGTCTGATTCTTTCTACTGTAAATTTTGTGTTAGCAGTTTGCCAATTATCTTTAATTATACCCTTGTTCTTTTTTTGCAACTAGTGCAATTGCGTTTTGTTAAAAAAAGAAGTCGAAGCTTCTTCAACATAAGTAGTTGATTGACAACTAATTTTCTAAAGGTATTGATAGCATGGCAGTTTCGGATATTTTGGCTGTTCGGCACTTGCAATTTTCCCTTGTTCTTTTTTTGCAACTAGTGCAATTGCGTTTTGTTAAAATAAAAGTAGAAGCTTCTTCAACATGAGTAGTTGATTGACAACTAATTTTCTAAAGGTACTGATAGCATGGTAGTTTCAGATATTCTGGCTGTTCGGCATTTGCAAGTTTTCAATCTGTCTTATTACAGTTGTGGATGTAACTTTGGAGTGAAGATTCAACGAAGGGGTTGTTCTCTACTCAATAAAATATAATTTCTTCCTGCATTTGAAATAAGACATAACGAAATGTGAAATGCATTAATGTGGTTTACTTTTCTGATAAGTTTTATACTGTTGGTTCGATGCTTTTTTGGGAGAGGGTAGGGTGATGCTCAATTTTGAAGATAAATTTTCTCCCATTTAGTAGGATTTCTTGAATAATAGTCTTCCTTTGCAATGGATTTCTGGTATAAATTATATTGATATTTAACATTTTTCTTCATAATCAAAAATATATTTTCATCGAAGTGTCTGTTTATTCCTCTAAGATGTTTTAAATACTTCTTGAAGATGTTTATATGTTATATCTATTGTAAGATTTATGCTCCAGTTTAACTCTAATTTTTTGGTGCAGATGAAGACAGGATGTGTAGCTCTAGTATTATGTTTGAACATTAGTGTGGACCCACCAGATGTAATAAAGATATCTCCCTGTGCTAGAATGGAGTGCTGGATAGGTCTCTTGTTACCTTTCATCTCATTTTATTTAATTGTTTTCTGTAGTTTGTACACTCAAGTTGTTTCCTGGATTTGATATATTTTGCATTATTTTTGCTCAATTCATGTTTGGAAATAGCGTTGGGCTTCTTAATAATATTATATGACTTGTTTTTGTTATTAACTATTTATTTTTACAAGTTCATATTTTTTATGTGTGCTATTTTGCATTTATATTTTATGGATGAACTATTTAATTCATACTTGTCTTCAACTTTTTATCCACCCATTAACTTTTTGATCCCCAGCCTAGTTATTTAGAGTTATTTGCAACTTGTTGATAAAAAATGTAGCTGAATGGGTTGAGTAGAATCTTTGTGACGTATCAAAACTTTGGAGGCTTGCGACCATGATTAAGCTGCTAACAGTTTTTGGTGCTTACCTTGTTCAATACTGCAGATCCATTTTCTATGGCACCACAAAAGGCATTGGAGTCAATTGGAAAAACCTTAAGCAGTCAGTATGAAAGATGGCAACCAAAGGTGGGAAATGTTTAACTGGGTACCTTATGCTCATGTTATCTTTGAAATTGTTTTGTAGTTAACTTTTTTGAGATCTTTACAGGCCCGCTATAAATGTCAACTTGACCCGACAGTGGATGAGGTGAAGAAACTTTGTACTACTTGTCGTAGATATGCAAAGTCAGAAAGAGTTTTATTCCATTACAATGGGCATGGTGTCCCAAAACCAACCGCTAATGGTGAAATCTGGGTCTTCAATAAGGTCAATGTTTGTATTTTCTTAGTTCTTGATGCGAGGTAGTTACTTTATAAATCAGATATTGTTCTCTTCATACTAGCAATATAGGCCTAGTTGAAAAAAAGTGGGCGTGCTTGGTTACCAAAATTGCCAGTCAACTTGTTAATTTGTCTGAATTTATGTTCCTACACCCTCAAATCTAGTTAACTCATGTAAACACGAGCATACTTGCTCAAACTAGTGTAAAATCATGAGTTTAGAGTTGATTCAGCAAGATAGTTGAACATTAGAAAAGAGCCAATAACGACGGCAGATTTGTTTGTTTCTAGGGAACAATTTTATGGTTCATTGGTTCTCTCACAAGTTTCTGTCTGTTTTAGGTGTTGGTGTTGTGTTCTATTGTACAAACAAATCTCTCTTGGTGTCTTTCTCAGCTCTGCTCCGTTTTTATGTTTCTGATTCTCCTTGACACTTTGCGATCTCACTTCTGTCCCATTTCCTTTCTCTTGTCCAGTTTCATATATAGGGCTGGTGCAAACTACAAATTAGTGATTGAGTCATTGGGGCTTGATTTTTTACTCCTCTCTTGCTATATTTTGGACAATTGGACCTCAGTTTACGTCCAACAACTGTTTTTATGCAAAGCATAGTATCTTATATGATCAACTAGAGTAAGGATAAAGGGATAATAATATTGAAAAAGTATAAAAACTTTAAAAAAGTATATATTATGATCAACTAATGATAATATTACAGTAAAAAATATAAAAGTGTTATTTATAACATCATATAATATTGAATTATTATGCTATTTATAAGTATTTTATTGCTTGAAGTAAAATCTTGTTACTTTGTGAAGCTTGCACAAGTTTAGGTAAACTTTGGAGTTTGACTACCTTGTGTGTGTATAGGTTCTCACCTCTTTAAAAATGTGCCGTTATCAGTAGAGAAAATTAGTATAAAGATAAAAATGGGAGAATGGAAAATGAGTGATTGTGAAAGTAGGACAAACCATGAATAGAAGCAAAATAGGGTGGGAAAAGTATGAGAAGCAAGTGGGTAAGAAAGCCTTTCACTATTTATTGTAGGCATGATGAGTATATTGTATTTTACTTATTTTACTTTCATGCTTTTGCTCAGATTTTGTTTAGCAAGTGCAATAAGGGATATATTAAATAATCATAAAAAAACAGTAAATAAACGTAAGTGCTATTTATTTTGTTACATGAGAAGAGGTCACAATAATCATTATCTTAGAAAAGGCAAAATTTTGTACTCCTGACCTTACATCGACAATAACTGATAGATAATAGCTGATAAAAGGTTAAAACTAAACTGGAATTGTATCCTATCGCAAATGCCTGATTAGTTTAACTTTTGCTGCTAGATATCATGGGTTCCAATTGAGTATAATGCCCTAAGTCACAATATCATGAGAATAGCTACAAGACATTCCTATTCTCATTTTCATCATATGTTATGCAGAGTTATACGCAGTATATCCCATTACCCATCAATGAACTTGATTCTTGGCTGAAGACCCCATCAATTTATGTTTTTGATTGCTCTGCAGCTGGGATGATTGTGAATTCCTTCATTGAGGTATCCACACAAAACCATGTTATTAAATACTTATAAAAAATTCCAAATGTATTGCTACTGATTTTGTCTTTTTTGGACTGCCAAATTTGTTACTGGACTTGTCATTGATAAGCTTCATGAATGGAGTGCTTCCAACTCCACTGTGTCCCAAAGGGATTGTATTCTGCTTGCAGCATGTGAAGCACACGAAACTTTGCCTCAGAGTGCAGAATTCCCTGCTGATGTGTTTACATCATGCCTTACAACGCCTATAAAGATGGCATTGCGATGGTGAAACTTCTCATTAATTCCTACTTAGTTTATCTTGTTTAGAATGTTTAATATGAAACATTCACGCAGGTTTAGCATACCTTATTATTATTATTATTCTTTTAAACATAATAGCATTATGCATGAATTTTGAAAGCATTGTGCATGGACTTCTAAATAATGAACACTTTTGTGACATGAATTGTTTTACATTACCCTCCCAATCTTCAATCTGATCATACTTTCCCATATGTGACCTTTACTTAACTACTTTTATCTAATATCATTTCATGATGGCGGATTGTATTCATCATAATCCAGAATCATAAATGTCAGTTTTTATGATACAGTTCCCCTTAGGAGTATTGCTGCGCTTAACTGATTTATTATCTTTATTGTAACTTTTGCAGCTGGGCTTTTTGTTAACTGCAGTAGTTATAGAAGAAAAAAGCCATGATACAGATGTTTTTTTCACTATGAAATTGATTATATGCCCAACATCTACATTTGCAATACTAACTTAACTGTCCTCATTTTCTATAGCTCCTGAACTTTCTAGGGTTGGTAAGTGATAATTGTGTGTCTCAGCAAACTGGTTATTGATAACTTTTTTGTGATGTAAATTTCTCTAGGTTTTGTACACGATCATTACTTCGTGAATCACTTGATTATTCACTTATAGACAAGATCCCTGGCCGTCCTAATGACCGAAAGACACTTCTAGGTGAATTGAATTGGATCTTTACAGCAGTAACTGATACAATTGCCTGGAACGTTCTTCCCCATGGTGGGTCTCAACCCTCCCTGTCATTTTCACTGACTTACTAAATTGCAAAAGTTTCTTTTTGAATTCCAGTTATTTAGCAAGCAATTTTAGTTGGTATCTTTTTATCTTATATTGATAATTATTTTTTCCTGCAGATCTTTTTCAAAGACTGTTTAGACAGGATTTGCTTGTTGCTAGTCTGTTTCGGAATTTTCTACTTGCTGAGCGAATCATGCGATCTGCAAATTGTTCTCCTGTTTCTCACCCGATGTTACCTCCAACCCACCAGCATCATATGTGGTATTGTTGGTGATTATTGTTATGATATTTTTGTGTTGCGAAATTTTTCTACAGTTTATGTTTTTTCTCCACACTTCAGGGATGCATGGGACATGGCTGCTGAGCTGTGCCTCTCTCAACTTCCATCTTTAGTTGAGGATCCTAATGCTGAATTTCAGGTATCTGGAATTCTGGATTTATTTTTTGTAATAACTTTGATGTAGAGTTCGTTCTGATATTGAATATTAAATAATAAAAAAATAGTTAAGGTATTCTGATTTGGCAAGGAATAGTTGCCATACGAAGGATTATGTATTGAGTTTTAAGCTTACCTGATGAAGTATGTTATTTTCTCTATCAGCCTAGTACATTTTTCACTGAGCAGTTGACAGCATTTGAGGTATGGCTTGACCATGGTTCTGAACATAAGAAACCACCAGAGCAGTTGCCTATAGTTCTTCAGGTGCGATCTTTTTTTTTTACTTTGTTTCCTTTTGAGCCATTGTGTTGCTTCATAATACTCTTGTAGGTAGGTTACATGTTTTTATGAAATCAACTGTGTTCCTGTTCCTTATTAACTTTTTGATGGGTAAGTGTTTGTTATTATCATCCTTGTGATGGACATTTGTCTAAATGATGTATTTGTTGTGAGCATCTACTCTCTTAACAACAGGTCTAGCCACATCTAGCTGTAATGGCAATGGACATTACTGTTGTTTTGTTCATTCAACATACATTACTGTAATTGTCCTAAAATGTTTTTTCTGAAAGTGTGTTATGGTCTATTCTTGTCTTAATTATTTACTATTCATTTATTTAAGGAATTATTTTGCAATTTGTTTGACTTGGCAATCATCTTCCTATTTCTTGATTCTATATAGGTTCAGAATTGTACCCTTGGATCATTTGCAAAATGACCTTTCAATCTTTCTTTGTGCTCTATTGACTCGAATTATTTTTTCCTTTTTTTTTTCACAATAAGTGTACTTTATACTTCTGGGAAAATATTTTGCCAGTTGTTTATACCTTTTCCATGCATTGTTCCTGTATCAGGTTTTACTTAGTCAATGCCATCGCTTTCGGGCCTTAGTGCTGCTTGGAAGGTTCCTTGATATGGGGCCATGGGCGGTTGATCTGGTAGTTTTTCTCTAGATTCATCAACTATTGTTGAATACCTATTTATATATTTATTTATTTATCTATAAAGGTTTACGAGAACTTACTACCCAGTTTTTTATGTGTAGGCATTATCTGTTGGAATATTTCCTTATGTTCTAAAGCTATTACAAACAACAACACCAGAACTACGACAGATCCTTGTATTTATATGGACGAAAATTCTTGCACTTGACAAGGTAGATTCGGTGGAAAATAAATTCTTTAAGTAAATGTCAATTACATGTTGGTTTTTTAGTTATTTTAGAGAAGTAGTTGTTTATTATATCGTTTACATTGAAAAGTATGTGATTCTTTTTCCAGTATTAATTTCGACCAAACATGTGTTAAATCATGTTGAAATTTTGTCTTGGCCAGTGAAGGTTACTTTTTACTATGGTAGTTATTGCAGTATATTCACTTGCTTTGCATTGTGCTGGATATGGCAAGAAAAGTTGAATATGAGAACATTTGAAAAGGATATGATTTTTTTATCCAAAATTAATCTGAACCAAGCATGCTTAAATCATGTTGAAATTTTGTCTTAGTCACTGAAGGCTTTTATTCTAGTTATTGCAGTATATACATTAGCTTTGGATGGGGCTGGACAAGCCAAGAAAAGTAGAGAGATTGAGGGAGAAGATAAGGAAAATAGGAAAAAAAGCATTAAGCCTTTGTTTTGACTAGATGAGAGGACAAATTAAGGGAGGAGGAAGTTTTAAAATTTTTAATTGAGGGAAAACTTTGGAAGATTTTGGTTTCTTGAAGTTCTTTCTCATGAACTTTCTTTGTGCCCTCCGAACCCTATTTTTATCTTCTGCAATAAAATTTTCAAATTTAAATACACGTCTTTCATACTCCTTTTTTTTCAAACCAAACATATGTATGGCCATGATGCTATTCCTCAATCATCCCATACTTGTTATAAGGAGCAGATCCTATATAATGAAGAATATATAGATTATATATGTATTATTAGGGAACATTACTATATATTTCCTATCATGTCTTTACTTTTAGAGGATATCACCTTCATTTATTGTATTGATTTTTTTTTTTTTAGTATAAATAAAACATCCATGTTGTCTATAAAACATACCATTTCAGATCAATGTTTCTTTCCTATAGTTTAACATGGTATCTAGAGTCTTTTTCAAAACTATGTTGGCTTGACCCACTGCCTTAGGATGATAATTTCTTGGGGAAACCTTTTTCTTAGGTTTGCATGCACTATTGTAGTGCTGCTTCTGGTGAGTTTTTGATGACCATCATTAGCTTCAGCAAACATAAGGTTGGGATTGCACTGTGCCATAGGATGATACTTTCTTGGGGAAACCGTTTTTTTAGGTGATGCACTATTCTAGTGCTGCTGCCTCTATTGAGTTTTTCGATGACTATCATTAGCTTCAGCAAACAAAAGGTTGGGATTGTGCTGTGCCATTCTATCCAACCATCCTAAAGCCGATGCAGACCACCCATGACATGCTCACACAAGCATATTATCTCTTGTTCTGACCAAAACTCCTGTTGGTACATGGCAGCATGTGCAGTGGTGCCAGACAGTCGACTAACCTGTGCCCAGGTCACCTTCTTTATGTGCTCCTACCTGTAGTAGTGGCAGATCAATTAGAGTTGTTTGCTGGTCCAGTCTATTTCTCCCTCACCTTAGATTATTTTTGTTCCAGATTTAAAGGAAAAAAAGTATATTATCAACATTTAGAACAGATTCTCATATCTTTTCCTAACCATATTGTTAGTATTAAAAGGATAGATGAGTTTAACTATTCAACTTAGGCTTCCAAAATTGGCTAATGATTAAGTAGGTTGCACAACAATGGATATATCCATACTCAACTATGTAGCGTTATTACATCTATAGGTCACACTTCGCTCAAACCTATTTTTTTTGTCCCCATGATGTCTGTACATCTATTTGGATTGCAGGACTGTGCTTCCCTTTATAGCAACGACACTCTGCCATACAAAGTGTACCGAGAGTCCTATGTTTGTGTTATGCAACTTCATGCTGCCTTACATGATTTTAGCGCGCTCCTTCCCCTCATCTGTATATTTAAAGAAGGAATTTAGGAACCACAATGTTTATGACCTTAGGCTTGTAAGGTTTGCCAAAAGAGTATTTTGCCACACATGATTTGATTTTGGGATCAGGATAGACCCTACTGTGACTTCTACTTCATCTGTGTTTCCCCATGTCTTATAAAATAAACAGACACATTTCACAATGGACGTAATACTGTTAGTTGTTGGAAGCTACATGGGGAACCGCATCGTTCTTCCAATATTTCCCTTGCATCTAATGTTGAGTCACCTGTTGCTCCTACACTACCAATTGGTCTATCTTGTATGACTTTTACAACATATGAAGACTTAATTGAATGGTGTGAGACACCTCAATCTACTGGTAACAATATTTTGGTGGCACATTGGTAATTAATCTGCTTGTCCCTATCAATCTCTTGTATGTGGTATCTTATCACATATCTGATAATCGTTTTTTTTCCTTATCCTTTACAACTACGGTCAATTTTCCTTTTATAACTACTAGCAATGGTTCACAAACACAAGCTTGCAGCAAGGGTAATATCCAACCCCTCTCATCCCTTGCCAACTTTGTTCTTTATGTTCCTAAATGCCCTTTTAGTTTACTTTCCCTTGATTGATCCAATCCCATGACGTCATGTTTACTTTCATTAGAATGAATGTTACCTTGTATGACCAAATATCGGGCAAGATGATTGGCATTAGATATGAGTCACATGATTTTTACTATCTCTCTACATCACCATTTGTATGTGCATTCACGGTCTCTCCAATGATGATTCATGCACAATTAGACCATCTTGAGTTGACAAAACTACAGAATACAGTGCCAGGTTTAGAACATTTGTTTGGTTTGAATTGTGACAATGTCCATGAATATGTATCTGACCAATTCCAATAGTTCTTGGCATCCAATGGTATTATTCTGCATTAAGCTGTGTCCTCATCCAATGGTATTATTCTCCCCACTATACTAACAGTAGTTATCATTGACTTTCCGCTATACATTATACTTGTTCGTCGTTGTCCTAAGCCTCAAGATGAAGCTTTATCTTGTCTAGAGTGCCCAAAGGACTGGTACTTGCGAGTTTGTTTCTCTTCTAGATGACAAATCAATTGTCCGGTGTTATTGGTTATACACTCTTGAAGTATAATCTAATGGCAAAATTGATTGCTACAAAGATTTATTGCTTGCCAAAGAATACACAAAAATCTATGGGCAAGATTATATCAGCACTTCTCTTGTTGCCAAAATGACATTTATGAGACATCTTTTTTTCACTACAAATAGTCACCATTGGACTTTGTTTCGGCTTGACATCAAGAATACATTTCTACATGGTGATCTTGATAGCGAGTCTGCATCCGCAACCTTTTGGATTTGTTGCTCAAGGGGAGTGATATGGCCTCAAGCAATCATCCCATGCATGGTTTAGGCAGTTTTTAATTATCATCCAAAATTTTGGAATGACACAAAGTGATGTTGATCATTATGTGTTTTATTGTCATTCTTGCTAAGGATGTATATATCTCTCATGGACAACTTTGTTATCATGGGTAGTGATAAGGAGAGTATTGTCCAACTAAAACGACATTTTAAAAATTTCATACAAAGGATCTTGCCTTTGTCTAGAGGTTGCATAGTCCAAGGATGGTTTGATCACATCACAAAAAGGGACATTTTGGAAGAAACATGGATGTTAATGCTAAGTTTATGGACATATCAATGGATATGAGTGTCAAACTTGCACCTAATTAAGGAGAACCGTATTTTGATCTTGGGAGATACAAGTTAGTTGGTAAGCCAAATTATTTTGTTGTAACTTGTCCTGACATTGTCTTTGTAATGAGTGTAGTAAATTAATTTTTTAACTCTCCTAGTTAAGATCGTTGGGAAGTAGTCATATGAATCTTGAAGTATATTAAGATTGTTCTTGACAAAGGCCTTATTTGTGAAGACAAGGGAAATACTCAAGTTGGGTATTATGATGCTAACTTGGTTGGGTCACCGTGTGATAGGCACTCTACTTCAGGGTATTGTGTTCTTGTTGGAGGCAATTTAATATCATGGAAAAGTAGGATACAAAATGTCGTGGCAAGATGAAGTGTAGAAGCATAATACAAGATAATGACATTAGTCATTTATGAGCTCATGTAGCTAAAAAAACTCTGGTTGAATTTGGAGAAGATTCCCAAATGAACCTTATATGTGTCAACTAGGCACCATTTCACAAATGCTTCTAATCCTCTCTTTCATGGGAGGACCAAATACATTGAAGTAAATTGTTATTTCAAAAGGGAATAAATTGTTATCACCACTAAGTTTTTCAACTTTAGTGAACAATAGGCTAGCATATTCACCAAGTCTTTAAGAGTACCAAAGATCGATCTAAATTGCATTAAGCTATGCACATGCGACTTTTAAGCTCCAACTCAAGGGAGAGTGTTATAATTATAGAATTATAAATTTTATATATATATATATATATATATATATATATATATATATATTGTGTGTGTGTGTGGAATCGGTGAACTCGTTGTAGAATCAGTAAACTCGTCTAAAATTTCGAGTTTAGGAACATGTGCGCGAGTTTGATGACAAATTTTTAACCAAAATGCAGTCGTATGAATTCACCAGATTAGGGCTTCTATGTTTAATCCCCTTCTTCGTCTGAACTTCTCGCGCATCACAAACTTACTCATGCAATTCGCAGTCCGTCACACAACACCTCACTGTTTCAGGCGCAAGCTCTCGAGCTCGCCATGGACAACATTGTTGTCATCATCGATCATGGTCGGCGTCGCTTCGCATGCTGTCAATTGGGTCGTTGCCTTGCGTTTCGTTGTTGGCCGTCATTCCCCTCTGCACTTCGCACACATTCCCCTTTTCTCGTGCAAGTTTTAGGTTTTAGGTTAGAAGATATGAATTAAATAATGTTATGTTATGTTCGTGTTATAATTTATAACGTGAGCCCCTACACTACACAACACTCATTTCCTTCCCAAGCACATTTAGATACTTTTTTATGTTCGTGTTATAATTTTTAGAAACAATGTTTATTTATAACATTTTTTAATTTTGTAGTGGAAAATTGATATAATTAGAATAGAACAAAATGTTTGGGAATGGTTCTAACTCAATTGAGAGCAATGCAAATGTATCTTCATCAATTACTGAGAATGTTTTACGGTATTTGTATGAAATTATTTATTTCAAGTACATTTAAGTTATATAATTCTATGGACTTATTTGAAATAGGATGTCATTTATATAAATTAAATTTTTTTATCATATGAAGTAAACTCTTACAAGTTTACGATTCGAGTTTACTGGACTCTCACGAGTTTAAGTAAACTCTCGAGTTTGACTACCTTGTGTGTGTGTGTCTATATATATATATTATCAACAATGTCTATTTATTCCCATATATCCTTATATGCTTCAGCTTCAGCTTCAAGGGGAGTGTTATAATTGTAAAAATAAAGTGTATATAGCTTGATTCTTTATTTGAGGATATTGAATATTTGTTTCTTTTGTATTGGTTCCGTTTTCTCAGTATGAATTAAGCATCGTTGTTGTCTTAGAAACATACAGTTCAGCTCAATAAACTCCATTAACATAGTTGTGAATATTCTGGTTTTTGCTGACCTTTATAAAACTCTAATGAAATTTGGTCTTGAAATCTGATGTCGAATGTCTGCTGTGTCTGGTATGATTTTGTTCCATTTTCTGTGTTGTAGTCATGTCAGGTTGATCTAGTGAAGGATGGTGGTCATATCTATTTCATTAAGTTTCTTGATAGCATGGAAGCATATCCAGAGCAACGGGCAATGGCTGCTTTTGTTTTGGCTGTGATTGTGGATGGTCATAGACGGGGCCAAGAAGCTTGTATGGAAGCTGGTTTGATTCATGTCTGCTTAAAGCACCTTCAGAGTTCATGTCCTAATGATTCACAAACTGAACCCCTTTTCCTTCAGTGGCTTTGCCTGTGTCTGGGGAAATTGTGGGAAGACTTCTCAGAGGCACAAACAATTGGTTTACAGGAAGATGCAACTACTATATTTGTTCCCCTACTGTCTGCACCCCAGCCAGAGGTTTTATGCCCTACTACTTGGTTCTATTTCCAGTTGCCAGATGACTACAATTTTTGATGAATTAATCAAATAAATTTAGTCATGCAATTTATTGTTTCACAGGTTAGGGCATCTGCTGTTTTTGCATTGGGTACCCTTCTTGATGTGGGATTTGATACATGTAGAAGTGTTGGTGGCGATGAAGAATGCGATGATGATGAAAAGTTTAGGGCTGAAGTTAGTATAGTTAAGAGTATGTTATGTGTTGCTTCAGATGGGAGTCCATTGGTGAGGGCAGAGGTAGCAGTAGGTAGGTGATTAAGCATCTGATGCTATATTTTGTTTTTAATTCGGGAGTACCTTTTATTTTCTTGTGATTAGATTGGTAGAGCTCAAACAGGAGGTTGTTATGTTTAATAGATATCATCATTGCAATTTTTTAATCATTTGCAAACAAGTTCCTAATGGCGTTGTTTCTGAACTTAGAGAAAGACAAAAAGCCTTAAAACTTGCATGTAAAAACATCTTTTTATTTGTGTTTCTAATTGTAGCTTCTAGTTTTATTGCAATGCTGTAATCGGTTTGTAGTCTAAGACAACTTAATGTTGTCAATAGAGTATTGGGAGGGCTGGTATACTTTAGAGTGAGATGGATCTGAGGCATGTTGCTGACTCTTTTTTTTCAACTGCCAGCTCTAGCACGATTTGCTTTTGGCCACAACAAGCACCTGAAGTCTATTGCTGCTGCATATTGGAAGCCTCAACCTAATTCTTTGATTAATTCCTTACCTTCATTAGCTAATATTAAAGGTTCAGTTGGTGGATATCCTAAACAGAACCAACATATACCTCATGGAAGTATTGTTTCCCCTCAAATTGGACCTATCAGGGTTGGAAGTGACAATTCTCCAGTGGTTCGAGATGGACGGGTCTCTTCTAGCAGTCCTCTTGCTGGTTCGGGAATCATGCATGGGTCCCCATTGTCTGATGATTCATCTCATCATTCTGATTCAGGAATTCTAAATGATGGTTTCAGCAATGGAGTGGTTAATCACACTGGACCAAAGCCCTTGGACAATGCATTGTATTCACAATGTGTACTTGCTATGTGTACTTTAGCCAAAGATCCATCTCCACGCATTGCAAATCTTGGTCGACGAGTACTGTCCATCATTGGTATTGAACAAGTGGTTGCCAAACCATTGAAGTCTAGTGGTGTTCGAACTGCTGAATCTACCGCTTCTACAACTCTTGCTGGACTGGCTCGATCCTCATCATGGTTTGATATGAATGGAGGTAGATCTATTTTTCAGTTTTAGTTAATGGTTGATCCTGTTGGATAATAACATCCAAAGCAGTTTAATGAAGTTTATCTCTTCAAATTTATTTGTTATAATCCTTGCTGCATTGTTGCAAGCCTTTCTGCTTAATATTGCTTGTTGCTCTGGCAGGACACTTGCCACTGACCTTCAGAACTCCTCCGGTCAGTCCTCCTCGCCCGAGTTATATAACTGGAATGCGTAGAGTCTGTTCATTGGAGTTTAGACCCCACCTGATGAATTCTCCGGACTCTGGATTGGCTGATCCACTTTTAGGTTCTAGTGGTGCTTCTGGAACTTCAGATAGAAGCTTTCTTCCACAGTCAACTATCTATAGTTGGAGTTGTGGACACTTTTCCAAACCACTATTAACTGCTGCAGATGATAGTGAGGAAGTATCGGCCAGAAGAGAGGAGAAGGAAAAGCTTGCACTGGAGCACATAGCAAAATGCCAGCACTCTGGTTTGTATTTCTCTTTTTATTTTTATTAAGCATGTTGCTTACAGATGTATGGCTGATATTCTATTTTTTCGTTGTAGATGTTAGCAGGCTTACAAATCCAATTGCTAAGTGGGACATCAAGGGTACACAAACAGCATTGCTGCAACCTTTCTCTCCTATAGTAATAGCTGCTGATGAGAATGAACGTATCAGGTATATGAAGCTAATCCATAACTTTACTATAATTTAAACTGGGATTGTTATGAAGCTGGGCATAGTTTTTTTTTGTTTAGGGAATTTTAGGACAATTGTTTACAGGCCTCTAAAAATCATTTGTGGTGTGAATTGGTAGAAGTTATAAATTTCCAAACGTGTTTATATTCAGGGTGGGTAGCACTCAAGTCTGAGACATTTTATTAATTATGAGGACTTGACAACTAAATGACATTCACCTAGCATAATTTATACACAGTAGGAATTCGGACTTTTGACCTGGTCAGAGTATAATGATCTCGGAGTTCTCTGCAGGATATGGAACCATGAGGAGGCAACACTGCTCAACAGTTTTGATAATCATGATTTTCCCGACAAAGGGATTTCTAAGCTCTGCCTTGTAAATGAGCTTGATGATAGCTTGCTCCTTGCTGCTTCATGTACTTTTCTCGACTGTTTAATATTATTATACATTTCATTCTCAAGTTGTCAGCGCTTTAATATTATATTATCGGCAATCTCATGGTGCAGCTGATGGAAACATACGGATTTGGAAAGATTATACTCTGAAGGGTAAACAAAAACTTGTCACCGCATTCTCTTCAATTCATGGTCATAAACCTGGTGTGAGGAGTCTCAATGCAGTTGTTGATTGGCAACAACAATGTGGTTATCTGGTAAGATAATTTTTTTAATCATTCTTGGGAGTGTTGGAAATATTCCTCTTCCCCCATGTGCTAAAATTGAAAGTGTAATTATTTCCTCACATTGTGAAGCTAATGATTTTCTTATGGTGTTCTATGTTACATTTTTACATTTAACAGTATGCATCGGGTGAGATATCATCTACTTTGTTATGGGATCTTGATAAAGAGCAGCTTGTTAATACTATACCTTCATCATCAGATTGCAGTGTCTCAGCGTTGGTAAGCTTCAGCTATGCAAGAATGCTTTGTCGGTAATTTTGCTTGATATAGTTATTTTGGAAAGGCAGTTAAGCAGATGTTATACCTTAAAGGATTTACTAAGTTTTCCAAGGTAATTGAGCTGAATTCGTGAGTTTTTGCTTGGCAACTACATTTAGAACAGGTTTCTTTAATGATGAAGTCCTGTTTTAGAAGCCGTTTTTTTTTTTTTAATAATGATTGCTGGCTTCTTACTATTGAAATGCCCCCGTGCCCCATTTTCTGGGGCCACTTCAAGGTACCTGATTGTTTTTGAACGTGAAGACTGAAGCACCTTTGTTGATCTTATTATATTTGCCTTTGCCATAGATAGTTGTCTATCTTAAATAATAATGCAGTGATCACCCCTAAATCTGCTAAGGGCTAGTGTTATTTTCACTATTCTCAAGTTTTGTCAGACATTAAATAATATATATTAAACCTAGCCGATATTTATTCCCCTAATTAATAATATTCACTAATCATCAATAATGATCGCCCCCTTTTTAGTATTGTTTTATTCGATCTTCAACCACGTAACAAAGCAGTTATACAAGCAATTATCCCTTGATTTTTACACATTTTGAGATGTGTTTCAGGCTGCATCTCAGGTTCACGGGGGACATTTTGCAGCTGGTTTTGTTGATGGATCTGTCAGACTTTATGATGTCAGAATACCTGAAATGTAAGCATCATTGTTGTTTATCACGTGCAAATAACAGCTTGGTTCTTGGTTAACTTTTGTTGATGTGATTGAATCCAGCATCATTGTTGTTTATCACCTATATGTTTTGATATGGTTATGCATGCATCTAATAATGAATTTATGCTTTAATTTACTCAATCAATACTTGTGTCTTAAGTTTTATCGTAAGTATAAACCTTTTAAGGTCCAATTTAGAAGTCTGTCTCTGTAATCACTAATGGCAATAAATGTTTCTTAGGCTCGTCTGTGAATTAAGACCTCATACGCAAAGAGTAGAAAAAGTTGTGGGGATTGGCTTTCAACCTGGATTAGACCAAGGAAAGGTAAAAAGAGCATCTTCATAGTTTGATATGTTTTTTCTTTTGAGCTGTAGTTCTTAGATTTGTGAATTTGATTTGAAGTTGATGAAGCAATTATGTCAAACTGTTGGTTTTGTTCAGATTATCAGTGCTTCTCAGGCTGGGGACATCCAATTTCTTGATATAAGAAATATTAGGAGCACCTATCTTACTATCGAAGCTCATAGGGGATCACTCACAGCATTAGCTGTACATAGGCATGCTCCAATTATTGCTAGTGGTTCAGCGAAACAACTGATTAAAGTTTTTAGTCTGGAGGGTGATCAACTAGGCACCATTCGTTATTATCCTACACTAATGGCCCAGAAAATTGGTTCTGTAAGTTGTCTCAATTTTCATCCATACCAGGTGTTACTTGCTGCTGGTGCTGCAGATGCATGCGTTTGTATCTATGCTGACGACAACACTCAAGCAAGATGAATCTGCATTTTTTCCCATGATTTCATCGGTTGTCTCCAGCTCAGAAGAGTGCATCAAATATCACTCAGGAACGCCGCCACGCATCCTGTCATGATGCTTTAATCCCTCTCCGCTGTGAATACATCTGAAAATATTGGTAGGGGTATATTCTGCTGATAGTGTATGCAAGATATTCATTAGCCTCCATGCTTAGAGGGTTGCACTCGACTGGAAGAAAATCATGCTTATTGATTGGAGGCTTCGGCAAATAATGTCAATCGTCGTAAATGTGTGTAAATATCATTTTCTCCATAATTATTTTCTATTCCTGTTTTGCGTGCTATTCCCACCTTTTGTAAATTTTTGTCAGATTACATAAGCTAGTTTGCTGACAAATGTGGTCCTGGAAACGGGGCATCTCACTCATGATTGTAGTTTCCGTTGAATTGGGGGACCCTTGTTTTTTAACCAACGTGTAATTAAATTCAAGTTTGTCCAAGTGTGCAATTTCTTTTCTCAACCTTAAACTGGGTTTTCGCAATTTTATCTTTTATACCATGACGACAATTCTATAGGCTGATTCTAGTGCTTTTTCGGTAATGAATGGGGAAGTAAGTTTGGTACCTCCTGATATTTATTCGTCGAGGTCACGAATGAGATTGCGCATGAGTTCGCTCTGGAATTTTCCACATCTAAAGTTTCCAATAAAATTAAAAAAATGGCCTGATCAAAACAAATAATGAATGTCATGTTTCTTCCTCTAACTCCATCTTGTGAATGAGAAGTTAATAATTTTAGATTATGCAATTTAAAGGTTTTCTTGATTATATAATTCAGATTTTACTTTTAACTTTTGAATTATACAATTAGAAGTCATTTTAACCACCAAAATAGAATCTTAAAAATGATTTTCCCATTATGCAATTTAAGAGTCGACTTTTTATTAACAATTTAAAATTTATTTATTTTCTCTAAAAAATGACTTTTAAAATTGTAAAATCTAAAAATAAAAAGTAAATTTCAGAAGTAAAATAAAAAAAAATCAAATTACGCAATCTAAAAATTGTAATCCAAATTATATAATCCAAAAATTTCATTTCAAGAAAAAAATTACTTCTCAATTGTATAACCTTAAAATCACCTTTTTTACCTTTGGATTTATATAATTTAAAAGTAATTTGTTATTCTTGATTTCAAAGTTGTAAATTTAAGAAGGGCAATGGAAATGTTTTTTATGTGAAGGTGCATGAAGAAGCTCACTTGACGGGATTACTTTGGAAGGGTATGTTGTCAATAATTAAGGACATTGAACACGTTTCTGAATATCAGGTACCTTTATAGTGGTTAGCGATCAATCGATGAACATAAGAGAACCATTACCAAAAACTAAAATATTATATCAAATAATGTTCAAAATCTGTCGTCTTATCGTCTGTTATTCATAAAATAGGAACATTCACTTGTATCAATCTAGAACTTCCATAAGCTGCAAACAATATTTAGGGTCTGTTATTCATAAAATAGGAATAGTCACTTGTATCAATCTAGAACTTCCATAAGCTGCAAACAGTACTCATGGTCTGTTATTCATAAAATAGGAATAGTCACTTGTAGAAATTCCATAAGCTGCAAACAATACTTATGGTCTGTTATTTCATAAAATAGGAATAGTCCCTTGTATCAATGTAGAACTTCCATAAGCTGCAAACAATACTGCTAGTCCCATTTTTTCACCTACGACCCCCAACCATACCAGGTCCCATCTTAACCTTTCCATTTGTGTTTCCGAGAACATTCAAATCTTCAAATAACCTGTAAGATGGAACAAAAAGCTTTTGTCCAGTTGCACTCGCAGGAGTTCCACCGAATGAATTATTGTGTAGCACGGGCCTTACCCCTGGAGCAGAAGAATAAGATGCTGTTGTATTGGCTTGTGTTGAAATCACATTTGTAGCAGGCGAGTGATTTTGATAGTTCGCATATCCAGGTGTAGGTGCCCATTGCGGGAGAGGATATCTTGAAGGGTACTGAAGATGTTGATTCTGAAATTGTTGCTGTGGCTGAGGCTGATGGCCGTTCACGGTTTGAGGCTGATACTGTAGTGGTTGCGGTTCACTAGGAGATTGCAAATGTTGTTGATGAGGGCTATATTGATGATGTTGAGGTTGTTGAAACACATGTTGTGATTGTGGCAGGGTTTGTGGTTGCAATTGCTCCTGTTGTTGGACTTCATAATGTGTAGGTCGAGATGAGGGTGGGGATGGGGTTTGAGATTGGGATTGAAATGTTTGTTGTTGAGGCAAGGTTTCAAATTCTGACTTAGATTGATTTTGAGCCCAAGGGACAACGTAGCTGTTGTACGATAAATTTTCCAGATATGTTTGGGAAGCATGAGAAAACCCTTCTGTTCTGGACTGAACAGGTATCTGATGCATGGCTTGGCTAGAGGCTGATGGTGAGTATGTTGTCTCTGGTGATGGCGAGATGGACAAAGTGATACTCAGTAAATCAATAATGTCCTGATCATTTTCAGTACTAACTGAGGTAGGTGGGTCGGAAAGAACTAATGCGTTGGATGGGACAGAGGTTGAGGGGTTTGGAACAGTTGTAGCATCTTTTGAAGTCGTTGGCTGTGCCTTAGAAGGCCTGAAATAGTAGTAAAGAGTTCACATTGAATAAAAAATTATTGACATAGAACAGTTTCATTACCCATATAAAAAAAATTAGTTAAAGGACCGATTTTGACTTTATCAAACAGAGGGTAGATAATTCACTTACCATGTCCATACATGAAAGACCTAAATCCACATTCTAAACTAGTTTATTTTTTAGACAAGTTATAAGCAAGAAAGGCTGAAAAGAAAAACATGCTTCAATAACTATGAGCCACAAAATATTGAACATGTTATCAGTTCTAACTGACCTTGGAAGTAGCTGTGCAAATTCATCTTCCTCATCATCAGTCTGGCTCCTAGTTTCAGAAATCACTATAGCTGGAGTGGTAGCTTTAGGTGTTGAAGAAGACTCTCCAGGGCTGGAGCTATTTATATTGGATTGATCTACAGTACATTGAGCTTCATTTGGCACAGTGTTGGAACTTTCCCCTTGAATTGGGAAGGGAGTACCAGAAGCAATTGCATCATGCCTTGCAAGCAAACTTTGAATACTATCATTTAATTCCAAGCCTTTTCCAAGAAGCTCCTCGTCCCTACGAGAAAACCAAGATGATAACAAAAGATTGTTCCATATATATGTGGACAGACTTCACAAAGTAACAAACAAGTACAAGAGAGTATGTGCCAGATGAAAAAACCGAGTGGAACTAACCCAGTTGTTGTTAGCATCTGCATCAACTTTTTCTGATTTGTGCGACAGCGATCAACAAGATCAACAATTACTTCGTCTTTTACAGCCTTATAGAGCATAAAACCAGACACTAAATCATTTCACGTAGCAGACAAGAGACTTCAGAAGGCCAAGCAAAACAGTATAACTTACTGCACGATCATTAGGATTCACAGCCTGCAACATGTCACTCAAAAGATCCAAAACATATCGCATGGAATCCAAGCTTGACATACTGAATATTTCAACAAAAGTTAGCTAAAATACAGATTTGGCAACACAGAAGTTGTGATACAAAGGATGGACAGAGGAAGCAAGGGTTAAAAAAAGAAGCCAATATTAACCTTAAACTTTCTATCTCTGTTGCCATAGTTTCATCCAGTGTTTTTGAGGAATTGCCTGCCATCCAATATCCAGCTGCCATATTTCTTGAACTTGGATGGCTAGAAGGAGGAAAATATATTGCAGCTGCATCCGGTACACGCTTCGGAAAAACTACTCCAGATTGCTGACATTCATATAATCCAACACAATATGACGATGATATAATGTGATGGTCATTGAATTACAACTCGCATGTGGCTATGGCTTACAGACATCAATGCAATCTTTTATCATGTCCTTAAAATGTAAATTTGCAATAAACAGGATGATGGTTGGGTTTTGCCAGGGGACAATTCTCCACGCTGAGGTGATGATAAAATGAAGTGTTTTGAACCTTAAAAAGTTCAAATTCACCCATTTCTCACTAAAGAATAGCAACGCTTTAGAAATTTTTAGCAAAGCATCTATGAGAGGTAAGTCATTTAGTTACAAACAACAAATTTGTGTACTTGTCATGATAAGAAGTAAAAGTGTCTTCTTAAAATTTTGTAATCTCACCCTTAAGATGAACCACATTGTCTATCATTTAAAGAGTATTGACAAAAGTCACGTATATTATTTTGAAAATCTAGCATCCCACTCTACATGAAATTATCAACAAAGAGTTGGATAAAAACCGATCAAGAAATTTTATCAAGTAGACAGCTACCTTTAACTCCTTACATGCCCGATAGTACTGAGGATGTTTACCACCTGGTCCCCCGAATGCTTCTTGCCATGAGTCCAGCAATATTAGGATTTTATCTCTCACTTGCATACTTTCCTAAATAGTCATTACATATATTTCATGTTAGACGAGACAAATCAAATAAAAAAATTAGTTTGCTGGAAATAGTAGTTATTGAAGATAGAACCCATCCATATATTTGATTAGTAAATATTAAGAATGTTTTGATAAGTAAAAGCAAGGGGTATCACCTTATCAAACAGAAGACTTGATTAATTATTATACATTTGACAGAAAAGAATTGGCACGCAAAAAAGGAAGAATGATGAAAGAAAAATTTGACAGCTGAATCAAACAGATGACTTAATTAATTATTTCAGAAAATGCATCACCTTATCAATTTTACAAACAGTGCACCTGTAACGGATGTAAACTTCTCTCTACATTTCTAGAGGAATTCTCCCTTTAAACAACATGATAGAGGTTTAGTCATAACGATCTGACCTTGTTCATAACCACAAATTTTCATGAAGAATACAAAAACTAATCCAAGAATTTTCCCACTAAAACCACCATACCTTCTTCTTTATGATTTTGATCATCTCCACCAGTATGTTCCCCACAGCAATTTGAAGGTGCACCAAATCACCACAGTTCTTTACCATTGTCTCCAGCAGCTGAAGGTAGACAACCATAAACCACAAATCAAGCTCCAAACAAATGAATTTGAAAGTTAACCTATCCAGCAGCACACATCCACAAACAACTTGAGCCAAATACCGAAAAGTAAGACCAAAAGCCAGTGCCAACAAAGTACCGTGAGAGCTAGTAATTGAACTCTAGAGCTCCTATGTTGCAATCTCCTCCTTAAAGCTTTTATAACATCTCTTGGCAGCCTGAGAGATTAAGCACGTGGTATTCATCGAAGATTTACTAAAAACTTAAAAGAAAGGCGTCAATTTCCCAGAGATTACTCTATATTAAAGGAGTGAGGAAAATGAGAAAGAAGTATATTTTGTATTATCATACATGGAGCCTGGTTTTTTTCTGAGAGGAGACTTAGACATAAAATAATATAATTGTTCAATTTTGACAACAACAATTATGCATACAAATCACAGAATTAAAAAAAATAATAAAAAAATTAATATAATCAGAAAAGAAGATCAAGCTTTTTTCCACTATTTTCCAAATAATACAATGCTCCTGTCAGTTTCATCACATCAAACAATACTAACTACAATCACCAACAACAACACCACCGATGACAGAACCTACAAGCATCAAATTGAACATCGTATGCATAAACATGTGGTAGTTGGTCAAAGTCTACCCCTCCAAAATAAAATAAAACAAAATGTCTAAATTGATATGTTATCTATCTTCCTCCTTTTTCTTGTAGTTGAAGATTACCAACGATTAGAATTGATGAAATCACAAATTTCGATGTTCATGGTCCAATCGGGGATCACAAGAAGCTCGCTGGTCGCCTTCTCCACTGCGACAGTAGCTGAAGAAGCACAATAAGAACTCATCCTATTTCTTTCCCCTTCTCTCTTTCTGAAACTTCTTCAAGTAACCAAAATCAATTCTGAATTAAACGACCCAAAACTCAGAAACCAAATGAGAGGACAACATTCCAGGAAAACTAATTGACAAAACACCGCAACGATAGCTTGGAAGAGTGCAAAATTACGGAACATTTGAGAAGAACATTCAAACTAACAATCGGAAATATCGTCGCGAGTTTTGTGCGGTTTGATCGGCGCATTCTTCTCCTAAGCATGTGTAGCCCACGCGCCACGTGCCACGTGATGATGAAAAGCAAATTTTCTTCCGGGTTTCCTTTTGCACCCATTGAAGTTGGTCATGATAGCTCTCAGCATTAGTGTGTAAAGCATCCATTGCTGCCGAAGAGTGGATGCACTAAACTCAAGCATTAAGAAAATTTAGTTATAAAAGTAATTGTTTTTCCTTTAAGAACTCACAGGTCGTGTTTTTTTTTTTGGTTTTATATTTTTTAATATTTAAAACAGATTTTATTGTTAGTATGTATAAATTAATTATTTAAATAATTATTATTGCTATTGGTTTAATTATATAATTAATTTTATTGTTTAAATATATTATTAATTTATTTAATTATAACCATTTGTAATAATAGTAGGTTGTTATTAAAGTAAAGTTTAAATACTTTTTTGTCCTTATTTTCGTAGTGTTTATTGTGGATGGTCCTTATTTTGACAGAATGTTTAAAATGGTCCTCATTTTTACCGAATGTTTAAAATGATCCTCATTTTCGCAATTCGTGTTTTATTTGGTCCTTTTCTGTAACGTCGTTTAAATCATTAACGGAGTATTGTACAGGTGACACAGTTTGTATTAGGGTGTGTTACATGTACTGTACAAATAGTAATTAGATATTTGGGGATAAATAAGTGAGCTAGGGTTTTGGTAAGGAATGTTTGGGCACTTGGTGAGTTTTGGCAATCTTGTTCCTCTATTCCCAATTGGTGTTGCTGCAATCTTCTTCCTGCAATCCCATTATATAGATATGTTACGGTCCCAATCTTCATGCACTGTTGGTGGTTCAATGAGAAATGAATTAACCCTGAGTTGTTGCTGCGGAGAGATGACAACTTTGAGGATGACAAGAACTCCAAACAATATTGGTAGAAAATTTTGGGTACAATCTGTTTTTATTTTTGTGTTAATAATAAATTGGTTTTAATTCTTGGTTTATTGATTTACAGAGTGGTGGTTCCAATAATGTAGGCTGCAACTTTTTCAAATGGTGGTGCTGATGAAAAGGATGTGACACAAATGAGGCATATTAATGATTTGGAGAAGTCATTGAAGGTTGCTGAGAAGAGGCTGCAATTAGTAATAAGGTTCACTTGTGTTGTTATTGTATTATTCGTAATGTTATTGTGTGTAATCTTTTAAAGTCCAATCTATTTTGTACTATTGTTAAATGAAGAAATGAATTAGTTTGATTATGTTGATATTAGTCCCAACATGTTCAAAATGACATCTTGATCTGAGCATTGAAGTAAGTGATATTGATTTAAGCTTGGAAAAAATTAAATTGATTTAAGTCTGGAAGAAGTGAAATTCATAACGTTAATTCATCCTCATCAAAATGCACTACATCAATTTTTGGCAAAAGTGAAATTGAACGAAGTTTAAGGAAAGTCAAAATGCAGTACATCAATAATGAATTCTACATCAGAAATTCCAAAAAATAACTAAGACGTTTGTAGTTGCTATCATGGCCTCCTCCTAATCTGTAATTTCATCCTAAATTGCTGAGATGGTTCTTTTGGTGTTGGTAGTGGTGCTGCTTGACTCTCCACTTCATTCCTTGGTGGTTGAGTTGTTTGAGTTTCAGCAGTTGGTGCATTCTCAACAGTTTCAGTAGTTGGTGCATTCTCAGCAGTTTGGGCATTTGGTGCAGTCTCAGCAGGTAATTTAGAAACCATGCAGAACATCACAACAATCGAAAGACAAACAAACCCCACAATAGAATTACGAAAACCTTAACCCACGAGCAAACACAATCCATAAAACCCTAAATCCACTTACCTCGTTGATGATTATATGGAAAATTGAAATGAAGAGCGCAACTGCAATCCAATGATGAAATGACAAGTATTAGTTGCTTCCTTTGCAAATCTGAGCTCAAGAAAGACGAAGATGAATAAATTTCCATAATTGCAAAATTTCCCCTAAATTGAAGAATTAATGTTAATTAGCCACCTGTACAGTACACGTAACACACTCTAATACAAATCGTGTCACATGTACAGTACTCCGTTAATGATTTAAACGGCGTTACAGAAAAAGGAGCAAATAAAACATGAATTGCGAAAATAAGGACCATTTTAAACATTCGGTAAAAATGATGACCATTTTAAACATTCTGTCAAAATGAGGACCATTCGCAACAAATACTACGAAAATGAGGACCAAAAAGGTATTTAAGTCTTAAAGTAAAATGTAAATATATCATGTAATATGATATTGTATAAATTAAATATAATATAGAATTGATGTTAAAATTTTTAAAAAGGGACTGTATGTTATATTAAAATAAGATGTGTATATTAGAATAAATGCTTATGCATATATCGTTATTAAAGTAAAATATAGGCATATAGTGCATATAGTGTTATATGATGATGTACAAAATATATACAATGTGAAATTGATGTTAAAATTTTAAATAGGAATACATGTAGATATAAACATATGTATATTATATTAGAATAAAATGCGTATCCACATCGTTATTAAAGTAAAATGTAGACATATTATGTTATATGGTCCCTTACAAAATATATAAAAGATGAAATTTATGTTAAAATTTTAAATAAAAACACATAAACACATGTATATTATATTAAAATATAATATGTATCCATTAGTCCTTATTATAGTAAAATGTAGACATATTATGTAATAATTTCCAGTATAAAATAATACAACATGAAATTGTGTTAACATTTTTAAATAGAAACACATGTATATATAAACACATGTATATTATATTAAAATAAATTGCATATAGACAGGTCGTTGTTAAAGTAAAATGTAATATGGTCCCGTAGAAAATAAATATAACATGAAATTGATGTTAACATATTTAAATAGAAACACATGTCGATACAAACACATGTATATTACATTAAAATGAAATGCATATGCATGAAGATACAAACACATGTATATTACATGTATAAAATAGAACAATTCATTATATTTATAATAACAAATAGTAATAATAAAAATAACATTAATAATTGAACAAAAATATTAAAATAAAATCAAAATGTTGAATAAAATTATAATATCAATAATAGTAATGATAAATATAGTGCAAACTAAGGAAGATAATTTAAATATAATTAAATATATTGACAAAATATAATTCTACATATAATTTTTGTACATTGTTAAGGAAATTTAAAATATTTAAATTAGTCAAAAATAAATGTTTTAATCCTTTAAATATTCTCAATTTCAAAATAAATTAATTATTACTTTGGAAAGGTTAAATTGATACAAATTTAAAATAGAAATAAGTAAATACAACTTTATCATCTTAGCAATATCAATAGCAAAAAATCATAAAAGTAGAAGTGGAATGGACCAATATTTTTAGGGTTAATTATGTTTTTCGTCCCTCAAGTATTGAGCGTTTTTGGTTTTCGTCCCTCATTCAAAAGATGCGCTATTTAAGTCCCTCACGTTCTGAAACGCATGGAATTCGTCCTCATTTTTAAACACCGTTAGGTTTATTACAAAGCTGGCAGACGAAGTGCCACGTAAGGATCCCGTTTTTAACAGTGTTGAATTTTTGATTGACACGTGGTAAATTTAGAAGCTGCGTTTTTAAGACTAAGCCACTTTAGTTTATTAAGAAGCTGTGTTTTTATTAGGGTTTAGGTTAAAATTAGAAAGAAAGGGGTTTTGGTGAGATTGAAATGCGTTCGTGAAGGAGGACCATCGCAAGGGATTGGAGAGATTGAGATGCGTTCGTGAAGGAGGAATGCGTTCGTGAAGGAGAGATTGAGATGCGTTCGTGAAGAGATTGGAGAGACAGCGCTGTGATCAACGAAGAAAGCAGGTTCGTTGTTCTTCCCTCTTCGATTGTTTAGGGTTTCATTTGGTTGTTTTGATTCCGTTCATGATTCGATTAATGTTCTGTGTGTTTGTTTGAAATGTAGGGTTGGGAATGGGGTTCGATGTAGCTTTTCACCATATGGGTAGGTTCGAAAGAAATAGGGGACTGAAGTACGTTGGGGGAGATTCATGTTGTTAAGGGGATTGATCCGGATTTTTGGTCGTTCTTTGAAGCATTGGGTATAGTGAAAGAGTTCAAGTACGGTGGTGAAGTGAAGCTTTGGTGGAAGGGGTCAAAACAAAGTTTGTTAAACAACCTTAAACTGTTGAGTGATGATAAGGAAGCTATAGAGTTAGCTAACTTTGCCGAGGAGAGTAAAGAGGAAGTTGATATATATGTCCAACATGTTCCTAGTCAGGCTGAAATAGTTCACTTCATTGGTGGATTGGATGAAGTTGTCGCTGAAGAGGATGTCGTAGTTGAGGAGGCAGAGGTGAATGACCAAGAGGCTGTGGTTAGGGAGGCAGAGGTGAATGATGAAGAGGCTGTGGTTAGGGAGGCAGAGGTGAATGGTGAAAATGATGTGGTTAGGGAGGCAGAGGAGGCCGAGGTGAATGGTGGAAATGATGTGGTTAGGGAGGCAGAGGTGAATGGTGAAGAGGATTTGGTTAGGGAGGCCGGGGTGAATGATAAAGAGGCTGTCATTGGTGAAGATCATGTGGTTGGGGAGGCAGAAGTTAATGGTGAAGAGGAACAAGATCCACCTAGAGATAGACTAGATGATAGTGAAGAAGAAAGGATGGTTGATGATGATGATGGATTTGGGATGGACAACAATTCAAGTCGCAGAAAGATTG
>Ga0209589_1001853_pt1 | contig 35671 bp, 23 predicted proteins | sample CowpeawhiteBW_FD_187525 | JGI IMG/M metagenome (GOLD analysis project Ga0209589, IMG submission 187525) | Root nodule microbial communities of legume samples collected from California USA - Cow pea white BW (SPAdes) (version 2) | ecosystem: Host-associated > Plants > Roots > Nodule | place: USA...
AAAAAAAAAAAAAAAAAAAAATCACCACAACCTTAAGAGATAGAGGGAGAGAAAGAAAGAGAGAAACAAACACGTTGAATTGAATTTTCTCATCTCAATCTCTTTTTGGACCCCCAACAAACTCTCTCTCTATTTCTTCCTCAAACCAAACCCTAACGAAGACCTTCTTCATTCCTCTCTCGATTTCAACCCCGTGCTCCTGATTGATCCTTCCTACACGGGTAGGTTTTATCATCTCTTCTTATTTTTGTTGATTGATGTATTTATTTTGTTTAATTGATTATTTTTTTTGTCCTGGAAGCTTCGATTGTTGTTTCACTTATCTTCTGCTATGAAATCATGGATTTGATTGATTGTAGTACGATGTCTCCCTGATGGATTTGCAGATCTGGTATTGCCTTGGATTTTTACTTTTTTTTTTCTCCCGATTTTATTAAATTAACCCCCGAAACAAAACGGAGTTTTTGTCATTCGAATTTGCAAGAACCTTGTGATTGGAGGTTGTGAAATTGAGTTACATGAATTGCTTTTGGGGTCTGAATGATGCTGAGGCTTTTTCGAATATGGTTTTGTTGTTGTTATGGTTATTCTTTTTTTATCCTTTTGAATTTTTTGCTATTTTTATCGGGTTTTTACAGATTTGTATGATTGCTTGCGATTTATGATGGGTGTTGCTTATTTGTGTGGGTTCAGTTTTTGATACCCTAAGTTTTTGTTTTACTTGTTTTTATCAGATATAATATTTGTTCTGAAGTCTAAGTCTTTTTGTTTTTTTTGGGATTTTATTTTGAGTTTGACTTTGGGAGGCTTCAGTTTGAAGCATGTTTCTATTATATCGATTATAACTTTATGCTGTATCTCGTTTAATATGGTCTGTGGTTTGTTCAATTCAAACTTCATTTTTAAAGTTCTATTGGTGTGTAATTCAGTTTTCAGTTTTTGTGTAAAAGTGTATGAATATAATGATATTAATTTGAATGGAAGCGACAGTAGTTTGTGATCAGTTCACTTGTTAACTATTCTATGAATCATTGAAGTGAGCAATTTATAATTGTAGAATTTATTTTTGCAGGATTGATGTGATTTCAATCTGTTTAGTCAAGAAATAATTGATGGATGATGTTAATAGAAATGGATAAAATGTCTGCTCCTTCATCAAGGGAGCGTGCACAACGCCTCTATGAAAAGGTATTACCTTCTTTTCCCTTTGTTTTTGGCAATTCTCTTTGAGTAAAAATTGATGAACAAATACAATGATTGAAATTGCTTCAATAGTTTATTGCTGTGATTTTTGTATAATCTGGTTAACTTTATCGATTAGCACTTGGTATTGTGGTTTATTTTCAATTTTGAAGCTTCAATGTTTGCAAAATTGTTGAATGTTAATCCTTGTCTCGTATATTTTGTAATGATTTTAAGATTTAGAGTTTATGAAGTTGGCTTACTTACTGACTTGGTAAATATCTTTTTCAAGATAAGATTGGCCATGGAAAAAGGCCATTGTAAAATAAAATGGCATTAAGTAAGAAATGTCTACATTTTGGAACCAACCATTGAATTGAACTGCAACTCTGGGAATTTGTTTTTCGATGTCAAGCTCCTCACTGTTAGACTTAAATAAATAAATATTTTAATTAAGAATTCTTATGTTCTTTGGCTGACTTTATGAACATGAAAATGAGTGACTATGAAAGAAATAACACAATTTTTAACTTGCTGTTGTTTTCCATGGTTTTCTTGTTTTTAACATCGATTTACTTGAGATCTTTTTGGTGAGATAGATAGCAGAGGTCTACTATTACTTGTTACCTAGAACCTTGAGTTTTGGTTAAATGAATACTAGAGGTGTGTTTTGTAATATTACGATTATTATTTGTTACACAGAACCTTGAATTGGAGAATAAGCGTCGGAGGTCAGCTCAGGCGCGGGTTCCATCAGATCCCAATGCTTGGCAACAGATGCGTGAGAATTATGAAGCAATAATTCTCGAGGATCATGCTTTCTCTGAGCAGCACAATATTGAATATGCACTCTGGCAGTTGCATTATAAGCGGATTGAGGAGTTTAGAGCATACTTCAGTGCTGCTTCTCTTTCTTCTACAAATGCAAACTCATCTCAGGGAGTGAAAGGCCCTGCACGACCGGACAGGATAACTAAAATAAGGCTACAATTTAAGACTTTCCTTTCAGAAGCAACTGGATTTTACCATGACCTTATTACAAAGATCAGGGCTAAGTATGGTCTTCCTCTTGGTTACTTTGAGGATTCAGAGAATCGGATTGTCATGGAGAAAGATGGAAAGAAATCTACTGAGATGAAGAAAGGTTTAGTAGCTTGTCATCGTTGTCTGATATACTTGGGTGATCTTGCTCGTTATAAAGGAATGTATGGTGAAGGTGATTCAAAAAATCGGGAGTACACAGCAGCTTCTAGTTACTACTTGCAAGCTGCATCTCTTTGGCCTTCTAGTGGGAACCCCCATCACCAGGTGTTTGGCAGTCATGCATCCATTGTGATTTTTAATTGTTGCTTTGTAGTTTTTTTTTTACTTATGTTTACTGTTTTTATATTCCATTTTAACGAGTCTGTGTTTTCCAGCTTGCTTTGTTGGCTTCATATTCTGGGGATATGCTGGTGACCATATATCGGTATTTTCGTAGTCTGGCTGTAGATAGTCCCTTCACAACTGCAAGAGAAAACTTGATAGTTGCATTTGACAAGGTAATGTGGCCATGCTTCCGTGTGTTTGCTCTTGTCATTGTTTAAGGACTTTGTGTTTTATTCTTTGTTTTGGCTTGCTGCTATTCAGCCTTTCATCTTCTTGATATCACATCCTATCATGATTATTGCTTGCAGACTAAAGTATTATTATGAGGATGAGAGTCGCACATTCTTACTCTTAGTGTTCAACGCTGTAAATTAAGTGCATTAAAGAATCATATTATATATTAAGAGTGGTTACATGTTGGTGGAGTCATGTTATAAGTACTCATCTTATGGGAAGTTCGTGCATGTATTTTAAGCAGATAATTGTATGAATTTGGTGTTATAAAATTCTTTAAAGAAACATGCTGCGGCCTGGACCACTTTGGGTTTAAATAACAAGTCCTTGAACGTGATTCTGTTTATTGTTATATATGTGAATGGATGTGCTGATTTTTATTGTCTGTGATCCTTTTGGTGCATTACATGACAGTTATTCTAACTAGCTGTTGTTATAATTCATGATAGAATCGTCAAAGTTACTCTCAGCTTTCTGGTGATGCTAAAGCTCATGCAGTTAAGGAATCTTCTGGGCGGGTAACAGGTAAAGGAAGAGGAAAAGGGGAAGCAAAACTTGCAACAAGGGGTGCTGGTGTTGATGCCAGTCCTAAAATAGGCGCATCCAGTATACAGGAAACTTATATATACTTCTGCACTCGCTTTGTCCGTCTAAATGGGATCTTGTTTACACGCACTAGGTGTATTTTCTTAACCTTTTCTTTCTTGTGTATTTTCACTGTTGATTCATATGTTTCTCTGACCTGTACTTCTTGTTTCTCAATATAGCCTTGAGACTTTTGCTAAAGTTCTTGCTGCTGTAGTCACTGACCTTCGTGAGCTTCTGTCTTCTGGGCAAGATGAAGAGCTCAATTTTGGGACAGATGCTCCCGAAAATGCACTTGGCATTGTCAGAATTGTCTGCATTCTAGTATTTACAGTTTATAATGTGAACAAGGAATCTGAAGGTCAAACTTATGCAGAAATTGTACAGCGTGCTGTTCTGCTTCAGAATGCATTTGCTGCTGCTTTTGAATTGATGGGTTACATAATAGAGAGATGCACACAGCTGCGTGATCCTTCTTCTAGTTATCTTTTACCAGGCATTTTGGTTTTTGTTGAGTGGTTAGCTTGTTATCCAGATCTTGCTGCTGGCAATGATGTGGACGAAAATCAGGCAAATTTGAGATCAGAGTTTTGGAATCGATGTGTATCCTTCTTGAATAAGCTGCTTTCCGTTGGGCCTATGTCTATTGATGATGAAGAGGAGACTTGCTTTAATAACATGAGCAGGTATGAGGAAGGGGAAACTGAAAACCGACATGCTTTGTGGGAGGACTTTGAGCTAAGGGGATTTGTTCCACTTCTTCCTGCACATACCATCTTGGATTTTTCAAGGAAGCATTCTATTGGAAGTGATGGTGACAAGGAAAGAAAAGCTCGAGTCAAAAGGATTTTATCTGCAGGGAAGGCTTTAGCTAATGTTGTTAAGGTTGATAAAAATATGATATATTTTGATTCAAAGGCAAAGAAATTTGTAATTGGTGTTGAGCCTCAAACTGCAGATGATTTTGTTCTACCCACCTACTCAGAGATGCGGAATGCAACAGAGTTAGTGCAAGAGAAACCTGCTGTCAAATCAGAGATGGAAATTGTTCAGTCAAACCAGCACCAGCAAATGGAAGGAGATGAGGATGATGAGGTTATTGTTTTTAAGCCTATAGTGTCTGAGACACGAGCTGATGTGGTTGCTTCATCATGGGCACCCAATGTGGGATTGGAACCTGCTCTAAAAGCATCTGGAGGGGATTTAAAGTTTCATGTTAATTCTACTCCTAACCCTCTAATGAATCTTGGTCATCAAACTTTATCTGTTCCTGGTAGTGGTATGGTGCCTCAACACATGCAACCAGTTCAGCTGCAGACATCTAGGTGGTTAGAGGAGGAAATTTCTCTCGCTAACAATTTTAAAGGTCTTGGGTTATTTGAGAATGGGCATGCTATGAAACCTGGTGTACAAGAAGCTATTGGCTTCTCCAACCATGTTTCACTTCCTATTCCTAACCAACAATCTATAGGTGCTGCTGATACCAGTGGCGTGTTTTATGGTATCTCAAAAGCCTTGGATGTAGTACCATCAAAAGTTGATGCTATTGCATCTTCTGGAGTTCTTACTGATAACTTAGCTGTGAAAGCGTCAGCTTTGCCAGTTGGTTCTAGAAAAGCCCCAGTCAGTCGACCAACTAGGCACCTTGGACCTCCTCCCGGTTTCAGTCACGTTCCTCCTAAACAAGGCCTTGAATCCCCTGTTTCAGATTCGATTAGTGGGAATCCAATGATGGATGATTACAGTTGGTTGGACGGATATCATTTTCGTTCATCAACCAAAGGATTAGGATCCAATGGTCCTCTCAACTACTCTCAGTCAAATTCTCTGCTAGTCAATAATAATGGCTTCAGTCCTAATGTCAGCTTTCCTTTTCCTGGCAAACAAGTTCATTCTCTGCCTCTTCATGCAGAGAAACAAAATGGTTGGCAAGATTATCAAAACTATGATCTTTTAAAATCACATCATGATCAGCAGCTGCAGCCACAGCAGCTCACAGCAGGAAATCAGCAGTTTTCTCCTCTGCCTGAGCAATTTCAAGGACAGTCAATCTGGACAGGTCGTTACTTTGTGTGATGTCAGTATCAGAGTATAGATGGTATGCATCTGTTTGCTTATTGTTTGTTTTGTCATGTTCATTTCTTTGTTGCTAATGTATTTATGTATTTGAGGTTCTTGAAGGCATATTGCGAATGTGCTGCATCCTTTTGCTACTCAATCAAACTCCAACTTTGCTGCTTCGTCATTGAATGTTGTTGGAGTTTCTTTGGCCTTGGCTTGTTGCAGGCACTTGCTACTACAAAAGGTGAGTGCCAAATTCTTCAATTTGTTGATATTTACAACTTCATACAACTTTAGAGGAGGACAAATATTGCAAATCGCACCATCCTACTCTTTCACTCAAATTTGGTCTTATTATTTGTTTCCAAGAATGCTACGGAGGTCTCAAGGGAACCTATACTGCTCGCCCTTGTATTGAATTGTTTAACATTTTTGACTAATCATTACAGATTATGATGAGCTCTTCGGTCCCGGACGAAGGAAGATAAACATGCATCTTTACCGTTCAAAGTTCGTTCAGAGTAAATGCCTTGTCTGGTTGGTTGGGTTGGATAGGTGGTGATAAATAAAAGACTACTCAGTTGTCTTGGAGCTTATATCTTCTGGGATTGGTGGTGTTGCAATGGTTTGTTCACTTTTATAGTGGAAACGTCATATAATGTTGCACCTGTAAAAAATCGTTGTTACCGACATTTGGTTGCAAGTGGTCCATAGTGCTAGCCCTTTTTTCTGCCGCAGTGCTTCAGATTTTATATAGTTGGGAAGGTTGGTAGATAAGAAGTGGGTGTCAAAGTTGGATAATGGTATATTGACATTATGGGGCTCACTTGTTGAGCGCATGTGTTTAGTTGTCGCGTCTTCGTTAAGGTTCTTATTATGTGTTGAGTATGACGAGTGGTATAATGGTTCACTTTCTCTTTTTTCTAAGTCGAATGTTGATTCGAACTTCAAAATAAATTGGTGGATTGTTGAATGCATATCCATCTTGGTCTGTATGAATACTATGGTATATCTATGTATCCTTAATCGGATTTTCCAGTTCTTTTATTTTTACTTGTTCCGTAGTTTGGAGTTCAGTGTTTCTCATGTTCTTGATGTGTTGAAAGGGGGCGTATTGTTTGGATGGAAGTTCAAGATATACTACTTTAAGCGAGTGTTGCCTGTGTTTGTTGGTTTGTCAAAATCAAGTAATTACTTATTTTATGTGAGCCTTTACGCAATGTTCGTTTAACTGCTTCCAAGGAAACAAAGGGCGAAATAGACGAGAAACAAATGCGACTGTTTTATTTTATGTTATGCTGAGGATGTTTTCGGTGAATTTGATATAAATTCCTTTTTATAATTTATTATTTCATAACAAGTCTCCTATCCTACTATTATGAATTTGCTTATTTGTAGCAAAAGCTTACTATGCTTGTTTTACAATAAAATATAAAGTTACAAAGATTTTTGTTATGATTGTGTGTGTAGAGAAGATAGCGGTGGAGTTTGATTATACTTTATTATTTAAGTAAAATGTTACTTTCATCGGATTCATCATTGTTAGATATGATATTTGTCTTCCATTTCCGGTTTTTTATCCTTTTCTTCGTTAAATAGTAATTATTCTCATACATGCTAATGTAAATTATTTTTTTTTTTAAATAAATATAATTATTGTGGACCCACTTAAACTCTGTTCTAAAGTTTAAGGGCTTATCTTAATCTATTGGATCTAAGGCTGGTCCATAGGGTGTCTAAAAATTCCTAAACCAGCTCTAACCCTCTCATTCTATCACTTTTCAGAAAAATAGCTCTTCCACTCTCTCGTAGAACTGTAGCATCAAGCTCTATTAGGGTTTAGTCTATTATTGGTCACGTTAGCTCAAAACTCATTTTCATCTGTTTCGTGCTTTTGGTTAGTGTATGGTGTTTAAAATAATATGAACATGTACTGTGCATTGCTCTAGATGAATCTCTCTGTTGGTCTGCGTGAATAGTGATATGATATTCTCGCCCAAACAAGTGGGTCTCGTCTAAGCGAGAGTATCAGAAACCCTCCCAGGTGCTTGCGTGAGCTGTCGCTCAGGCGACGAGCTCCAGTTTTGAGCGAGAGTCTATCTCGCTCAAGCGAGGAGGTCTTACCTAAGCGAGAAAAGGCGAAAGTGTCAATGTTCCACTATTCGAGCTCTCGCCTAGGCGAAGTGAGCTCGCTTGAGCGAGGTCTTCTATCCTGAGTGAGAACTGGTGTAGTTCGTTTATCTGTTTTTGGTTGATGGTCATATGTTTGATTGAGTTACTCCGCTAAAGTATGAATTGGTGAATATGCATGTGATAAATGGTTTATGGGCTGGAATTGATGAGCTTGGTATGAATATGTATATGAAATATGATTTACGTGGTTGGTTGTATATTGGCATGAGATTGGTATGCATGATAATCCTATGCTTGGTTGGTGAAGCATGAATATGGTATGGTTAGGATATAATTTCAATGATATGGCACCTCCTTATAGAAATCCTCAACCTCCTTATGGTGAGGCACCAGATATCGCAAGGGCGATAGAGGCTATGGTGGTAGCCTGGACTCAACAAAGTAACAATATGATGTAACAACATGAGACGTCGATGCAGCGTCAAGAAGCATCGATAGAGCAGCAATAACTGGTTATGCAGCAAATGGAGGCTGTAAGGGTGGCTGCTGAGGTTGCTCATAGGTAACACATGGAGGCCCTCCGATAATTGGAGGAGAACAGGACCGTTCCCCTTGTATACGACCTTGAACCACAACCTTCACCTCAAGAATGAAGTTTGGAGGACTTTTTGAAGCAACACGCGTGATCCATCCAACTACAAACCTCCCTGCTCATATTAATCACGCGTTCCATCACTAATCACGAACCTACTCGTTCGTGATACTGTCAAGCATATCTTGGTCTAGGTTCGACATTTCAAACATGCAACACGTAACAAAATAACACATTGCCTTTATGCTATCGCTTGGCGTTGCCTTTATTAGGCAAAATTTGCTATAGATCGCCTGACGGGCACCCCTCGTTGCCAAACACCAAGCGTTTTAGACCCATTGCTTGGGTTGTTATCGTTTGGCGGCCACCTGGTGCTACACGCTTCAAAGACTTCCTTGGTTACTCCTATCACCTGACGGTCAATCTACCCCGCCAAGCGCTACACTAGTAGCGTGAAATTGTTGGTTTTACACTTCAAAATAGATGGACCACACCAATCTTTCAAAACACACATCCATAATTAATAACACATATCCCATTACCATAGCATGACTCAAGGTACACTGCCACATGCCATATGCTTCAATTATTTATACATACACATATTCATCTATTTAAACTCATATTCCATTATCATAGCATGACTTAAGGTGCACTGCCACATGCCATATGCTTCAATTATTTATATATACACACATATATTCATCAATTTAAACTTATACCAACACTTGAATGGAACTAAACACAAACCATAGACCACATACCACTCAGGCTAGAAACATATCTTACCTCCAACAGTAGTTGCAACATTCCATATATCCCAATATTACATACTTAACCAATTTTATCATCTCTTTCAATAATGCAATTGACCCTTCCCAAGCCACAAAACTCAATACACAAAGAAATCATGATTTTCAGAAAGATACAAATTCAGCCATGCTACCATCTTCACCATATTGTCTCAAGATTACTAGACCATAAAGAAAGAATCAATGCTAATCGCACCATCAGGTTTTAGTATGAGCATACCATCCTATTCCATGCATTAAACCGTTCACAAATAACCTATGTTCAATTACACCATCAGATAAATAAATCCAAAATACCCCATAGGAAACCCCCTAACTCGCGACCCCCACAACCAATCACAAAACTACTTATTTCTAACTGTTGCCTGACGGCAAGCTACGTGCCTCTAGGTGGTGCATTAGGTCCTAGGAAAAACCTAGATTTTCCTACACCTACGAGAAACCCTAAAAACCCCCCCAAGTTCCATTCTAGTTATCCAAGTGCATAAAAATCACATCAAATCATGTTTATGGCATGCATACACATATAATAAAATCATACAATTTCAAAATCATCATAATTGAACTCTTCACATTAGGTTACAGATTCATCCCCAAGCCCTAACATGAACCCCTCATGTTTGTCCACCCATTCAATCATCAATGTGTCATTAAAAATAGCAATTATTAGCAATTATATAACATTATACATTCAAACGTGAATAGAGACAACTTTACAGGAAACCCAAAAATAGCAATTGCTGCCAGTTGGTTTATATCAAAACCCAGAAAATGGGTTCAACGCATATGCGTTGCCTGACGAGCCTTCAAAGCTGTTAGGCGGTTTCTGGAAAATTTCAAAAACGTGAAACTAGTGGAAAAGTCGAATGAGAAAAGGCACCACAAGCATACATTAGGCCACGACAAACATAACAATTTAAAATAAACACATAGAGCAGCTCCCCTAACTTGAATTTTTCGCTGCAATTGTGCTCCTAAACCATTTGCTTAGTGATTGATCTCCCTTCGCCTCTACCAATTTCACTCCCTCTAACCTCTCAATGCTCTCCTTAAGTCAGTTTTTTGTGATTTCCCAAGTCTACCCTAGCAACCACACAATCCACCCTTTGTTTCCTTGAACACCCCTTTAAAAACCCAATTTTTAGATTCAGAAAAATGATGAAATTAAATAAAACGAAAATGGCTTAATTGCCATTCAAGTGACATTAATCTAGTGGTTTCAACTCATCAATGGCCATAATCTCTACCTTTCTAGCTTCTCTGAAGACGAATAGGATTCTAGGTTCTCCATAATGTAGCAAAATAATAAAACACAAAAATAAAAACTATTTAGCACTAGTTGAGATTCAAACTCACATCCACTCAATTACCAAGCATATGCACATCTATCAAGCTATCACGTGATTCTTGCTATTTCATGCAATAACAAAGATCAATGCACATCACTTGTTCATGCATACTTGCAAAACAATTAATTAATTAAATTATCAAACTAACAACATACACATAACTTGAACTCAAGTCCTTTCAACATAACCAAGTACTCTCAACAACTTAAGCTAGTACTATTTCTTGTCATAACTCTCGCGTTAATTAATTTAGAGATGTCTTTACTCACATTTATATTAAATAAATACTTATTTGTTTATGTGATTTTCCCCGGTTTCATAAAACCTAACTTGCCCAATAAGAGTTGGCTCGCCTAGTGAGAAGGCTTCCCTTCCCTATTTGGCAAAATAAATTTTGGCACTCGCTTAGCGAGCGGTGGGCTCGCCCAACGAGTTTGCATAATGCAGATTAAAAAATTTGCATTTTAAGCAATGCCAAACACTCATCAAATAAATTATCTCATGCTTATCCAACACACCAACATATCTAATTCAATCAATTTAACTTAGTATCAAACAAATATATCAATTTCATAGATTAATCAAACTCTTTGCATTTCAACACTAAGTTCCACACCTATCACAAATTACATATCTTAAACGACATTTCATAAACCAAACCAATTTCACCAATGTTATTCAACAATCAAAATCAATTTACCATAGCACCAACCAAACAAACACAATTCCTATAACCTGAAATTAAAATTAATTTCCCTTACCTTGGTTAAATAGTCTTTGCTCTCAAAGATGTTATTTAGAGCTACATTTAACATAGGAAAACCTAACTTGATAATAAAGACCCCAATAACGATCTAAGCATATCATCAAGATCATGGAATAACAAAAAATTCACCAAGAAAAATCTTGAGCCACATGCATCGCCCTAGAGCTCACATGTAACCCAAGAGCTAAAATTCCTAGAAAAGGAAAAAAATGTGAACTTACTATGTTCGACTCTTTGATCGGATGGTTGCATAAATCTCCTCACTAGGAATGATCCTATGATCTCTAATCATCAATCAGATGAAAATTGAGGTAAGACTTGAAGAGAGAAGGTAAAGAGAAAACCTAAAAGGTTTAGAGAGATGTGATTTTATATAAAACGAAAATCAATTATGAGAATTTTTTATATAACTTAAACCTTTTATTATTAAAATGTTGTAGTGTTCTCTTTTTATAATATCCACCATTACTCTTAAGTCATTTTTTAGGTTCTCACATCAGTTTATAGAAGAAACACAATCTTTAAAAATAGTTTGGAAAAACATATTTAATCTAAAAATAAAAAAAAATATTAAGAAGAAACAAATGCTATCAAATATTTTAAGAATGAAAATTGTATAATAAAAGAAATGTTCTTCAAATAAAAAGAAGCAAATGACAAGAGAACAATGAAAATAATCATTTTAGGTCATTAATAGTAATTTAGATTAGGAATGTATTTGAAGTGGATATGTATATATCTCAACTTCATATATGATTAAAAAATTGAATGTTATCTTTATCTTTATCAATGTCTTGTGTGTAAAGATCTAGAAAATAATATTTTAGAAGTGATTGTGGTTCAAAAATAGTGATGCTCGATTATTATAATATTAAAGGGTTTCGTATAAATAGAACTGTTATAAACAAGTTTCATTATTTTAAAACAGGCCACTTTCTAGAAATCACTTTTCTGTAGTTCTCTAACTTCTCTCTAGAATCTTTTGTTTGTCTATTTGAGGATTGAAGACCGCTAGGGTGATACTCACGGTGAACTCTTCCTTTCTATTCGATAAGTTTATTTAACCATGTAAATTGAACTTTTGCTTATTTTCCTGTGGGTCTTCTATGTTCTGGCTTGCATGTGATTCTCATTTGGTTGCACGAGAGGTTTTAACCCTCTTTATGAATCACCGTTGACTAGTGACCGTAACGGTATGTCCTGATCGTTCTTGTGTTGTTCCTAGGTATTGATAGAGCATCATGTGGAGGTAAAGGTGTTTTAATGTTCTTAGAGTTGTTTGGTCTTTTGAGTCGCTTTGTTAGGTAAGGGAGACTAGTACTATCAGGGTTTGTGAGTTTATCAAATTGATTGTAATTTAGGATTGAATTGAACTATTGCTGTGTATCTTTTAATGTAATTTGGTATGTTATGAATGTTAATTGATGCTTGAATGAGAATGTTTGATTTTGTGTTGATTAGGGGAAATTAGAATATGAGCAATTAAACAATTTGGTACTCCCTTTTATGTGTTAAAACTGTTATGAATCAATGTACTCAAGAAGGAGTACCAATTTGAGGAACTGATCAGGTCCAATTTCACTTAATATCACAAAATGAAGTTGTTGTCATCTGGTGCAGCGTTGAGTTGTATCAAAGGGGCGTTCAACGCCATTGTGCACTACAAATTTAGGAGCATTTTGGCTCTAGGGCGTTGAGTGCCAGACTTGTCGCTTAGCGTTAAATTTCCTGAATGGTTTGGCATTGAGCGGTACCATGATGCTGTTGAGTGCTAGTTTTTTCAAGGAAAATAGTGCCGAGTGCCACCACTAAGCACCATTTTTTTCTATGGGCCTTGTTTTGCTCTTTATGCATTGTTATGGTTCTGTTTGGCTGCGTTTATTCTATTTAGTGGTTTAGTGATTGATAATTGATGTAAGTATGATGTTTTAAGCATGTGAAATGATGGAGATGAAGTGTGTTTATAATGTATGTGTGTATAGAAATATAAGCGGGTACCTATGGGTACCAGTTAGTGCAAAAAATCTTGCGGATATTTTTTTATGAATACCCGACAAGTAATGGAGCGAGTAATAAGGCAAATATTTTTAGACGAGGCACGTAACGAGTATGCATTATTCATTGCCAACTCGACCCGTTGTCATTTTTAGACCCTAATTGACCTTATCTTGATCAGGATAAGACCGACTTGATCTTGATTGGTTGAGGATTAACTTGCACCTAGTCCAACTTGGCTGCACGTGGGTCGACCCCAACTTAGATCAATGTGGTCTTTTCTTGACTCGACTAAATGTAATTTTGCCTCGACTTTGCTTAGCTTGGGCTTAGAGGACTTGACTTGACTTGCCCTGATCATCTCAGCTCGACTTAGGCTTAGACTAACTTGATCTTGATCTGAGCTAATTGAGTTCATGCCAACATGGTTAGACAAAGCCTGGGCCTACTTGGCTCAAGTTAGGCGTAAAACAAATCTACTCGACTTAAACTTCGATCGACTTGGCTTGAACATAGGTTGACTCGACCCAACCTTGCATGAGTTGAACCCTACTAATTAAAATATTTTGTCCAAATAAAAAAGCAAAAACTATGCGTAGAAATCCTCCTCGCGATCCAACTCTGCGCCCAAAATCGCTTGGCGTACCTCTCGTGTCGTTAGGCAGAACTTGGTTCCAGACTGCCTAGCGGTGGCAGTCTCCTCACGTCGCCAGGCAACGAGCCTTCCCCAGTGCCTCTGTTATCCATCGCCAGGCGCCACGTGAATCCAATGGCATCTGCCACTGTTTTAAAGTCTCTATCGCCTGGCGAATCGTCCCGCGTCGCCAGGCACCACACCAGTAGCGCAATGCTACTTAGTTTTGGCATTTAGAACAACAGGTCCTAATGGACCCCAATTACACAACACACAAAATCATAGCACAATTACGATTATCCAGTCATAATCCTATGACTAGATCACAATGCACACATTTAATCATGCCACTAAATCAATTATTATTATGCCTATTGTAACATCCCGTCAGGATATTACGAATTTAAATAATAAAATAAAGAAATATACTAAATACTTGTCATTTAATAAAATATAATTTCCCAAAAACGTGAGAAATTTAAAACTTTATTTCGCGATAATAATAACTGAAATCCAAAACGAGTATTCATCCATTATAGAATTAAAGTATGATAACATAAAAGTTTACAACTGATTTAAAATCATAAAATATAAATCCATGATGAAATATCCCAAGCTATCCCCACTCCGTCGCCAAGCCTCACCAAATCCACCTGTAACAACATCATCTGCTCACGTGTACCGCGCACACGATCACTGCCAAACACAAGCAAATAGGGTGAGCTTAACAGAATAAACATATAAATCTATATACATATATAAAACATTTATATATATATATATATTATACAATCACACCATAAGAATTCCCTTCTTTGATTCCATAGCACATGTCCACAACCATGTTATTTATGTTCTACAACTTCTAGTGAGTACTTCAAAGTGTCTTGCTGCCATACCTATCGGTCACAATCGATAGAGCACGTTCGAGAACCATGCTACAGATCACACATCGTAACGCCAAGTAGAGTTCCCAAATACGAATATAGTTCGTAACGTCCCAAGATTACCAAACTCGTCACCTAATTACTGAGGAGGGCAATCCATCTGGATCCATCCATATTGTCCATAACCAGCACCCTCACACTGGCAACACTCGCCAACCCGAGCTCAACTCAAGGATTCCTCGTGTTCATCCGTCATCCTGAGCTCAACTCGAGGGATGCCATTCTGAGCTCAACTCGAGGAATGCCACGTGCTTAACTCCTATCCCGAGCTCAACTCAAGGGATACGTTCCGAGCTCAACTCAAGGAACACCAATAAACCAACTTTGGAAGCACCACTAAACTTTGTAGATCACGCACTCCAAAGCAAGCAACCTCAATCACATCATGGTATTGCTTGACGCAACACTCTAGGCACCAGGCGCATTAGGCCTCCAGATTGCTTGGCGGGGGACATGTATTGCTAGGCGCCTCGTGCCTTTGATGCCTCTGTTCGTGAAGGTATTGCCTGGCGGGACGCCCCTTGCTGCCGGGCGCCTTGCATTCCAGTTTTTCTTTGTTGGGTAACTTTCGCCTGGCAGGTCACATTCTGCCACCAGGCGCCACACCAGTACTTGCGCAGTACTGGTTCTGGTTTGGCTTCAGGTGCTGTATTCCATTCCCTTATTCACATCTTTACTCAACCAATCCAGTCCTTATCTCTTGCTCAATAAAATCACCTACAATACACTATCATCTCCTCAATTACTATACACAAAATTTCACATTCACAATCATCTCCCCAAAAATCCTTAGTAACACAAAGCCTTTAGGTATTTCCATACTTTATACCCTTGATACAAGCCAAACGTCAAAGTTATTTCAGAACACTACTGATACCACTCAATTAATCAATGCTTTGTCCTATTCTATAGTTAACAAGCCTAAGTTTATCCATTGAACTCTTACATACACATATTCATGAACTCCTACTACTTATCACACTAATCCACCACCATTCTTTCTCTGCACCATCAAACTAATTTCCCACTGAATTATGCTTCCTGTCACTCTGGTAATTCAATTTCTAATACATCCTAATTAGACTTTAGTAATATTTACACCAAGTTCCCCACATAAACAATTCCCCAACATCCTTCACTCTTAAAATTATACTTTGTATGACCCAGATGAATTATTCCAGCCACCAATGTACACCATAACACCCAGAACCAACACATCACCTCGCAGCCACACAGAGTCATTATCCCTGCATTGGCGCCTGGCAGCAAGCCCCGTGCTGCTAGGCAGTGCATCAGTTTTCTAGGTAATTTTCCAGAATTCCTGCACCTACGAACTCCAACCTTTCCCAATTTTCCCTTCCTTGCAGATCTTCAGTACTTCTCGCGCAACTTACTTGTAATCATAATAGTTCACAGTCTACCCACGTCCATTAACATTTTTCCAAAGCATTTCAATCGCTAATAATCTTGGCGACATCAAAATCCCAATTGTTCAACCTTAAAATCACATTTATCCAATTTTCTTCCAATTAATACCCAATTACAGCGTAATTACGACAATTCTTGATCCCGCCAACCCATACATACATGAATGCCATTTTTCCCTTTCAAAATCATCCAAGAAACTAGAAAATACCAAAATCGAACCAAAATGGTTCGCGTCGCTTGGCGGATATTCATCCCCACCAGGCAATTCATTAGAAAGCCAGAAACTGGGTGTATCAGGTACGTGTCGCCTGGCGGCTAGGGTTGTGCCGCCAGGCGGTTCCTCTTTAGGAACCCAAAATCAACACAAGAATGTTGGGTCGCCTGATGGCCATTCATCACCCGCCAAGCGGTTTTTGGAAAAATCCCAGAAACGTGAATTTCATACAATTTTAAACATTTTATAGGCACTCATTCATCATACAGTTCACGCAATTATACAATACATAATAAAAGTATGGTTTGGTTTGCCTTGCTTAAAACTTGACTAGCCCTTGATTCTTCCTTGCTTCCAAAACGAAAATGAGACTTAATGGAGATGTTAATGGCCATTCAATGTCTCATTACGGGTTGTTTTACAACCACTCTTGGCTGCTCTTTGGCCAGCTCCCCAAGGCTTGAACCCACAACCATGCCAATTCCAAATCAATACTCAACCATTCAACCAATTCATAATTTTACCTAATGACTAATGCAATTCAATGATTATATTATCTGTGAACATGATCAACATATATTTAAAAATAATAATAATTAAATAACACACAATTGGCATACATAGGACTTAAACCTAAGCCAACATATATTTAAAAATAATAATAATTAAATAACACACAATTGGCATACATGGGACTTAAACCTAAGCCCTCTCAACATAACCAAGTACTCTCAACCAATTAAACTAGTACTTTTCCACATCATGCAAGTTAGAATTTAATGTCATAAAGGCTCCCACTACTCATATTAATTAATTAATTATTTATTTAATTAATTAATTTCCACAGGTCTTACACCTATCATACTCTCCTTCATTTTCTACTTGAAACAAGCCACATTCTACTCAACATACTCCAAGTCTTATAATCATACATTTTAGTATTCATGTAAACTCATGTAAACATGCCACATTCCACTTGAGCTAGTACTCTCAACCACTTGAGCTAGTATTTTTCCACATTATGAAAGTTATCATTTAATGCCATAAAGGCTCTCACTACCTACATTTATTAAATAATTATTTATTTAATTATTTAAATTCCTTGAGTCTTACATTGACCCGTGCCACCCCTTTAGTGAAGGGGTGGAAATTTTCCACGTCTAGTGGATATAAGAGGTCAACCCTATCTAGATAGCTATGGTGATGATGGTTCAACTTGTCAACTCGGCACTTTCCTCATCTCTTTCTCTGGTTGTGATGTTCGTGAAAGAGGGTTGTGGGGCTTCATTGAGTCGTGGTCGCGCCTCGAGTGGTGAGATCGACCACGATGCTCCTTGTCTCTGCGTTAGGTTGCTTTGTTGTGCTCTCTCCGAGTCTCGTGCCAAGAAGATTGGCTACGACTTTTAGGAGGCAAAATTTTACTGCGGCCCCGCGATGGGTGCCAAATATTCTTACCAAGAACTTGGGGCGAGCCTTCGGACATGTGGTAAATCTGGATGGCTTGATAGGCCTTGATGAGATGCCTCCAAGAGTTTTAAAATAAGGAAATATCCACCTACAAAAGACTATTCAATGCTTAAGTTAGTAAGAGATTTCAAATCTTTTGTAAGAGACAGAATGAATGTATGAGTGTGTATTCCTTCAAGAATACTATATGTATTTATACGACCTTTTAGACCGCAGACTCATGTGATAAAACAAGTAATATAATATCAAGTAATATAGGTAAAATAATATATTATGATAGCAGTAATGGGCCAGTAAACCTGTTTACACCATATATTATGCAAATCAAGGAATATTACATAATAATCAAGACTACAAAAATTTGGCGTGGTTACTATTTATCAGAGGATGCTAATTTGTGGGAATATCTCGTGATATTTCCACAATAAAACTCTCGTATGGTCCTACTAGATCATATTAATTGGTTGGGTAGGTAATATATATATATATATATATATATATATATATATATATATAAATAAAATATAACGTAATAAATTATGAGTATTTTAATAATTTAAACAGGACAGAATGAGTATTATGACGGGTATGGAAATCGGGACGAAGCAAATTGATATATCTCATCTACATCCTCATACCCAATTAAAAATGTCAAATATTTTTCATACTCATACGTAATCAATACGAAAATTTTCCGTCAAAATAAAAACAAATTCAAAAAATAAATAATTCAAACAACAAATAATTCATCATACCATTAATAATTATAAGCAAAAGAATACAATAAAATCAGTGATGGTCTAAAACGTGACATGTCAATAATAACAAAATTTTAGTTAATGTTCTAAAACCAAAACTATATTTCATTTTTTTTTCTATTTTTATAATAAAAATATTTTTTTTATCTAAGAGGATAATTATTATTCTGAATTTTGAACATTACACATAAAAATAACTTTTTTACAAAATGTAAAGTAATCAGTCATCTTTCATTTTTATAAACCAAACATGGGTGATTACATAATCCAAATAAAAAATAAAAAATTAAACCTTGATTAAATATAAAGGGTCATTCAATTTCTCATTCTTAAAAGGAGCCTTAAATTTTTTTGTTGAGTCTCACTCTCACATACACGTTCCAGCACCATCTTCATCAAGAAAAATCCAAAAATCTCAAATCCCAAAACCTCGTTCTCTCAAACCAAACAATGTGCTTCCCAAGGTTGAACCACTTTCCCCTCTTCCTAACCTTTCTCCTCCTCTTCCACCATGCCACTCCCAACCCCATCAAAACCGTCGTCGTTTTGGTAATGGAGAACCGCTCCTTCGACCACATGCTCGGGTGGATGAAGCGCCTCAACCCCGCCATCAACGGCGTCACCGGCTCCGAGTCCAACCCGCTCTCCGTCACCGACCCCAACTCCAAACGCTTTTTCTTCAAAGACCAGGCCCACTACGTGGACCCGGACCCGGGCCACTCCTTCCAGGCCATCCGCGAACAGATTTTTGGCTCCAACGACACCTCCGCCAACCCTCCGCTCATGAACGGCTTCGTGCAGCAGGCCTTCTCCATGGACAACACCTCGCGCATGTCCCAGAACGTCATGAACGGCTTCCTCCCCGACCTCCTTCCGGTCTACAAAACGCTCGTTTCGGAGTTCGCTGTTTTCGATAGGTTTCTCTTTTTTGTCCTCTTCCTAACCCCTTCTACTGCTGCATGTGAACATCTTTAGTGTGGAATTATGTTACGAAACTCCTTTTTCTATTTCAGTTTCACATTTCACCTTTTTTCTTAATTGAAATTAGTTGGTCCAATGTATTAATTTAAAGTAATAATATTTTCACTATTAAATTTTAATAATTTTGCTTAAGATGTTTTATTTTTATTTTTTAAGTAATTTTGGAATATTAAGAATAAAAAAATAAAAAAATAAAAAATCATTTAAAAGATTTCATTATAAGAAAAAGTAGTGAAAATTTAATAGCAAAAAAAAAGTTATTTTCCATTAATTTATGATTAATATGATTATTATTTGAAAAAAAAAGTAGACAGAAAAGAAACTGGTTTCTTTGCACTAAAAAAGAGAAGAGGCAGCTACTTCACGTGTCGTATTCACCGTGTTTTTTTGTTTTAATTTTAAACCATGATTTCCATTTTCATGATAGGTGGTTCGCCTCCGTGCCGGCCTCCACCCAGCCCAACCGTCTGTTCGTGCACTCGGCAACATCAGGCGGCGCCACCAGCAATGTGGCGGCGAAGCTGGCGGCCGGGTACCCGCAGAAAACGATCTTCGACAGCGTGTACGATGCAGGATTAGACTTCGGGATATACTACCAGAACATCCCCGCCACACTCTTCTACCGGAACCTTCGGAAGCTGAAGTACTTGCTGAAGTTCCACCCTTACGACTTGTCGTTCAAGGGGCACGCCAAAGAGGGGAAGTTGCCGAGCTACACTGTGGTGGAGCAGCGGTACATGGACATGAAGGTGCTTCCCGCCAATGATGATCACCCATCGCACGATGTGTACCAGGGGCAGATGTTTGTGAAGGAGGTGTACGAGACGCTGAGGGCCAGCCCGCAGTGGAACCAGACCCTCTTTCTCATCACGTACGATGAACATGGAGGGTTTTACGACCACGTGCCTACCCCCGCGCGTGGGGTGCCCAGTCCTGATGGGATTGTGGGCCCTGAACCGTTTAACTTCACCTTTAATAGGTTGGGAGTGAGGGTCCCTACCATCGCTATCTCGCCTTGGATTCAGAAGGGTACAGGTATGTCATCCCTGAACTAAATTAAAATATCCCATTTCTTCATCACTATGCATATAATTCATACATATGGTTAAATATTATAACATTTTAGATTTATAACATAAATATTCAATTATTATTTAAGGTTATTTTTAACAATGAAAATTAATCATAAGTTTATTTGAAATAGAGATAATAGAAAATATATTAATGTAAATAGACAATTAAAAGACAAATATAGGCATAAGGAAGGTAGCTTGAGATTATTGCGATAATCTTTTAACTAATTTGAGAATAGTATGTCATGGAAGTGCTATTTTTTAATTGGTTGAAGTTGATTAAATGTAATAAATATACGCTTAAATATCAGATAATTGGAAGTTAAAAACAGATGACTTTTATTTTCTCTCTAATTTGTGTATCACTAATTACCACAACACGGATAAAAATAGGTTGTTTAATCTGCTATTTTCCCCTTTTTTACTAATTATTTAAATTTTTTTGGTTGTTTTCTTGATTTTGGATTGTTAAAGAAATGATGAAAGAATTCTTGTTTTGTTTTAATAATTATGATAAATATGATTGTATTATATAAATCTACGTGTCTATATACAAAAGCAATATTTTATTCTAATATATAAATATTTTAATTGTAATTTCATTTTTAGATTTGCACACAAAAATATGTTTTTTTTTTGGTTTATTCATTTTTGAAAAACTGAATGATATATGTAGTACTTATCAAAATCACATGTACTGTTGAGTTATCTTGACATGTATGGATTCTGCTTTCTATCTGTCTATTCTTATCCTGTGCGCAAAATTGATGCAGTCATTATGTCTAAGATACAATCTTGCATTCCAGTATGAACAGTTTATGGGCTTTTCTCTGTGATAAATGTTTTCAGTTAGACAGCACTATTAATATGAAGATTTATTGCTCAACAAACTTGTAAGAGAAGAATGCTAATATTCTATTCACACTTTCCATGCACCACATGACTTCACATATACTGTCTTCGTGATCTTAATAAAATAACTTGCTTTAAGTTAGGCACGACTCATCAATCACAGGCTCACACTTAAGAAATTGATTTTCACACTATCTTTGAAAAGAGACAATACACATAAAGTGTGATGTGGTGTTCTGAGTGGGACCTTTTACTTTTTTGGTCTCTATCTTCAGTGTCAAAGAGTACAGTGTGAAACCTATTATGGATATTTTCCTAACGATAACAAATCACACACCCCCACAAGCATGAATCTGACATTTGATTTTATGCTAGTTCATTGTGTGTAAGCAATGTAGCTGCCAATGTCTTAAAGCAAAACCAAGGTGCAATAATGGTGGGATATTATTATTGATTGGTTGACTTACTCGTATGATAAGGCTCATAAATGGGTTATCTGAAGTGTTTTCGGTGGATTAATTTATCACTTTTGAAATGTAAGTTGATAGCATAGTATGTGTTGTAGGCGAACATTAAAAAAACAAAAAAACAAAATAAATGCTTCAAGTGGGTTGAAATATGTGTTCTAGTATTGTTGATCAAGTACAAAGATTTATGCTGAAGCGGAAAGCCAAAATGTGCAAGAAATTGATTTTTGGTGCGTTACAGGAAATAAATTATTCTTTAGTTGGTTGGTAACATGTTGCCAGGGAGGAAACTTCAAGGCTCTATCATGAATTCAGGACAATTTAGGATCGGTTAATAAATTTGAGAACAATAATTGCTTAAATTATATTAGGTACATTCTTTATTCAAGTCAATTATATATATATATATATATATATACTTGAAAAAAAGAATTCATATTATTTATAATATATTATATCTATATATAACCTATATATAAGGATACTCATTGTCGTATCACATTTTTATTTTCAATTTTATTTTTTAATAATTAACTGTTCTCTTAAATTAAAATAATAATTTTATCATTTTTATCTGTTTTGATTTTTTTAATTTTACTCTTTAGTATTTATTTTGTTAAATTAAAATAATTATTTTATTATTTTTATTTTTAAATGTCTGTTAATTTAAATATTACTGTTTTTTTTAAATAAAAATAAAAATTTTATTATTTTTATTTTTTAAATAAATATTTATTTAAATTTAATTATTTTTAGAATTAAATTAATTATCCAATAAAAAACAAAGACATATGAACGTAGAGATTGTGTTCCACTAGGAGAGTCCTGACGTAACGGAAAAGTTGTCTCAATGACGGGTAGATCTTTGGTTCGAATATAGAAACAAGCTCTTTGTATTTGTAGAATGAGAGTTCATAGAATGTCGCTCTCTTGTATTTTTTTTCTGTATATCAAGGAACCTTCTTGGCGAGGTACATTGTTTTTGTTTATAAATTTTAGAAATGATAATTAATGAAAAAATGAAACATGTGAGTAAACAATTAAAACTTGAATGGAACCAATAAATCTCATTTGTGTACCATGCAAAGCTATGAGATAGCGAATTATTAAAAACTGTCCAAGGTTTTCTGATTTGTTACGGTGATACAGTTGTTCATGGGCCAAATGGATCACCGACTCCTACATCCGAATATGAACACTCATCCATTTCAGCAACAGTGAAGAAGCTCTTCAATTTGCCTTCATTTCTGACCAAAAGAGATGCTTGGGCTGGAACCTTTGAGGGTATTGTTCAGAGAAGAACAGAGCCAAGGACAGATTGCCCAGGTTGGTATCCTTCATCAACTAATTAGATGTAATCACGTTTATGTATCAATAAGCAACAAAATCCCCTTTTCAGATTATTGAACAAATCTAATCACGTATCATTCATATGAATTCAGAAAATTTATTTACGTACATGAGAAAAATGTAATTTAAATAGGAATATAAATGTGCAGTAGCTTTAAAACTGAATCTAATAGCTTTGACATGTATCTTGTTTTTCAACTTCTCTATACATGTGTGTATATACATAAGTAAAATTTATTTCAAATATAATGTTTTGTACCTTTTAATCCAAGCATGCAAGGAGAGAAAAGTGATAGACTTGGTTGATTACATGTACTTCAGTTTCCTGTTACTGTATTACACTTGATTCTTACATTCTATAACCTTTGAATGCTCACACGAAACAGTAAGTAGAAGCAAATGACATTGACCACTGCATTTTTTACACTTTGTTGATTCCTGCTGGTGTTATTTTGGTGCAGAGAAACTTCCAACCCCTGTAAAGATGAGGGAGGGAGGGCCTAATGAAGATGCACAGATGAGTGAATTTCAGCAGGAACTGATCCAACTTGCAGCAGTGCTTAAAGGAGATAATATCCTCACTAGTTTTCCAGGTAAAATAGGGAAAGACATGACTGTTAAACAAGGGAAAGATTACATGGATGATGCAGTTAGAAGGTTCTTTGAAGCAGGTCGTTATGCAAAGAAAATGGGAGTGAATGAAGAACATATAGTTCAGATGAAGCCTTCTTTGACTACGAGATCATCCAAATCTTCAAACAGAAACCCTTAGATGTATAATAAAGCATATAGCATGAAATAGATAAACAAATGAAAGCAATCATTTTAATGCATATAAAAATATGTATACATAGTTGGGAAAGAGCCTGTGTTTTATATATAAAATATTGACAGATTTTATGATATTCATTTATTTCTCATATTCTCTCTCTTATTTTCTGAGGCATTGAAGAGGTCTCCACTGACCAATATCTAAATGATATGAAGTTGGAGAACATAAGTTGAAGAAAGTCTATACCTTTATAATAGAGTTCATGCATGATGTATGATGCACAGATATATACTATCACTCAATTCAAAACTTTGGGTGGTTACTTCCGTTTTCAGTTTTCACTGCACATTTGATACATTGAACTGTAGATATAATATCGTGATAGTAAGTTGTTTCCATTGATTTCCCTCTGAAAAAAGTCTACTGAAAAAAAAAAGGTTAACTGACCAAATATAATTCAATACCCACAATTGACTTGCTACAGAAAGAACACATGTATTTCCAGAGCTAGCACAAAAACATGTTTTTGTATTAATCACAGTTCTTCTTAGGGTGAAACAAGTCTAGCATGAGGGGCCTAAGGATTTGTAGTTTATTTTCTTTTCCTCAGCTTCTATTTAATGAATCCCATTTAGGTATGTTAGCAGTAGCTTCATTGATCATCTTTACAAGCTGAACCTGCAAATGATCATCACAGTATCTATTAGCTACCAAAATCAAGCAACCACAAAATGACCACAGTACAAATAAAGCTTCAAATAAGAGGTTAATGAAAAATATTAGAGTCTCAGCTTAAAACTTTATCAAACACTTAAAAAGTTTGAAACACAGCCAGATTTTTGCATTCAATTGGTTTTCCAAAGCCTACTACATGTTGCATTTATAAAACTTAGCCAAGCTGAAAAAGTATCTATAACACACCAAAACAAAAGGTTAAATCAATTTCAAATTGCCAAGATGCACATTCAACTGAAACTTTGTTTTCTTTGCAGAAAAATTGTAGACTAGGACATACCACAGTTTCAGGAACTCCAGGAGGGGGTAAGGAAAGGTTTTTTGGTGGAGGACCTGAGAGATAAGCTCTCTTGTTAAAACGCCATTCTCCAATTTTCCCATATGTCAATTCCCCCTGAATGGATAAGTAATAGGAGTAAGTAACTTGTGCAACTTACTTTTAGTATAAAATAGAAAAGAAGAAATCCATTCACCTTTAAATTGTAGTCGCATGCATAAGTATAATGGATTATAAACTTGTTCCCAACATCTAAGTCCCATGGTGGCTGCAACATTTCATGATGCATGCCATTAACTTCAGTGCTGCTTCCTTAAGTAAAGATGCAATTGCTCATTCACAAATAAACAAACCTGGAGCATGAAGTTATCATGAAGAACATGCCGTACACCGTGCAATGCCGATGCCACAGCGTATGCATACCTGAATTCAACAAAAGAATTCAACAAAATACTGACATGTGCCAGATCAAAAGTTGATAACTGAAGTTAAGCTGTAGAAAACTTATGCAGTACTACTCACATTTCAAGTACCCATCCAAAAGTTTCATCAGCTTCTTGATCATCTTTCATTTGCAGGGAAACATTCACCCATGTGGGAGTTATTTCCTCCAGCAAGGACTGATGTTAAAAAAAAAAATCAGTGCCTCTATGGAAGCTATCATGCTTTGTAATAACTATAACAGTTAACTATCTGGACATTGTTACAAAAAAGTTAACCCGATTGTACAAGGATACAAAATTCCTTAATAAATGCCCCTCTTTCAAGACTGGCATCTGGCAGCCTGGTAAATTTGGAACTCCCCCTTTTGTAGGATCAGGTTCCTCTACAAGGTTCGAACTCAATATATTGAGTTCGTTGTAAGGTTCTGATACATTATTACGAAAAAGTTAACCTATTCATACAAGGACATGAAATTCCTTAACAAAAATGTAAACTATTGGCTGAGAATTCACCTTCTTAATGATTACAGGAGAATTGCCAATGGGGTCAATATCTGTAATAGGACCATTCGCCTTAGGGTAGAATTTTCTAATTATTTTTTCATGTTTATCTGGTTTTATGTAGAAAAATGGATACCCTGCTGGTTGGTTTCCAATAGCCAAATTAGGCAAAGGTTTTACAAATATGTGATCAGGTTCTGCCATCAAAATATATCTGCATCAATCATGAACAGCCTTGTTGTTAAGTTTTGCTACTGAAGAGCGTAACATCCTACAAAACCAGAACAAAGAAACTTACTCTTCCTCAACATTTGCTTTATCCAGCCACTGAAGAAAAGCCCATGGCCTATTCATGACAACATAGCCCTGACAAAAAATAAACAGACAAGTTTTCTTGAGACATCAATTCAATAGTGAGGACACTAAGAAAATATCACAAATAATGAAATTGGGGATAAACTTTCCAGTGGAGTTAATTGATTCACGTATCTCACCACTTTGTTGGTATTATATTCTGCAGAAGGATTTGAAATGTACAATAGTATTTAAATGCACAGAAACATGAATCAAGCTATACTAGTGAGTAATTCGGCTGAATAAAGTTCTTTTTAAGCTGGCGCTTAAGTGTATCACCTTGGGTGAAAAACTTCAATATCTGCTTACAGATTGATACTTTCTGAAAAACTAGTTAAAATGAAAAAGATGGCAAGATGCTATTTTAGTCTAACATTACTTAAAAGTATATCAGCAACCGGAGAAAAAGAGATTAAAGTTGCAAACTTTTTTATGAAGGACAGAAAACAAAATGTAAGTGGGGACACACATGTCTTCAGACATGAATGTGTAGAGACCAAAACAGAAACTAAAACTTAAAATAAGAACAACTATAGGGATGAAGTGAATACTTGAACTTTGAAGTTAAATAGGTTAAAAAGATATGAATTCTGTCTGATAGAAAGAAAAGAAGCTGAAAATAATGTACCCTATCCAAGCCTGCAGGAAGTGGATCAACCACAAAAGTAGGAATCTCATCCATCAACTGGTCTGGTTTACCTGAATGCACAATTCTGGTGAACTCTCCCATATCAGATCCAGGAATCTCCTTTACCTTCTTATACCAGTAGTACATAATCCGGCATTGCCATTGAGAATAAGCTGCATCAGTAGCAGTGACCACAACATGGAATTTTGAATGGGAATTTTCTGATATCCAGCTTCCACCCTTATGGTGTTTGATCATAAATACCAAATTGTAAATGACAAAGAAAAAGGCAAGAACCATAACAAGGAGCACAAGTAGTGACTTTGCACTTGTCTTGTTTTTTCTCACAATCATCTTCAAATTCTTAACCTATTCTCTTGTTCAAATACCACTCTCTACTAAAGCTCCAAAACTAAACCCAATTCAATTCTGTTAATTGAATCCCATTCACACATACTAAAGCTTACCAAAATATAAGTTCTATTCATAAAAATGTACACAATTGAAATAACTCCTTGCCTCAAGTGTTGTTTGTCACTGGTGATTTGTGCAGAATAAAAAGTCCTAGAAACTGAAAGCCATGTGTAGATAAGAAACTAGAATAAAATTTCACATAAAAAGCCTGATGTTCTACTAAATTCGTTTGAATCAGATAAAAGAGACAGAAGGAAACTTTGGACAAAAGAAACAAGAAAAGTAGCTTGAAGCAAAAAAATATGCAGGAAAAATGAAATAGCAACAGATAGAAAAAGACTGGTACTTTGAACAGTGCCAACATGTGCAAGCAAACCTATTACAGAAAAAGGAAAGTTTTGAACTTTGAAGAGATTGCTATAACTAGCTTTGTGGAATCCAAAGCTGAATACTCTACACTACATGCATGAACTGAGACAAAGTGGATTTGGCAGTGAATGAAGAAGATGGCAGAATAAGTGGGATGTGGAAGGAGTGTGGTCAATGTTGAATATTGAGCATGAATGAAAGTGACACCCAAAAGATGAAAAGATCAAGGGTTGTTGATTAGGACTGTCTGCACTAAAATCTTGGTCAGAAACATTCCATTTTGTCTGCATCAGAATCAAAGCAAATTATTGTGAATATTCAAAAGGAATTTTCCACTTCAGGTGCAAGTGGATGCCCTTGCTGTTCATGGTGTCACTGTGTGCCAACACCAAGCCCTGTAGTTGCTTTTGTTTTGTCTTTTGCCTTAACTTGCACATTTTGGCCAGGTTGTTTCTTGTTAATCATGAAGTTTAAAATAATCTCCTTTACTTTCTACATTAGAAAAGTATTAGCATAATGCTTTTAGCAATAAATAAGAATCATAACCATAAAAACATTATACTTGTACTTTTAAGAATAAATAATATTTGTTGGGGTTATAATGTTTGTCCTAAAATATGTGTTAAAATAATATTTGATTAGTAAAACTAAGTCTGTGAAAACATTAATTTAGTTGTCAGTTTTAAGATTTTGTGTGAATTTTCTACATAAAACAATTCATCTATTTAAAAACTTTTATGGTATATATTCAGTTATAAGATAATTTTTTAATTTGTAATAATTATTTTATAAATTATATTAATGATAAGTTCTGACTGGTTGACTGTAACTAAACTTTTGCTTGAATACATATTTAATGACTCTTTTTTAACATATTTCTTTCAATCCATTATTCATACAAGAACTTTATTGATGATAAATGATGTTTAAATGTATCTATGAGTACAAAACTCAAAATCCACCTTTTTCAGTCCATTATATTACTGATTCAGCTTATTTATTTAGTTAACGAATCTTGATTATTATTTTGCTTTACACTTTATCTATTATTTGATAAAGTTCAAATGAATTCTATACAATAAGTGCGTTTTATTATAAATAATAACAATTTTAATTATCTCGATTAGCATTTACACGTTACCTGATGTGACAATATTCTAATTTTGTATTTATAAAAATTTAACGAAAAAAAAAGCGTCCCTATAAATAATATCAGTTTTTACTCCCGAAAATTATTCTAAATCATTCGAAAAATAAAATAAAAACAATTAACATAAATATATAACATAAAAACTCTAAAACTAGAATAAAATCATAACTATTATCTAATGATAATCAGATAATAATACTATATGAAAATTTTTATAATTTATAGACAATTCTCTCATTTTTATAATTCATAGACAATTCTCTCATGTCATTTGATCTTAAGTACATTCACAGACTCTAAACAACAATTTAACTCAAACATCCTAACACTCTACTAGGAGTATTAGAAAAGTCAAATACAAGCTTAAAATATTTTGATTGGAACATCTAAAACCAAAACCATAAAATTAGATTCCATTATATAGCCATTATTACCCACTTCATTGTTTATGTGGGACTTCAAGATGTATTATTTTCATCAACTCAACAATCTCCTCCACCATGATTAAAATAAACACATCTTCCCTTTTATTCATACTTCACCATAAAGAGTATAGTCACTTGAATTTAACCATTATAATTTCCTTTTGCGTTGCACACTAGCATAAATGTTAATCAATGTTCGTGTATAATCACCACACATTATACATCAATATTATCCAATACCCGTACATAAACACCACACACCCTACATCAATATTAGTCATTGCCCTGTATAATTACCATTAGCAAAGACTCATCCTAGCTCACACAATTTTCCCAACAAGAAGCTATCACATGTCATTATTCCCCACTATCAAATTTGGCAAACCAAGAGCTGCCATGTCATCTCCATCTTCTTCCATCAAATCAACACTCGTAACCAGTACCATCGGAGAAGAGAAGAGATTGCGCCTCCACCGTCAGCATAACTAGAGCCGTAATTCGCAACCATGCACGACGCTAGAAAGCTCAACACCTTAACCAAGATTTGTGCATCTCCTCGTGACATCCAGATCATCGTAAGCACGCCCATATCAACCTTTTTACACCTTACCAAAAAACAAAAATGAAAATGCAAATCCACAAGCGCACCTCACTAACTCATCATAAATATCACAATTTGTTGCCATGTGTCACTATCCTCCACTCTCAAATCTGACCAACCAAGAGCTATCATGTCATCTTCATATTTTTCCACTAGATCAACATTCATAGCCAGAACCACGAGAGAAGAGAAGAGATCGCACCTCCACCATCAACATCACTGAAGCCCTAAATCGTATACCAAGCATGACAATGGAAAGCTCAACACCCTCACTAAGATTTGTGCATCTCCACGTGACATCCAGATCAGCATAACCATACGTAGATCAACCTTCATGCACCTCATCAAAAAATGAAAAAAAAATGTAGATCCACGAGTACGCCTCACTATAGATTATGCTCCACCCATATAGATTGAGCTTCAGCCACTATCAGCCCTTACCATTACTGTGCGCATGTCATTGGAGTAACAACAATCGTGTCAACCATCTACGTCTCACCATGTACCACACATATATCATGTCACCAAAGTAGAACCTCGCTCAACATGCTCTCCATCTCTCTGGAAAATGTAAAACTAGACCGAAAAACGCGAGTCATAATTGGTATTATCATGTTTTTTTCTTTTATTTTTATTTTATTCTTATCTTTTTAAATATTTTTAAATATTTTAAGTATTTGATTTATATTTTTCATATTAGGAGAAAATCCATGAAGATTTGAAGAATATTTCCAAGATTTTGAAGATTAAAGAATATTTTCAAGATTATTATTCAAGTGGAGCACTGAATATTCAAAGATTATCAATAACCTCAATTATCCATCAAGTTGGTTATTCCAATTACTAGTCAGAATATTTGAAGAATATCACAAAGATATTGAGTTTCAGAAGATTAATCCAGTACTGAATCAAGTACAAAGTTGCAGGCCCATTCCAATTTGAAAATCTATAAATAAAGGGCTTGACAAAGGTAAAAAATAACATCCATTTTGGGAAACCTCCCCTTTGGGAGAGAGAGGGAAAAATAAACACTCTTCGAGAGAAAAAAACTTGATCTATATACAATTGATGGTAGAAGAGCATTCTAAACACTGGAGACATTTAATTTCATCATCATCATCTAGTATTCAGTATGTCTAGGAGTAGCTAACTCCCTTATTCACCGGGGTTGGGTATAATGTATTCTTAATTCTATATGGATTCATCATTCAATATAATTTTTTTTTCCATCATCTTTGTTTTTTATTCTTGTTCTAACTGCACAATCTAGAAATTTTGCACATGCAGGAGTACCTACTGATCCAAAAGATAGTTTAGGAAACCTGATTATGATTTTCAACTACGTATTCTAGATATGGTGCATATGTGGAAGTACCAACTAATCCAAAGATAGTTTAGGAAACCTAAGTAGGATAAAACAACTAACTGATTTCACATTATACACATAGATGTGGTCATTGGTAATTCTTAACATCAACATATAATTCACTAATGTGAACTTAATAATAAAAATGGTTAGATATAGAGCTTTTATTATGCAAGTTTAGGCTTTCCTGCAACAAAATCGAGACTTGTTACAAAAGATGTGAATGTGAGAGAAGGAAGTAGAAATATATTGTTTGTTGTTTTCACTTTGAATGAAATCATGAAACCCAATTTCGATGAAGCGTTTACCATATAATTTCATAAATCAAGTTGGTTTTTCTCTTCCTCGATTTTCTTCAATTTCAGAGTGGCCACATTCTTTTATTGATCTAAGTTACCGATCTTCTCGGCTCGACTCATCAGCTCAACCACCATACCCATCTCTTCTTTCTTCAACTCTTCAAGCTTGCTGGTCAATTGAGCCTTACTAACCATGTGACCTTTATAGAAATGCATGATGACTATGTTGTGCAACATCATCACTTCAGTAGAATCAATGGCCCCTTAGAACCAATTAGCTTCAGCAACTCCGCATCATATGGAGTTCGGGAAACCCCTCCTTGTTGGCAATATAATCCCCTTGCATGCGTAATTACCACAAGGAAGGAACTCCCTGGATGCTTGTTGAAACATGGTCCACCCGAGTAAATGGACCATCCAAATGAATAAGGAACCTGGTTAGCTGAGTCGAGCTTGAAGGACAAGGAGGAAGGGGAATAGGTGTAGGAATCCGACCTTTCTCCCCTATAGAGGCAATTTGCAATGAACCTTCTATTGAAGGAAGAACTTGATTTGTGTTCTGAGGTGGAGGTGTTGTCTTAGTGATAACGGTGGCGCTCTGCAAGCAGGAGCAAAGGTCGTGACTAGAATTGTCGAGGACGAACTAGCCTCAACCTTTGTTTCTTGGGGTGAGGATGAGAGGCCAACTGACATTTTTCCTAAAAGCCTTGTAGTCAAATTTACTCGACATGTATTTTGCATAAAACGAGAAAGAACGGTAAGAAAGTCAGTCACAAGGAGAAAGTCGAAGATGCCAACTTACCATTAAAATAGGCCCCATGGACTTGAAGTATTTCCTTACACTCTAGAAATCTAGGCAATTGGCAAAGAAGTGTGACACCTATCTGCTCCTCAACACTTAGAAGATTGTCCCCAAGAGAGTTAAACTTGAAAGGATGATTCCAAAAAGGGGAAATTTGGATCGTCGATCAAGGTTAAAGAAAAACTTAAAGTTGGCTTCATGAGTGGAGCTTTTAATTTAGAGAAGCGGGTTTTAAATTTTTTGAAAGGTTGAGTATATGTCATGAAAAGGGAATACTGAGCATTTTTTAGAGATATCCAACCAACCTGAGATTCATGCTTTAGCTGATAAAAGTATGCAAAAAGTAGAACAAAATAGACAAGCCCTAAATGTTTGCATAGATCCTAGAAAGCTTTTACAAAACCCCGGTTATTAGGGTGGAGTTGGCTAAGCGTGACATTCAAATAGGTTAGAAGGTCGACCATAAAAGCATTTAGATGAAAGGTTACATAAAAAATATTAAAAAAGTATTCACAAACAAAAATAAAGACACCATTGGGTAGTGAGCTCATCCTAGCAAATCCCAAAAGCGGCAGCAAATCCGTTTACCTCTTCGACAAAGGTAAAGTCAGAGATATAGGTGGCAACTTCATAAAAAATCTAGGTATACTTAGCATCTCCGATAGGAAGAAAACGATCATTGCGTTTGGGTTTTGGAGCAGCTGAAGCTACCTCTTTTCCCTTACCCTTAGACTTGGTTTTGCGCTTCCAAGATTTTTTTTTGGGGGGGGGGGGGGGGGGGAGGAGGGCTTCTGTTCTTACCCCTGCTTGTATCCATACCCAACCCAAGAAGGAAGTCTTAAATCCCTTATTAAAGCTCGACAATTTTAGCTAATGAATGAGCATCTATTACATATATTCATTTCAACCACGCTTTATGATGTGGTTATTCATCATTATTGCAACGATGCTCATTCACAACAGCCAGAGTTTTCTTATTCCATATAAGGAACTCAAAAAGGAAAGTATCACACACTAAATTATTTATATCACTTTTGTTTATGCTCAAACAAATCCAAAAGGCTCTTACTTAACATCCGAGACTCTTTTGCATGTAGATTTTACTCATGTCTAAATTGACCTGCTTGTTAAAGACCTCTTTAGGAATTTCCTATCTATGTTACCAGGCCGAAAATCCTAACTTGATACTAATAATAAAACTGCATTATGGCCATCAATTACACTATGATATAAATAATTAAAACATAAAAGAAATTACCAAAACAAATTAAAATTCAAACAAAGGTGCACAAAGATAAATTTGCATTTCATTAAACTAAAGTTTTGACTTTATTGGAGCATTAAACAATTTTGCAATGTTAACTCTTATTGAAGTGAGAAAACCTAGAACATGTAGGAAACTTAACAAACATTTGCTCAAAACCCTGCACATGGTTTCTCAAATACCTTTCTATGGTAGTCACTTTATAAGCTTAGTGGGATCAACTTTGCCTAACCTTTCAATATAAGCAGGTCTTCTATCATTATCCACCCCATGATAACCATGTGGGTAGTACTGCAAGACTTCATTCAACTCACTGAATTCAAAATCCTAAAGATAAAGACAAGAATACCATAATAGTTTATAACATTAACAATGGATTCAAAAAACAAAAATGTAAAGATGATCAAGATCAAACATATCAACCAGCATGAAAACCAAATAATATATTTTTCAATTCAAATGACTCACCTCCATAGGTTTCCTTTAAGTGTGACATGTTCCTTAAATTTAACTTGGTCTACTCCAAACTTTTATTTCAACTCCAATCCCTACCACAGGCCTTGTTGCCTCATTCACCAAACACTCAGATGACACCAAATATATAATATTGAAACCTATAATACAAAAAAATTCATATACAAATTGATAAGGAGAAAACATAACCATTGAGTGATCGATGAATTACAAGCACTGAAAATCTAACTATAACACAATAAATAATCATTATTCCCAATCTAAATTCCACACTATTTATAAAGCACATAAAATACATACCTTTGACCAGTTGTATTGATTGAGATGTAGTATGGGATGAACCCCCTGTAAGACCCGGGATAAATAAATAAATAAATATTTATTTAATAATTGTAAGGGCGGGAATCTCTAAGTTAATTAATGTGGAGAGAGAAAACAACAAATAATACTAGCTCAAGTGGTTAGGAGTACTTGAATATATGAAAGGAATTGGGTTCAAGTCTTGTATATGACATTGTGGTGTTAATAAATTATTTAATTTGTTTTGTGTGGGGATAAGATCTCGTGACTAAATGTATAAGCACATGTGTGCATAAAACATCACAAAACATGAATTGGTTGGTTGATTTTGCTTAGCTTTGTATTATTTGTAAGGGTGTGGGTTTGAACCTTAGTGAACAAAAAATAGTTCTTTTGCGATTATTTTAGCGGTGAGGAGAGACCTTCAAAAACTAGAAAAGATGGAAACTGTCAAGTAAATGATAATTGATGGTCATTTACCTCTTCAATTTAATTTTCGTTTTTTTAAGTAATGTTAGTGAAATACTTAGGTTAAGATCAAAGTAGAGAGGAAACAATAAGATTTTGGTGGGGATTCAATTGTGGGTTGACAGAGGAAGAGTTTTCCAAGCACACACCTGAATTCAAAGAGAGCTAATGCCTGTTTTAGTGTGGAGGCAAAGGTGTGACTCTTTGGAGCAAAAATAACTCTAGAAGAGCTTTGATGTGGGAAATCCAGGTTAGGGGAGCTGCCATTTCTTGTTTTAATGATATTATATGCAATTGCGTTATATATTGATGCATGAAAGCTTTCTCCTTAATCAAATTCTTGTATCGTTTAACTTCTTGATGTTTGTCGTATGTGGTTTTAGAGAGAGTATGTGTGTGCTTGTGGTTTCTGTTGTATTGAATTCTCTTTGTGACTCAATCATTTCTATGACTATCATGATTCTTTTTTTTGGCTTTTGTGACCCAATTATTGTTATGATTATCATGATTCTTCTTTTTGGCTTGACAAGATGTTTAGAGTTTTTCTTCTAAATACGAGAACTTAATATTATTCTTATTATTAATTTTATTTTATTTTACCATTATTATTATTATTATCCTTATTATTATTATTATTATTTACTATTATTATTATTACTATTATTATTATCATAATAATAATAATTATTATTATTATTATTTCTATTATTATTAATATTGTTATTTTTATTTTTATTAGTTTATTATAATTATAATATAATTATAATTATAATAATGATAA
>Ga0209589_1001854_pt1 | contig 35668 bp, 24 predicted proteins | sample CowpeawhiteBW_FD_187525 | JGI IMG/M metagenome (GOLD analysis project Ga0209589, IMG submission 187525) | Root nodule microbial communities of legume samples collected from California USA - Cow pea white BW (SPAdes) (version 2) | ecosystem: Host-associated > Plants > Roots > Nodule | place: USA...
TATCATGAAATGCGCTCGAAACGTTAGATAAACTTAACAAAATTTGGTTAAAAGGACTAAATTCACGCATTTTGAAAGATGAAGGACTAAATTGGTCAAAAGTTTTGATGAGGGACTAATTCCAAATTTCGCTGAAACTTGAGGGACCAAAAACATATTTAACCCATATTATAATTATATTTTTATTATAATAGATATTTTTTAACTAAATTAAGTTTATTTAAATTTAAATTTTGCATTGAATTTCATAACTTATATAAAACTATTTTAAAATTTTATATTTGAATTTCTAAAGTTGTTTAGAAATTATTAAAACAAATTTTTTAAATAAAGTTCAATGCAAATTTTAAATTTAAATAAAATTAATTTGGTTAAAAATAGCTATTATAATAAAAATATCATTATAATACTGATATAAAAGTTAAATTTGGTCTCAATTTGGAAGGAATGAAATTACTCCAATTTACAAAGAGATTATGATTAAATTGAGACAAAATAACAAATACAGTTACCAAATCAATATTTTTCACATAAATAATTGACACGTGGCAGTTAATTTTTTTTTTAATTTTAAAAATTTTAAAAATAAAAAAATCACAAGCTGACACGTGGCAAAATCCTAATTTGATACATGTCAGCTGTTTCTTTAAGAAAAAAAAGTAAAAAAATATTACAAAATATTACAAAAAATAAAAGAAAACATGAGCTGACACATGGCACACAGTTAACATCGTTAATGATGCCCTAACAGAAAGAACGAAATTTGAACAAATTTTCAAGAAGTACAACCCAATTGAGACAACTTAGAAGTTGAAGACACGATTGAGATTTTGTAATGAAAACGAGGACGGTATGATTAAACCTATTTAAAACATATATAAAAATACTTTATTGGACAAAAGAAGAAGATCACACTACTTTATCATAAACCCTAAATTTTTATTATAATCCCTAAGAAAAATCCAAAACATGTGAGATGACATTTATGATTAATCATGAGCTTTAAAAAAACATTTGATTTTTAATTTATAAAAATATTAATTTATTAATTATTCTTAAAATACGTGATTAAAAATATTTTTTATAAAATAATAATTATATTTATTAGTTAAATATTTTTTTTTGTCTCTTTATTTTTAGTGAGAATTGGAATTAGTCTTTCAAAACTTCGAACCAATTTAGTTTCGATTTTTAGAAATGCAGATTTAGTTCTTTTAATCAAATTTTATTAAGTTTATTCGTCGTTTTAAATACGTTTCTCATATAACATTGAAGCGAAATATATCAAACAATATAAATAACTCAAATAATATGATAAAACGCGTTTGAAATGTCAAATAAACTAACAAAACTTTATTAAAAATTGACTAAATCACTAATGTAAATACATTTGATGTAAAAAGTTAAGAAAATAAGATATTTTTTTCTTATTATTATCCTTTAATTTTATTCCCAAATTAAAATGTAAATAATTTTTTAATTGAAAATGATATTTTATTTATAACAAATTACATTATAGAAAAGATATAAAAGATGCAAAGTTTATTTGTAGAAGAAACCTTCATATCACGGAAAGTTGCTCCAATAATAATAATAATAATAATAATAATAATAATAAGAATAAGATACAAACAAAAATATTTGCTTAAATATATGTCTTTTAGCTATTAATATGCTATTACAGAACGAAAATGGAATATAAAAAAGTTTAAAAGAGAGTGAGAAACTAAAGTTCAAGAAATATAATTTCTAAGGATATGGGCAGATATTTTGGGTGTTTATTTAATTTATATACAGCAAGGGAGAACTTACGTTGAGCAGAGAAGAACTCCTATTATACAATTATTAAAATTATAGATCCAAACTTAGTTAAATAAACAAACGGCCTATTAGCTCAGCTGGTTAGAGCGTCGTGCTAATAACGCGAAGGTCGCAGGTTCGAGACCTGCATGGGCCAGTTGAGTTTTTTCATTTTACGGACTTTCATTGCAGAGGTGTGGGCCATTTAATGTACGTCTTTTATGGGCCTTCGAGAGACTTTAATTTCTATCTAATTTAGGTGTTTTATGGGCCTACTACTATAATACTATTTGCTTTTTCCATTATTAAGCGGCCTATTAGCTCAACTGCTTATTACGTTGTGGACTTGGAAGAATATGACCCATTTAATTTACGTATTTTATGGGCTAACGAGAGCGTAAGTACTTGCTATTTGCACCCTCATGCTTAAAAAAACCAATTTTTTCTCCGCTGGGCCAGATAGTTATTGACTCACAGATTTCATTCTTGATTTTTCACAGATCTTGCCGAGAAATCATCATCGTTCAATTTTTTTTTTCTTTTAATCTTTCAATAAGTGTTTATAATCTGTAATAAGAACCATGCCATTAAAAATATGTTCACTATGATACACATAAATTCCATTCATTGATTTTCTTAGTTCAGTGCATATTAAAAAAATGATAGTCATACCTGGAAAACATTCATTGAAATAAACACGACAATTGTATTGTAACAGTGAACTATGAGTCAATTCAGAAACAATACTAGAATTTTCCTTTTCAGAACATTGCTGCAGAAAACAACTATGTTTGAATAAAGAAGTTTCCAAAAACATTTCTTACTTATATTCAAAGAAATCCCACATAAAGGGAAAATAATAAACTAAAAAATGTTGAAAATGATACATGATGTTTTGGAAGTGAAAGCTTGCTTATAAAAATGAAGAAGATGATGAAAGTATGGTAACATGGCAATTAAAAAGGCATTGAAAATGGTGATTGGTTATTACTGTGCTTATGATGCTGACCAATCATACCTAAAGATATACACCACTGTGCTCCTCTATGTTTTGCTGTATCAATGGGTTGCAAACAAAGAATAAAATAAAGTTCAAATTTATGAAAGAACAAAAGAGGTTAACCTATTATATACATATCCATTATTATTCAATTTTACTCCGACACAGTTTGCTGGCAATGGCCACTCATATATGGTGGTTACCCTTCATCCGACAGAGAAGCTTTGTTAGTTTTTTCAATATAAAAAACTAACAGAGAAATGCATTTGGGAGTTCATAGCATAATCATTCTAAATTTACTTTTTTTAGTTGTTGTTGTTGGTACACTTTTCTTCATCTTGTGTTCTTTCTCTACTTTTCTCAGTATTACTATTTCTCACAAGTGAAAAATGTAACTATGCAACATCAATTTAGATGTTAACTTAGAGGTGAACCAATTCTTTTAGATTTCAATCTTAGTTATTGGTACGTAGTTTTATATTAGATTAAATATGCTTTTAGTTCCTGAACTTTGATATAGAATTAGTTTATGTTTGAAACTTTGATATATTTTGATTTCCAAACTTTAAAAATGAATAGATATAGTTCTTTTAACCTAATTACGTTACACGTGCTAATACGTTTTATGTTAGCATTTGAGTTATTTATACCATTTGACATTCTCACTTCAATGTTAGTTGAAAACCGCATTTGATACATCAAAAAAATTTAACAAAATTGAATTAAAAAAAATATATTCATTATTTTTAAAGTTTAGAGACCACAATGTAATAAAATTTTTATATAGGAACAAATTTTAATTTGCGTTAAAGTTTAGGAACTAAAATCATATTTAATCATAATATATTTGATGTGTTAGATATTAGAGAAATGGAATATGGTATTAGAATTTTAAATTTAACTCTTTCCATTGCTTAAAATTCATGATCAAAGGCACATTGTTTGAAAATAATAGTCACATTAACCAGAAGATAAACCAAAAGGTAATAAAAAAAGAAGAGAATATAAGGTTAAGAAGAAGAAGCTCATCAAATTGTCCATAAAAGAAGAAGTCCATCATATCGTCTTAGCATAACATAAACCATAAGACTCTCTAAGCATAATTTAGACAAACAAAAACTGTTAATTTAAATTTAAACTCATTTTTTAAGCACATTCAATCGTAATCAATAAACATATAAATGAAATATAACATAAGATTATTTTCGTTTATAACATTTTAATATTATTTTTTTATTTTGTCATGAACTTTTCTTGATTTACTGATTAAAATATTAATAATGTAATAGAGGTATTATGATTATAGCCAATACAATGAGTTTTTTGAATGGTTTTATTATATGAATAATTGACCTAAAGTTTTCAACATAAAACTACATTAAATACTAACAAAAAGTTGTGTTATCCATAATGACACCACTCAATCATACTACCTTTAGTAAAGTATCACATGCATTTGAAATCAATTTTACTATATTAATTTTAAACTACACGAACACTATGTTCATTTCTAAACTACAAATCCAAAACTAATCACATGCTAACGTTTAATTCCCTACCCTAAAAAAATATTGAAAAGAACCAAATTCTTTAGAAACCTAAGAAAGTAGGGAACAATTTTAACTAATTGTACACCCTTATAGCATTCCACCACAAGTGTAAATAATACAAAAATGTAAAGGCAATATAATAATTAACACATTAATTAGAAGGTACTATACAACTAAAGTAATAATAGAAGGAATTAATTGCAATTGTAACTTGTAAAACGCAATTGAAACATCACTTTCACATGGCAATCATTTTCTACTTTTTTGCATTCATCCAAACACAAACCCGAGAGACCCGCTTAAATTTTTGCTTCGAAAAGTAAAAGAAATAAAGAGTGTGTACCCACAAGCTTTTTTAAGATTTTCAAATCTCAATTTGGAAAGTGTGATTTTTAGTTATGATTAGTGCAAATGATCCTTACTTAACATGTGGCACATTAATGGAAGAGTAATTCATTCACTTGTTCATTCATTTAATTGATTAATTAACTTGTTAATTAAGTTAATTAGCATAATGTTGTACTAGTTTATATATATATATCCACCGACACAGATTCAGCAAGTCAGAGTCAAAGCCATAACTTTTTGAGAATAACGAGGGGATCAAGTCAACCTTGAGCCTGTGAAATTGCACTCATTCAAACACAAACTTCTAGGGTTTTGATTTGTGACAATCATTCATATATGAGTGCATCTCATATTATATATAAATATTATGTAACTTTCTCATAATCAGTCACTTCATCCAATAAATTTTCTTGTATGTGAAGCATGTGATTAGGTAGGTTAGGAAGTATCTCACACATGCTACCAATCTCGGAGGAATTAATAAAACAAAACACTAAATCTTATTACCCTAACTTTTCATTAATTATGTGTTATGTGTGGGATACAAGGCTTCATTAATAATATAATATTATTTTCTTCCTCTTCCGAGATCATTTGGTTGCTTTGTTCAACAATAGTGGGGATCATGTTGCTTTCAATTATGCCTTTCAAACTATGATTAGTTCATTACATTAAAGCCAAATTTTTCTTGAGGCACTACATTGATTATAGTAGAGTTGGTTAACTTAGCTAATTTAAAGACTTTATATTATGTGAGTAGCCTATTGTATATTCCAATTTATTCTCACATGCACACACTGATGAATGTGCACTTAAAACCTTTCAATGATTGAATGCGAAGTTCTTAAGATATCCACTACTTTATATTAGAATTTTTTTTTTCCTTGTTGATAAATAAGATGACAATAGTAGATTGCAAAATGATAATCCTTATAAATTGGTTTAGTTAAGAAAACTTATAATTTCTTTTACCTCTCACTAGATTAATCTTAATAGAAGTTTATTATAATCTTCACTATACTTATTTTTATACATAACATGCATGTTTTATTTAAAGATAATCTTATTTGAATTGAGTAGGGTTTGTATGCATAACAAAATTTTCTTTCTTAATATTCAACACAGCTACATATTCAAACTCAAAAAAAAAAAATCGTGCTTGAACTAGAGTAATCCTATGTTCGTAGAGTCACATCTTTGATAGTAAACAAACTTCCTTTATGTGAAAAAGATTTTAATCGTGTTCTCTAATTTAGTAAATAAGCATGAAATTATGTAGGTAACTTTTTTTTTATTGATTCTTTGTATTCTTAGATTGTCAAGACACATCAGTGGAATTATCTCATTGTGTGACTAATTGACACACTCCAACTCATTACAAATTGATATACTCTTAAATTGTACGGAGTACACTTAATAGTCTTATATTGTTTAGAATTCGAAATCAAATGCAACTTAAATATTCACTTCTCCTTCTATCTTCTAAGATGTCTTTTAAGGACAAAATTGTGATGGAGTTTCACGCTCCAAAGCGAACAATACCTTGAGAACGTAGTAGTTGATCCTAACTATATTTTTAGATTTGCAAGCAGGTCACAAACATACTCTCAACAATCCAATCAACACAAAATCATTACTTAAGCATGCAATTAAGTAACATTAAGTATAAAGTAAAGCCAAAATCATAATTAAGATGTATTTGGGTCTTCCTTTGTAGGTAAAAAAATCCAATAAGAGTATGTAGTATAAATAAACAAATACAAAGGTAAAAGGTTAGCCATTTTCACTTAACTAAATCACCTCTTTGATAATAAGATTTCTTTTTCCTCGCACTAACTTAAGTGTCAAAATACTTTTGTAGGTATCCCATCCACATTGAGTACCAAGCTTGAGTATCAAGAACGGAAAGATCAAGCACACATTACATTAGTGCTTTTATAGGATTTTACTTGACCTTGTTAGAATGTTCTTTAATAACGTAAAGAAAAATTAAAGAATAAAAAGGTAATCATAAGGTTGAAAAGAAATAATGTAAAAATGTTTATAAGTCTTTTTAATTAGTGTGAGAGTATTTCATCTTAATAAAAGATCAAGAGTTTAAGTTTTGAGGTTAAATATTTAGAAGAAGAGTTTTTTTTTTTTTTCCTTTGTCTACAACATTAGTCCTACTTTACTAATAAGATTGTTTTAGTTGAAAACTATAATTGTGTTACATGTACCAATAACACCCTTTTGTCGAAATACAACATATTTGTCTTTTAATTTAACATTGCACCAATAATTATGGAACGTATGGTTTTGTACTGTGTTATGAAATGGATTTTTTGTAATGTACATATAGTGTAGCATATAGTTGATTATGTTGTGATAGAAAGCGATACGTAACGACTATTAGAATTATGATGTGTCCCTATTCATAAGTAGACTTCAGCAAATTTATTTTTGTGAAGATGACATTTATAGTGTGTGGGAGAATCCAAATCCACCACAATCACTCTAACAATAAGACAAAGTCCAAAACCCTAAATCACAAAGCCAAAGCCACATCTAAAATCGAAGTACACACCATCTTCTTTCTACAAGAAAAAGCAACAACAATGTGGATAGATGGAGATGTCAAACTCAAGGTTTAATCTCAAAATGATAAGAATGAAAGAAGGGGATAAGTGAGTGAGTGTGTGTGCTTTTGAGAGAGAGAGAGGTGGGAAAAAGGGGTGTACCAATTGGGGTCACAATTCCTTAGTGAGTGGTACTTTTCAATGGTTTTGTTTTGGTGGCAAGGATGATTATGATATTCCCACACGAGGGAGGGTAACATGCAATATTTCAATGGGGCACCATTTTTTTTTCCCTTGTTGTTTGTGGCACTAAGGGTAGTTAGTTCCAATTGGGCAACCCCACAAGGGTTTGAGCTTCATCCTCAATGTGGCCAAGCAATCACCGAATCACATGGGTTTTGGTACTCTTGTGTAACATAAGGTTACCTAATGTGGCTTCAAAGAGAGGGTGACGTATAGGATTGTGACATGGAAAAATGTCCCCATACAAGATGATCATCATTTCATTTCTTCTAAAATAATACATATATCATTAATAATTTTAATTGAGTTTTTGGTGTATTAAGTGTTATATTTATACAAGTTCGAACAATGGAAAAGTACATACAGACATAGGTATAGACATATCCATTCTCTGATGGGATGCGACAAAAATTTCATATCCACTGAATATAAGAATAGAAATATAAATTAGGTTTTACTTTGAAAAGGAAACAAAATAGTCAAATTCACTTTCGTCTCCTTATGATCCTAAATATAATTCACATAATTGAAATACATAAAGAAGTAAAATTATAAAATTGTGATAACTAAAATAAAAAAGAGAAATTACAATTAACCCATAAAAGAAGGGTTTTAATTGGTTTTTTGGTTTATTGAGTGTTATTTTTGTACAAGTTCGAATAGTAAAATGTATCTATTGACATAAGTATCATTTTTCGAATATTAAGTGAGCAATTATCAAATTAGATAACAACTTTTTGTAAGAGATATAAGGGTAATATGAGGTCTAGAGAGTTAGGTATATGTTATTCATGCTAGTGTGACATGTATATATGTTTTTTTAAAATGGTTGAAGTAGTCAAAATACTTATTTGTTTATTCAATCTTTTTTTCCGATTAAAGAAAAAAATATTCATTTTTCGATGAAATGAGACAAATTTTATCACCATGGAGTGTATAATAAGCATAAAGATAAATTTTTACTTTAAAAATAAGATAAAATAGTTAAACCCGCTTTTGTCTCCGTTTCGTGATCTCTAGATATAATTTACATGATCATAGTATGGAAGACTAAAATCACACAATTGTTATAATTAAAATAAAAAATGATATATAATTAACCCACAAAAGGAAGGGTTTTAATTGTTTTATATGTTTTTCGAGGATATATTGTAAGAACTAAATTGGTATTGGACAAGTAATACATATTTCAAAGTGAGTTGAGTTTGTAATTATTTATCTAGATTTTAAAAATGAAAAAAAAAATTGTAACAAAAATATCTTTACCTGGTACCTGTTCACAAGTTAATACATTAAAAAGGTGACAACATTTTAAAAAATCGAAACTGGTCTTTAATTTATTTATTTATGAAAACTAAAAAACTTCATGAGTGGGAATGAAGGATATAAAAGCAAAGACAAAAGCACTCCAAATTATAAAACAAACCCAAATGGGGACCTTGTACACATGGGGTGAGATGCTTCATCTTGTGGTGTGGAGCCACACACCATAAAGCTAAGAATCTTTTTGCAAAAACATGGATATGGGGAAGGAGAAAACCCTACATACAAATATGTACACATCACACCAAAAACTACAACATTTCTATGTATCTTTCACTCTTTCTTATCATAACCCCACACATTAATCATATAATTAATAAACTCAATTCAATATTTGAATTAGTGCATGTTCTAGAATCCAAGAAACACAATCTGGTTAGGTTTTTAATTAGTGTGTTATGAGTATAGGGTTTGCAAATGAGAAGAATTCCATTAATTAATCATATTTGATTCCTTTGACTTGATGGAACAAAGAGAATCTAATTAATGATAAAAAAAAAGTATTATCTTTTTATGAAACTTAGGGTTAAACAAAATTTTAAAACATTGCATATGTATAACGAACTCTTCATTTATTTGTGGGGTTTAGTTATTTAGATTGATTGGTAGTTGAGATGCTACATGTTTATGCACCTTATTTTGAGTGAAGTGTTTTGTTTTATTGGAGGATTGAAATTTGTAGTTGTGGTGGGTCCAAAGTACAGCTAAAAGGTGTACATAATTTTGTTTTTCTTACAAACTAAATGTATATATTTTTTTAATTGATAATCATAAGATTAGACAATACAAAATCGAATCCGTGTACTCAATTATCTATCAAGTGTGTATGTCACACCTTGTTGGTAATCATTACCCATTTGAGTGTATATATAACATCTGTTGCCTAATAATTTATTCCCTCCAATTATTAACTATTTAATAAAAAAAATAGTATCTTTATGATTAATTGAAAATCTAAATCAATGGTTTAATTTGTTTCTCCATCATTACAATAACTTTTTCAACTTTATTTCACAAATTTTATTTTATTTTGGTTTTAAAAAGTTAATATAGTTTGTTATATGATAATAGCAACATTAACATTGTGATATAAATAGTAAACAATATCTTATGTTCACAATTATTTTTTGGCTAAAAATTGGAACTAATAATATATATCACAATGATAGTGCTCTAACCATATTTATTCAAAAAAGATAATTAAATGAGAATATTAAAAATAATAGAAAAGTTATAATACTATCATAATAGTTAAATTAAAAAAGAGAGAGTTATTAAGCTACATTAAAAGTTAAAAATATGTAAAACTTGAGTTCTCTATGTTTGTTTTTCATCAAATCGATTATAGAGATTTAGAAAGTGGGATAACCTCTTGAATATACATAATTATTTTAATTAGAAGATATTATTATCTTAACTCATTTATACATTATTTTTCTTTCAGAAAGGAATGACAAGAACAATGCACACAGTTTCTTGAAAAGCTATGAAAAGATCAAATGTTGCATCACACGTGCATATACTTCCAAAACCAGCATATATATGGTTGATATGCATTCATGCATCATTTTGGAGAAGGTTTTCCCTACACCATTTTCTTTTTTTTATTTTTTTTTTCAAATAAAAGACCTTTAATATTTTTAATCGGTTGAAGTGAAAGGGAAAGTTGAATAGTAAATTTATGTTAGATGCATAACTCCAATGAATATCGTAATGTTTGGACCAGCACACGTGAAAACCCTAACCCCACTCTGTCACAGTGACACTGCCAAACGCTGCACTACTCACAAGTCTTTATAAATCTCCTTCACCTATGCCATTTGCCTACAATTTCTTAATGTCATGTCCATGTCACACAAAGAACAACGACAAAAATCTTAACGCACACAACTTACACATTAACTTGTGGAATAACCGATGACCTCATCAACAGTTTAAATAAACCTCGTATAAAGTGTAAAAAATATAAAATGCCTAGGTACTTGAGGTATATATTACAAATCAGAGAGAAGAAAGCAGAGTATTTACACACGAGAATTATAACTCCAACTGTAACCACCACTTGAATCACATTCTAACACACCCCCTTTGCTTACTTAATCGCTTAGGAAATGGAATTTAGTATCGATATGGTTACTTTTGGCCAAGTCTATATGGTTTTATCGATACATCATCTCTTCAAATCTTCATTACTTTACTTTCATCAATCTATTATAACCTCATCAAGTTTTTATGCAATATCTTTATCAAATCTCAATGCATCAAAGTTATTTGTGCTAACAATCTCCACCTAATTTGATAAAGCCAATATTCATTAAATTGATGAGCCAACGGTCATTTTATTGAAGAGGTTTTCCATTTTTATCAAGCTTGTTAATCTAAAATATATGAGAAAAATTACAGGTGTCAATTTGGTCCAGCCCACAAGGCTTAGTCCTGGCCCATGTGGGCTAGGGCCTAAAAAGCCCACATTGAAAAAACTATCATCAAAGAAGTTCATAGGGCCAAAAACCCCACACAAGCCATGGGGGTCAAGGCCAACTCATGGACTTTCATCTTCAACTGAAAAATATAATATTATCTGTGGGACAGACCTGACGATCCGGACGGGCCCAACGACCCGGACAAGCACGACGACCTGAACAGACCCAACAACCCGGACTTAATCGACGACCCCGACAAGCACAACGACCCAGACAGGTCCAACAACCAGAACGAGTCCAACGACACGAACGAGCCCAACGACCAAAACGAGTCTGACGATCCAGACAAGCAAAACGACCCAGACCAGCACGACAACCCAGATGGGCCCAACGACCCAGACGAGCCCAACGATTTGGACGGGCTCGAAGATTCGGACAAGCCCAATGACCAGTTCCTAGGTGTAGTGACCCGGACGGGCCTGACGAACCAGACGAGCCCGATGACCAAGATGAGTCTAACGACCCGTCTATTTCGGGTCACTCATTTGTTTGAGTTTTCAGAACAAATAAGTGACCCAATCTATACATAAATAGAAAAAATGAGGATTAATGGTATATTTAGATCATTGTAGCCCAAAATGTATTCATTTACAAAAGTAAGGTAACATTGAGGATTAAGTAGGTTAAAAGCCATGAAAGAGTTGATTTTGCTAAAAATGTGTAAGTTAGATAATGGTAAACATTAACATTATCACCAATTATTTGACAAAAAGAAGATTTGGGGATTGATGTACTGATCAAGGCCAAGTAGTATCCGACGTTGACAAAACCTTTAGGTCGAATACTTATCAAATTATTTAGTCTAGACTCGAACCTGATTCTCGGCATCGACAGAGTCTCAAGGTCGAATACTGAACAATTCATTTAGTCTAACTTATGACCAATTCCAAGGACTTAACAATTATTTCTGTTGGCCAAGTACTTATCATACCACCAAGCCGACATAAACGCAACCCTCAAGACGTAAAAACAAAGAGTAACACTAATTCAATTGAAGATTTCCACCATGCAAAGGCAATTGGGCCTCCTAGCTCAGACCCATCCAGGTAAGACATGTAAATATTATAAATAACACGTATCTCGAGATAAATTAATTACGTTTTTCATTAATTACTATATTGATTACTTGTTGAGGTAATTAGATAACTTGAGCGTTGGAGTGTCTTCGATAGACATAGTCCCCATTTGGTGGAGAAGAGATGAGTACTTGAAGAAGGACAAGTACCTAGAGTGTCGCAACTGAAATCGTGACGGGATGGCGAACAAAAAAAATAAAATTTTTAAAAACAGAGTTTGAAGTCGCCACCATAGCTTATTTTGGAAATCTAAGGAAAAACTAAAGAAGATAAAACAAGGTCTACGAAAAACCAAATTTTGGGTCCGGGAGTCAGTTACGCGTAGGGAAGGTATTAGCACCCCACAACGTCTGTCCTAAGACGATGCCTTTAATTAAATATGCAACAATTATGTGATTTTTTCAAAATATTTATTTTCCCAAAAAATAATAATAAATGAATTTACAAAAGAAACAAAAATATATTTTTTTGGTTTTTTGTGCTCGACAAGGATTAATCCTCACTCATATATATCTCCATTTACCATGGAGAATCAGCGTTACGTAGTTCTTTTAAAAAAAAAACTATTTGGAAAATTGTTTAAATTTTTTGATATTTTTCAAAACCGTTTTATTTAAATTTTTCGTATTTTGAATTATTTTAAAATTGGTGTCACACGACGCGAGTGGCCGGACAGACACTTGAAATAAATTCTTTTTTTTATCTTTTATTTTTTTTTTCATTTTTTTAATCATTTATAAATTTTTAATATTTTTTTAAAGTTATTTAAAAGTGGATGTGGATGTCATGAGTAACAAGATAGATATCAAAAAGTAAACAAAGAAAACTATTTTTTTATTTTTAGATCATCTATATATATTTTTTAGAAAAAAACAAAAGTTAAATTGGATGTCATGCGACGCGAGCGGCCAGGCAGAGACACTATAGAAAGGGGAAAATTTATTCACCCGGACGAAATTGAGTATTGACATAGTGAAATAAAGGATTCAAAGTGCTTAGAAGCCTCTACAAGATACTACTTCGGCTTACTAAGAACATATGTTAACTATTAAACGAAACTAATATGTCACATCAAGTGAGACAAAATAGATGTTTTTTTTTTCAAGAGAAAGAGAACATATGAGAAATGAGAGCAAAAATAGTGAATTTGTATCTAACTTCATTTCTTTTTCAGAAACAAAACAAAAAATAGCTAAAAGTGAAATATTAGTATACAACGTAAGAAAAACTCAAAAAACATAGAAAAAGAAAATAAAAAAATATCGTAATAAATATTTTTAATTTTCTATTATGTTTGATTTTATGTCTTATTATTTATTATCATTAAATATTGTACTTTATAAAATAAAATAACACCTAATTTAATTTTCATCAATTTTCAACACTTCTACATATAATTTAAAATTTTCAAAAAACTTTAAGAATTTCAATATATTATTTTAAAAAAATGGGGCAGCCATGGCTCCCCTATTCGTATAAAGACCTGTAAGTGATCTTACCGACTTAACTCTCTTGTTTAATTATAGATTTTATTATCATCGAAACTTATTTATTGTCAGGCTTGTCTAATGCAGTCTTTTAGTGTCTAATACTAACATATCTGGCACCATATGCTTCTAAGCATTTTTATTATATGGGTGAGAAAAATTTCTTGACTCTTTCACAATTTCTTGATATCACCTTATTTACTTGTCGTTTACATTAAGGAATAAAATCTTTGAAACCTTAGAATAACCGGAAAAAACAACTTTTATAAAGGAATATCTCTCACATTACCCTTTTCAATGATAGTTTGGTAATGATCTTCCTTATAAAATTTACATTCACCAAAAAACTCTTATCAAGGGGAAGATAATAGATCATACAGTACGTTTTATGAACATAATCTAAGTAGTTACACTAACTTAATTACATGATAGAGATTTTTAGGCATTTTATACCTTTTGGCAATGCATTTTTCATTAAATCTTCCTAACAACTAAAGCAAGACTCAAACATATTAAGGTTATATTATACCTAAAACCTCTTTGTCAATTGATTTGATAACATGGAGCTTCTACCATTACCAACATGTCAAGAACAATTTTATCCTTCAGAGTAGAATCTTGCTCATTTAATATACATAGTCAAACTTTTCATACTCAGGATAACTACCAATAGATAGTCTAACATCATCCATTATCATTTACTCATGAAATATATACATGTCAAATATGAGACTAACGATCTAAAAATTAATAACACGATAAATCCAACCAATAACAGTTAACATTGATTTCAAATAATTTTGACTTTAAACTTAACTCAATATTATATAATTGGTTTTAAAATAAGATTTGATACTAAAAAATACTCCTATAAATATAAATTTTTCTCATCTTTAATAAAATAAAATCATAACCACACATTCACTTTTACTTTATGTGCTAATTTATGTAAAGCCCTCTTATTTCAGCCCCAATCTTTAAGGGCTGCCTCAAGGTCTAATGGGCCTAAGGGTTGGCTCATAAGGAGCTAAATGACCCAAACCTGTCCTAACCCACCCATTCGTTTCATTTCAGAAAAACAGTTCTCCCTTACTCCCTCTTTGAGTTGCGAAGCTCTGCTAGGGTTCACCATTGTTTCTCATCAAGTGAGCTCAGACCAATTTTCTACTCTTCGTAAGTCAGCTTCCAACTCATGCTCTTGCTCCATTTTGTTCATTCTTCGTTCTGTTCATTCTTCGTAGTTCCAACTAGGGCTTGTCTTAATGTACTCGTTTTAAGCTTGTTTCACTATTTTCCAGCTCTCGAAGCTATTGCTTGAGTTACTATTCATCACGGTTCGGGTGTTGAAGTCCTCTGCTAACCCCTTTCCAGGTAAGGGAAGATAAGGTTTCGAGTTTTGAATAATTTTTTGTTTATTTTTGAATCTGATGTGTGGTTGTATGTATTGTATGTTGCTTTGAACATGTAGGATGCCTTGTGTGATGATTTGGATATGAAAATGTAGCTGTGTAGGTAGAACAATGGCGAGATATGATACTCTCGCCCAAGCGAGCTTGGCTCGCCTAAGCGAGACTGGCAAAGACTGTCCTAAGTCTTTTGCGCGAGCTGTCGCTCAGGCGGGCTATCTTCGTTTTGAACGAGAGGAGGCCTCGCTCAGGCGAGGAGATCTCGCCTAAGCGAGCTAGTGCAGAAGGCCATTGTTCCAACTTGTCGAGCCCTCGCTTAGGCAGAAGGAGCTCGCCTGGGCGAGAACTCCCTCGCCTAAGCAAGACCTCTCGGCCTGAGCGAGAGTTGGGTGAGATGATGCTTGGGTACTGTTTCCATCTTTGTTTTTGGGTGTTTAATACATGTTTGGTTGGATTGTTATGTCTAAGTATGAAATGAATGAATATGCATGAGTGGTATGATGCATGGGTTGTGAATGATAGGCGTGGTAAAATCTTGGCATGTGACTTTATATGAGATGGTTGGTAATTAAGGTGGCATGGTATTGATATGATATACAATTCTACACTCATGGTTTGGGAAGGATGAGTTGGTATGGATCCAACATTAAATATGAATAAGGATTGGTTATAAAGGATTGGCTTGAGGTTTATATGCATAATAAATATTACTTGGTTGTTTGTATATGATTGGTATGTGATCAGTACGTAATTCCTTGAAATCTCTAGGTGAGATTTCAGGGTTGTGCTTCAGTGGTCGGGACGTAATTCCATGACCCTATTAGTGGGAGTTCATGGTGGTGCCCCATCTATATAATTTGGTAAGGATTCAAGGTAAGGTTGCATCCTGATGCTCTAAGGAGTCAGTTAGTCTCACATAAAGCGGACTGACTCTTGTGGTGAGAGTAGCAGGAGGCCCGAAACTCATTAAGGGCTAACCTTGTGCGTGGGGGAATTGAGACATTGTAACACTTATAACACTTAGCTCAGGGGTGAGCAGAGATATCCACCACAAGTGCAAATATCTACTGAATCCAACTAAATTATACATATCCAGATGAGTCGAGTCGAGTCTTAGTGTATTGATTGGAAGGTCATAACATGCTTGGATGATGTATGTATATTTGACTGTGAAAGTATATTTGATTGCATGATAAAACTACTTTTGGCTCTAGCTTACCCTTCTGTTTGTTTGTTGTGTATTCCATATGTGTGGTTCTCTCTTTTGCAATGATCATCAACTTGATGTGAGCAGATGCGAGGAACACCAAGGGTCAACAGGGAGGTGACGGTTTCGTTGCTTAGTCTTTGGACTGGCTTCTGTTTTTGGACTCTTCCTTTAGGGCAATGGCTCATGTACTATCTGGCCTTTGGGCTTTATTTTGAAAACTTTGTCGTTTTCCTTTATGTTTTCTTTTGACATTGTGATGTGCCTTGGTTACTGTACGGAGTCATATTAGTATTCCAGAATTGCATTACTATATTATTCGATGTGACGTTTTCTTTTAATTTGGATTATTAATTAAATGAAACGTTACATAAGGATTTATTTTTTCAAATAAGAATAATATTTGAAAGATGATAATTATATATATATATATATATATATATATATATATATATATAACATTGGTCACACAATAAAATATTTGATATTATCACTACAAGAAAATGCTTCATTAGTAACCAATTTTAGTGACCAAAAGTTGTTAGTTACTATAATTACTAATTTAGATACAAGTTTACAAAGTAAAAAGATTATTGGTTACTAAAATAGTTACTATTATGAATAAAAAAATTATAATTGGTCACTAAATTGGTTTTTAAAATTAGCTACCATAATTTTGGCTACCAAAGAAAACTAGTCACTAAAAATTAGCTACCTAAGTTTTGGCTACCACAATAACTTAGTTACTAAATTGGTCTCTAATTAATTAGTGACAAATTTAGTGACCAATTATAATTTTTTATTTATATTAGTGAGTATTTTAGTAACCAATAAATTTTAATTTTGTAAATTAGTATCTAAATTGGTTAGACTAACAACTTTTAGTCACTAAAATTGGTTACTAATAATACATTTTTTTGTAATGTATTTTAATTCAAAACTTTAAAATAATACTTATAAATTTTATATGAAATTTAACTTTGATTCACAGCTAAATTTTCTCAAGAACACTGTCATAGGGTTTCTCTTCCAAGCAAACAAAACTTATCATAATAAATATTGATTTTTGTTTTTATAAAATTTAAAAATAGGTGATAAAATTGATGAGAGTGTGAAGAGAAAGGAGGAGAGAAGACAGTAATAGGTGTGTCTGGGAATGTGTGACAGAGTTACTACAGTGGAAGGTGTAAAGTTTGGGTGTTTGGTCCATAGTGGTTAACCTCCCTCTGCCAGAAAGGACAGTGACGCAGATAAAGAGAAAGAGAGAGAGAGAGAGTAATGTTGTGTGGTTGGGGTTGGGTTTACGATGCAGTGTGGGGTCCAGATAGCATTCGTTTGGTGTGAAGAGAAAGGAGGGGGGGGTGCACGCATGGCGCGTAAGTGATTAATTAACACTGTCACAGCAGAAGAAGAAGATGGTGGTAGCGCAGTGGCAGTAAATGCCACACGCATGCACGCACGCAGGGTGGGTGGTGGGTGGTCATCAGAATTGGAATAAAAAGGTGGGTGACGTTATCGTGGCTAACGGACACAAGGGAAAAGAGAACTAAACAAATGCATGCACACACAACAAACAAAAAGACCCCACCTCTCCATCAATTCACTGAATACAAACAGCTGCACGTGGACATCACCTACCACACGTGCACTCAATCATCAACCCTACATAATACATATAATTCCACTATTTTTTTTATTTATTCAATTAACATATGTTTTTTGTTTCAGAGAATAGTTTAAGGTTAAACATTAAAACATTCAATAGTTTATATTCTCAGATCAAGGAAAACAGATATATTTTTTGGATTTTGCACTATGTTTATATATATATATATATATATATATATATATATATATATATATATATATATATATATATATATATATATATATCTTACATCTCATTTCCTATATAGTTTGTATTTATAGAGAGTATTACATAGCAGAAAAAACATATTATAAGAATGTTTTTTTCATTCTTCTTTCTTAATATAAATAATGTCATTGTTAAGATTTTAACATCAATACAAATAAAAGTCAAAGATATTATATAAAAGATAGAAGGGAAATATATAAAAAGGAAGATTCACGTACTTATTGCATTGAAAATTTAAATTAGAAATAATGTCTTAGCTTATTTTTTTTTTATATGTGTAAAAAGAATTCTCTAATTAATATAGATAAAGAAAAATATGTTTTTAAAAAAAGTATAAGTTCCATAAAAAATATAAAAAATATACTTTTATAAGTTAAAATTAATTTAAGACTTACCTCCTTTTTATTCAGATAAATTTTAGTTTATGTTTTCGTTATTACATTAGTACTTTAGGGAAACTTCTCCATGGTCAAACTGAAGGTGAAAACGTGAATAAGAAAAAGTAGAAGGAAGCATTAATGGAAGGTAATGCTCGATTTGCACAAAAACGCATTAACTCTCTTCCCTTGTATATTTATTCCTTTGGAAGATGACAACTGAGATTGTGAGTCTCAAGAAATAAGCACCACCACATTGGGAAATCCATTGTTTTTATTTTTTTTTATTGGCCTTCTTAAATGCATGAAGTCTTAAATAAAAAATATTGCACTCTACTTATTTAGAGGTTATGTTGTTTTGTTTTGGGACGAATGATTTGAAAAAAATCATAAGATTGATTTGGGGCAATTTGAAAATGAATCTCATATTATTTTTCGAAGAAATTTATAAGTAATTGTGATGGATGTGACTAATAAAAAATAAAATTTAATAAATAAAAGATATAATTATTAAATTGTTTTTGGTATTAAAAGTAATATAAAATTACATTTAGATAAATTGTAATTAATTTTGAAAATTTTTTAGATGAATAAAATTATTAATATATTAATTGAGAAAATAAATATAATAATATATCTTATGTAAAAAATTAATTATGTTAATTTTTTCTTTATTGAAAAAAAATTAAACATTTGTAATCACATCATTAAAAAAAGTAAACTCAAAAATTACATAATATTTAAAGAAGTACACACATGAGAGTCCGATGCTATTATATTTCGTAATAAAATAAAGAGAGTATATTGGTAAAATGGTTATTATCACTCTTAAATCTCATATTGGAAGGGGGATGCCATATAGAGAGAAATCTTACAAATGAATGTCTTGTCAGTGAAATGGAACACAAAAAATCTCTCAAATAAGCTTTTTTTATCACCTTTGAACAGTAATTCCCTCCAAAGGAACACATCCTTAGCATGTGCTCTTTTTGATAGATTGATTTGGAGAGAGAGAGAGAGAGAGAGAGAGAGAGAGAGAGAGAGAGAGAGAGAGAGAGAGAGAGAGAGAGAGAGAGAGAGTTGACTGATGTGACATATTTAAAAAGTTTTAATAGATAAAAAAGTTAGATTACGAAGTTATCTTTGATGTTAAAGGTAATATAAAATTATATATAAATGATTTAGAATTAATTTTATAAATTTTATTGAATGATTGAAATTAAAATAAATATTTATAAAAAATGAATAATACAAAATATTTGGTGTGAAAACAAAATTTAACATTTATGTATTGAATGTTTAGGTGAGAAATAATTTATTTACATTGAGATTTGTTTTTCTTTTTAATAGAAAATTTAAAAGTAATAAATTATTATTATAACCAAAATAATGAAAGTTATTAATCATTATTTACGTTATTAATTTTTATTAATTTTTTTTTTTCATAATAAACATTAATGAATAATTTAGTGAGATGTAAATGTGACGAGAATAATTTAGTAAATTTCACTTCATCACCCTCTAATCTCACCCTAGGTAGGGGATGACTTTTGGAAGGGATCTTGGTAATCACTGCTCTCCATTTCCCTCCCTCACCCACAAAAGAACATGAAAATTACCTCCTAATCCTTTTACACATTTAATATGTGCAAAAGAACACGATGTTAGTGCGATTTAATTTAAATATATTTCTAATCATATATTTTTATAAAACAGAAAACTATTTTGATCTTATTTTACTATATGACAAACGAAGTGTTTGAGTTAATGAAAAGAAACATTTTGGAAGGTTCCACATCATCTAGGATAAGTAAGCGAGTGTGTTTTAATGATTATATCATGGATTCTAAGTTCATGGTTCCAATTGCTCAAATTCAAAGATACTTTAAGTTTGTATTTGATTTTTCTTATAATCATGTAGTAGAGTGTTGTGAGGTTTAGGTTAAATTCTTGTTTGGAAGAATCTAAGTGCACTTAGGGTTAAATGGCATGGGAGAATTGTCTATGTATTGAACAAATTTTCACATAGTGTTATTCTCTAGTTGTCATTAAAAAACAATTATGATTTTTTTCAATAACTTTGGAGTTTCCACATAATATTTTTGTATTGATCTTATTTCTCTATTGGTAGGGTGATTCTCGGAGAGAAGACGATAATGTTCTTCATGATGACATAGCTTTTTCATCAAGGTGATATAAAAAGCTTATGGTTCAGTAAGATTTTTCTTAGTATGCTCTATGGTTGCAACTTAGTTTAATCTTCCATATTAGAAAAGATTGATTCTTTGTTGGAGAATCATCATTAGTTGTTGAGGTTGCAATGACATTTGCAAGTGTTGTCAAATGTGACAGAAATTTGATGGAAGGATGAATTTTGGCTTGTGGCAAACTCAAGCCAAAGATGTGTTGATAAATCTAGACTACACAAGGTTTTGAAAGAAGAACTTCTACCATGAAGAAAGAGGAACAAAAGGAGCTAGATTTAATAGTTGCTACTGCAATTCGCTTATGTTTGGCTAAGAATGTTCTTGCAAATGTGTAAAAGATGTTGAGGACAAAGGAACTTTGGGATAGACTTTATATTAGGCAAATGACATCTTGAATCAGTTGTTTATTGAAGGAAAATTTTCATAACTTGTGCATGGCTGATAACAAAAAAGTCTCTAGTGTGGCAGAATGAGCTAAACGTGAGACAAATGATATGAATGGAGGTTCTCAAGGATTATGATTTTGAACTTTAATACCATCCACGAAAAGCCATTATGGTGGCAAATGCCTTGAGTAGAAATAAAGTATAACTATTTTCAATGGTGGAGAAGGAGCTGAAGCTAATTGAGAAATTCAAATACCTGAATTTGGGAGTAGAAAGGACTACATTAGTTGTAGTCAACTGACTATAACCAATGATTTTCATAACATGATTAAGGAAGAGCAGTTGGTAGATTCTAGTTTGAAGTGTACTGTAGATCCATTAGGGTACTGAGTAGACCAAAGATTTTGTCCTAGGGGCTATGGTATCCTCTGACTCAGGGACAAAGTTTGTGTGTCGTCAAAATCAGAATTCAAGCAGATGATCCTTAAAGGGAGACCCTGGATTCATCTTAATATACACCCTAATATGACTAAGATGTATAAATATATGAAGGAATTCTTTTGGTCGATTGGTATGAAGAGAAAATTTGTTGAGTTTGTTGCCTCATGTCTAGTGTGTTAGAATGTTGTTATAATAAAATATGAGGTTGAACAAAACTAAGGGGGGTGAATTGGTATGAAGCTATAGTTTCAACTTTTAAGACTTTTCAAATATTCAAAACTTGGTTTCAATGAACCCTAAGTTTGTACTAAGTTATAGTAATAAATATCAGAATATTAATCTTCTAGAAAGTGTGCAAAAATTAATATTTTGCTAAATCAACTGAATAAAGAGAACGAGGGATAGAGAAAGTCAAACTCATAAGTTTTATATTGGTTCATATCAAAATAGATCCTACATCCACTTGTACTCACTTCAAACAAAGTGATCACTTATTAATATCTTGAATTTGATATTACAACCACTAATCACAAATGAAACGTGCAAAATCATAGTCAAAATAAAAATACACATTGTCTGCAAAAACTCATAAAGAATGATAACTTATCACTCATGAAACCAAAAGAGATAAAACACACATCCCATGAATAATAGCAAGGGATGAAAACACCTTCCTTGAAATACCACAAGGAATGAAACCACAAGAGATGAAGAATACTTTCCTTTACTAAACCTGAAGGGATTAAACAAACTTCAAAACCCTAGCAACAACAACACCTTATAACTCAAGAACACTCTTGATGAAACTTAAAGGTCGCTCTTTTAAAGCTAGGTTAACCAAATCTTATCACAAAGTTAATTTCCAAAAAAATAGGCTCTATTCAATTTATAGAAGGAAAACACGTTTGGGACTATTTCAGAAAAAAAAGGTCCATTTCAAAATTAGGTCAGCATAATGATTATCACTTATAATAATCGATTATTCTAGAAAGTTTAAGGTTCATAAAACAATTTTCCTCTGTGACAGGGATAATCATTTATTCTAGTGTGACAACATTTTTTACGAGAATTTCAAGAGTCATGAGGGTATCAATGAGGTAAGTGTGATGTAGTTGTGTTCCAATCATTATTTAAACTCTATGTTACACTTATTTAATATAAAAATCATATTTCCAAGACTCCAACATAATTTTCTACCAGACTTCGAGATGCTTTTAATCGTTCATGTATTCTTCAGAACTTTAATTATTTCTTCATAATTCATCATAATAAAAACTTCTTTTTCGTGTGATTTAATGTTGGATACCCATCTTTATCTTAAAAGAACAATCTCTTTTTTTTTTAACGATGATAAAAATATCTTGAAGTCTTTTATGATTTCCTACACTTAGAGTTCTTTAACATTCAAAAGAAAGTGTTAAGCACAAGTAATTAATAGGTTTTAAATCACAAGTAATTAATCCTAAGCCTCAAGATGTTATCATTATCAAGTCATTGTTTTCTCCCCTTAAGACTTCCATTTTCTCCCTCTTTTTTATCATAATAAAAAATAATAGTGAAGAATAAAAAAACTCCCCCTGTTGTTATAAAACAACTTATCCTAGAACAGTACTCCCCCTTCATCTAAGACTCCCCCTAAATCTAAGACTGACTCTAAGGATTAAACAAAACAAGGGTTTATTAAATATGGAAATGTTACATTTATGAAGCATTTATGGAAAAAAATAGCTTCAACATTTTAATTTGCATTTATAAAGCATCTAATTGTCGCTAATGATCAAAGTTTTTGAAAAATCACCCAAACGGTAAAAAAATTGAAAACTTGTGCCCTATCTCAGATGATAATCTATTATGACTTATAGTAATCAATTATTTGTTCATCAATTTTTCCCAACATTTAATAATTAGTTGTGATCAGTTGTAATTGTTTGTTACATAGTAAAAGATAGAAATACGAAATTTTACGCTTAAGCTTATCTTTAACTCAAAGAATCACCATTTACAATACCAAAATCTCTTCTATGCTCATAAAATCTATCTCTTGGCAAAGGTTTTGTAAAGATATCTACAAGTTGATTCTTAGTATCTACATACTCTATTATACAATATCCTTTGACTATATGATCTCTAATTAAATGTGTTTAGCCTTAGAATACATGATGGGATTTCTAGTAAGGTTTATGGAACTTGTACTATCACACTTTAGTGGTATCACTAACACAAAAAAGGCTTTTAACGTCCGTTATTTTTAGGTTTTGATGTCTACCCAAACCCTGACGTTGTATTAGGTGACGTCAAAATTGACGTCACAGGTGACATTCAACGTCCCTTAACATCGATTTTAAATGGAGTTGACGTCCCTTCACGTCGTATTATAAATGGGGCCGACGTCTAATTGGCGCCAATTGTAACTTAAAAATAGCAAATTTTGATGTCTGGTGTTGCTCTGCCAAATATCAAAGGATGTCACCTTAGAACTTCCATTAAATGTTTTTTTCATTCTATGATAAGGATGATTTCGAGGAAGGAATTTTCGATGTTTTTTATACACAATTTTCAGAATGTGCTTCAATTGATTATAATTCATGTTTTCTTCTCAAATGGGACATGCTAAATGACCTTTAACATTATAACCCTTCAAATTTCCATATGCTGGACAATCATTTATGGTGCAAAACAACATTGCATGCAAACAAAAAGTTTCTTGACACTATGAATCGTACACATTGACGCGTTCTTCCATAACAGTTTCAAATCATCGATCAACGACTTTAGGTACACATCAATGTCATTTCCAGGTTGTCTAAGACTGGATATCATCATAGACAACATCATATATTTTCTCTTCATGCGCAACAAAGGAGATAGATTGTAAATCATCAACAAAATCGGCCATGAATAATGTTTGCTACTTAAGTTCCCATAAGGATTCATACCTTTTGTAGCAAGTGCAAATCTTAAGTTTCTTGGCTTTACACCAAATCTTGGAAATGGTTCATCAATCTCCTTCCATATTGGAGAATCAGTTGGGTGTTGAAGAAGATTATCACATTTTCATCCATCAACATGCCATTTCATATTCTTTACATCTTCGTTAATGGAAAATAATCATTTGAACCTAGGTCTTATAGGTAGGTACCACGTCACCTTAGCAGGTGAACCATCTTTGTCTTCATCGCCACTATTTCCATCAATTTTATTTTTAAACCACGATAAACCACATATTGGAGACACCTTCAGTAAAGAAAACTCATTTTTGTACAATACACAATCATTGGGGCATGCATGTATCTTTTGATATTCCAATTCCATTGGACATAGAATTTTATTTGCCTTGTAATTACGAATAGGTAACGTGTTATTTTTTGGAAGCATCTCCTTCAACAACTCCAATAATTCAGTGAAACCTTTACCAGTCCATTTATTCCTTGCTTTTAAACTAAACAATTTCAAAGTTATCGACAATCGTAAAGTTAGTGCATCTTGGGTATAACTCTTCATCTAAATCGGACTTAAGAGAATCATATAAATGATGACTCATCCATTCGTCTACATAATTTGTTCCTTGTGACATCGTAGGCTTGTCTAATACTTCTCCATGCCAAGTCCAAAGTGTATAACTCTTGACTGTATCGAACATGAATAGATCACCACACATTGTGCCCAAGTCCTGACGTATTGATTAAGACAACGAACAAAGGACAAAAATATGTTTCGTTAACAAAGATTGCGTCTTCGTGAGCATATTGCAAAAACTCATAAACCCATTTTTCATATTCTTCACTGATGTGATGCTCATTTATACAATTCAATTCATACTATGTTTGTAAAAAACTGCATCAATCTCAAACTCTTAACTTTCCTAAGGTGAGGCCCTACCCATCCAAAAAATATTTTTCATAATTTACTGACACGTATGGGAAGAATTCAAACATCATGAATTTGACAAAATTTTGACATTTCGCATGGGTCTCTAAAGTACACGAAATAAAAGTGATCACTCATGATCACAACCAAGTATTCATCCAAAGAACAACAAAAGATTGTCTCAATCAAAATTTTATCAAATTTATGCATAAAACTCAATTTACTCATTATGGCCAATTATGAAAAATAATTTTTTCAAATTGTTCGATTGGACAATTTAAAATTTAATACAAACGATTAAAAATTTAATCATTTGTACTAAATCTCAAACGGGAACTAACCTTCGCTCTGTATTTAACTAAAATTAAGACAAATGTTAATCAATCTAAAATTAAATTAAAAAAACAAAGCTAAAGTTTATCTAGTAAACCAATCAAATATCTAGTAAAATTAAAATTAGTGAAATATATAATAGAAAGTAAAAATGCAATTTGAAAAAGTTCATCAAAATATCTTTCTTCAAAAAAAGTTGCTCAAATTTGTAAAATTATTTACGTAATAATAAGGAAATATAACCAAAATCACATCATAATCAAAATCATATCCTAACCAATCAAGACATTACAATATATATCAAAACCAACAAAATAACCTTAGAGAGTGGCCAAAAGATTGCAATGTTTTCGCTGGAGTGAAGGGCAGTCATTGCCAACAATGTAGGGGAGAATACAGCACTGCGCTACCTAGACACTCTAAATCGTGTCACTACTACTACTGGACGTCGCCAAAGGAGCTTCAGAACGTCGTTGCTACTGCCACATGAAAACCTAGACAAAACAATTGGTGAAAACGCTATAAAATGTTTACCAAGGTAACCAATCAACTTCCATTTGAGTTAAATGAAGTAAAAATCACGTTTTGTGGTAGTCGAAAACCTTGTCACAATCGTTGTTTGCCTTTGGAAGAAGGACCACAAAGGAACAATTGAACAGAAACGGGTTCACATTTTTTTAACTGATGAAAGTGGGTTGACATTGGGTAATTGGGGACCCGACGTTCTTAGACGTCAGATTTTTGGGGCACCTACCTTATTCAACGTCGGAGAAAGTAGAGCCGACGTCATTCGATGTCTGATATTCGAAGGCCGACGTCATTTGACATCCAACTGCAATTGGTCGATGTTAATTTTGTACTTAATGTTGGGGAGAGAGCTAGCCGACGTTAATTTTGGCGTTTTAATTACAAAAATTTCATCAATCATTTTTAACATTGGGTATTTCGTGGGCAAACATTGAATGGGTGACATTATAGGTCATTTTTGTGCTAGTGTTTATGGCTAAGAATATATCAAAATTTTCTAATTATTGTGTCATCCATAAGAATTGTGTACAATAATTTCCATCTGTTATGTATTTAGCTTTAGTGGTAGAAAGAGCCACACAAGCTTGCTTCTTGGAGTACCAAGAACCTAAAGAACGTTCTAAGATGTGATAGGTTCCACTAGTACTTTTTCTATCTATTTTACCTCTCCTTAGATCTGAATCATAATACCCAATTAAGCTATGTGACTAGAAGAGTACCATAGTCCAAAAAATTTTGTTCCTTTAAGGTAGTACTTTAGCATTCTTTTGACAGTTGTAAGATGACATTCTTTGGGATTTGATTGAAATCTAGTGTAAACACATACATTTTTGCATTATATTTGGTCTACTACTAACAATAAGTTACAATAGTAAACCAATTATACCTTTGTACATAGTTTAATCCAGTTGTTTACCAAATTCATCCTTATCTAAATAGCACAAGGTGGTCAGCCATAAAAGTTGCAACTTCCTTTGATGTATGAATTTTAAATTTCTTTAAAACTTCATTGAAATATTTTTATTGATAAATGAAGCTCCCAACATTTACTTGTTTTATTTCAATCCTAAAAATAGGTTAGTTCTCCCATCATAGACATTTTGAACTCCCCCTACATTTACATTAGGCTAGAAAACTCTTGACAAAGAACTTTGTTAGTTGATCCAAAAATAATATCAACATATACTTGAACAATTAAGATATGCTTGTCAGAGTTTTAATGAAAAGAGTAGAATCAACTTTACCTCTTCAGAAGTTTTTGTCAATCAAAAAGTTACTTAAACTTATATACAACAATAATAGGGCTAGTTTGAGACCATATAGTTTTTCCTTTAATTTATAAACATGGTTATGATTTTCAAAATCTTTAAATCTAGGAGGTTGTTCTACATAGAAACTTCCTCCTTGATATAGCCATTTAAAAATGCACTTTTTACATCTATTAAAAAAAGTTTAAAACCCATAGTAGAAGCATATGTAAGAAGTAAACTATAACCTCTAACCACGTAACTAGAGCATAAGTTTCTTCATATTTTATACCTTATTCTTGACAATATCATTTAGCAACAAACTTTGCCTTGTTTTTTTTGTGATATTTCCATCTTCATCAAGCTTATTTCTAAACACCCATTTAGTGCCAGTGACTTGATATGTATCTTCTTTTGGAATTAAATCTTATACCTCATTTCTTTAGAATTTATTCAATTTGTCTTGCATATAACACCATTTATCATCTTGTAACGCTACCTCAATGTTTATTGGTTCAATTTGTGACATAAAGGCAACATTCATACAAAAATTGTTCATGTTTCTTCTTGTAGTAACTCCTTTTGAAACATCTTCAATAACATTTTCTAATGATAATCCCTTAAGAGTTTTCGTACCTTAATTCTTTTGGAATTAAATCTTATACCTCATTTCTTTAGAATTTATTCAATTTGTCTTGCATATAACACCATTTATCATCTTGTAACGCTACCTCAATGTTTATTGGTTCAATTTGTGACATAAAGGCAACATTCATACAAAAATTGTTCATGTTTCTTCTTGTAGTAACTCCTTTTGAAACATCTTCAATAACATTTTCTAATGATAATCCCTTAAGAGTTTTCGTACCTTAATTCTTTTGAGGATCTTCTACATCATCTACAGATGGTTTGTTTGACTCAAGAGGGGTTTCCTCAAGGTCCAAATTCATCAGAAACAACATGCATGGATTCTTCTATATGCAATGTTCTTCTTTTGAAGACTCCATATGCTTTACTGGATAATGAGTAACCTAATAATATATCTTGAAATTAGCTTTAGAATCAAATTTGCCAATATTTTCTTTTCCATTATTTAAGATAAAATGTTTGCTTCCAAAGATTCTTAAAGGAGAAATATTTAATTTTCTTCTTTTAAAAAGTTCGTAAGGGATGACTTTTAAAATAAATCTTTAGCAGTCTATTTAAAACATAGCAAGACGCACTTACAACATCAACCCAAAAATATTGTGGAACATCACTCTCATTTAACTTGGTTCTACCTAGTTCTTTTAAAGATTTATTTTTTCTTTCAACAACCCCATTTTGTTGAGGTGTTCTAAGAGTTGAGAAATCATGAGAGATCCTATTTTCTTCACTAAAAGTTTCAAACGATTTATTTTGAAATTCACTTCCATGATCACTTCTTAAAACTTTTATTTTCAAATATTTTTCATTTTGAATCACTTTGGAAAATTTCTTAAATGCTTTTAAAGTTTCACTTTTCAATGTAAGAAAAAAAATCCAAGTGTACCTAGAGTAATCATCAACAATCACAAGAGCATAGTAGTTTCCTCAAAAACTCTTTGTCCTTGAAAGACCATATAAATCCATGTACAAAAGTTCTAAATGTTTTGAAGTAGAAGTAACATTTTTAGATTTAAAAGAATATTTCACTTGTTTTCCTTTTTGACAAGCTTCACAAATCTTGTCTTTTTGAAATTTTAGTTTTAGAAGACCAACTATTAAATCTTTTGATATTAGTTTACTTAAATTTTTCATATAAATATAAGCAACCCTTTTATGCTAGAACCATGGATCTTCTTCCTTTACAACTAAACATGTAATAATATTGGATGATGGATGATCAATGTCAACGAGATAGATATGATTGTGTCTCTTACCAATAAGGACAACTTCATTTGAGTCTTTATGATGAATGCTGCAATAGTCACTTTCAAACGTTACTTTTAAGCCTTTATGACAAATTTGACTAATGATCAACAAATTATGCTTTAATCCTTCAACAAGAAGCACATCTTGAATGTTCAATGTTTTAACACCACCAATATCTCCACTTCCAAGAATTTTCCATCCGTTGTTGTCTACATAAGTTACATAGCCTTGTTCCTTCTTTTTAAAGCTTTAAATTCTCTTTTGTCTCGAACTATATGTCTTGGGCATCCACTATCAAGATACCACAAAAACTTCCGTGGTTTTAAGACATCCTACAAAAGAACTGAAAAGTAACTCAGGTCCTAAAAACTTGTTTTGGTCCTTTAGGGTTAGAAACAAAATTACTTATATTTGAGAATCCATGTATATATTTTCATTTGAAACACCAAAATGTTTAATCCAACATTTATTTGAAGAGTGTACCTCTTTTATGTAGTAAAAAAATGTTAGACTTTTTGGTCTAAGAGAGGTTTCTCCTTTTTCAAAAGTTATTTTATAAAACTTCTTATTATAGCTTCGAAACACTTATCCATTTCTATTGAAAAGAAAATGTCTTTAATTTTTCAAAGTATTAATTTGATCTAGAGAAAATTTTGTAGGAGATTTTTCAAGAGCAATACTTTTATTTTCACAAATCTTGCAATTTTCACACTAACAAATTATTGTTTGACCTTCTTTAAAACTAGATAATTTTCTTCTCATCATATCTTTCTTTTGCTGAGATTGTTCAAGTTTTTGTTCAAGAACTTTATATTCAATTTTAATTTATTATGTAAGGTTGACTACTTTTCAGATTCAGTATAAAGTTGTTGAAAAGTAGTATGCAATTCATAATATTGATTTGGGTCATTGAAATTACTAACCTTGCTACTCATGGATTCATTGTTTGCCATTAAGCAAATTTTTGCTTCTTCACCTAAATCACTTAAGCTAGAAGAAGAACTTGAATCATTTTCTTCTCAAGCTATGTAGGCTTTTTTCTTCTTTAAAAAAAACTTACCTTTATTTTCTTCATTTTTCTTAGGACAATCAGCTTTAACATGGCCCATTTCACCATATCCATGGCATTTGTAATTTGAAAAAGGGTTTTGGTTAACATTTGTATACCTTTTGTGACGTCCTCTATTCTTATTCTTCATGAACTTTGTAAATTTCCTCATCATGAGGTTCATGTTTTAACAATTTGAGTCATCTCCCTTTTCATGGCTCTTACCTTTTGAAATTTCATATTTAAAGGCTAAATATTTATTTTTCCTTTTTTCTTCTTCCTCAATGAGTCTTCCCAACTCCAACTCGTGTTCTCTTAGCTTCCCAAATAGAGTAGCCATGGACATGTTAGTGAGGTTTCGTGACTCTATTGTGGAAGTGACTTTTTTGTTGCATGTTTCAGGATTTCAAAAATTATATATTTAACTCAACAATATCAAATGTTTTACCTAAACCTACGAGATGGTTGACGATGTGAGTGAATCGCTTTTACGCATTATATATGTTTTCTATCTGAAGCATCTAAAACATCTCATACTTTTGAATTAAAGTATTTTTCCTAACTTTTTTTACATTGTTTGTGCCTTCATGAGTAACTTCAAGTACATCCCACGTTTCTTTGGCTCTTTTACAGAAAAATATCATGTAAAACTCAGCATGGGTGAAAGCAAAAGAAATAATATTTCTAGTTCTTACACCATATTGAGCCCTTTGATTTTCTTCAGTTGTCCATTGTGAAAAAGGTTTAGGTTCATGTACATTGTTAACATTTATCGTAGGAATATATGGACCACAAACAACAACATCTCAAACACCTCTATCTATAGACTCGAGAAAAATTTGCACTTTCACTTTCCGAAAGGGATAATTTTCACCAGCAAACAAAGGTCGCCAATTAGTACAAGCACCCTCACAAAAGGTTTCCTTTTCTGCAACCATTTTGAGATCTAATTTTGAAAAACTATCAAAATCCAACTCTGATGCCAAATGTTAGAATAAAATAGGAGGTTGAACGAAACCAAGAGGGGGTGAATTGGTTTGAAGTTATAATTTCAACTTTTAAGACTTATTAGCTATTCAAAAGTTGTTTTTAATGAATCTTAAGTTTATATCACGTTGTAGTAATAAATATCAAAGTATTAATCTTCTAAAAAGTGTTAAAAAAGTCATTCTCAAAAGCAGCGGAATAAAGAGAAAGTCACACTGAAAAATTTTATATTGAGTCATATTAAAACAAGTACTACATCTAATTACTATCTTGAATTTGATATTAAAACCAATAATAACAAGTGAAGCAGCAAAATCATAGCCAAGATAAAAACACACTTTCTCACCAAAAATTCACACAATGTGATAAATAACCTCTCTTGACTATTGGTTATTCTAGTGTGAGGACATTTTTTTAGAGAATTTCAAAAGTCATCAAAATATTAATGAGGTAGGTGCGTTCCATGTGTCTTCCACTCATTATTTAAACTCTTTCTTACACTTATTTAATACATGAATCATATTTGCAAGACTCCAACACAATTTTCTACAAGACTTCAAAATGCCTTTGGCATTCCAAGTATTCTTCAGAACTCTAATCACTTTCTTCATAATTCATCATCATTAAAATTTCCTCTTTGTGTGATTTAATGTTGGATACCCATCTTTATCTTAAATCAACAAATGCAAAGATTGAACAACAGAGACCTAAAGGTATGTTGCAATAGTTGGACATTCTTCAATGGTAATGAGACAATATTTCTATGGACTTTGTCACTCGTTTACCAAGATCGGTATAAGGACATGATACAATGCGGGTGATTGTTTATCAACTAGTAAAATGAGTGCATTATTTGCTAATTAATCAAAGAATATTTATGAACAAGATGACTCAATTGTATATCAAAGAGATAGTATGATTACATAGGGTGTCGATCAATATTATTTTTTATTTAGATGTGAGGTTTACGTCTAGATTTTGGTAGAGATTGTAAGAAGCTTTGGGAAATTGATTAAGGATGTGCGTGACATATCATCCTCAAACCCAAGGGTAGTCTAAAAGGACTATCCAGTCTTTGGAGGATGTATTAAGGGCTTGTATGCCAGATCAACTAGGAGGTTGGGCTGAATCTTACCTTTGGTGGAGTTTGTTGGTGCAAGGTGGCTCTAGAAAGGGGGGATGAATAGAGCTTGTAGACATTTTAAAATCGTTTTGCACAGACATAAGAGAATAGATAATTAGAGAATAAGGTAGAGAAGAATGAACACAAAGATTTATACTGGTTCACCTTCACTTGAGGCTACATCCCTTAAGCAACCTCCTTAATAAATTCACTAACCAAATCCCATGACTAGCACAAGTATCAAACCTCTCCAGGTTACAATGAGTATAAACCTTTACAGGTATCATGAGTTTAACCCTCTCTGGGAAACACGAATATAAACATGCCCATGTTATAGCAAGCTTAACCTGTCCAAGTATCTTTCTCAATCTTCCCCTAAAAAAAGAACTCACATTTACAATGAACAATATAATCTTTCACGTGAGAGAGTACAATCACGCTTACTGGATATTTTTCACTATGTGAAGGATATTACAATGTTTATCACTTAACCCAATATCACTCTATAAAGAAATGAATACGACTCTAATGCTAAAAGGGTATTCTCTCTTTTCTTTTCTTATCAAGAATTGATTTGGCAATGTTTCACCACTTTTGTATTTTCTCTCTCTTTTTTTTCTTTTGTTCATCATTTACTATTTAACCATTGATGCATATTCAATTTAGCATATCTTCAATACCTTCTCCTTTCTTCATCCAAAAGTTCTTGATATTTCTTTCATATATGAATTATCACTTCTTTCCTTTTCAACCATTCAACAATTTGAAATTCAAATATAATGCATTGTGGCTTCAATCATTTGGAGATTCTCTTGCAGTCTTTGATCTGCAAAGTTTTTTTCTTTATCGTGATTGGTTGATACATATATGACAACATTAGTAATCTTCAAGGAGAGAATATTTCCTTTTGTATCAGTTCAATCAAATATTCAAGAAATGTGAATATTTTCTTCAATCAAAATATCTTCTAAAAATGTTGACCCTTGCTACACAATCTTCATAACTTGATAATCCAATAATCTCTTGATTAATTTGATCGTCAATTTCAACTTTAAGATTTCTTTGATCAATTCAAACTTTATCTTTGCATCACCTTGTGACTTAATATTTCTCGTTCGCACTATATGAACTTGAATTTTCTGATGCATGCTTTCATTTAGTCATTCTTTCATTGGAGTCATCTAATGGAAGTAATTATCTAGTAAGGATATTCAACATTCAACTTAGTGAGTTGACTTTGACATGTCTAGCATTGATACTCATTTAGTGCCTTTGTGTGCTCGCGTTCACTCGTCTAACACTCTGCTTTGACTCATCTATTTGTAGGAGTCTAATCATTTGCCTCATTAAGTTGACTCATCTAATAAATGTTCTTATCAATTGAGTTCATTGAGTCTACAATGATGGAGTCGTCTGATGACCTTAGTCATCTAACACCTTGGTACTTTTGGGTCGTCTAGCACCTTGAGTTGTCTATTTGAGCTTGTCACTCATCTATTCAGTACTTCTAAATGAGCTCATATAAGCTTCACTTCTTTTCGTGTTTTCTTTATACCTCAAGCTTCATCTTTCTTAGTGTTACTCTTGCTTTTGTACACTTTGCTTTTATTCAATAGAAGACCATAAAACAAATATATATATTCATAGTAAGTTACATGGTCGTCTGATGGTTATTTATAAGCATCTAAGGAGGTATTACCTTAGCTAGCATTTCCTATGTCCAATGCTTATCCAAGAACATATTAGCTATCCTGGAACATAACTATCCTAACTTATCTTTTTTGTTTCATTATAGATTTTGTTATCATCAAAACCTACTTACATTCAGGCTCGTCTAATGGGGTTTTCCAGCATCTAATGCTAAGAGAGTTCATTTACAATAATAGTTGTCATGCCAACGTCACAATGGTTCCATATGAAGCTTTATATGAAAGAAATTGTAGAACTTCTCTTATTGGTATCGGGATGAATAATTAGTACATTAAGTATGGAATTGTTACAACTGACTACAACACAATTTATAAATAAGTTTATTAGACCTTATCAGGTACTTAGATTGGTCGCGTTGCTTATGAGGTTGTTTTGCCTCCTCAATTAGCTAAATTGCATAACATGTTTCACATGTCTCAATTGAGGAAGTATGTTCTAGATGTCTACCATGTATTAAAAGTGGTTAACGTACAAATTAGAGATGACTCATCTTTAGAAGCTAAGTCAGTAAGGATATTGAATTTTCATATTAAGCAGCATAGAGGGAAGAACATTTGATTAGTGAAAGTGCTTTACGGTAAAAATGCAATTTTTAAGATTGACAATTGTGTTTTTGGAAGAATGTAAGACCCGAGAAAATATTTTTATTCAGTAAAATAAAAATTTAAATTTAAATGGGTAACATAATTATTATATTGTTAGTATGATAAGAAGATGAAGTAGCTTAATTATTAAATATTAATGTAACACTAAAATTGATTAAATGTTATATACATACATAGCCATCTTAGCTCAGCTGGTAGAGGGTGTGGCTTTTAACCATGCTTCTAAGAGAATTACATTCAAATTTTACATTAAATTTTATAAACAAAAAATAAATTTAATCTTTCTTTTATGAATTAATGAATTAATTATTGTAAATGTAATTGATTTATGAAAGTTATTGAAGAAAAGTCAAAGGTTGCAAGCTATGATGCACGGATACGATACGTGTATCGGATATGACAATATCTGATACGTCGATATCACTAGTGCAAATTTGATATTTTACCTCGCCTTATAGGCCTCGGTTATGGCGGAACCGAAGCCTATAAGGAGGCGGTGGCAATTTTGCAATTTCAGCAACCTATATTGCTTCGGTTCTACAAACAACCGGTGCCGTAA
>Ga0209589_1001858_pt1 | contig 35653 bp, 10 predicted proteins | sample CowpeawhiteBW_FD_187525 | JGI IMG/M metagenome (GOLD analysis project Ga0209589, IMG submission 187525) | Root nodule microbial communities of legume samples collected from California USA - Cow pea white BW (SPAdes) (version 2) | ecosystem: Host-associated > Plants > Roots > Nodule | place: USA...
ATATATAAAAATATATATATATATATATAAAAATATATATATATATATATATATATATATATATATATATATATATATATATATATATATATATTTTGTTAATCACATTACTATCTAGTTAAAAATTAATGCAATTAAAGTTTTTTTTTTCAACTGAACACTTATTCACTTTCTTGTTTAGTGAACTTTTATTAAAACAAAATATAAACGCAATTAAAAATTGAAAGTATTTTCTACTGCATCCACTTAACGAATTTTAATTTAAATAAAACTTAATTAAGATACACATACATATATGTATATTTTATTCATATTATGATTTAAAAATTTACAATTTTATAAATCTGTCCTAATTTTAATTAATCTCAATTTAAACTATTTTAATTTAGTTGTGACAAAGTGGATCAATCTGGTCCATTTTTTCTTAATCCGTCAGTAATCCGTCTAAAACAGGTTGAGTGTAATTGGTCCGTCACTTTATTTTTTTAATTTGTTTTTAATTTTTTTAATTTTTAAAATTTGTTTATATATACATATAAATAAATATTACAACAATATTAATCATATAAAATATTTTCTAAATTTTTAATTGATTGGTTAATATTTTAAAGTAGATAAATTAAAATAGTTGTTGCATTTACATGTTAAATTATTTTATTATAACTAATAATTAAAATTTAACTTATAAATATTAATGATTTAAATTATAATACTATTACTATTATATACTTACACCTTTAAAAAACATAATATAAAAAATAATTTTTTTAATTATCTTTTATTTTAAAATTTAATTCTTTTAAAAAAAAATAGACTAACAAGTCTGATCGAACTTAATCACATTTTGACTTATCAAATTAACAAATCGAATGGACCAGATCAAAATAATCTGTCAGGTCAAAATTTTCAACCTGACTTATCCCTTTTAACAAAGATTAACATACTAACACTCTACCCATTTTGCCACCTATCCTAATTAACAATATTAATATGGTCAATGATATTTTAATCCACTTTTTTTGAGCCACTTCTAATTTATCATTTTAATCGTTATTAGATCATCACATCACTAAAAAGAATCAAAATAAATGATTTAATGGTGATTGAAATAGTAGATTAAAAATAAATAAAAAAATAGATTAAAATATTATAATCCTACTAATTTTAAAAATGGGTTTGTTAAGTCAACAATCTTCGAATAATGTTAAATTTGGTAATTTAGGGAAAAGGTCTTGTTTACGCGGTTTGTGCAATTTGGGGTGGATCCCAGGAGTTTGTTTTTGTAGTTTACGAAGTTCTTGGTTGCTGTGGCCAACAACAACGTGGAAGTTCTGAACTGGTCACTCACACTCTCTCTGGGACTGGACCATGTGGTTGATTTATGAATCAATAACTTCCAAACATGGCTGTCAAAACTACAACTCAGGGAGACCTATTTTCACATGTCACAATATGAAATAATGTCAAAAATAACAATGCAAAATTTGTCTTATCACAACTACTGCATACTCATCCAAGGATGTTGCCACAGGATAATAAAACCACTCATAGAATATATGTATATATACTTACTTATATTTATTTATAATGATATTTCACCATTAAATTTTAACAACTTTTTTACCATATAACGTAATATTTTTTGAATAATTCTAAATATAAAGAAATGAAAAAATAAAAAATAAAAAGTTACTCAAAAATTATCATCTCAAATTATAAAAAATTGTAAAGAAAATTGTCAAAATTTAGTTGTTAAAAAATAATTTTTTATTTCTAAATCAGAATGATTTAATTAAAATCTAAAAAAGAAAATTACACCTTTGAAAGTTAGGATATGTAATAACAATTAATGTGTGTTAATTAGTATATTCAACATTTTAAAATATTTATTAATTGTAATTTTATTTTATTAAACCTATAGAATCTTGTTTTTGACATCAGACATTTATATTGATAAGATTTCAATTATTAATTTGAAAATAAAAATGAATAAGCAATATCATAAAATAAAGAAAACCGACAAATTTATTATTTTTTAGATTTTGAGTTGAAATCTTTTATATAATTTATTGATATCAAATATTTATGATATTTTCTCTCACAAGAATTCAATAATACACTGATTTATTATATAGTTTTGAGTGGTTTTCTTAAATATTAGTTTAATTAAATATTTGGATTAAATTTATTTTTGGTGTTTTAACTTTTAGTAAAAATTGAAATTATTTCTTTCTTAGCACTTTAGTCAATTTAGTCTACCAATTTTATAATTGTTTGAAATTAATCATTTTAATCAAATTTTGTTAAAAGGTTTCAAATGTATTTTAAAATAACATTTGAGTTGTTTATATAATTTGACACATTTTTGTTTTAATTTTAGTTGAAAAACACCTTTAAAACATTAAATAAACTTTAAAAAATGATTAAAAAGACTAAATTCACATAATTTTTAAACATGGGACTACATTAGTCTAAAATTTTGAAGATGACTGATTAAGTTCAATTATTACCAAAAGTTAAGAAATAAAAAATATATTTAACCCTAAATTTTTATATAAGTGTTTTAGTATATAAAGACTCACTTTTGTAGATAAAGTTCTCTCAATCAAAGAAAATAAGGTTAAATTATTTTAATGTGATCGAAGATTATTTTTCTAAACTATATTAAAGAAATTATTGTGATACTTTAAGTTGGAAATGAGTTATGTTATGAAGGAGTTATTTTCATAAGTTGGCTATATATAAGTGTTTATTTTATAAGATAAAATAATCTTAAATATATAAACCATTTCAAAATATACTCAGTATTCTTTTCAATGTTCCCTTCCTAATTAAATATTTTTCTTAATGATTGGAAGAATCTTTCTTAATGCACGTTTTTTCTTTCCTAATCAAGTGTTTGGGACCTAATTAACCTCTTCCATTCTCCTCCACTTGGACCAGATACATACATCCAACTATTAAAAACAAGGAGAATCTGTGATTTTTTTTCTAGAATAAACATGTTTAATCAATATTATTTATAAGAATATATATTTCATGTCGAAAAAATTCCATTTTCAAAACGTCAAATTTGTAATGTGAAATAGTGTCATTAGTATTGAAAAACAGGTTAGAATTTGATTTGTGAATATTCTCATTTTTTTCACTCTTTTTCTAAATTGTGTCTAAAATCTTTATCACCTTTTCATTAATTTTTTTGAAAAATAAAAAATCTTACCGGAATTCATCTCTCCAATAACCGAATTTCAAGTAGGTTTTTGATATTTTAGCAACATTGTTTACAATTGAGAATTTGATTTTTCTAAAATTAAATTTTGAATAGATTTCCAACAAATAATACTAAAAATTTCGATTTTTGGAAATGGATTTTTGTTGATTTTGCCGTCCTGATGATACTATTTGAAATTGTAAACTCGTTTTTTCGATAACCAAATTTTCAACATAAATAGTAAAGTACAAGTATATTTAATAAATAATATTTTGCACAAGTTTATTTGTGATTTTTTAAATGATTTAATTGCTGAAATTTTTTTTTGAAGAATTTGTGTTCCTTTGATTTGGATTGGCCTCCCTTATTGAATTTCATGCATAACTTGCTAAAAGATGTTCATGAAAGTCTTCACAGAATGACACAAAGACAAATGAAAAGGATATGTGAGTCAGAGAGACCAACATTTCGTTGAATAATCTTTTTCTATAATCAAACAATCATTTTAACATAGTTAGTTCTTAAAGTTGAAAAATATCCATAAATTTGTACAATCTATTATAATCACATTAATTATTTTTTTAATATTTGAGTAATAATAACCATAATTATTTTCAAGGATTACATATGTTTTTGGTTCATTAAGTTTAAATAAAATTTAAAATTAGTTTATATTGAAATTTTTAATCAATTTAGTTCTTCATTTTTAAAAAATACGTAAATTTAGTCATTTTAACCAAATTTTAATAAGTTTATTTGACGTTTCAAGCATATTTAAGGATAATATTCGAACTGTTTATCCTGTGTAACACATTTCCGTTTCAATGTTAATTCAAATATTATCGTAAAACGCGTTTGAAATGTTAAATAAACTTAAAAAAAAAATTAGTTAAAAAAATTAAATTTATGCATCACTAAAATTTAAAGACTAAATTATGTTAAAATTTTAAAGAGAAAGTGATTTTAATTTTTTTTGAAAATTAATGGAAAATGTATTTAATTGTTATTCTAATTATCATCTATTCGAAAATTTTCAGAACAACGCGATATTGTCAGGGAAAATAATTTAATTTAGAATCATTCATTGCAAACTTTATGATTATAATTAGTAGTTGATTGGTTCCAGGGAGTTAAACGTAGATTTCATGCCAGCCATAATGTGTTGATATAAAATCTTAACTTCCTCGTAAGGATCCACGAAGGTGCAGGGACGTTTCCCGTTAGAAAGAAAGAGAAAAAAAAAAAATTTAAGTCCGCATATATTTAATAAGTTTCCTTTTTTTTTTTTTTGTTCATTAATGCACTAAAAATTAGTTAGAGAATAGGAAAGGAATTAGGTCGTGCCATTTGTTGAAAACCGTTTTAGGTTTATCGTGTATGTAAAGCAATTAATTAAATGGATAAGTAATTTAAGGTCTATTAATTTGGAATAAACATCACAAGTATGTAATTAGAGATATTTATGAGTGATATAATAGATTCAACATATCATATTATTAAATGAATGTATGTCTAATTCCGTAAGAGAATATCATCTTAAAATTTATTTTATTTTATTTGTAAAAATTAAAGAAGAGTATACAATAATCGATCAAGACCTAAAAAATAATTAAAGAAAAATTGATTAATTCATAGGTAAAATTTTATATCATATGCAAGACAATTTGTTTTCATCTTCAATCTCTCACCATCTAATATACCTGTGACTTCAATATTATTATAATTACCATAATCTCATTCTCAAATATCTCATTCAATACTACTCTTAAAATCATTCAATGTAACATTTTCGTCAAAGTAACTACAATCGTATTAACCAGTGAAGATGCATCTATTACGCGTATGTATATTCAATTTTTTATAATAAAATTATAATCGTAAAATTAAATATAAATAATATTTACTATAAAAGATGTTTTTTATTTATTTTGTAGGGAATTTTTTTTAGTTTATGTAGTTATTTTAGTTTAAAAAAATTATTAAGTTATAAAAAGCGGTCACATTAAAAAAATTGTTAAATTTGAAAAAAAAATCACTTAAAGAACAAAATTGGTAAGTTAATTATTTTAATTTTAAAAAAATAGTTACTAGTTAAAGGATGAAATTATAAAACAAAATGTTTACACCAAAAGAATGAATCTTTTTATTTGACAATATAAATTAGAAAAACATCTACTTATTAAAGGGTAAAACTAAAAAACAAAATGTGTACACTAAAAGGGTAAATCCTCTTTGTATATAATGGTAAGGATGGTACTTGCATTTATATACTACAAAAGTAATTTATCCTTATTAGGTCAAGATATATACATCATGAACGTGAGACTAGACATTAATTGATAGTTCAATAGCAGTTTGATAACGAGTGAAATAATATGTCTAACAAACAAAAAATTTCCCGATAATAGGTGACACAATAGGTCGAACAAATGACAAATCTCGCTAAGATAAACTTTAACTCATGACTCTGATACCATGTTAAAAAATGGACTTTAAGTCTAATTTAATTTCATAAACCGATTTATTAGACCAAGTTTGCACCTACTTATATACTACGAAATTACCTTATCTCTACCCAACGTAAAACTCCCAACATAACTTAGTTATTCTTCCTTAAGTTATACTAGATCAATAGATTTTTTTGCAAAACTTCAAACTTTATTAGACCAATAAGAGAATCAATATATTTTTGGTTAAATTCCATACTCTACGAGACCAAACAATACATCAATAAAAACCCAGGCTCTACTAGATCAAACATTTCATGCATCTTGCTCTTACAAAAAAAAATACATATAATTACCAAACTTTTCCTTTCTTTGTCATTCGGCGAGCACATACACTCACCAAAACTGTTTGACGAGTGTATCATCTACTTACTACTTGGTTCACTCAACATCTAATTTTCTTGGAGCTCTGAAGATTTTCAAAAATTTATTTTCGCTCAGCAAGAGAACTAACTCAATCTATGACCAAGTCCTAAAACAAATTCCCAACAATGTGTCAGTGAATTCATACCTTGCTCAACAACCTAGCTACTCCGAGCTCTTTGGATTTTTACAAAATATTTGTTGCTCAACATTAATACCACTCACCCAACAATTCAAACTGAGTCACATTCACTAGTATCGTCTAGTGAGTTTGACTTGCTCAACAAGTGTATCGTCTACTGAAATTTAAATTTGTCATTCTCACCTAAGCGTGGTGGTTTGTCTAGCGAGTGTATCATGTAGTGAGTATTAATGGTTCTACTAGAAAAAATAATAAATATATCAGTTTTGAGTCTAAGAATATCTTGGCCATATAATTTAATATTAATCAATTTAAAACTATAAATTTTGAGATAATTACTATAAAACCTACATAATTTGTTTAAGAGATTATTAGTTTATTTTTAAATTGCAAATTTTCACGTATAACAAATTTATTAAATTTTATATAACAACCGACAAATTACAACTTTTTACAGGTGAAAAAAAATAAAACATAAAGTATAAAATAAACAATAAAGGAAAAAAAATCACTGTCATGTGCAATGATTGGTACAGTTTAATTTATATATACATTTGCAGCCCTAGAGAAGGGTGTGAAAGAATATGCGAGGGAATATGATGAGGGAAGGTACGAAGCAGGCCACACTATCATTTTCAAGCTTTAACATGCAGCCAACATATATACGTCACTACGTAACCTATGTTTTAGTATTACCACCTCTTTAAAATTATTAAATGAAATAAACATTGTTGTGTTAAGGAGAGACAGGGGAATTCAAATTCTAAACAGATTTATTTAAGAGATTCAGTTTCTATCTTTAATTTAAAACTTTAAAACTACAAATTAATGAGTATATATTATTCATCTTCAATGTAAACCTTTCGCCTTACTTTAATTTTTTAACAAATTACAAATATTTGAATTTTGATTATAGTAAACAAAAAAGTACTAATTATTTACATTTTTTTTTCTTTATCTTTTTCTTATCCAAAATCACGATACAAAAAAATGGAAAGACTTTCTTTTATATCTATAATTAGTACTTGCACCTCATACTAAAAGAAGAAAAAGGAAAAAAAAAACTAAACGAATGTTTCAAATAGATTGTGATAGATAGAATGATCATTTTAAGATTTAGGGGAGTGCATGTAATAAATATGGAGGTGTAGGAAGTAAAAGTTATTCTGAAATTCTTCCTAATTTGAAAGAAGGTTCGGCCTACGACCGTTTCTATCTAAAACCCATTCCATTGCTATAAATACCACACCAAACCAAACTGAACCAACGGTTTCTCTCTCCCTTCTTCAAATCCCATATTCCCGCCTTTTTTTGCCATCCTTCACTTTCCATCTTCTTACTCTCGTTCTCTCGCAAACTCCAAACGCGTGCGTTTCTGGAGATTCCGGCGACGGTGAACTAGAAGCCGTTGAATCTCCGATCAGAAACGAAAATGAAGATCAACAAAGCCTGCGATCTCTCCTCCATCTCCGTCTTTCCTCCTCCTCTTCTTCATTCAAGGTCACTCCTCTCGCACTGATTCACACATTTCAATTACTATTGTTTCCTTCAGTCCATTGCTTCTGGTAGAACGCTCATTTCATCCGTTCGTTGAGAAGAAGATTTAGTTCTACATTTGAAGCTTATTCATGAACTTCGTGTTTTCTTCGGCACGCTCTGTTTGGATCCTGCGAATTAACGAATCTGGAAACTGAGTTAAAATGATTTATATATCACAACACATGGCGCGTTTCAATTCAAATAGTCGTGTTGAACTGTTTATGTTGACATCTGTTATTTTTCTATCGCCTATATATGAAGGAAAGCGAACAACGTATCAAGTGGATTGCAAGTTTCTCACTCTCAGCATCGCACGCAACCATCGCAGCAATCGTTTTCTCAGGGACTTTCATCTCAGCACGGATTGCTGTCTCATTTATCTCAAAACTCTCTCGATGAGGCCGTCACTAATGATCTGGTTAGATCTTGTATACTGACGTAGTTATACTGATATTCTTAATTTTATAAGCAATTTTCATTAAAAACTATTCTAGTAAACTGATATTGGTTAGAATTAATTATAATTTATAAGTTAATTTGAGATGGAAATAATTGTAATTATTGCTCGAGTTGAAAATAATTGTACCTCTTTTATAAATTGTTCGTGGCTTCACAAAAAATCTAATGTCAAACAAGTGGAATCAAAGCGTGTTCTGGGAGAGAAAAAGGCTATTGTTGCTGTCAATTAGTTCATGTGCTACTTAGGATACACAGTGAATCTATTCCATGGATATCCTTAGTTTTATCAATTATATTTGTCACTAGCTTGCATTAAATTTAAGACAATTTAAAATTTAATTCCTTGAGTATTTTCTGTGTTGTGTTCAATTTTATTTGGAATTTCAGCCTGAAAAATCTATGTAACAAGAATTTGGATTGAAATTATCAGCATAAGTTAATAGACTGCAACTTCAATCGTGATTGAAAATACTAAAAGCACCTAAACAATTGCATAGTACCAGTAGGTTATTAACCGGAAATTTTCCTGATAAATAGAGAACATCTTCAAATATCCTTCACCCAATTATCAAATGTTGCAAATAAGGCGAATATATTTAGTTTTTGACTTTAGACATAATTACAAGCGAATGAAGATTCTATTTTAATGTCTATTAATTCTTATTGTGTTTTAGAGAGTTGGTTCTCAAGAACAAGAGAACTCTTTGAGGAGGCTTTCTAGCTTGCCCCGACCTACATACTCACGGGAAGAGAGTCACCCCCTTAACTCGAGATCTTCGTCCAATCTAATGCTCAAATGGAACTCTGCAGATCATAAAGGTAAGTTTAATGAAAAATATGGGTTTTATTTTTCTAGCTTATATTTTTGGCATCCAGGTTAGACATATCTAAGAGTAGTCTGAGTTTCCTATTACGCTAGCATATAACTTTACTCTAGATAATAAATTCATTGTTTGCTCTAGCAGGTCAGTTAAGTGAAGGACTTGAACACCGAATAGGCATAATGGAAACTTCATTGAGCAGGTTTGCGATGATCTTGGATTCTGTTCAAAGTGACGTTATGCAAGTAAACAAAGGAACAAAGGAAATTATTTTGGAGGGTAAGTAACTCATATTGTCTATTGACGATATTCTAAAAAAAGTTTTTGGGAGTTGTACTTATACAATCATGAAACGTTCTACTGATATTTTGTATGGCTCTCCTTTGATTCTCTGCTTATGTTGCATTTTCCAATCATTGTATATTGTTTGAAACATAATTCAACTGAATGCTCGTTTTTTATACTAAGAACTCTAATTTCTAGCTCGATTTTTGTACATTAAGTGTTTGATGCTAGCTTGCTCACTCTGGACTTTAATCGATATGAACGTTTGCACTAATTGTCAAATTTATAATATTCTGAGTTTTATCTGGCTCGGTCTATTACGTAAATTACTTTTATAGCACAGTGTACAATTTTAATTCCTTGCTTTCCATTCAGTGGAATGCATAAGGCAGAAGTTGATTGCTCAGGATAACTCATTTCAGTTAATGGTAATGCCCGGATTCCTACCTTGACTTGCATGGTTTCACTAACATCAATGGATATCGAAGTTCAGTAGACTGATAGCCATAGTCTGGTTTTAAATCAGACTAAAGGACAAGAAGAATTTAAAGCAATGATTGATGGGAACTTGAAATCTTTATCTGAACAAATGAGCCATGTTTCAAAGAAAGAGAAGCTACAGGATGTATATTTGGCGGTTTCTTCGTTGCCTCAGCTAATTGAAGCCTCTATGCAAAATGTAAAAAATGATCTCTGTAACATCACCAAGGAAATGCAGGCAAGTACCATATGGCAATTTATAATGATTAATACCTGCAGACGTATTAAACTTTTAAACTTTTTAGGTTAAGTACTTTAAAAAGGTTTCTTAGAACCCCTCTCCTCATTTTTACACCGCTACAGGAAAATGCCTCCTCCCGAACACTCTTTCTTTTCCTTCGTGTTTATAGTTACTAGAATGCCGTCAAAAAATTATGCTTTGCCAATGAGCGCTTGCAGGGAATTTCTTGCAACCTTAAAAGCTTCAACCAAAAGGATGTGGCGCCGCCGTCTTCGTCCTCAAAGGTTCATTATCTCTGTTAATGAACCATATTTTGCTGATTTTTTAAATGATAAATGGATTCCGTTGTGAAAAATTAGTCTGCTGAACCCTGATTGTTTTCTACGGTGAAAAGCGTCGGCTTTTTTATCCCTGACACGTTGTTGGCTCGCAGAATTTAAGCAAACAGGTCATCACACCGAAAAAGCGACAGCCTCTTGCTAAGTATGTATTAACTTCACTTACTTTACTAATAATGCCTAGTAAATTTTTTCTACATTATTTGTCAATTTCAGTTAGTTTTATTTATGAAACAAGTTCGAAGCGTTGACATGACATATATTTCATCTGCTTCTCAGTTTGTTAATATTTTTTTCATATACTTTACACTCTCAAACGTGAGGACTAATCTGCTGTAAATATATTGGATGTGAAAATGATAGATTAGTGTCAATTATTTATTTCCTAGCTTTCATAGTTGACGAGTAACACGGGTTTTACTGGATTAAACTGCTGCACTGCTTCGAGGCTGAATGAATTATATGTGAAGATCACACTACGCTATTATGAGCACAGATATCCATACACACAATGCGTGTGTGTGCAAGTTTCCTTTTCCTGTTAGAAACACTGATCCAGCAATTGATCCTTCTGGGCCTGTCTAACAACATAGAAGAAAATTGCTTAATAAATGGAATTCTCACTTGCTGAACGGGTGAAGTCATTTCTTTTGAATGCTATTCAACCTTTTGTTCGGAGAATTCTGCTTTTACTATTCTTTTACGACAAACACGAGATAATAATTATTCAGCTTTCTACGCTCTGAATCATGAGTTTATTTATAAAATTATATGTCCGCATTTCCATTTGGCGGACAAATCTAGGTATATTGGAACGATGATTTATTTTATAGTATATATTTGTTTATCCCCTCTGTATCGAATTGTTAATCTTAATAATTAATAACGAATGGCTCTAGTTACGACTGGTTATATCTGACACTTCAAAAGCATTTGTTACGTAGTGTGACCAAGGACAGAGTATTTTTCTTTGACTTCAGTGAGGCGAATACTAGTTTACAAGCTGCTGTAGCTCCAGAGGTAGAAATGGGCGGCTGGAAGTCAGTAAAAAAGGAACGAGTCACTTTTTTAGATAAAGCATCTGAGAAGGTGCAAAAGAAAAAAGAGCCAGAAACTGAGAAGGTATTCTCGAAGAAATTCAGTGTTCCCTTTCATGATCAGAAAGTTGCATGCCCTTCTATAAGTTGCCGATATGATGCGTACAGTTATAAAAGATGCACTCAACAGTGACAATTGTCACTTCATTTTTCACGCAAATGATTTCTTTTTTTTCATTTTACAAATCTTATACTTGCTTTACCAGTTGTCAAGTTCTGTTTGAATGACAGTGTATAAAGGGAGGTATAGACTGTGCTATTGTCATTGAATCCGACGAGGAGACTGAAGTGGGATTTTCCTGCTTGGTCAAAGAAAATGCAGGTAGTTGACTGAACTGTAAAAACTAAGATAAAACTTTCTGATTTTCGTTTTTAATATGGTGCGTTATGTGAAAAACAACAAAACTTAATGTAGATTGTTAGATATTATTCAGCGACAAAACCACATAAGATTATAGGTGTTGTTTTCGATTATAGGTGAAACTTTATTTTGATAATCTTGTTCATAAAACTTTAAATTAAATGTCAAAATAAGTTATTAAAACATAAGGTCAATTCCAATAAAAGAACAACATAATAACACATAAGTAATACTATTAAAAAAGCTTTAACAAGAGAGATCATATACTCCTTAAAAGTAAAAAAAAAAAAAAAAAACTAAAGGATACATTTGACAACTTGCATAACTTATACAATCATCCAAGAAAAATATATTATTATTTAAATGGAATATTTTATTATTGAAAGACGTTAAATAGTTATTTAAAAAAAGATACGTGTAAAAAATAATTATTTTCTTTATTGTATTGGTTTAGAGGACATCTTAATTAAAGGATTGTGTTTTCATCTTTTTATTTGCTTTTTAAATAGTTTAGAATTGAATATTATTTATTATAGTAGGAAGCAGTCCTGGTCTACAGCATTGATTTTAGTTCTAGTTGTAGTTTTGAACTATGAAAACATTACTTATATTGTTTAAAAGAAATATATATTTGTTTCCCTAATACTACCGAATTAGCAGTCATGGATACAACTGCTATATGATTATACTTAATTAGCAATATTTTTTCATGGCTAATTAAAAATCTTATGTTAATTATGGAAATTAGTGTACATTGTATATAGTTTATTACTTCTTGTGATGGTGATTTATATAGCACGACGTGTATCTGTTGATTTGAAACATATAAATTTAATTTAATTCTTTGTAAGTTGCTATTTGATAGAAATCGTAACTGTTTTTAATATATGCTTCCATGGAGATCAGGCGAAGACCTATTTGGCAAATTGACCAAGGAAGAAGAGGAAGAAACTGAGCGAATTTTGCGGAAAGCAAGGAGGCGTAAGAGGAAAAGTATTGTAATACTATAAAAATATATTGAAGGTTACCTATTTCCATTCTATCTTCCTTCTGTCATATTATTTCCTGCCACGACGTAAATATCCACCAATGCACTTTACCAAGTTTTAGATTGATTAGTGACTGCTCTTTGGACTATTTTATTAGGATAATGATATTTTGACAATTTTATTTTATAATATAAGATGATATTTTTTAAGTGGTTTTAGAATATAAAAAAATAAAAAATCATTTAAAAAATGTCACTTTAGATTAAAAAAAAAAGTTATTAAAATTTAATCGTTAGAAAATCATTTTTCATTTTATTATCTACGAAAAGAAAAAGGCAAACCTAAATCTTCTATAATATTTATGCAAATTTATAACGCATGGAGCAAAAGCTATATTTTCAATTCGAAAACAGTAATGGACAGTTAAACTCAATGTCATTTTAATCCACTTTCTTTGTTGTGCAGGAGCAGTTTGTTACTTCAAGACGGGGCTGAAACTTGGATATAATTGTGGACCTTTTGGTATTTTTTTTCTTAATAAAGTGGAGTCTCGCCTTAAGAATTAGTATCGACCTTAGTTATACAGGTACAACTCGTGTCATGTGTAATTTTAATTAGAAATAGTATAAAAAAGAAGTACCAAACTGTATGTAAGTTTATAATCAGAAATTATCTTTTTTTTGGCCTTGTTAACCAGTATTAATAATTTTGTGCAATGCCACATTTCCTTACATAGGAAGTTGTTTGCTCTTTCTATTTTGATTGCAATAAATTCAACTTCACCGAAAGCTTGTACGTAGGTTTTTCATTAATTCATTACAGTAAATTGCACCAAAAAAGAATAAACTATTCGATTGACAATTGACCTTTTTCTGAAGAAAAATGTGTTTTTCCCTTTGTAAGATTGGGTTCCGCTGTCTAAAATTATTGGGCCTTCTTGAACCTCTGGTTGGCGGAAAATTCCAAGTGGTAGAGGTATTGGGGTTTAGAAGATACCACCATGGAGAGAAAAGAATGACACCGGGTTTTTCTTAATTAACATGAAGTGCACTATAGTATATTTTATTTGTCAGGTGAACCCAAAAACTACCAACTAAATGATTTTTCTTGTATGTTAACACTAGTGAAAGATTAACATTTCCTGAGTGGGTCGTGAATTGTATCATTTTGTAAAGAAACAATTCTATCACTTCGTTGCCTTATACACAGCAAATTATTTGACAGTTGGTGAACAATGAACTTGTTAAAGATGCTTTTAATGCTTTTGTTTTGACATGTGAAGTATGGGACCGGACCAATTTCTCCCAAGCCTCATAGTTACAATAACATCTCCCGCGGTGAAGGTTTAAGATTTGCTTAAATTGTTTGAAGTAGTTCTTCTGTTGAAAGATATCATGTCACGCTTGTAATTATTTAACATTTTTTTTAGTTATTTCTACAAATAAATACTGTCTAGAAATAAAATAAAATAAAAATTCTTCACATTATTTATTCTTTTTAAATTATTAGTTGCTACAACGTTGTTTAGTGTACAATGAGGCATTGTTTATACCTCCTTTGATGACAACTTTTTGTCTCTTACTATCGAATCTAATATTATGATTGTTTTTAATTGTCAAAAAGACAAATATCCTAGAGTCTGGGGGGCATGCAGTTGATCAATTATTTTCAGCAATGTATGCAGGCTTTCTACATAAATAAGTTGCAATATTTTTATTTCTTATTTTAATTTCGAGTATTACAGTCCCTTTTTCATTTGGTTATTTATAACCATTATTATGTGTTTCATCTTTCCTCACAGTGCGTTACAATAACTTTACTTTCTCTTTATTTTTCTTGATAGCATATGGAGTGAAAGCACTTTCTAAGACATAAGGTAGAAAGTGGGGGCATCCAATGCATAAAAGGCAGTAGTTGGAGTTAGCCTACCCACTATTTTATTAGTCAAAAAAAAGTAAAGCACAATAATGGGGTTGGACAAGGAGGAAGGATGAAGTTAACTCCATCACAACTTCACTAATGATGTTTTAATAATTCATAAATATGTACATGGCCATAACTTGATCAATCTAATTTTTAACTTGTATATTTTCTTAAAAAATAATTATGTTTAATGATCGTTTTTTACTTTTGCAACAACAAAAAAATACGAGAGTAAATTGTTTAGATTTTACCTTTTTTTTGAAAGAAAAAAATAATCATCAGAACTTTTACATCTATTAATCGAATAGTTAAATTTGGATACACTGCTTGCAACATCCCATTTTAATAGATTAAATTTACTAAATAAAACATCACACAGTCATAATAAAGAGCAATCAGATTTGGAACAACATACATAAGAAATCCAACTGTTACAGTCATCCAAGAATGTACTTGAAAGGGGTCTAGGCATACAACCATGCCATAGCCACAACAGAATTGAAAAGGTTCACAGTTATGCAAAAGGAAGGCTCCTAGAGCACAGGATTACAAAGACACTAGGCCATGGAATTTCATTTGAGGCCACATCAACTAGCCCACTAAGCTGCACCGCTACCACCGTCAGGCCTACCTCCAACAGTATTTCCATCTGCTCCCACCCAAGGTGATCATCGCAAAAGAGAAATCAAAACAAGGACACACACACAAAAGGAATAAAAGGGTAAGCTAGTGTATTATAAATTTTATCATGGTATAACAGACAAGTATTTAAACAGTCCAAGCATGCAACACAGTAGGCATAGAGAATCATGTTATAGCAAACAAACAGGACACTATGACTCAATTATCCGGATACATATACTAAGATCGGATTCACTGGACGCTTGCACTTGTGGTGGCCTCTACTGTTCTGCAGAGCCATTGCCAATGAGTTTCACCCTACCACACACGAGGTTAGCCTTTAAACGTCTAAGGCCATTATCCTGCCAAAGACTGGGGCCTCCCGCTACTCTCACCACTTGGGTCAGTTTGCTCTACATGAGACTCACTGACCCTTTAGAGTTTCGGGATGCGGTCCTTACTTGAATCCATATCTTAATATATACACTACACACCACCATGAGATCTCCCCACGAGACTCATGGAATTACGCCTATCACACTATCAGAATCATTTTTCTCATACAATTCCACTTCTTTCATTTCCTTCATCCAATTCTCATGTTAAGACATCACAAAGCCAGAAATCTATGATCACTCTCATACCAAGCATGCCAATTTCGTTCATAAAAATCCAAACACCCAAGCATATTCACGTACATCATATTTAGGAAGAATAATCTAGACAACACATGCAATAAATCATCCAAACAGTCAAGAAGGACAGTGCCAGCACTCACCACTGCACTGGCCTCGCTCAAGCTAGGAGCCTCGCTCAGGCGAGGAGCTTGCCTCGCTCAAGCTGCGAGCTCTCGCTTAGGCGAGACAGATAACAGTGGCCCCTGGGAGATTTCACGAACTCTCGCTCAGGCGAGGCCTTCTCGCCTGAGCGAGACAGTGCGTCGCTCAAATTGTGACTGGGCCGCCTGAGCGAGCGCTCGAGGCAGAATCTTGGGCGAGCTTTTGTTATTCTCGCCTAGGCGAGACGAGCTTGCCTGGGCGAGAATACCAGTTCTCCCCCACTGTTCCGCGCATGCAACCCAGAAACAATCAATCCAAACATTTTATTCTTGATCTCACACAAGCATAAATGTTTTCAAATCCTTTTACAAATAAAACAGTGGTGAAACAGGCAACATACTCCAAAAACGAAAATAAACTAGCTTCCCTTACCTTGTTATACACTAGTAGAATAGAGTGGTAACCCAAGAAAAGTAGTGGAGAACTGGAGCAAGGTACGGAGCTGAAAACAAACCCACACAGAGTTGAGAATGGGGTGCTAGGGAGAACCCAAGACAGAACCATTAGCCTCTGAACTGGAGAAAGAGAGGAACAAGGTTGGAGTTCGACTTACGTGGAAGTACAATATCCTTAGCTAGCTTGAAACAAAGGGGAGAACCTTTGTGCCCTAGCAGAACTCTTACACTAGACGAGGGGAGGGAACAAGGAGCTGATTTTTCTGAAAATGGAATAGAATGAAGGAGTTAGGGGCTGGCAAGAGTATTGGGTCCCTTATTGGACCGACCTTAGGCCCACGAATGGCTAGGTCTAAATACTCAGCTGAAAAGGAAAAAGGAGCTTACACTACTAATATAAAAAAACAAAACAAAAAATATAATGTACAGTAGTCAATTACCAATGAAATGTAATAAATTATACAATAAGACGCACTGTTAATTGGCTAAAAGTATATTTGGATAAAATTCTTTTAAGAGAGAAAAGTGAAAAAAAATAAAGAAAAATCTTATAAATTCAAATTAGCCTACGCACAAGATAATTTCTTTTCAAAATATACAAATATTTACAAATTATTTTATACATAAACTAATTCTTTTATTATTTATTTATCTGATTATTATTATGAAAGCCAAAGTAAATACAAACATAAATTTTATAAGAAGAAAACAATTCTGACTTATAAAAAATTAATTGTAATTTTTTTATACTTATAAATTTCTAAAAAAAAAAAGTTATCCAAAGAAAACCCTAAATCTACATTTCAATAAACAACTTGAGTTAAACCAGTGTAAACTATAATACCTGAAGCTAAACCTTATATTTGATTATTTGTACAAATATGCATTAAGAAAATGAAGAAAAAGGTACAATTATATACCACCAAAGACATAACGCAACAAAATAGCAACCACCGGTTTAGTATGTTTTGGATCGACACAACACGAACCCAAGTACATATAATTGACGCTTGATCCACTTATATGTTTTTTCATGTAAAATTTTCAAACTTTCAAAATGCAACATCAAAGTAAATATCTATTATAATCTTGAATTATGATAGAGAGAATACCTATTAGACCATTTTCTCCTTTTACTCTTTATAGTCTAATTCCGTATAATAAAAAAAAAAATCTCAAATTTGATATCCGTAATCCTATATTAGATTCTTTTTGCCTATAAATAAAAACCTTGGTCATCTGTATTTCAAAATTTGTTTTGCTTGATTCTGAAGATGAGGTGAAAGGCAAAACTAATGGCTCCACATGTCTTTTTGCATGTAATGTGTGAATTATTACATTAAGTGTAAGTGCTTCCTTTGTTCTTCATGGTCCTCAATTTGTCATCCATCCACCCTACAATCCCCACTCACCTTTCATTATAAGCAATTCCTTCAAAACAAAGGCAAAAACAAAAGAGTGGGAATTTTTCACCACTCTAGCACTTTTTTTATTTTTTTCTCCCAAGTAACATATTGTGCCTTTAACTACATAAATAGCATAGTTTATTGTTATGAAAGTTCAGAGTTTGGCTGAAATAAAAATATGTAAAAAGTGTTAAAGATATAACATTGATTAGAGATAAGGTGAATTTTTACAATATACAAGTGAGTGTAGGCTTTGCTTTATAAATATATTTTGTAGGATTAAGTTTTGAAATTAAATTCATACTATCTTAATATGTATCAAAATTATTTGAAATTTATCTCAACGGTAAAACACATACAAAGAAATATATGGAGAATAAAAGTGTGTATTATTGAGTGTATATAAAATATTACAAGAAGTGTGATATATATACACACAAAGTTAACCCTGAGAGCCAAAAATAAATGAGCCTAAAACATTGACATGTGATAACATCTCCCTCAAACTCACAATGTTTCGGCTAAATGCATTGAGAGTTTGTTAACTAAAAAACGAAAGCGTAAACCAGAGGAACTACTACAAGAATCATTTCTCAATGAAACAAAGAACAAAAAAATATATGGAGAAAGAGATTGTGTACTATATTGAGTATGTATGAAATGTCAGAAGATGTGTGATATATATATATATACACACAAAGCTAACCCTAAGAGCCAAAAATAAATGAGACTAAAATATAGAACTATGCTAACATCAACAAGATTTATTGATTGTTGGATTTACCGTTAATCAACTGCTATTAGATTATTTATTAATGGTCTCACGTTTTTTTTATATATATATATATATATATATATATATATATATCGACATAATTGTTAGAGATTCGACACTAAGTAAAACTATAATAGATTTGTAATATATAAATTAATACAAATTTCACTTTTACAAACGGTTTTCTAAAATTGAAGTAGAATTAAACTTAAAATAGATGATATTGTGTGCTCATCTCTCAGTTGTTTATAGTTTCCATGAATTATATATGTTTAGTTAACTCAGAATTAGATTCCATGGTTGTGGTCCCAAAGGTGCACTGAAACCATTTTATTCTCTCCACAAAAAATCAGAATGATATCGATGAATCCAATAGATTTCACAACTTTGATACATTTGCATGGGTAGGAACAATATAAATGACACTAAACTGATTGCTGCTAGGTATTACTATATTATTCCACGCTTTATTTTCCACCTACGACCATAATGTATGTGGTATGACACAAACAATGGTTAAAAAAAAGTGAAAAAAGCTTTTACAAAAACGACACCATCTCCTATTTAATAGTGAAAACTATGGCTCTTCCTGAAATAGAGATTAGATGAAGTGGCATGCACGAAGGTACACACGTTTTGCCTAATATGTAATGTCCCTGACAATGTGGGTGGGCCCAATTGCTTTTATTCAGTGGGGGCCCAATATCCCTATTTCAGGCCCAACTGAACCTCACATGCTTCATTGGAAAAGCATTGCTATTCCGAAATCAAATTTGGTGCCTCGCAGAAACAATTATGAAAATCAGTGTCGCTGCTACGTTTGTAATTTTGCATTCATAGATCGTGCTTCTGCTGCTGAAGCATCTTCTGCGCAGAGGAAAGAGGAAGTAAAATATAAACTCTCACTTATTTTGTGCCTTGAAACTCAAAAACCTCTACTTTTATATTATTGCAAATTAATTATGTATAATTAATGTACGATTTAATTAGTCGGATTATATCATTTTTATCTAGATATATCAGTTTGTTATCCGCTTTTAAAATGTATCAATTTAGTTTTAATTTTTGAAAAAATGTGTTAATATATATTCTAAAACCCTTAACTTAACTTAACTTAATTCATGCCTTTTACTACTAAATTTTAATATAAATATTTATATTTAATTTTGTAAGTCATTTTAAATATCAATATTGTTAACGGTGTTAATAATCTTTTGCTGAAAATGGTCTAATTGAGACATTTTTTCAAAAATTAAAACTTAAATAACATCTTTTTACAAGCAGGTATCAAAACTGATACATCTAAATGAAAATGGGTATTATCCGACTAATTGAACAAACATATAACATAATGTAATGAAATTTATACAGCAGTGCGTTTTTTTTTTTTTTTTGTAACATACAGTTCTTTAAACAAATATATAACATAAATTCTGAAAATCATAAAGATAGTAAAAATATAATTGAACAAAATAACACATTAAGGTATTGTCTTTGTGTATCTCCTCTCATTAATCGTATATTCACTTCCACTAAGAACCTACATAACGCTTGCATAAAAAAAAAAAAATGTGTTGTTTTTTGACAACCTTAAATATTAGTGAAATCTCGAAAAGTAAATAGATTGAACACTATAAGCTATGCTTTATTTGTTTTAAACGGACTATTCATGAAATAAGATATAAGTGTCGGTGTAAGTAAGAAAAAAATATTATTGGTTACTTATCTGTGATGGAGTCTCATACTCTAATATAGATGTTAATGAATTATTTATATTATAGAATTTTAATTTGAAAGTCTAAATTTTTTATGGTAACTTGCTAACAATATTTTGAATTGAATTGAAATTAAGAAAAGAAAAAAAAAATATTGAATTGAAACTCTTAAAATGTGAAAAAAGTTGTATTTATTTGATACGAAATCTCTATTATATTTTTCATATGAAACTGAACATTAGTGTATGATCAAAGTGTGTTGTTGATAAGATAGGTCTAACAATTAATAAATTTTTAAAAAAATAATGACACAGTACATTCAATCAAATTAACTTATAAAATTCACACTGCCTACTTTTATATCGAAAACTTACCTTAAGATTGATTTCGACTTTAAATATTAAAGAAAATAATATCATGCAAAACAACCATGGTTGGTAAAAAGTCAAATTTAATACACAAATAATAAATGTTATATTTATTCTATATTTTGAAGAGACTTGAGGGTCAAAATAGTGGACACCTATTCACCATTGTATTATAATTTAGGTAACCATTACATGTAACAGGATGCATATGTAAATTTAATTTTTTAAAGTAATCAATAAAAAATCGTTATTTTATTCATCCACAATTTTATTCTATTTTATTAGAAGAATCCATGATACACATCTCTTTCTGTCTACCTCACATTTATAATTTTATTTGATGGGTTGTTGAAAATAAATAAGAATGTTACAATTATATATATATATATATATATATATATATATATATATATATATATATATATATATATTGAATTGAGTTTTAACATTTGTTAAATAGTTAATGTAGTTTCTTTCTATGAATTGATCTTAATGTGACACCTACCAAACAATGTTAATGTTAACTTGAGAGAAAGAGTCATTAGATTTTTCTTAAATAAAAAATAAAAACTCAATTGAGTAAAAACTAAATATAAAAAAGAAAGTGAGTAAAAAAATATAAATAATAAAACCAAATCATTAATTACTAGTGAAAACACATGTACATCTATGTGTTATTTTTTTTATTTTAAAATTAAATATAAATAATTTTTGCAATTTTATTATAAATACTGTTATCTTCAAAGGGTAAAATTAATAATACAAATGTTTAGGGTTTATATATGTTAGTGTAAACACATATGTTAACATGTTAACGCGCCTGTATGTATCAATCTTTTAAATCTGCATAATATTATATTAGTATGTGATAATATTGTGATAATATTGTAATGTTAAAAATAAAACAAGAAGAATGGAGAAAATGTGAGAAAAGATTTGTTGATAAATAGAAGAAAAAAAATGAGAGAAAATAGACAGTTTGATAGAAAATGTGTAGAAATAACAGTAATTTTTTTTAAATTTAACAAATAATTATATTATAGACAGTAAAATTGAAGTTGTGAAACGTGGACACAAGAGGAAATCTTCTTTATATATAACTAACGAAAACACATACAATGTCGCACCTATGTGTTCACATTTGTTAGTTTTCCAAAAATTTGAATTAAGTTTAATAATATTTACTTTTAGTATATATAATTAATTTTTAAAATAATTGTTAAATAAAATAACTGTTAAAAACAAAAAATTTTCTTATAAAACGATTAAAGATAAACTATTTATAAAATAATTAATTTTTAAAATAATAAGTAAAATTGAAAAAAAATATATATATACAAAAGAAATTTTTAAAATAATTATTAAAAACAAAAGAGAATTTTAAAATAACAGTTAAGAGTAATAGGTTTTAAAAATAATAAGTGAGGATAAAACTGAAAAAACAAAATGTGAACATAAAAGAATAAATTCCTACATTATTATTATAGATAAATTATATATATATGAAAAAAAAACTACAAAATCTTACTCATTAAGTTTAATACTTTCTCAATATATAAATGATTCTATTCCTTGGCTAGAATATAAGACATGCATATGGCTAGATATACGTTGAAACTGATATTCTATATTTTGTAATCGTGCATAAATATAAGATTTTTTTTTAAACTGTATAATCATAAATGAAAACTAATTACAATATGTTTATCTTACGGTTAAAGTTATCAATTAATAAAAATCATCTCAAACACTGTTAAGAAGTGGTGGGATCTCCGACAAACATAGATATTAAAGTCATTGTCGTAAAAATTTAGATATAAAAATATTTACATGTATTTTAAGTCAATTCTATATTTATCATTCTTTGAAATACCTGTCCATAAATTGGACACTTACTGTAAGAAACTTGTAGTTAACTTGTAGAAAACTCCATAATGTTATAAAAAATGTAACAATTATATCTTTTTGTTAAAGTTTGCTAGACAGTTTTTTATAAAACTGTAATGTTTAAGAATTAATCTAATATTAAGTTGATTTTTTTTAAGTCAATATGATAATATTAAGCTGTAAAATTTATGGACTAAGTTATTAATAAATTGTGTAACCGGACATAATTATCATACATTTGAACAAAAAATGGTTATTTTCCCTGGTTATTCTATTTACAAACTGTGCAAATATAAATAATATATAAACACATGATATGACATGATTACATGTAACTGTTGTTAATGTTTTTTCCTGTGTGATTTGCATAACACCATTTCTTAAAGCCAAAAAAGGTCAAGTCTCTGTTCATAAGTGGAGTACACGTTAATTCTCTTAGTTCATCTTCGTTATTCTCTCTCTCTGAATTCGATTTTGCATTTGCAGTTTGGTGTGACTTGGATCATGGTGTTCCAATTCCAAATTTTGAAAGACCAGAGAAGAAAAATGGCTACACAGTTACAAAAAAACTTTATCTTCCTTAACAACAAAAACTCTTGTGTGGACCCCTCTATCTAGCTATCCTCAACTGTCATGTACTATGACTATTCTTCGTGTCGCCCAACAACAGTGTAAAGCGTAAGACTCTCAACTTTCACTTTTTCTCCCACAATCCTAACCTTCACCACCAATTCTCTCTCCTTTCTTTCGTCCACTTTTTACATGTATTCAATGCCCCCCACATCAGAATTATGCCTCAGCAGATCCTGGGTCGGTGCTAGATTATCATTTTCTTCTCTTTGACAGCAAAAAAGAGATGCCCATTAGCAAAAGTTTTGATTTTTTTTGGTGGGAAAATTTGCTGCCAAATGGTGTTATTCCTCCCAGAGAGTGTGGTGTCTGATGAACAATGTTTTCAGTCTGGTTCTTTTGAGGGAATGAGTTGTTGGTGGGATTGAGATTGACCGAGAGTTGTGAGTTTTGATACCTCTTGTGGTGAAGGTTTCTAGGGAGAATTGTGTGGAGTTTTTTTGTTCTAGAGGTGGGTAAGGTGTGCTCCACAGACTGTTATTTGAGTAGATAAATTGTTGGAGGAGATAAATGGGCCATTTATTGCAGGCATGGATTCAGTTGTGCAGAAGTAATGAGTCTTGTGGTGAATTTGAGGTTTTTGGTGTTTAAGGATATGCTATTTCTTTGGTGTGTGCCTGAAGGTTTTGGTGTGGTATGATTAATTATCAAACTTCTTCATCACGTTTGATCCTTGACTATGTTTTGTATTGGAGGAAAGCAGAATCAATGTGCTGTGATTCTTTGACTCGTTGTCAATTGTAAAAGCTGAAGCCTTGTAAGTTATCTCAACTGGCCTTTTTGTTTGTGGAGAGGAACAATTAACTGAGGTTTTAAGCTTTCTCTGTGGAACTTCAGAATTCAGATTGTTAAGGTCTGTGAGACAGAGCATTGATACCTTCTCCTCCAAAGGAAGCTAAAAATTCGTGAACTTCACTCAAATGAGAAACTTGGAGGACTGAAATAGGGATTCCCAAATGCTTCGTCAGTGGTCTCATCTGGCTGTATCTTTGTCTTTTGTTCCTTCACCATATTGAGTCAACAAGGCTCAGAATATGAGGTACTTGTCTGAACCGATCTCATTGTTCATGTGACTATTCAATTCTTTCTCCATGACATAGACTAGTACCTACTTTAGTTGCCTAACCTACCAATTTTTTTGCCCTTACATTTCCTAACTCGTTAGCCATTAAATTTCCTTTTGTTATGACTCTTCAGTTTTTTCTTTTGTGCACCAGGGATTGGTTGTTGTGATAATCACTGTGTGGCTAAGTTTAATTTCTCTCGGCATGTAACTAGGTTATCTGCATGACTTGATTTAACAAAAAGTGGTGGCATGAATAGATCAGCTTGATGTGTATATATCTAATGAGTCCAATAGAGAATCAGTAGAGAATCAAAATTCATATATAATGCACCATTTATCACATTGTTAGGGTGTTGTTATGTGAACTGTGTGGTTTTGGGGTCATTAGGGAGTAATGATAGGTATTTTGTTGGCTTTTAAATGCATCTGTTTACTTTGTTGCAGTCAGGTTGGACAATCTTACCTATGAAATTTTTTGAATGACTGTGGCTACGTGAGGCCAAGACTATCTTTAACACCCTTCAAGGGAAAGGAAAAAGAGGAATCAAGGAACACCATTCTGCTAAAATCATCATGGCAAAGAAGTCTCAAAGACGCCCTGTGCGGTTTGAGAAAGATAAATCAGGCTGCATGTGGGGTTTCATTAGTATGTTTGATTTTCGACATGGTCATTCCACTAGGAAGATGATTGCAGACAAGAGGCGAAGCAGTAAACATGCTGTTGGTGAGAACTGTGTGCTTAACATCTAAATTGGTACAAAATTGAATATCATGCTCATGTCATGTGCATGAATATGTATATGATATATTCACCGAAGACTTTTAATGTGCCAAGTGAATAACAAAATCAGTATATACTGAGGAATTGTGCAGGGACTGATATTTGAATGTCAAGCAATTTTCTGTAATGGTGTGAAGTTGAAATCTTTCATAATCATAAAAAAGGCTTTTCCTGTCTAATATCTATAATGATTGTGGAATAATTTGATGAACTACATCACTGGTTTAACAGATTGAATTTCATTTTTATTTCCTCTCACAGGGGCCATAAATTCTAAGACTAAGTTCGAGATGAGCAATTTGGATGAAGTTTGTCAAAGCAGTTCGGTAAGTTTGTCCATGCTTAAGCCACACTTGAATTTGAAAAGTTTACAAAAAAATTAGTTATCAGTAAATTTTGGTAATCTGCTAAGTGTATACCTATGCATTTTCTGATATACATTTTCGTGAATGTTTCAGGACAGTGGAGAGAGTAGAAGACCAACAATTGTGACTGCTGCTAATAAGCCTAGCGTGAAGAAACTCATTGAAGAAGAGATGTTCATTGATCAGAATAAAATGAAGGATACAGATAGTGCTCAAATAGAATCAAAGGAATCCAAATTAAGGCGTGATGTCCTCTTGAAGTTAGATTCCAAAAGGAAAAAGAAATTTTACCAGAAAAACTGTGATAAGGACATCAATGATTTAAATTTGGACACAACCTTGAAATCTGAAATCACATATAATAAGCACTCAAGGAAGCAATCTAAAGATAATCTTGATCTGGATAAGATGATTGCAGAGTTTTGTCATCTAAAAGATGTTTATTCAATGATGCATGGCAATGACATAGAAGTAGAAGTTGAGGCACAATCAAACCAGAAGCAAGCTATTTCTGAAAATGCAAAAGAAGCAATTTGTGAATTTGTGAATCAGATGGTATTAAATGGCAAAGATCCGGCTGAAGCCAGAAAATTCCTTTGCTCACATCAACTTGTGGAAGCTATCGAGCTTCTAAGTTCAGATAAGGAATTGTTTCTTTCACTTCTACAAAATCCGAATTCACTTTTGTTGAAATGTGTTCAAGAGTTTAGGAATTCTCAGGGAACAAATGAAAAAGAATATGGTCCAGTAGCTGGTTCCAACTTCTCCGAACAAGATCATGGTAACCTGAAACATACTGGGGATCTAGTTAACCACAAGAAGCATAATTTTTTCAGAAAAAAGACGAAGTCTCATTCAAAAAGTTCAGCAAATGAAAACGGGAACACGAATTTGTCAAGTATTGTTATTTTAAAGCCGGGGCAGATGGGCTGGCAAAATTCTGAAACTGGAAACAACCTTGCCTCGCATCAAGATTCCTATGATGTTGTCAAATACAATGGTCCTTCTGTGAGAGGTAGTTCACATTTTTCTCTCACAGAGATAAAAAAGAAACTAAAGCATGCTATGGGAAGGGAGAGACATGGAAACTCGGAAGGGATCTCAAAAAGACATCCTGCGGCTGAATGTCAAAATAGGAAGCCTAGCAGCAAAGTCATTGGTAAAGACAATGTTGGAATGAGATCTCCTAATAAAGATCACTTCTTCATTGAGAAAATTGGAAGACCTGCCACTGGTGTTATGAAAGGAGACAAGACTAGTACAACTAAAGATTTTGAATTGACAATGGAACATGAAAGTGGTAGTTATCCAAAACAAAGGGTTTCTAACTTATATATTGAGGCTAAGAAACATCTGTGTGAAATTGTAGGTAATGGAGATGAGAAAATAGACTTTTCAAGTAGGCAGATTTCTAGAACCCTTGGGAAAATACTATCTCTTCCTGAGTACAACTTTTCTCCCTTTGGAAGTCCCAGAAGGGATTGGGAGCATCATTCAGTCACTGCACAGAAAATATTTTCCACTTCAGATAAGATTTCGATGGGTAATAAGGATAATGTGTCTCCAGAACAAGAATACTCTGTTGGTCATTTTGATCAGGAAATACACAATTCAGGGAAGCAGTCAATAATTTGTGATGAAATCTCTAATAACAAAGTTCAAGCAATTAAGTCAGACTCAAATGTTGCAAATGGTCGCAGCCATGTTGATGAAACACAAAAACTTTGCTCTGATAGAGATGAGATAGTTACTGGAGGTATCATGTACAAAATATATGTTATAAGTTTAGGTGTATGTTCCTTTAGATACTTTGTTCCTTTAGATACTTTGCTGCTTATCCTTTTATTAATTTTTGTGCAGGTGATGTAGAATCTGCACAAGAGGTGAGTGTTTTGGAATCTTCCTCACAACCAGTTGACCTCGGTGCAGGAAAGGAAGACCAAAACTATGGTCTCTCAGAAGTTTCTGACTGTGCAAAATGCTCTCAATATTCAAAACAGGTAATATTTCTGTTTGCATTTTAGTTTTACATAAATCAATGGTTTTGGATAAGTTGATTATTATACCAGATGTATGTTGTCAAAATAAGGACTGGTTAAGATTTGGATAGTTGTGTAGTTTTCATTTGTTCTTTCCACAGGATGTAAAAGAAGAAGACAAACCAACATCTCCACTATCATCTCCACCCTACTCTTCCACCACCAAAGAAAGTGTTACAGATGCATCTGGGCGGCCAAGTCCCGTATCTGTTCTTGACACACCGTTCTTTGAAGATGATGTTCAGCCTGGTAAGCATTCTTGCAATAAAGCCATGAAAGGCCTATATGTCACTGTTCTTAAATAGTTAAAATCTCTTTCTAAAAAGCTACATATTCAAAAACCTGTTTCCAATGTTTCAACTTCTTGCTGCCTCTAACTGTTTACAGAACACAAACAAAAATAGAGTTGCATGCTAGTTAATGGGGAGCTCTAAATGTTGCTTATCTTGAAACTGCTTAGGAAAACAGTGGTTTTCAACTTGTTTTTTCAATTGTATATCATTGTTCTTTGAGAAAATAAAGAAAGTTAGAATCATATCAAGGGACAAATCAACACAATATGTAACAATGTAATATACCATTTTTTTTTTGCCATACTAGTTTTAATCTCACGACTCATTTATTCATAATTTTCAGTTGAAGTACCAGTCCGGCCACTACAATTTGGAGAACAAAACTCTTCACCTTTGGATGAAATCAATAGAGAAAAGTATTGTCTTGAAGAAAATGAATGGATTTATGATTACATCAAAGCAATTCTGCAAACCTCTGGATTGACTATAGATCAATTGTCAAAGAAATGCCTTTCCTCAGACAAGATCCTAGATCCTTCCTTGTTTGACGAGGTAGAGTTCTTACCAAACCAGCTTTCCCATGATCAGAAGCTCATTTATGACTGTGTCAATAATGTTCTCATGGAGGTTTGTCAGAATTACTTTGGGTTCTCGCCGTGTGTATCATTCATAAAACCTGGCATAAGGCCTTCTCCAAACATGATGAAGGTTATTCTCAAAGTCTGGGAAGGAGTGTGTTGGCATTTCCTTTCCTTGCCCCCACCTCGTACCTTAGACAAAATTATTAAAAAAGACATGGATAAAAATGGGACATGGATGGACCTTAGACTTGAAGCTGAAACCATTGGTTCTGAAATGGAAGAAGCCATTCTTGCAGAACTGATGGAAGATACAATACTATGCTGTGTAAGCAAAAGTTCAGAAGGTGATTGTTCTCAGCTTGAATTTGAATATAAGGACTGTGAAAACACCAAAAATGTGTAATAGACAGCTTACTACTTTTTGTTCAGTATCACCTCTTAAATTCCTTTATGAAAAGTGGAAGGGAAGTAAAGAATACTTGAGTTTGTAGGAACTTTCTAAGCATGTTTGGCAGCATAACATTTCTGACTTCTCCAGTGTTTACATGGTAAGGAACATAAATAAGGGACCACAAGTGACAATAAGTAAAGAAGAAGCCAATTACAACAACAACTTGCTGAAGCACAAACAATGCTTGTCTTGTTTACAATGACAAAAGTTAACACTTTCATTTTGTGTGTGCTTCACTTCACTCACTAAGGGCAAATAGTATTTATTTGTAGAGTTTGTAGAGTTTTATGTGTTGATCATACTAGCAAGGTGTGTTTGGTATCATTATCATCATTACTTTGTATATTAGTTTTTCTTCTTCCGTAATCTATATATTGTATGTAAATGTTTGGAAATAATGAAGTGTGACTCAACTTACTGAAGTTTCCAAGGGAAGAAGAAAAAAGAGACATGAAACCGTGACATTAGTGCCATTAGGAAATTGCAAACTGCTTTTTTGGAAGCTAAAGAACATGTGAACAAATATTCATTGCTTGATACCTTTTTAATGCTTTTAAGTGTTAGTTTGGTTGGTGATAATTTGCTTTCCTTTTTTAAACTAACACATGTGCATGTAATCTCAATTCTTTAGAACCATATTATGTATTTATACACAACAAAATGTAGTTATTTTAGGTTTAAAGCCCAGTCATTGGATGATGTGTTTGTCTCTTTACAGTATCCCTCTCCAATCTTTCTCATTAGACACTTAAAAAGAGTAAGACCCTTCTAAGTTTTAGCTCCAAGTTAAAAACTTTTGCATTAGAATTCCAGTGCCAAACAAAAGGGAAGAAGTTTAAGAATCCTTCTTAATTTTACACAATGAATGCAGTTTATATTTCTTCAAACCATTCAATTTCTCAATTTGGGAGCACTTTAACAAGGAGAACAAGTGAGTGTCTTAATGTGGATGTTGTAGCTCGTATCGGCAAGACAACATTGGAGAACACTATAAATGTGTTTGGATAGGAAATTTTACCGTTTTTAACACATTCAAACATATTAAATTTGAATTGATTTCACTTTTTAAATATTGTTTGGATAAAGCAATTCAAATTTAGTGAATTTTAATTTTCTTATTTATTTCAATAACTACCAAATTCAATAAATTATTTAAATATCAAACAACTGTTAAAAATTAAAAAAATATCAACGTTCGTAATCTTTTGTAATTGATCTTGATTGATGTTGTTTTTTTGTCAAAGTTCTTAAAAGATTTTTTCATTTTATATTTGCAAATTTTGTTTTCAATTTACGTTGAACGAGAATATTTTCAAGTTATGAAATCCTAAATTAGACTAGACCCTCTAAGATAACATTGGGTCATTTAAGGACAAGTCGAATGAAGTCAAGTCGACCTGAATTTAGATAAAGTTGAGTTGATTTGGGTTTAACTTGAGCCAAGTAGACATTGACCTTGATCAAGCTCAGTTGGTCCTGTCCCAAGTTAAGTTGAGTTGACCTGAACCCACTTGATTCAAGTTGGCTTAGGCCCAAGTTAAGCTGAGTTGGCTCAAACCCATGTCGAGTCGAGTTGGCTTGAACACATGTTGGGTCAAGTTGGTCCAAGTCGAGATTGAGCCAAGTTGGTCCAAGTCCAAATTGGTCGAGTTGGTCCAAGTCGAGATTGAGCCAAGTTGGTCCAAGTCCAAATTGAGTTGAGTAAGCCTAGATTAGGGATGATAACGGGTCGAGTCAGACATGGATAGTGCCTACCCGCAACCCGACTTGCAAAAAAAATCTGTCCGCTACCCGTCGGGTATCCACTTAAAAAATATCCGCAGATATTTTTAAAACCCGCGAGTACCTATGGATACTCGATACACGCAAATATTTAAAAATATATATATTTTATAAAACTTTTAATATAAAATTATAAAAATAAATTAAAATTTCAATTATAATTAAATTTGACATAATAAAATATACTGTTAATTTTAATTTTAATTAAATTTAACTTAATAAAATATAAATTAAATTTTAATTTTAATTTTTTGCAGGTAATGGTTACCAGCGGATACGGATAGTATGACACACACACTCAACTTGTTTATAAGCGAGTATTAAAATACCCGCTACCCGCAGGTAATAAATACCCACATGTACTAACTATCCGCCTCGGATTTTATCTGCGGACGCGGATATTTTTGTCATCCCTAGTCCGGATCTAGGTTGAGCTGAGTTGGTACAAACTCATGTTAAGTCAAGTTAAGGCATCCCACACTCACTTAAATTAAGTTTGGTCGACTTAAGAGTTATCTTTTGAAGGGATTGTACATGAGTTTTATGAACAATCCACCATGATTTGTATTTATTTTACCTTTATCCCTTAAAGAGTCAACATCAGTAAAATATTATCTTTTATCCGAAAAGCTTGCAAACTTTATATTTATTTTTAGATCCACATCATCAAAGTGTATTTTAAAACATTTTTTTTATGAGTAAGTTTTGTTTCTGATGCAGGTAATTTTTTGTGAAATTTCATTTAATCATTCCTGATGATGTTATAAATAAAGATGTACACAATAAATAATATTCATAGATTAATTTAGCAATGTATTGAGTTCAAAGACCTTGAAAATGAACAATTCAATGAATAAATATGTCACACTTAGTCTTAAGATAAGTTAATATTGAATTCACTAACTCATAAAATGATGACTATTCAATTTTTGTTTTTTTTTTTCATGTTGGAATATGACATTTCTCATCTTTTCAATCATTAAATCATATATTTCACATACTAAATGAAAAATAGTTATATTTATATATGTTTTTCTAAGAACATCATAGGGACAATGAAAATAAATTATAATCAATCTTCATCTATATCAATAATAAAGTTTATTTCACAAATTATACACTATCCACAAAATTATTCATAGTTAATAATCGTCATATGAGGTAATATTTTCAAAATTATTAAGCTCTTGAGCAGGTATTTTTGTTTATTTGAACTTATGCCAACAATATGGATATTATTTAGGTGTTTTAGACGTCCAATAACAATAATTCATACACCTTGATATTTGAAAGAATTAAATGAATATTATGTGCATCAGATCTTCAAAGGCAACTTATATGATCATATTTTTAAATATGCATGCTTTTATCACATGAGTTAAGATAATTAAATGAAAAAAAAAACAGTGAAAGTATCTTTATGAAATTATTAACTATACATCAAAATAAGTTCAGGCAGGTCTCTATCATTAACACTCAAAGAATTAGATTTTATATTAGTATTTATAGTGACTAATTATTAAAATTAGAGACCTTTAGACAATAATTCCTTGCAAACAATTTAGAATCTAATTCACAAATTAATCATAATTTTATATTTATAATAGACATTATTTTAGATATCAGTCATTTTTAATTGATAAATTAATATATTAAGTAGTCATTATAGTAACTAAACATTACTGGTCTCTAAAATTAGTTGACATTTAATGATTTTTTATAATATATTCAATCAACTTTATTATACTTTTTTTATTAATTTTAATATGATTTTTGTACATTTTTCCTGAACTAATCCAATTTTATAATTATAACATTTATAATCATGTAATTTTAAACAAGTAATTGATTTCCGTGAATATGAATACTGTAATACATGCGTCCCACGTGTGAATGAATTATAACATACATGTTACTAACTACTAGCAGGTACATATTTAACGTATTATTGTATATGATAGATTTTATCTACAGAAACATTAATACTTTTATCATCTCCGATTACTATGTCATGAATTTAGATAAAAAAGTATCAAAAAATTAGTTTCAAAATAATATCCAAATGAAAATAAAACATAAATATAACACAATAGTTTCCTTTAACGTTTTGTTATTTCAATAAGATCAAAACCAAATACATTAACTATTTAAAAACAAATATTAAATACCATATTAATGTTTTGAAAAATTGACTTATGAAAACATATAAATATCTTCATTTCTTACTCAAATTATCTTGTTAAGTTATTTACTAATTATTTTTTGACAACTATATATTTTAATTTTTTTATTTAGTTTACTACCATTCATTTTTAGAATGGTATACAATAAGTTCTATTTCAACTAGAATAAAAGTCAAATTTTATTTCCAAAAGATATATATTTATATTTATATATAAAGTGAATATTGTACATACTTTTATTTTTAATTTTACTATTTATTAAATAATCGTTTTTTTAAACTTAAAATAATTATTTTACTGTTTTTACCTTTTAAGTAATTATTTTGTTAAATTTAATTTTTTATTAAGTTAATTTTTTCTTTAAAATTAATATGTTTAAAATTAAAATAAGTACCTTTAATAAAAAAATCATCTACAAAATAAATAAAAATACATTTATATAAAATTTAAAAGATTATTTATATTTATTTTCAAAATTAAAAAAAGTGAACACATATGCACCAGCTTATGAAACAAAAACAAAAAGTAACTCAATTTTTAACCTTCTAAAAAATCTATCACAAAAAATTACATACTATTTATTCTCATAGTTCAAAACATTATAAAATACTACGATTCTTTAATTAAATTTATTTTACAATTATAATATTATCTTATAATTATATAATATATATATATATATATATATTTTTTTTTTTTTCTCTTTCATAAACCATATATGAATTATTAAAATATAAACTTCATCGCTATGGTGGTTTAAGAGAAGTGGTTAATCTTATCTCCTTCTCGTCACAACCTTCTAAAAATTAAATTAAATTTAAAAACTAAAAACTCAAATTGGTTTTAATTTTAAAATTCTTCAAAACTTTAAACTAAAAGCGATTTCAATCTTTCTTAATTTTTTTAATTACAATTGATTTGAAATGTATTAATGACAACTTCTATCATTCTTATTCAGGGAGTGCCTGAGTAATGTTCTATTTTTTCTTTTAAATATATTTTTTTTTCAATTCTTTTTGTTTGAGTTGTTCCTTTCTTCCTTAAGTATTTAAATAATATAAATCTCAATGGTCAAATATAAAAAAAAAACATAATAAAGTCTAAATTTTAACACAAATTCAATAAAGAAATGATTTTATTTTATAGATTCAACCTTATTAAAAATCTCCTCAATAATTAAAAAAAATCTGCTAAAGACAGGATATGCAATTTATGTATGTCAAAACAAAGAAACCACATAAATAAACACAAAATCTATATGATTGAATCCTTATTTAACACCTCCTTAAAAGTTTCTGACAATTTTGCCCTCCTCAAACCACTTAAATAATGTACTGTGTAACGGTAATAATATCAAAACAGAAGGACATGAAAAGGAATTCAAAACACAAAAAAAAAATCGTGATAATATATTAATAATTAATAATGATATTAATAATTAAGAACAAATATTTTAATAATAATAATAATTAGTAGATCCCTTCCTCTTCACCCTTTATTCCTATCAGAGGAAGCAACCAACAGAAGCATCGTCGTCGTCATCACCACCCAAAATCTCAGTCAAAGCTTCACACCCTTATTCTTCTTCTTCTTCTTCATCATATCTGCAATCTCTCTTTCTCTTTCAACCCTCTTTCTCAAAGTTCCAAAATTTCTATTCCGGCATGCCCCAGTTTCTCTTCTAACAACCTTCAATCCATTTTCCGTTATTTTTAAAAACCCCTTTTTTTCTTAATTTCAAATCGGAAACCCTAGCTCAAGAGACCCCAATTTTCGTCTCCGCAATCGCCTTCTGAAGTTGGAGGGAAAAGCAAACAAATACAAAAGTTGGGGATTTACCCCCCAAACCCTAGTTCTGGATCTTGCTTCCGAGTTCAAATTTTCGCGCTTTTTCTTGCATTAGGTTCAGAATTTAGGATTTTGCAATTTCGCGTTCGTCCGGCGTTTTTTCAGACGATTAAGCAGGTGAGTTGTCTTCAAGGTTGTATTTTGCATATGAAGAAGTTTCATCTAGTTAGTTCAGAGGGCAATATGAGCTGGTAGGTGTTTTGAGTGAGATTAAAAAAAGTTACTAGTGAAAGAGTATTTATTTGTTCTAGTTTTGGACTATGCTTATGGATCGGAATTATTTTACTAAGTTTGCGGCTTTCTGTTGTTACTTGTAATTTATTGCTACGGATATGGTATGGGACTAGAATTCTAACTAACATAAAATGATTGATCACAGCATATTTATACCCTAGTTTGGAATAGTCTTTATTGGAGAGAAGATCTACATTGATATCTAAGATTTTATCCCCTTATGTATGACTTTGGTTTTACCATTAGTATGGTAGAGAAGATCCTTTGGGAGGGTATGTTTGAAATTTTCTTATCTGCTTGGTTGTGTTATGTTTGCATTTGAGAAAGAGCTGTTTGGATTTGAATGATAACTCAGAATATAACGGTCAAGTTTTTTAAATCTTTACTCTTGCAGCCGGGTTGGGTTCAATCTTGTGAAAACCAGTCTTAGTGTTTAGAACCTAGTGTTTTATATTCTGTTGATTCCGGGAATATATTTTTTTTTGTATCATTTATAAACAGTCTGTATCTATCGTATATTTGTAAAGTTACAAGTCAAAATTCAGGGTGACAGTAATCTTTAGTGTCTTGGAGATTTCATTGCATAATACTTGTCCGTGCGTGTTAATCTTTTTTTTTTTTTTTTATTTCAATTGTGC
>Ga0209589_1001859_pt1 | contig 35646 bp, 20 predicted proteins | sample CowpeawhiteBW_FD_187525 | JGI IMG/M metagenome (GOLD analysis project Ga0209589, IMG submission 187525) | Root nodule microbial communities of legume samples collected from California USA - Cow pea white BW (SPAdes) (version 2) | ecosystem: Host-associated > Plants > Roots > Nodule | place: USA...
ATATATATATATAATTAATTAAATAAATATATATATATATATATATATATATATATATATATATTTCTTCTAATTATTTGGTTTGTCATAAAACACATTCGCATCTTCAATATATTTTTCATCTTATCATAACCTTTATGTGATTATGTTAAGATGATATATGTGAATTAAAAAAAAAATTATGTCTCACATTTGAATATTTTTATTATTTTTTAATACTTTTATTTATTTTATATTTTCCTTTCACATGAGAATGTTTAATACTCTGAATTTAAGTGTTTAATAACATAAACATTTCATTTACTAGGTAATATAAAAAAATATTTACTTATTATTATTAATTTTTGTTTCATTTGAAGAACTTTTGTTTAGCTAAAACAATTTTCGTTATTTCTCAATCATTGAGTATGTATGTTGATATTTGAAAAGTTTTCTTAGATGTCTAAGGTATTTTTCATCTTATCATGTCCTTAGTTATACATTTGTTTTCCTTTGTGTTATTTCTTTCAATAGTCTCTCAAATTGTTTCTAAGACACAAATTTGTTAATTTTTTTATATTTTTATTTATTGTTTATTTTCATCATGTACAATATTATTTCGATATATTTTATCTATTTATTTTTTATTTTCTAATTCATTATCAATCATGCTATATTTTTTTTACTATAATTGTATAAATAAATTTTATTTACTGCAATATAAAAATTTAAAAATTTAATGTAATTATCATGAATATTTTTTTATCACCATCCAACATACATTGAAGTTCAAAAGATATAAGATCTATGTTAAAATTTTATTATTATGTTTATTATTTGTTCTTTGTATCATTTTGATCAAGGATGTATTATAACTTTTATTAGTGTATAAAAAATAGATTTATTAGAATTTTAAAAATTGAAGTAAACAAACATTTAAAATATATTTTAATTTAAACATTTGTTTTCCTTTTATATTTTTAAATTTTATCAAATAGGTTTCATTAATGTTTGTAGTTTGCAAATTTAATAAATGTTTTGGTTTTCATAAAATTTTATTTGGTATTCTAATATAAAATGTAAACAATTATAATTTATTTCAAATTATTTGATATCGAAGAAACAATCATCCTCTAATATTGAATATTTGATAATATTATGTTTTTTTACCGTAATTTTTTATTATTTTATAAAAAATAATTAAAATTAATATTGGAGTAGTAAGAAAACGGGTGTGGGTATGGGTACAAGATTATACCCGTTACCCGGTGGAGATGGAAATGGGACAAAAGTTTGATACTCGTTGGCTTTGGGAATGAGGATAGATTTTTTCTAGTGGCGGAACTTGACCAAAACTTTTAGGGGACCAAATTATATTTGTTATATATAAATTATTTTTTTTAATTTAAAAAAATATTTTCTTACATCATTTTTTATTCAAAATATTCATTAACTTTTCAATCTTCTAGTAGTGCAATTTGATTTTAAAAATAATAAAGAAATGATGGTGAAAATTGAGATGGAAATAAAATGAGAGGAAGAGATGGAAACATGGAAGAGAAAAACCAAATAAAAAAATATAAAAAATTATAATAGAGAAAAAATATGATTTTGAAATTAAAAAAAAAATAAAAAATAAATTAATATAAATAAGATAATAATATACAAATAAAGTAATAATATATAAATAAAATAATAATATATAAATATTTTTTTTAAATATATAAAATAAAGTAAAATAAAAATCAATTAATGTAAATAAAATAATAATATATAAATATTATTTTTTAAATAACAAAAAATGCAAAAATAGAAATGGTTGGGGGAGCCCTGGCTCCCCTATGTCACAACCTTGTTCCGCCTTTGATTTTTTCTATGAGGATGGGTATGGGATAGCGAAACCCGTCCCCGTCCTGTCCCGTTGCCATCCCTATTTGAGATTCACTTAGAATTTCATCTGTTGTACGTGTACGAGCTTTCAACATGTAAAAGCTATGGGGAAAGTAAAAACTAAAATGAAAATTTGAAGGTTGTCTAGAATCCTAATGTCCACTCTAGTTCTTTCTCTATCAAAATTGTAGTCTTTGAGAGAGAAACGTGCAGTGTTAATGCCTCATTCACGGGAAAGGTGTAGGTTCCTCAATACAAAGTTGAGTAGTTCATAAATTGGTCTTGCCTATTAGGGCTCTTTGACACTTCAACTTTTGATATGTTGTGATATGTGCTTCCGATACATTTCAACTTTTGATATGTTGTTATATGTGCTTCCGATACTTTATCTCTTTCTCATTCACCTCCAATTCTATATTTGTTGAATTGTTATTATTGATTGAGTGTTTCTAGAACAATACTTTATTGTTGTATGGAAACATTTTTTTCAAAAATACCTTAGTTAAATTAGGTTATAAAGGTGGTTATGCAGCTTATAAAGATGGTTAATTGATCATGTGATATTGGACAAGTAGTTGGACTTGAATAACATAGTTTATAAAGCTTTGAATTCATATTTATTTAGTGGTTAACAATCATTGATATTTTGTTGAAAAATACTTTATTAGTTGTTGTCTTACATTCTAAGAAAACAATGTGCGTTAAGTCATTTCAAAAAGGTTGTTAAATAGGATATTGACTTTGTTAAATGAACATATACCTTTGGGGAACTAGTAACCACTTCAGCTTTGATAATGGAGATAGGAAAATTAAGAATTCCATATTTTATTGAAAGGTTGAAAGTTTCCGGAATAAGAGGTTTTTAACCCAAGATCCAACAAATATTTTGAGTTGAAAATATGTGGGTTAAATTAGTTGATATATAAAAGTGGTTAAATATGTTATCAAGTTGGTTAAGTGATAATATGAATATAGTCCATGTCCAAAACTTTGATTCATTTTGGTCATTTTAATTCAATTACGTTAACTGTTTTGAGATGCTGAAGTATTTCCCAATAGATATGGAATCAGGAATGTATAAACGGTGTAAACAACTCCAATACTAACATGAAATGCGTTCGATGTGTAAAAAAAAGTTAACGTAATTAGGTTAAAATGACTATATTCATTCATTTTTAAAGTTTAAGGACCAAAATGTATCAAAGTTTCGCACAGGGACAAATTTCAAGTTTGGATTAAAGTTTAGGGACTAAAAACATACTTAACCCTATATTTTTCTAGAAAGTTGTGGGTTAAATTAGTTTAGAAAAGTGGTTAAATATGTTATAGAGTTGGTTAAATGATGATATAATGTTGGAGAACTAATTAGTCATCATGACCAATGTTTTTAAACCTTCGAACTCCATATTTGTTGATTGGTTATTATTGATCGAGTATTTCTAGAACAACATTTTATTTGTGCATGCAAAACATTGTGCTAGAAATATCTTGGTTAAATTATTTTAAAAAGTGGTTATATAGCTTACAGAGTTGGTCAAGTGATCATGCCACCTTATATAAGCAATTGGACTTGAATAACATTATTTTTAAAGTTTTGAATTCCATAACCTTTTAAGTGATTACCGATGATTCAAACTTTGTAGAAGAATAATGTATTAATTAACTTAAACAATATCATTTCTCCCACTAAACAAGACTTTATTTCCTCCACCAAACAATCTGCCTGAAACATATTGGTTAACTTAGTTAAAAAAGTAGTTAAATAGGTTATATAGTTGGTTAAATCAACATATAATGTGGGACAACCAATTTGGCCTTCATTAATAGTGTTTTTATAACTGAATCCCAAAATTTTGTTATTACTCACCATTCACTACGATTTTGTGGATAAATACAATATTGATTGTTCATTTTGCACTTTACCAAACAAAGGTTGGAAAGTGAGAAAAAATGTTTAAAAGAGATTGTGAAAGACGTTGTCGACACCATGTAGGCTAATCCCACCATCATTTGCAAGATTGTCATTTCTTGGTGTGTTTGGCGAGGTTAAGGGAGAGTCTTCGTCTTGAATGTTGACCATTTTGCATTAATTAGATATATAAGGTCATGGTTGTGTCTTTTAATATGTTGAAATGTTTTTCAACATGTTAAATGGTGTATTTTAATTTGTTGAATGAATTTTTAATAGATTAAAAAGTTTGTTGCAGTAGTCTTAACTGGTACTTAATCAACCAGTTGATTTATTTTGTAATCGATTGATTTCACTTAAGTTAAGAGAAATCAACTGATTGATTTGAAAATCAACCTGTTGAATTTCGTAACAATTTGACTATAAAAGATTTATTTTACAAAAGAGAGGTGTGAAGACCATTTTTTAGTGCAAAAACTTTATGGAAACTATGGAATTCTCTCTCTTTCATGATCATATAGTGTGCAACTGGTGAAGATTGATCTTGGATCATTCTTAGAGCATTTTGCTTGGTGTTTGAAGCCAGGAGAAGGTGGTTGTGGTAGGCAAGGTTGTGTTACCACTAAGATTTAGTCTTTCTCAAGCTTTTAGGTTGTGCCTGGTGGTTTTCCAAGTCTACAAGAGGTGTCTTGTTGTGCTGGTTTGATTCTTGTGTGATTCAAGAGTCATTGTGTGGTGTTCTAGCATATTTTGAAAGTGTAATGTTGTGAACTTTATAAATCTTTTGAAATAGTAAAAAGTCAGGCTCGGGTTGCCTTGACTAACTAGATGTAGTTCAAGTTTAAGTGAACCAGTATAAAAATCTCATGCATTGCTCTTTTCTCTAACCATTCTCTCTTGAATTACACTTTAAAGTTTAAAGAATTTTTATTTGAATAATCTTTTTAACATTCTTATGTGATCTGGCATTATCTGCAACATTGCTCATGTTTGTCTAACTCATTTGAACCTATCTTGACTAATCTTTCATATTTTTCTTGACTTTCATATTGAAGGAACCAAGTTAAAAATCTTGAGCCTTAGAAATACTCCCTTAGCGATGAAAGGAGGTTCCAAAAGAATTCAAAATTTGCTTTCACAACTTAAGCAACATGGATGATGTATGAGCCATGCGAAGAGAACTCATGAAGTAACCTAAAGCATCACAATTTAGAGCTCAACCATGGAGGAAAGCCACTCATGAAGGAAGCCTTATAGGTTGAACATCACGAAGAAGGATTAGGTCTTGAGGAAACCCTCTATGGAAGGAAAGATAACAAGTAGAAGGGAAAAGGTACAATCCTAATCTTTTAAAAGATGATAGTCATAAGATGATCAATGATATTTATTATATGCCTAAATTAGAAAACAATATTTTGTGTTTAGGCAAACTTCTTGAAAAAGGATATAAGATCCTCATGAAAGATAAATATTTGTGGCCTAAAGATCAAAATGGAAATTTTATTGCTAAGGTGATTATGTCAAGAAATAGAATATTTATCTTGAATCTAAAAACCATTGAAGCAAAGTGTTTAAAGGTGAGCGTTCAAGAGAAAGCACGGTGTTGGCACATGAGGTTTGGACACTTAACCTTTGGTGCCCCTAAAAGTTTGGGAGAAAAGGAGATGGTGAAAGGGATGCTTGCAATCAATAGTCTCAATCAATTGTGCGAAGCATGTCTTCCTGGAAAGCACCCAAGGAAAAGCTTTCCAAAAGTAGCTTCCTCAAGAGCAACCAAGACTTGTACATGCCGATGTGTGTGGTCCAATCGATCCACTATCATTCAGTAAGAATAAATATTTCTTACTCTTCATTGATGATTTCAGTAGAAAAACGTGAGTGTAATTTCTCAGACAAAAGTCATAAGTTTTTTTTGCTTTCAAGAATTTCAAGGCTCTTGTTGAAAAAGAGTGTGGCTTTGAAATTAAAACTTTGAGATTCAATCGTGGAGGAGAATTCACTTAAAGGGAGTTTAATGAATTTTGTGCAACTCATGGAATTTATCGTCCATTGACTATTCCTAGATCACTACAGCAAAATGGAGTACTTGAAAGAAAGAATAGAACCATTCTCAACATGGCTAGAAACATGTTGAAAGCTAAAAATATGCCCAAAGAGTTTTGGGTTCGAGTTGTTTCTTGTGTGGTCTATTTGTCTAATCGGTCTCCAACGTCCAATCTAAAAGATCAAACACCTCAGGAAGAATGGAGTGGAAGGAAGCTTATTGTTAATCATCTTTGCATTTTTTGGAGTATAGCATATGCTCATGTATCGAAATAAGAAAGCTCCAAGCTTGATGATCATAGTGCCAACTATTTCTTTGTTGGCTATGACACCCAGTCTAAAGGCAACAAATTATACTATTCAAGCAATAACGAAGTGGTGGTAAGTCGTAATGTGGAATTTGATGAAGAAGCTACATGGAATTGGGATGCTCAAGAAGAAAAGAATTATGATTTTCTTCCATATCTTAAAGAAGAGGAAAAAGATCAAGAAACTACAAATCAAGATGCCATTACTCCTTATTCGCCCCCTCCATTAGCTGCATCTCATGTTGAAGAAGAAAGTACAAGTGAAAGGCCAAGGAAGACAAGAGACAAATGTGACACTTATGAAAGGTCTAACGAAGTCCCTTGTAATCTTGAAGAATTATATTGCCTTCAAATAGATTGTAAGCCATTTGAATTTTGAGGAAGCTGTGAAAGATAAAAGGTGGAGACATTCCATGGAAGAAGAGATAAAGTCTATTAAGAAAAATGACACTTGGGAATTAACAACTCTTCCCAAAGGTCATGAAGCAATTGGATTAAAATGGGTGTAAGACTAAGAAGAATGCTAGTAGAGAGGTGGAAAGATACAAAGCATTGATAGTTGTAAAAGGCTACAAGCAAAAGCATGGAGTAGACTATGATGAAGTTTATGCAACTATCGCTCGCATGGATACAATCCGTTTGTTGATTTCTTTGGCGACCCATATGAAGTGGAAGATTTATCAACTTGATGTGAAGTCTGCATTCTTGAATGGCTATCTAGAAGAAAAAGCATTTATTGAGCAACCTTCGGGCTTTATGGTTTAAGGACATGAAGATAAGGTTCTAAAATTGAAGAGAGCTTTTGTGTGCATTAAAGCAAGCACCAAGGGCATGGAATACTCGCATTGAAGAGTACTTCCAAGATCATGGCTTTGTTTGATGTCTCAACAACTATGCTTTCTATATCAAAACTTATGATAATGTAGGTATTTTGATTGTTTGTCTTTATGTGAATGATCTCATTCATTGGCAGTGATCCAAGCTTATTCGAAGAATTAAAGAAGGTGATGTCATATGAGTTTTAGATGACAGACATAGGGCTCATGTCATACTATTTGGGCCTAAAGGTTAAGTAATTGGAGGAAGATATCTTCATTTCTCAATAAAGCTATGCAATGGAGGTCATGAAGAAATTTAAAATGTTTGATTGTAATCTAATGAATACACCCATGGAAAGTGGGATGAAGCTATCAAAGTTTGAAGATGGAGAAAATGAGAACACCACTTTATTCAAAACCCTCGTGGGAAGTTTGAAATACTTAACATGTACAAGACCCAATATTTTGTATGTGGTTAGAGTAGTGAGTTGATTCATGGAGACTCCCACTTCTACTCGTATGAAAGTTTCTAAGAGGATACCTGTTATTTAAAAGGTACTATTGACTATAGGTTATTTTATTCAATTTCTAATGATTCCAAACTCCATGGATTTTGTGATAATGATTATGCTGGAGATATCAATGATAAAAAGAGCTCTAATGACTTTATATTTTTCATCGGAGGATGTGCTTTTTCATGGAGTTGAAAGAAACAACCCATTGTCACACTTTCAACATGTGAGTCAGAATATTTGGCAGCAACATCATGCACTTGTCATGCGATTTGGCTAAGGAGATTATCGAAAGAACTTCATTTACCACAAGTGGAAGCTATAGAGGTTTGCATAGATAACAAGTCTGCACAAGCACTAACAAATAATCCAATATTTCATGATCGAAGCAAGCATATAGACGCGAGATATCATTTCATAAGAGAATGTATGTCTAGAAAGGAAGTGGAGCTCAAGTATGTCAAGACTTAAGATCAAGTTGCAGATATTTTCACGAAGCCACTAAAGTTTGAAGAGTTTCAAAGGCTAAGAGCAAAGATTGATGTGCAAAACAAAATTTCAAATTAAGGTGGAGAAATGTTGTTGTAATTTGAAAAAAAGAAAAATCTAGAAAGTTTATAATTAAGAAAGATGTAGAAAATTCCAAAGTAGAGCTTTAATTAGAGAAACTCCTAGAAAAGAGTCTAGATCTCTCCATTAACACCTGTATATACCTCATTGTATTTGGCATTTTCAAACAAGGAAATTTGAATTCTCTCTTTTAATTCTCACCTTTTCCTCTAACACTAGAGATGGAATTATATATATGTTGTATCCTATATTTTTCAATTTAACCGTATTGGTGTATTTATACTCATATCATATTTGTGTGTGTGTATATATATATATATATATATATATATATATATATATATATATATATATATTTGTTGATGTCTTGGTGTTTACCATGGCAAGGTATGTGAAGAAGAAAGGCCTTAGATGCAACATGTATTTGCTTTCTTGCCTTCTTTTCCTTTCATTCTTCATGTGCATCTCATACTTTTCTTTTTTTTTCATAGTTAAGCACAAGACATCAACTCTCTCACAACCACTACCGAAGGAGGGTACCATTCAGATACTAGTTGATGAGTAATTGGAAGAGAAAAAAGGGGAAGACAATAGTTGCCAATGAGCAACGCACGCATAGTAAACAATTAGAAATAAGTGCCGGTTGTATAAAATGCAATGATCAAACTACATAAGTGCTAGTCGCAAGTAACAGTGATGATAGATGTGTTCCTGTATAGTTCACAACAATACAGATGGTTAACTAGTCATGATCAAAATTTATTCAAGATTTGTTTTAAATACAAGTGTTTCTGAAAGTGGTTTTTTTATTAAATAGAAGTGTTTCTGAGAGTGGTTTCTTTATTAAAAATATAGAACTCTTACAGTAAGAAACATCTCAAAAGCACTTTTAGTTTATATCAAAATAACTCTTGCTTGCCAACGTTCGTTACATACAAATTTACAATTTTGCTTAGAAAAGGCAGCAAGAGAAACAAAACATAGGAGAGTAAACTTAATCATCAATTTGAAGTTCCACGAATCAATATACTTGGGCTTTGACCAATGCAGCATTGCACAAAATATGCTTAATCCTTTTTCTTCTGGACTCCAACCCATCGAGCAAAATCCACCCACCTACTCACAAATGTGTAATGAATAATGAGGAAGAAAAGAAAGAGGAAGCGTAATGGTACATATTCATAGAGATCAATTGAGATAAATCAATAATCTTACAGTAGCGAGCCCCAGTAGGTATTGGCAGTTCTAACAGTAAAGTATGCAGCGGTTAGTATAAGCTTGTTTCGGTGTAGTAATGGTTCAAGAATTCGTTGCTCAATAATTCCTGCAAGTACCTGGTACCTGATAAAAAAGGCAAATCCTTAATAAGAAGTTTTCTTGTTTTTGTTTTCTTTTTTGTTTTGCTAACTAGCAGAGATCCTCATGATCTACAATTTTTTCGACTGTGACATTATATTACTAGTTTGAAAAATACCATTTGGTAACGGAAAAAATGTTAATAGATATTAGAGACTCATTTGAAAAATAAGAAATTTGAGGGACCAAAAACTTGATTATGAGTAAAGTATTTCATTTACCAAACAAAGTGGATGGACAAACTCATAAGACTGATAAAAAATAACAGCACGTTTCAAATACTGTTTTGTATAGCATCACACACTTCCGGCTGGGTCCAGCTGCAGTTTTCTTAGATTTCCAATAATATATGCACCCTAATTTTTTCATAGCAGTGCATGGTATTTCATTCTTAAAATTATGATCACTAACCAAGAAAGTCAGTGAGTTTCAAATCGTTATGTGTTTTAATTGGGAAAAACCACATTATTTTGATACACAACTAAAAACTAACATTTACTGATGAAAAAAACATGAAAATAACCTAGAATACATTCATCTATTCACAACTACTGTTCTCTTGATGGGATGTTCAATACTGTAAAAATACAAACATAGTAGAAAAATGGTGGTAAAACACATTTACAGTAGTTTGTTCTAACAATTGAATACCTGATGTTGCTAATGACAACCATGTAAATTCCATGTGCTACACTGGTTGATATTACGGGTAAATTCTCAGCCTGGGTAGCAAATGTTTTATTAACAGCATTCTTTACATTGATCAACGCATTTGTTATCATAGTACCAACCTGAAAAGGCATTGCCATCAGTCAAATTACGGAGAGCATGCCCAAGATATATCTCAAATCCCGTTTGATATTTTCTGCTTATAGAACTTTACTATGATGGACGAGTGTAATTAGTACAATAGAAACAGTTTCTTCTTGGGAATATGTAGCCTGTATGCCTCATACGAACCACACTACAACATGCTTGAGAGGAGCAGGTGACATATCTCTAAAATAAAATTGTAACACGTATTTTATGTCCTCCACTGTACTTAATGATGCATCTAAACATATTCTTTCATGATTTTCTATTTATTTTTGAATCAGGGTATTCTTCAATTGTGAGCCAAGATTAATTTCTTGGAATACTGAAATCTATTTAAGGAGTTGACCTTTTCTACACATGGTTTCCATACACAGTAATCAAGGATGAACTCCAAATCATATGGTTAAAGAACAAAGCTATCTACTAACTATGTCACACCATATTGCTATGTATACTTGGATGTTAGTTTAAATGTCTTTTAGGTGAAGTAATTCACTGTTGTGTGGCTAAATACATAAGCAAGTCTCAAAACAAGAACTCAGCAAAAACATTTATATCAGTCTCTAGGAAACAGAGTGAAATACCAAGAAACAGCAAGAAAAATTCTAATCAATATAATACTTCTTCATTAACTTAAATGTTAAACCCTGAGTCCTGACACCTAAAAGCTCAATTCAACTGTCAAAACAATGAAACAACTGCAGGAAGTCTAACCTAAATTAATTTTTGTTTTTCCACTTATTTTGAAGATCAGCATAACTCCAATTGCAAAGACCAAAAGGCTATAACAAGCTAAAAGGGTATTTTGTAAACAAATAATGTGCTAATTTACCAATGAAGCGCTGGTGCCAACAATAAATAGCTTTGCGCCGTTACGCTGCATAAGAGACGGAGATGATCCTCATTTAAAAGGAAAAATTATGTGACTTGCTTTAAATGATCCAAGACATACCACTATAGCACCTATTCTTTGTAGAAGGGTATACGATGTTCCAGGTAAAGCCACCTGTAGAGATTATTTAACTTCTAATCATATTCAGTATTGCAATTATACTAAAATTATAACAAAATTGAAAAGAGAAAAGCAGAAAGATGAAGAGTGTTAACCTGAAAAGCATTATCAGGACAACCATAGAACAATTTAGCAATGGGTCCGGCACTGACTGCAAGGGGAGGTTTGAGAGAAACAGTAGGTGCAGGAAACCACACAAGTAGAAAACCTGTTACAATGCCTGTTACCTAAAATAAATTTTAAAACTGAATTAGGTGAGATTCCCAAATTCTTACACAAAGAACTGGACAACATACAAATTGAGTTTCACAAGAATGCAAAGAGTTAGTTCAAATATGATTAGAACAAAGGAGAAAATTTGAGACCACACTGCTTCTAGGCACAAAAACAAAATGTGTGGATTCACTTTCGATGGAGTATTAGGGTAATTTCGGACAAGCTTCTCCACAAAGGCTTTTAGAAGAAAAGGATATGAAGAAAATGAAATTAACTTCTTCATAAACTATAATGGGCTTATGCACAAATTAAAAATAAAAATTTAGAATAATTGGTTCGAGCAAACTCTTACAGATTAATCTGTTCATAAGTTAATTATAACTTCCAAAGATGCTAATTTTAGTTTCTCTCCACTTCTGTCATATAAGTCTCGCAAAAGAATATAACTCAATCATTTGTTGATTTAAATCCGCTAATTGGAAACTAATGTAGTAGTTCACAAACACAGCGAAACCTAACAACGAAGACATAAAGCTGACACATTATAGTTGCAAAATTTTTATTTTCTACTCCCTATATCTTTTTATTTCACATGGTTAATCTCCATACTTAGAAACATTCATTTTAAACATTGCACATGATTTTTAATTTAGTCCTTATTTGTGCCATTTTAATCTCGGTTAGTCTCTACCAGAAGGACTACAAAGTTAAGAGTAATGTTCGTTGGAGCTAAAGAAAAGAACAATTTTAACTATAGGAATTAAAGAAGTTTTTTGTTTTTTAATTAGAGCAATCAAGAATGCAAATAAATCTTCGAAGTAATAAAATTTTCTTTCACAAGCCTAAAAAGTGATATTAGAAAAATTTTAACATTTGTTAGACTACTATAGAAAAAATATTATATCTTGGTGATAAACATACCACATTCGCAACAACAAAATCCAGCTCCTTCTTAAAGTTTTCCTTACGGCGCTCCAACTCTGCAGCTGCCTGGAAGCACACAGGATATCCATTACTGATTGATCATTTGTATTAAAGTGTAATGCAAATTCTAGAATAATATAGAAGAAACTAACATAGAAGTATTGAAATGTCATGAAAATTCTAGAATAATGAAAAAAAGTCTAAAATAAAAGGTAAAATCTAGAATATTCTACATAAGTGGTTGTAGCTAGAAATCTCTAGAATAATCATGTGGGTAAAATGGGGTCTATAAATACCCATGTAGACCAACATTTGATGTACACAACACAAGACAAACTACAAAATCCACTTCTTCCAACTACTATTTCATATCCTACTATCTCCACATTTTCTCTATCTCACAATTATTCCTTTCACAACCTCAAAATACTAAGAGTGATATCAGAGCAGTACCTTGGTCTTGGTAACGCCTTTGTGAAAATATTTGCAATTTGATCTTTTGTTAGACAGTACCAGAGTCGAATCTTCTTCATATTTGTCTCTGCTTCTCTAATAAAGTGATATTTAATTGTTATATGTTTTGTTATACTGTGATGCATTGGATTTTTTCGCCATTGCAATAGTTGATTTATTGTCACAATTAATTATAGTAGACCCACTTTGTTTTTTCTCCCAATACTCAAAAGATATGGGAGAAAAACAAACTGGGCCTACTACAATTAAATGTGACAATAAATCAACTATTGCAATGACAAGAAATGAAAATTTCAATGCATCACAGTAGAACAAAATATATAGCAATTAAATATCACTTCATAAGCAAAGACAAATATGAAGATTCGACTCGAGTACTGTCCGACACAAGTCTAAATTGCAAATATTTTCACAAAGGCGTTACCAAAACCAAGGTTTGAAATACTGGGCACTATGCTTGGAGTTACAGAATTTGCATTGAGGAAGATTATTAAAGTGTAATGCAAATTCTGAATAATATCTAAGATAGAAGTACTGCAATGTCATGAAAATTCTAGAATAATGAAGAAAAACCTAAGGTAGGAGGTAAAATCTAGAATATTCTACATGAGTGGTTGTAGCTAGAAATCTCTAGAATAATCATGTGGGTGAAATGGGATCTATAAATACCCATGAGACCAACATTTGATGTACACAACACAAGACAAACTACAAATACACTTATTCAAACTACTATTTTCATATCCTACTATCTCCACATTTTCTCTATTCCATCAACTATTCCTTTCACAACCTCAAAATACTAACAAGTTGTATTATAGACTCACTAAAATAAAGACACTACATGTTATTATATCCATGGCACGATTCTTACGGAAACTACTTATATATTCATGCCTGATGAAAATCTCAATCCATGATTAATTCATAGTATAATCACCCTTTGCCTTATTTGTTTTCAGATCAAAGCAAATTATAATTTCCAGTTATATGAATGCAGCCAAAAGATATGTAAGAAAATTATAGAAGAGATTTTCGGAAATAGTGGAGAATTTATTTCATTTGACACTCTAGCTACATGGATTGATAATCTATTACATGGATTGGTAATACATTTCATTTAACCCTAAATGTTCATAATACTAGTGACCCTTCAAATGTTTAGCGGTTAAATAAAAATAATGTCCTTTAATACATAATAAGGAAATCTTCAACAGTTATTTTGAACACCAAGTTTTGGCCTCAATCTTGTTAAGTCCTCAAAGTTGAGATGTTTAGTGAAGATATCTGAAACTTGGTCTTGTATCTTCACATCAACTAATTCCACCTTTTTCTTGATAATCTTTTTCTTATACTTAAATGTCTAGTTGATTTCAATTACTTTATGACCCTCAAGAAGTTTTGAAAACTCCCAAGTACCATTCTTCTTAATGACTTTGATGTCTTCCTCCATGCTTCACCCTTCTTCTGTCTTTCAAAGGTTAGGGATTCACTGTCAACAAATAGACAAAACAAATTATTTGTAAATACTGTTTAATCATATATCTCCTGAATATTTTTCCTTTTTCATGGCCCTTCACTTGGTCTTGCTTGGGGGATGCTTTTATGAATCAAAGGAGTTGATGAATGAGGTGGAGTACAAAATCCATTGTGATACAACTTTTTCACGACTTTCCTCAAAATAGGGAACAGTTTCATTCCAAACTTTCTATTACATAGATTTAGCTTTCAAGGTGCATATGTTATAGGACATCCAATACCATTATTTTCACAAAAGTCATTTAATTCTTTTGATGTAAATCCATCTCTCCTAAAAGATCTTAGAGCCTTGATTACATAACCACTCTCCTCTTCAGCTTTAAATTTCTTGAAAACTACAAATGCCTCAAAAATTTCCTTAAAGTGGCTCTTTTGCTCTTTAATCGGCTTCTTTAGGGAAAAATTCTTGCATTGCTAAGGACACATGCTTCACACAATTTATTAGGACCGACATTGTGAATCCCTTCACGTCTTCTCATCTATGAAGGACTTAGAGCTCCGAAATTCAAATGGTCAAACCTCATATGCCATCAGGCTTCATCTTTTTATGTAGGCCTTTAAGCATTTTGCTTCATTGGTTAGATGCTTAAAGTGAACATTCTATTTAGTAATCAATTTAGAGTTTTTATCTCTAGGTCATGATAATTTCATAGCCCTTCTCAACATGACGTACTGAATCAAAAATTGCTTCTCAGCTTAGGAACATAATAGACATTCTTGATTAATTTTGGGAGTATCTTTTAAGGAAATTAAAATAGTAACTTTCCCTTGGATTTCACCTTAAAAGAATCGCCAAAGGAAACATTTCTCTGCATCTTTTTCTTCAAGCTCCACAAAATTTTTCCTATAACCACAAATGTGATTACTTGTTCCATTATCAATATAAACTTGTATAATAATTCTCTTCAAGTTCCCAAACATCTAGAGAACCTAGACCTCAACGTGATGCCACCAACTATTATATTCACATCGGTAAGACAAAAGAATTGAAACAAGTTCAGGTAATTATTTCTCATATCTCAGCTCACCAAGTATTTCCCTCAATTTCTTAAAAAGTAAAAAAAAAAAATCCAATTAAAAAATAATTATTAAAAAAAGTATATCTAATAATGGTATACATGACTAATTCACTCCTCATTAATGATGCAATAATACTTAAATAAATATAAATTCATTCATATGAGTGAAAATTAAAATGTAACCTTCTTACATAGAGTAAAAAACCTAATATATTCCCACAGAAGATGAAATCTAAGTTGGATGAAAGCAAAACCTTGGTGAAGATGATAACACCACTTTCGATGAGAAGCTTGGCCAAGAACAAATCATCTGCGAGCAACCTTTCCCTGAATCCACGGAACTTGAGCAACCACCGCAGCACAACTGACTGTTCCATCTGGAAAAACCTCCGCATTATCGAACCCGGAACCCTCCCCGCGGAAACTGCGGCCGCCAAGTCTTCCGGCAAACTCTCCAACCACCGGCCGTCCTCCGCCAGCGCCACCATCGCCTCTTCCCTGTTGCGGTCCCTTTCCTCGTCTTCATCACCGCCGCCACTGCCCCAGTTACCGCTGCCGCCGCCACTCCCCGACGAGCTGCCACCACCCCGGTGTGCGGAGATGGCGGTGGCTGTAGTGTGGACGAAATGTGTGGTCGTGAAAGTGAAAATTTTGAGTTTGAAAGGGAAGAAGATAAGGGTTGGATGTGGTGGCAGAGACGGGTTGTTGTAGTGAGAGAAGAAAGGCGTGGATCGACTGAAGAAGAAGGACGCTATAGCCATACGTGAGGGTAGTTGGTGATGTTTAAAAAATGGAGGGAGAGAAGTGAGAGATGATAAGGTATTGGATAATTGGGGGAACTTTTAACATTTTAGGTGTAACTATTAAAAGGTTTAATTAACTAAGTTGATAAATTTGATATTTTTAACTAAGTTTCATCTAATTTTATTAATTATTCAAATTTTTTATGTTTTTAAATTGAGTTTTAGCTTTTTTTTTTCTTAATTATGTGGTTTGATTGTTAATTTAACTTATTATTTTATCTATCTATTTTTATGTAAGAAATATGATTAATTAATATTAAATTATATTATAGTTAACATATAATGATAACTAACTTATACATGTTGATAATAGAAACAGTCTTATTAATAATTTCTCGGTCGTAACTGATAATGTTTTTTTTTATTATTATTATAACTTTTAATGTATATGGTAGTTTACACTAGTGAAATTTGGATAAAAAAAATTAGGGTGTCAATTTAGATTTTTGATATATAATTTACTAATTAAAAAAATTATTATTTTTATTTAAACCATTTTCATACCACAATTCACAATTCGCACTTCTCAATTTTTAATTTTTCTAATCGATTGAATTCATGCAAAATATGTACTCTAATTTCTAATTTAATTTAAGATTATTCAACTAATTCATTGTATGGAAAGAAAAACATAAAATTCCAACATTTTATAATGTAAGATTATACTAATTTGAGAAAAATATAATTAGGGTTCATGCCAATTTCATAAAAAAAATCCCTTAAATCAAGCTAGTTTTCATACTAATTTAAGAAAAACTTAATTTAGAAGAAATATAGTAATGGGAGAATCATAAATCTAACGTACATAACTCATACTACGATGCTGATTTAGGATATCTTGTGAATATGAGTTCTTCGATCTCCCTGTTCTCTAATCTTCATTTCTTAATCTCTCTTTCTTTTTACTTTTACACTTTATTAACGGTTTACTGTGAAAAAACTTTATGATCAAATATGTACCTGATCGATACTATTTTAGTACGGAACCGGACGATCTCAAGAACCCTCTGTGTCGACCCTCCTCCTATTCCCCTCCAAACTCTTTCTGGATCTTCTTGTCTTTGAACTCCGAGGGTGGGGTACCTACAGGCACTCCAACGCTCAAGTCAAATAATGATTCGATATGTGATGTGTGTAGTAAAGTGAGAAAAACATACCTTTACGTGTTCACTAGACCCTAATTTATACTGATCTCTTAACAGACCTGTTATTATTATTTGCAGGTCGTTTGTATTCGAGGATCAACTCTTTCCTTTCTGACTGAGGTTGTACGCGTCGATTCTTTCCTTATTGACTGAGATTGTGTGTCTGCATTTTGTCAAAGATCAGCTCTTTCAATTCTAAGATTTGTTCGTCTGTACCATGTCAAGGATTAACTCTTTCCTTATTGACTAAGATTGCTCGTTTGTACTTTGTCAATGATCAATCCTTTCCATTTTGAGATTTGTTCGTCTGTACCTTGTCAAGGATCAACTCTTTCCTTATTGACTAAGATTGCTCGTCTATACTTTGTCAAGGATCAGTCCTTTCCATTATGAGATTTGTTAGTCTGTACCTTGTCAAGGATCAGCTCTTTCCTTATTGACTAAGATTGCTCGTCTGTACTTCATCATCCTTACCCAATTGGCCACTATTGGGCCAAGATCTACCCAGCCAGACGGCGGGCTGAGATCTACCCGACCTCTGCACCATGTTGGCCCTTTTTTCTTTGTCTGATGGGCTTGCACGTGCGTCTCCTTCCCTCTCCCTGGGGTCGGGATGTGGTCGGCCTTTCCATGTACAAATGGGTCGGGATATGGCCAACCTGTTACCCATATACCAGCCCCCTAGTCTCGTAGTGAACGAAGTGAAACAAGAGGCTGAAATGTGTAAAATTGAGTATGAAGGAAAGAAATAGTGTAGTTGGCCGAGATGTACCCGGCCATTCCTGGTCGGAATATGGTTGTGATGCTGCCAACATGTGTCTTGGCCGAGATGTACCCGGCCATTCCTGGTCGGGATGTGGCTGTGACGCTGCCAACATGTGTCTTGGCCGAGATGTACCAGGCCAATCTTGGCTGGGATGTGGCCGACCTCTTGCCCTTTTGGGTCAGTAAGTCCACCTTTTTGTGTTGTTGTGTGTCATCTTTGTCATATTTATTTTATCAATATGGGGGCATCATCTAGGGCGATGAAGCTTCCTTTCCCATTGATAAAGATATGGGGGGATCATCTAGGGCGATGAAGCTTCCTTTCCCATTGACACAGATATGGGGGGATCATCTGGTTTGATGAAGTTTCCTTTCCCATAGAGAAAATGCTAAAAAAGTATTTGATTGATGCACTTGATTTAAATGTGTGCGTGCTTTAACGATGGAAATGTAAGCATAGAGTAATAATGATGAAAAATTATGCTTTATTTATTGGTATGATGCCTCGTTAAAACCTTCTTGACCAAAACCCTCCTTAGGGAAAAAAAACAAAGGTAGGAAAGAGTACACCACTTATTACGCAATCAATCCACAAATCGTTCGTAAGAAGTCTAAAAATTAAAAATAAGCATTTAACAAACTAACTGTAATAGAACTTGATATGTGAGGCGTTCCGGGTTACTGGAATAGAAACACCTGATAGGTGTTCTAATCTGTATGCGCCCTTACCCATAACTTTCCTTGACACGGAATGGCCTTCTTCCTAGTTGGGCGAGAATTTCCACTCGTTTTTCCGGGCACCACTTGCCATTCGCCACACTAGATTTCCCTGGTGAAAAGACCTGGGTTTGATTTTTGTATTGTAGCGGTGTTGGGCTCTCAACTTGGTATATGGGTATTTCTCTCAGACTGTCTGCGTAGCATCTGTGTGCAGTTGGTTGGTCTACATGTACAGTGATTATGCCTCCCGAAGTTGATGGAAATTTCATTGTTAAGTGATATGTGGATACCACCACACCAACTATGTTCAACGAAGGTCTTCCTAGCAAAATATTATAAGAGGTATGAGCGTCAACAATAAGGTATTGAATTTTTACCGTTCGCATCGTTCTCACTACTCCGAATTTGGTGAAGAAATCAATGTAGCCCTTCGTATTCACTCGCTCCCTTGAGAAGTCCATGATCGGCTCTGAGTATTGCTGGATTTATGCCTCCGAAAATTTTAACTTTTTGAAAGTGCCCCAGTATAGGATATCCACTAAACTACCCTGGTCCACCAAGGTTTTCCTTACTGCAAAGTCTTCAATCTCCACTGAGATCACCATTGGGTCATCGTGTTGGGGGTCAATGGCTTGGAAATCATCATCACAGAATGTGATGGGTGGCATGTGTCGTCGGGGACAGGTAGATACGACATTGACACTTTGGATTGCTCGGACGTACTTTTTTCTCGCGAACATAGTGGCTCCGCTTCCTGCAAAGCCTCCTGATCTATAGTTGATCATCCCTCTCAAAGGTTTCTCCCTCACATCTTGCTCCTTATATTTTTGGGGCTCAACCCTCCTTCTGGTGCCTTCTTCTCGCCTCTCCTGGTACCTTGACGTTCTTCATGGTCGCTCTTCGTATTTCCCTTCTCGCTCTTCTTTGGAAGAGAATCCCATTTCCTCCCGTTTGACAAATCTTCTCAAGTGTCATGCCTGTATAAGCTCTTCGATTTTATCCTTAAGGGTAAAATAATCCTCCGTCGTGTGCCCATAATTCTGATGATACCGACAACGCTTAGTGGTGTCCGCGTTTGAGGGAGTTGTAACCCTTTAAGGGATTGCATTAGGTTGGCATTCAGGGCCTCCTCCAAAATTCTTGCTTTGTTAGACACGAGGGGTGTGTACCTATTGTACTTTGGTTGTCTAGAGTCCTTGAACATACTGTCAGGTCGCGGTGCTAACACCCTTTCCTTATCGATGTATTTCTTTTCTTGAGTGTCCGATTGGGTTTTACTGCGAAACTCCTTTAATTCTTCCATCTACATGAATTTGGTTGCCCTGGTACGAAGCTCGTCCAAATTGCTCACGGGCTTCTTGCACAAACTGTCAACAAACGGGCCAGGCTTCAATGCTGTTATAAGGTGGTGCATGACGACCTCAGGATTCATATTAGAGATATTCAATGATATCTTCCTAAACCGCTCCATAAATTTCCACAAAGATTCTTCCTTCTCCTGTCGTATATTCATTAACACAAGAGAGGTGAGAAGATATGGTTTACTAGTGGCAAACTGAATGCCAAAATAGGTGACCAACGTATCGAAACAATCGATAAAGTGGGGTGGTAATTGTGTGAACCAGTTGAGTGCAGGCCCCTTTAGGGATGCTGGTAAAACACGACAGAGAATTGCGTCATCTATAGTGTACAACCCTACTTGGGTGGGGAATACGTCCATGTGCTCCTCTAGATCAGTAGTGTCATCGTACTGGCTCATAGTCAATCCCTTCAAGCATGCGAGGAGTTCTATCTCCATGATCCCGTCCACGAAGGGGTGGCGTCTGGCTGTTCTGGGTCTCGTGTCTGTTTGGTTGTTGGTGGTCTGTACCCTGGATTCGTCTCGCCCTGTGCCGCACTCTCCTTCTCTCCATTACTATGAGATTCTTCCCTTTCTTGGGAATTTTGCTCAATACTATTTTAGTACGGAATCAGACGATCTCAAGAACCCTTTGTGTCGACCCTCCTCCTATTCCCCTCCAGACTCTTTTTGGATCTTCTTGTCGTCTGAACTCCGACGGTGAGGGGTACCTGTAGGCACTTCGTCGCTCAACTCAAATAATGATTCGATATGTGATGTGTGTAGTAAAGTGAGAAAAGCATACCTTTAAGTGTTCACTAGACCCTAATTTATACTGATCTCTTAACGAACTTGATATTATTATTTGCGGGTCGTTTGTATTCGAGGATAAACTCTTTCCTTATTGATTAAGATTGCTCATTTGTACTTTGTCAAGGATCAGTCCTTTCCATTATGAGATTTGTTAGTCTATACCTTGTTAAGGATCAGCTCTTTCCTTATTGACTAAGATTGCTCGTCTATACTTCATCATCCTTACCCAACTGGCCATTATTGGGCCGGGATATACCCAGCCAGGCGGTGGGCCGAGATGTACCCGACCTCTGCACCATGTTGGCCCTTTTTCCTTTGTCTGTTGGGCTTGCGCGTGCGTCTCCTTCCCTCTCCCTGGGGCTGGGATGTGGTCGGCCTTTCCATGTACAAACGGGCTGGGATATCACCAGCGTGTTACCCATACAAAATACAAAACCTTGATTCTTTATCAACCAAGGTCCATGCAATTAGTTTTTATTTTATTTTTTAAAATTAGGTAAATAACTTAATATATAAATAACACACACACACACACACACACACATATATATATATATATATACACACACACACACACACATATATATATATATATATATATATATATATATATATATATATATATATAACTTAATCAAAATAATATAATAACATATAAATTTAAATTTTAAAATTATATAAATATATATAAAAGTTAATATTAAAAACCTTAGGGGAGTCGTGGCTCCTTTTGGTCATATGCATGGTCCGCCATTGGTAGTTTAGTTGTAGTTGAATTTTTGTCATGTATTCTTGTCTTTGGGTTTTGTTTGGCTTCCCCTTGATTATATTTTTTTAATAATATTTTTTATGTGATAATAAATGGTAAATGTATTTTGAAGTGTTTACATAATTGAGATGTAAAATAATATGATTTTTTTTTTATCTAATGAGTGCACTTTTGAACAAAAATTATGTAGGTGGACAGATTTTAAAATGGTTATTGCTTTTTGGTAAGTTGTGCATGGGAGTAATAGAACAACTCCATCAAAAGAAGTTGTGCCCCATGCAATGATTTCTATGTGCATTCAAAAGGTAACACAAGTGAAAAAAACGTTTTTCAAATCGTCTAATAGATTTTCCTCTTAAGAAAAATAAAATGGATTAATTATGTTTTTCGTTCATGTACTATTATCATATTTTGGAAATGATTCCTCCTAAAAACCTTAAACCATTTTGGTTCTCATGTTTTCAAAATTCATGGTTTCAATCCCTATTTTTGAATGACGTTAACTGTGTGACTTTGTGACAAACGACGTTTCAGGTAGGCTCGTAATCTAGCGACACATGTACTATGATGTTGACATGTGTTAAATTTATTTATTTTATTGATTATTTATTTAATTTATTTAATTCATTTAATGTTAAAAATTAAATTTAAGATGTGTTTTAAACTTAGTGGGGGTGTATCAGAAGGGCTTTGTGAATGTATCGAAGAGAATGAGTTTGGAAGAGAGCTTTATGTTCTAATTCAGGGAATAAAAATTCAAATCCAGTAGTGATGCATAAAAGAATGAAATGGTAAGAAGTTGTTCATCAACATAAGGTAGTTTCATTTGAGGATTAGTTTTTTTTTTTTCATTTTAGGGTTTAACAATGAAGAGGAATATTGGATCGAAGTGTGGTGCATTGTCATTGTCTTCGTCTGCGCAACTCGGATCTTCGCAATTTGGACCAAAACTTTGTGGATGTGGCGAAATATTACTACTTCTTAAAACAACCATCACAGAGAATAATGAAAGATTTTTTCGGAGAAGTCGAAATTGGGCAGGAAGTGTCAATTGTTTGTGGTGTTTAGATTTTTTGTTGTGGTTTTGGTAAATTCATTATTTTGTTTTATAGAGTGAAGCACATTGTAATTACTTCCAATGAGTTGATGAGGTGGAACCTCAAGTGGAAGGAAAGTCAGAAATGGAAGAAGAAGAGAATGAAAATGTTTGTGGAAGTGTGAGAATGGTAGTGTAGTTGGTGCAAAAGAATGCCAAACTAAAGAAGAGGTTAATGACGGAGAGAAAAATAAGAGAAATAAAGCTTTTTTTTTCATTTTGTCTTGGACTTGTACTATGATACTTTGTGTTTTATTTCTCCTAAAGATAAATTGTAAGGAGTAGGGTTGTTAGCAATTGTTCATTTGGTAGGTTGTTAGCAATTGTTCATTTGGCTATAATCGAAAGTTCAGAAATTACTTGTCCTTCTGTTGTGAAGTTTTTAGGTTATCAGTTCTAGTGTTGTTTACTTTACATGTTATTATTTGCCTATCTTTAAAATCTGACATGATATAAATCTGTTTATTAGATGGAATTTTCAAATTACACTTTTGCATAAGCTTAGAAATTTTACACAAAATAAGAGAAAAAGAAGAAAAAGTGTTGGTTGGTGGTTGTAGTAGAGTAGCACAGTTGACAAGAACAAAATGCACATGCTTGTCGTGTGATTGTTGCTTCACCTCAACATTAAGTTTCCTCTTCCCACTGTTTCCTTCTTTTCTCTTGTTCACAAAAAGCAACACAATATGACATACACACTTCAAAAGATATGAAAAAAATATTCAAAATACATAAGAAAAAAGAGCATTGATTTTGGAAAACCAAAAAGTAATGGAAGCATTTTTATGAGTTGGCCTTGTATACTTAAATCGGGAAGCAGTGGAACCAAAAAGCATGATGCTAAGAAGAATGTTGTGAATTTAGTGTTATATTTCTTAATGTTACTACTAATTTTTTTCCAGTCAAGATGTTACTTATTATATGGTACATATAAAAGTATATAAGTTGTGAATTTGCACTAATAAATTTCCTTTAGATTGAATACCAAATGTACTCAACATTGATATTGTCCACGAATGGACTGATATCCAAATTAATTGACAACACTCTAACTTTAGCAGAATTGGTTTTCTTATTTTGTTTCATGAATAGAGAGCAACACCAAATTAACAAATAGTGTGAATATTTGGACTGGGGTAGTGAATGCTACTCTTACAAGCATTATTTACACTGATAAGACACTTGCCATTTATCACGTGGACAAGCAAGAAAAAAAAATTCTTCTAAACCAGGCTTGCAAAAGCATCACCTGCAACAACATCATCTGCTCACGTGTACCGCGTACACGATCATCGCCAACCAGAAGCAGATAGGGTGAGCTTAACAGAATAATCAAATAAATGCATATATAAAACACATCTATACATAACACAACATTCACATCAGGGAAAATTTCGTTTCTTTAGTTCCATACCACATGGACATAACCATGCGAATCGTGATCTACATCTTCTAGTGATTACCTAGAGATGACTTGCTGCCATACCTATAAGCCACAACCAATAGAGCACGTGCGGGAAACCATTGCTACAGATCATACACCGTAACACCAAGTGGAGTTCCCAAATACGAACATAGTTTGCAACGTCCCAAGACTACCAAACTCATCAGCTAACTACTGAGGAGGGCAATCTATCTGGATCCATCCGTACTGGCCACAACCAGCACACTCACACCAGCAACACTCGCCAACCTGAGCTCAACTCAAGGGTTCCTCGTGTTCATCCACCATCCCGAGCTCAACTCGAGGAATGCCACGTGCTTAACCCCTACCACTCACAGACCACCTGGCGGGGGACACATACCTCTAGGCGCGTAGCACCTTAGATCCATCAACACTACAGATCCCGCATGGTAGGACTACCCTCATAGCCAGGCGCAGGCGTTCCAAGAGCCCACTATCTTTGTCTCTATTGCCTGGCGGATCCCACTCTGTCGCCAAGCACTGCACCAGTACTTTCATAGTACTAGTTTTGGTAAGGTTCAGGCACCCGTCGCACATTTCCACTCACGCTTGCCCTCACTCCAGTGTACTCCCTACTAGTGCATAGTATTCGTATATAGGTATGGATAATTACAACTCTCACCATGTCTTGACAACAACTTTCCACAAGATTATTCCCTTCCCACAAGACTCTAAAGACTTTTTGGTATCATCCATATTTTCCCAAACCAGTACCTTTATGCATTCTATTGTGGTCCTAGCAGTACTTGAATCTTTCATTAAATAACTTACTCACCATGGTACTAATTACCATTCAATCAACTTCTTCATACACATCTACAATCCACCTTCTTCTAAGGAAAAATTGGAAATATCACTATCTTACTATGATCACTCTACACTAGCCTTGCACCAGCCCTTTTCATTCAATTATATCTCCTACTACACCATCTTAACATGTTCTTCCCTTTAGTCGTATTAATGAGTAAACTCCTAGTTTGCAGTGTCATTACTAAAGACTTTTATTCAACTATCATCTCCAACCCCCGCAGCTACCAAGAACCTAATTCACCAAAAACTAAACGTCCAATATTCCAAAAATCATCACAGCACCTCGTAGCCACGTAGAGTCACTGCCTCTACGCTGGCACCTGGCGGCCAGCCTTGTGCCGCCAAGCGGTGCAAGCCTTTCTGGTAGTTTCCCCAGAATTTCATCACCCTGCGTGAATCTTAGACTCCAATTTGTCATCCCTATTCCTAAATCTTTCCATTCAATTCACTTCCATCGTGTACTTAAGATTACTACTCCTGTTAAACCTTCAAATACACAAGATTTCCTTATATTTACTCACGTAATTTAACTAATATGCAAAAAATCTCGATTTCTCAAACCCTAAAATTTCATTCGCATTGTTCCATCAATTATACTAAATTCAATGAATCACAACGTCAAATCATCCCTTAAGACCCAACCCTTGATTTCCCTCCGAACAAAATCATGTCAAAATGCACAGAATAGCAAAAATCGAGCCACAGACTCACGTCGCCTGGCGGTTCAACCAATACCGCTAGGCCCTTCATCCAGAAAACCCAAATCTGGGTACAATACCATGCGTCGCCTGGCGGTCAGGGATGTGTTGTGAGGCGGTTTCTGAAAAATTTTCAGAAACCCAAAAAATTCAACAAGCAGAGGGGACATTCATGCAGTTCATACTAAACATCATGCGATTCATTCTTAAACATAAAAGTAACGTGAAAAAAAAATCCCCTAACCTGGTTTTCTTAGCCTAAATTGGAGTTGTTGTAAATTCCCTCTTGATCACCAATGATCCTCCTTTGACCTTATCCGCAAAATAGATTTTTCCTTCCTTCAATCCTCACTACCACTCTCTAATTTCGTTCTCTCTTCTGCAAGCACAATAGCAGCCCACCAAAACCTTCTCTCTTACCTCTAATTTGCCTTTTAATTGGGTATTAATGTGGGTTAATGGCATAAAAACGAAAATGGTTTAATGTTGGTGTTTATTGTCATTCATGGGTGCATTATGGACTGTCCATTCAGTTAGGGTTTCCTTCAACTTTTCACATTCAAGCCAAAACTAAATTTAGCAAAAATAAATTTTAATTTGGATTCTCCAAAACTTGAACCCACAACCATGCCAATGCCAAATCGATGCACAACCATTTAACCAATTCATGTTTCGTGATGATTAATATAATTCTATAGTTATCTCATCATTCAACATGATCAATCATAATATTAAAAACAATAATAATTAAATAACACACAATTGGCATACCTAGGACTTAAACTCAAGTCCTTTCACACAATCTAGTACTCTTTACCACTTGAACTAATATTTTTCCACGTCACATCAATCAATATTTAATATCATAAAGGCTCCCAATACCCGCATTTATTAATTAATTATTTATTTAATTAATTTAATTCCACGGGTCTTACAACCTCTTCTGCATTTTCCACTCGATCAACAACATCACCATCCCACTCTTGTTGTATTCCTCCCTTTACAGCAAAATCGCCACCCCTATCTTCTTCACCCCGTCTTCTTCATTTGCCCCATCAACATTAACACCAACATTGTCCCCTTCTTTATTTCCCTCATTAACATCACCATTACCGCCTTCTTCATTTCCCCACTCCTTTACTCCTTCAACAAGTTCAATGACTTGAGTAGAACTAACCAAATGATCCACATATATCTCAACCTTTTCTTTTTTGTTTTCCGTGTATTTTGCCAACTGCAAAGCACGCTTACCTTCATAGCCTTAAATATATATCCATTCTCCCTTTCTTAGACTTCCACCGTATATACATTTGTCCATCATACTTAAAATCCTTCTTCACGATACCCAATGCTTCGAAGTAGGACCATATATCTGGATCCACTCCTCGCATAACATGCTTTTCTCCATCTTCATAACACAAGACCCTTCCCCTAAATCTTTCAAACTTGCCCATGTGATAAAACACGATTGAGAAACCCATTTGTGCAACAATGAACACAGAACCCTAAACCCATAAAAACCAACAATAAATCCTAAAAACACTAATATAGAAAACAGAAACACAAAATTAATGTTCCCTCAAATAAACTCCATCAAAACCTAAAATCAAATTAATACAATGAACGAAAACCCTTACCTCTATTTCCTTGCAATATTGCTCTTTTAACCACAGCCACGACGACAATCACACGCTCTTCACTACGCAAACAACACAAATGCAGAGTTCGGTTTTGCGTTTCATTCTCGTCTTTGGCCTTCATCTTTCGTTTTCACCACATAAAGGAACGAAATTCAAAACACCACTTTCTCGAATTTGTGTTTAAAACCCTTATAAGTTTAAAACACATGTTAAATTTAATTTTTAACATTAAATAAATTAAATAAATAATCAATAAAATAAATGAATTTAACACGTGTCATCATTGTCAGTACACTTGTCGCCAGATTACGAGCCTACCTGGAACGTCGTTTGTCACGAAGTCATAAAGTTAAGGTCGTTAAAAAATAGGGACTGAAACCATGAGGACCAAAATGGTTTACGGTTTCCAGGAGGGACCATTTCTAAAATATGATAATAGTACAGGGGCAAAAAACGTAATTAACCCAAATAAAATCTTTCAGAAAACGGTGACATTTTTGAAAATTTTTGCACAACTACAATAGGATTTGGTTTCAAGAAAAAAATGAAGTCTTTCAAAACATTGTGGCATTTTTGAAATTTTTTGCACAACTATAGGCTTTATTTATAAAATAACTGAAGTCTATACTAGTATATGCTTTATTGTAAAATAACTCAAACCTATATGAGTACATACTTCAGTTCTTTAAATAGCTGAAGCCTATGCTAGTATAGGCTTCAATTCTTTAAAGAACTGAAGCCTATAGTTTTGAAAATATTTGCACCACTATAGGCTTTAGTTTTTTACATAATTGAAGCCTATTCGTCTGCTAGGGTTAAAATTTCACAAATTTTACATCCTTACCAAAGCGTTTCAATTGTGCTGCTAGTACTCTTTGTATCTTCCATTTGATCACACCTCTATTGTAATAGTCACCTTCCTCCACTCTCCTCTCTTCCTTGTCACCAAATGCGAACCCCATTGTCGTTTTCGTTGTCACTCCTTCACTCTCCTCCTTTCCCTTCCCTTCCTTTTTGCTAAATGTGGACCTCCACCGCTTCGTTCCCTTCCTCATTTTCAACACGAATTGTGTCATTGCGTTGCCACTATGAACCTTCCTTTCCTTCCCATTTCGAAAGAAGCAAGATGTTCATTTTCTCGCCTTGCATTTTTTTCTTGTTTCGTAGTCCTTTCTTCCTAATGCAAGAACTTTTTGTTCAGGTTCTTCACACTATATGCATTACCTCACTTGGTGCTTTTAAGGTTTGTTCAGATTTTATGATTCTTTCTGAGTTGGTTAAATTATGGGAAGAAATTGAAACAGTAATTTAAAAAAGAAAAAAGGAATAGGCTTCAGTTCAAGAAAGAACCAAGGCATAAAGTGAAGAATAGATTTTAGTTATGAATCGAAGCCTAAAGCCCTACCTTTTTACCTCGCCTAAATATACTTCGATTAAAAAACTAGAATTCTCAAAATAACCGATGTCAAAACCCTTCTATGCACTAGTGAACTAAAGTCATGCATAGAAAGCAAGTTCAATTCAACTATTTTCAAATGGAAGTCACGTTGCTAAATAACAACTCTCAATTTAATATATAAAATTAGAAGTTGTGCCTTATAACACGAGTTTGAAGGAAATATGGAGAAGAAGAAGTCGTGTCAAGGAAACATGACTTTCAATTTGATCTGATGAAAGAAAACCGTACAAAGCCAAGAGGATTTCAGCACAAATGTGATCGTATGGAAATCGTGTTAAAAGTTTGTGATTTTCAATTTTTTCAAGAAATTAGAAGTCATGCGCCTAGAGCACGACTTTAGTTTATATTTGAAATGGAGAAATTGTTGAGCAAACTGAATTAGAGTAACTGCATCATGGCTCTTTCATCCCCAACAACAGCATCAAGTTAAAGAGGCCTATAATAGCACCTATAGTCGTGCATATTTCACTTTTTAACAACAATAATCACAATGTTGTAGGTGTTCGCATGTTTCATTTTTGCACATTTCATCAACTTTTATCTAGTTCATTATTATGTTAAATTTCTAACATGATGGTGATAATAAGTCATGATAAATTAAAGTGTTTTATTTTTTTCCAATCTATTAGAAATTTAACCTATTAATCATATGTGTGGAAATTAAAAAGTTTGATAATAGAGAATATGTAAAAAGTAGTAAAATATATGAAGTGATAATAATTGAATGGTATAATATAACGACTAAACCTATAATAAATCATGGAACTAGTTTAAAATTGCTTACAGTTTTCTCTTAGAAGACGAATCTTGTGAGTTTTCCTTATTCTTTCGAATACAAAATAGTTGAGAGAAAACAAGAGAATAATTGAAAGAGAAACGACAATCGGAACCAATATAACTTTTCGTGGTCCAAATTGTAGCTTTCCATCAAAAAGTTGCAAAGTAAACATCGAACTTCGATAATTAAAAAATGAAAAAAAGAAAAATCAACTCAGGGAGACCTATTAATAAACTTTATAGGGAAATAAAATAAACTTTTAGTGAAGTGAAACATTTGAGGAGCTAAAGTAACATAAATGAATAAAACTAAAGAAGTAAAAGGAATGGTCAGCACCCTTCTTCATTATCTAAAATCGTGCTCTGGCGACACGATTTTTACTTTCTTGAAAAAATTGAAAATTATGAACTCCCAACATGACTTCCATATTACTACATTTGTATTGAAATTATCTTCACTTTGTATGTTTCCTATTCATCATATCAAATTGAGAGTCGTGCTTCTAGGATACAACTTCTCCATATTTCCACCAACCTCGTGCAAGGACACAACATGAAGCTGCTATTCAAGAGCATGACCTCCGTATGAACATAGTTAGAGGTAGCAATGCGGATGGCTTGCACTTGGCCCACAAAATGTGGGTCGGGATGGCTCATCCCACATTTGGCCCGTCCACATAAGTGCGAGTATGTAGGCCTGCGGGCTGGTCTATTTTTTTTTTAATTTTTATGATAAAATTTTTAATATTTAACAATTTGGAAAACTTTAACAAGTTCATAAAAATAAAGAAAGATTTTGGAGAGTTAGATGATAAATTGATTATTTAACATTTTCATCATATTTATATTTGTACTTTGGCATACAAGATGTATTCTTTAAATTTTAGCACATTCAAAAATAAATAATATTTATCTTTTTCATTCATATAAGAATTTGAAACGTTCATATAAGAAGGAAAGTAACCAATATACACAAGTACATTTTTTTTTGTGTAGGCCAACGAACTCAATATCTCGGTCTGCCCCACTCTTTTTTTGCGGGCCTGTAGATCGACTCGCTAAACCAAGTCTACATTGTCATCCCTAAACATAGTTGAACTTAACTTGTCTTTCATGTGCACAACTTTTAAGTTAAAAAAAATTCATTTTCTCTTAGTACGATTTCAGTTCACCTTTGAGAAAAAATCGTGTGTAACCGTACTTCTTTTGATGAAGTCGTTCTCCCATGCACGACTTATAAAAGAAAATTAATTTATCAATTTATGTAATTTTTTTCAAAAGGGCATAAAAGAAACCTCATAGAACATAATAAGGAACTTTTAAATAAATATACCTTTAATTATAACAATAAAAATTACTCATTATTTTATATTAAATATAATACTAAAGTTATATAATCTTGTACTTTTTAATATGTCAACAACATGACTTCATGCTTAATTAAATCTTATTAAAAGTTATCCTTTTGTATAAATAATTTTGTAGCTTTTCTTTAATTATAAGATTCCATATAAAATCTTTTTCATTTTATAATGATTAAAAATATAATTAAATCTTAATTATTATTTATTTCATGTTTGTCAGACAAAAGAAATTGTTGAACACTATATTTAGAAACATATAATACAAAGACACATGTTTTAAGAAAAATAAGTTATCTGCATTGAATTATGCATATCATTGTAAATAAATTGGTGAGTTTATTAAAGAAATTTCTACATATTCTACATATTGTAAATAAATTGGTAAGTTTATCAAAGAAATATCTCATTAAAATGAGTTTTCTAAAATAAGGAATAAAAGGTCGTACCGAGAGTCGAACCCAGGTCGCTGGATTCAAAGTCCAGAGTGCTAACCACTACACCATAGAACCCCAGTTCGGTAATCAATTATCGGCCCGTCACTCTCTTCTCTTTTGGAGGAAAAAAAGGCACACTTTTATTTATGCACGAAAATTCGGATGTTATGATTACTTTAATCAATTTATTTTAAATAAGTTTTCACATTCTAGGAATCTTTCCTTTTATTTCTTAAAGTAATATTTTAAAAATAGATATATACTTATTAATGAACAAATTGTTTATAGTCACATAAAATATTATTTCTTTTTAAAAATTTATTTTACTATTTGATTTGTCTTTTATGCAGTGTTCACTTGTACTGATAATACTGTTTGCAGTCACTTGAAGCGATGGATTTATGGACTATAGCATGTTCATTTTACTGAATGTGCAGTGATTTGGAAGCACGAATTTGTGTGTGTGCGTGTGTGTGTGCGTGTGTGTGTTTGAGAGAGAGAGAGAGAGGGAGAGCACTGGTTACATAACTGGTGCTATGTTTATTTATGAGTGTTTGTGCACCGGTTACATAACTGGTTCGGTGATGTGTGTGTGTGGCACTGGTACTATAACCACCGGTGCTGGTGTTGTGAGAGAGTGACACTGGTTACGTAATCAATGTTGTGTGTGTGCGTGGTGATTATTCCTATTCATACAAAAGTATATTTATTTATTTTAACATTTTATTTAATTTTTAATTTTTTTAAATTCATATTATTTAATTTTAATTATTTTTATAACACCAAATTACAAAACCATTCTATTTTTCCATCAAGGGTATTTTGGTAAATTTGAAAAACTATCTATTTTCACAAATTTTTATCTATTACATCAATCAAATCTATCACTAACTTTTACAAAATTCATCTCCAAATCCACTCACTTTACCCTCTAAATCTACTCAAAAGAACACACATTTCTATCTCCTCAAACCCACACAAATTCATCTTCACACTCTCCTCAAATCTATCCACACAAAGGAACACAACCTTAAACTAACAATCGTGAAATTATTTTATCATTTATCTATTTATTACTAATTTGTCGTAAAAATTAAAATATATTTCTATACTATTTTTTTTTATTTTTTATTTTATATTTTAAAACGTTAATTATGCCTAAAGTTGAAATTATTTTATTGATATTTTTTTCTTAATCAATTTAGTCTCATGATATATATATATATATATATATATATATATATATATATATATAGATAAAAAGATATATATATATATATATATATATATATATATATATATATATATATATATATAAAACGTCCTAGGCGAAAATTACTTGTTTAAAATAAAAGAAATGAAAATAATAATAAGCCTCATTTATTATTGAGTACTTTCCCAAAATGTGGGAATATTTGAAACCTTTTATCTCAACACGCCAAGATTAAAACACAACTACTACGTTCAATTATTACAATGATAAAAACGTTTATAAAGCCATTACAAAATAATTCATAAACTTCTATAAAAGAACTAGTAAAGCTCTCATAGTTGTTCCCCACTCCATCTCTATGCATCCACACGCTCACTTGCATCAACATCTGCTCCTATGTAACAAGTTACATGATCATCGCCAAACACACATAGATAGGGTGAGCTCAATTATAAACAAACAAGTACAACATGACATAAATTAACCATCTTAAAAACCATAACTCGTGTTAGCATCCCCTATTCCTCAATTTCTCAACTTCTAACCTTACGTTAGACGCCTCTTGATTATACACACTTTAGTGAGTACACTGATCAACCTTTGTTGCACAAGTGTCTACTCGCCCCTCCGACTACAGGCCACCACCTAATAGTCCACACGCGGGAATAAATTGCCATGGCCACAATCCGCGACCAATGTTCGTAGTTGTCCCTATACTACCAAACTCAATCAGGTGCACTGAAGAGGGAAATCATCTGAAACCTCGCCGTACGAGCCACGATCTCGCACACTCCACTAGGCTTCCTAAATCATCAGGCTACAACCTTAAATGGCCACGTGTTACCCTAATACAAGTTACACTCGTAACAGGGCCCCTAACCAAAGCATCGTATCATGACACTCATCCAAAGTTGTGTAGAAATTCTCCTTGCGAGCAAACTCTGCACCCAAAACCGCTTGGCGCACCTTTCGTGTCGCTAGGCAAAACTTGGCTCCAACCGCCTGGCAGGCATCTCACACCGCCAGGTGCCATGCACCTTCCAGTAGTCCTGCCACACCACCATCGCCTGGCGGAACCAACCCTGCCGTCGAGTGCCACGCGTAGACAGTGGCCACTGCCATTGTTTTGAAACTCTATCGCCTGGCGGCTTGCTCTGCGCCGCCAGGCGCCATACCAGTAACACATTGTTACTGATTTTTTGGCATTTTCCTCAGGTCTTAAGGGACCTCAATCACACAATACGTCATTTATAGTACAATCATGGTATTCCATACATAACACTATGACTAAATGCAATACACACCTTTAACTCATGCCCAACTCAATTATCATCATGTTCCCAATTAACCATTCCCTAATCAATTGAATCAACAACACGTGGTGCCCTAACTACTACTTTCTAATATATACAATCCATATTAGGTTTAATATTCAAGTTGTACTTATACTTAGATATAATTCAAGAAATCATGCCTACATTATTTTACCAATTACTACCTATTATCTCAATTATAGATCAACATTCCAGCGAACACATAATTACAGTTCAAAGCATACAATTCATCACATTCTGTCTAAGTATCCTTTAATTATTTCATGCATTTAATCCCCATCAACTCACCCATATATGCACTAACAATTGCTCCCTCACTTGTTTCAAGGGAATAAAACCCTTGCCAACTAACCCAATTCATGCAGAAATCGTCCGCGAACCCCACAGAACACAACTTGTAGAGTCAACTCAAGATGTCCTCTGCCCTGCTGTGTCGCCTACCGGCAGTCTAGGTGCCGCCAGGCGGTGTGTGACAATCTGGGTTCTGCTAGATTTCCCCCGCACCAGTCATGACCCCAAACAATCCCAATTAAAGCACCCACCATCATACTGATATAATTTCCAATGCACACATCATATAGGGTTCACACTTTATTCATATTACCATTATTTCCATAACACCAACGCATCCATCAATTACACAATCCATGCTTATTCATCACCAACCCCGACATGAACCCTAAATCCCCAAATTCATTCACAGATTCATAAGCACATCACGCCTACATCCAATCTCAGTCCTATAACACATAAGCACATAATCGATTTTATATTTTTATTCAAGGACCCAATTCAAGTAGTATAAACTAGCAGAACACAAACAAGACGAGAACAACTGGCCAAGCCAGTTCGCGTCGCTTGGCAGAACACGCACCGCCATCAGGCGGTTCATAGAGAAAAACCCAGAAATGGGTTCTGGGACATGCATCGCCTAGCGGCTCATTCGACGCCGCCAGGCGGTTTCTGGGAATTTCCAGAAATACGAAGCAACTCAGGCAAAAATAACAGGCAATGCATCATGATCATCAAGCATATCATGCAATCATCTAATTAGTATTAAAAACACAGAGTGGAACTCCCCTAACTTGGATATTCCTTGCTTAATTGACAAATGCTAAAATCTCCTTTATTTTGGTGTTGGCAATGTAACTCCCTTAGGTTAACTTCACACCACTGCAATTAGTCTCCCAATTCAGCCCACACACTCAGAATTCTTCTCCCCTCAATACTCACACCTTGTTAGACTCCTAAGCACTCTCTCTCCCTCCCAATTGTAACATCCCGCCTCATTTATTATTAAACCATTTCCCTAAAACGCGGGAAAATTTAAAACCTTTAATTTTAATATCCAACATGAAATAACAAAATACTCATCATCCTTCTAGTACAATTTGATGTCCAAAACCGTAATTAAATTACATGAAAATTAATTAAAAGTATTTATCGTAACTCCTCGAAAGTCCTATGGAATTAGTCCATTATCATAAGAAAACAATAAAATTAAATAACTCATAATTGGCATACATAGGACTCGAACCCAAGTCCTTTCACACAATCATGTACTCTCAACCATTTGAACTAGTACTTTTCCACATCGTGAAAGTTAGCATATATATA
>Ga0209589_1001860_pt1 | contig 35641 bp, 22 predicted proteins | sample CowpeawhiteBW_FD_187525 | JGI IMG/M metagenome (GOLD analysis project Ga0209589, IMG submission 187525) | Root nodule microbial communities of legume samples collected from California USA - Cow pea white BW (SPAdes) (version 2) | ecosystem: Host-associated > Plants > Roots > Nodule | place: USA...
TTCAAAAAAAAAGAAAAAATCTGAAATATACATGTACCACATAATCCTGCATAAGTTTTTCAAGAAAACAGATTAACTTTACTACTTCAAACGATTCTAATGATGTAAGAGTATAAAACTTCTAACTATAACTAATCTTCTAAACCAAGTTTGATAAAGGTATAAAAATTATATAATATATTTATTGTGTAAAATATTCACTTTAAAATGTTTATTTTTGCATTTTATCCTTTCATATATCAAATCAAATATTAATTATTTATTTTTGTACAATTGTGTTCCTCTCTTACAACTCAATATCTAATTTTAAACTTAAATAAACTAAATCATAAATATTTAAACTTTAATTTATAAAATATATATTTAAAATAGACTTATACAATCCAATTATTTGAATTTAAATCTATAAAATCTTGTTTTGCACAATATAAATCTGTATTTTATTTGAATTCAATTTTTAGATGGTTTGGACTAGATTTGAATTTAATTTAATTTTAATTATTTAGATTGTGATAAGATTTCTCAAAACAAAAAGTATTAAACATGAATAATGGAATTGTACAAAATAGTGCGTCTTGAGTAAGGTGCATCATAATTTGAAAGGAATATCATAATTTGTTTATGCAAACATAATTCAGTATTTGATATTTTACTTTTAAAAATGGAACAAGTAAAATATAAGTAACAACTTATTCTGCCAGGTATTTTCACACACAACTATTTTAACAATTTTAAATATTTTAAATTATTTATTCAAAATGATCCTTGAAGTTATATTTATAAATAACAAAACAAATTATGTGTATTATTAAAGTACTAGAAAATAAAAAATATAATATAACTAAGAAATATAACAAATTATATTTAAAATATCATGTGACTTTAATAAAAATATTAATATAATTATGAAAATTGTGAGAACCAATAAATATATAAATGATATTTTTTTCAAAAAGTTTATTAAAAAGTTAAAATCTATAAAAATGGGTTCTTTATGAATTTGAATGTGGCATTGTATTTTCATCTTTGATATATGTGGTATGTATATGATTGTTATAGAAGTGAGATCTTATAGGGTTGTTAAATAGTTTTTTTGTATGCTAGTGAAAGATAATTATGATTGTATGAAGTTATCTTCACTAGTGTTTCTGTGTATGTAAAGGTGTAGTATGTGTGGTAGTCAAATTAGTATTTCCAAGGAAAAAAAATACTAATTTTGGTTAAGTCCAAGTGTAATGAAAGGGGATTCCAAGAGTGAGACTATTCTTACTCAACTAGTATCTCACTCACATAGAGTCAAATATCTAGGTGGTGTGAGTCAAAAAAGGCTCTACATGGCAGACGATATGATACGAAGAAGATCATACTTAGGGAACTACTGGGATTACCTTGTCATGACTTGGTTTAGGGACATTGGTCAATAGAGGATTTGGCAGCAAGCATGACAAGTGCAGAGTCTCACGAGTCTATTCAATGCACTAGTCTTTCCCGAAAATAGAGTCTAAATTTATCTGGTTGTTTTAGTTATTTTAGGTTGATAGTTATGTGGGTTGATACCTGGTATTTGATTCGATGTATGTGAAATATATGCGTTTTTGGGTTGGTTCATATAATGAAATGGTATTGTTGAATGAGTTGTTGGGTTGAAGCAATGGATCGGTTTAAATGAAAAAATGAGAAAAATTAAGTTAAGAAGTGATTTTCATCAAGATTTATTTTGATAATTTTTATTATAAATTATTGTTTCTTTTACAAATTTTATTTTATTTCAAGTTTTAGATAGATAAGTTTTGTGATAAGATATAATCTGTTTAAATTATTAAAAATTATTGTTTCTTTCTATTTGAATTTATTCTTATAAAAAAATAGCTTATTCTTACAACTTTGTGTCTATTTTTTTGATGATAATATATATTTTATAAATATGAGGGAGTAGAGATAATAATTTTGGAGTTGGAACAAGAGTTTAGAAAATTAGTACAAAAGTATTTTAGATTAAGGTTTATTTATTAAAGGTTCATATTTAATTTCACAGTTAGAAATTAAAATATTCATGAATTTATTTTGAAAAAAAAAATCATATCTAGCTATGAAGTATATTGTGAATAAATTACTTTCGATTACTAATGCTAACCTTCTCATAACGAGTACAGTACTGGTTAATTGATATCTTTATAAAACAAGAAATGTTATGTTAAAAAAAACATTAATACACCTTTAAAATCATAACTTATACCCATAAAAATATCATATAGATAAACAATACATATACTAATATATTAAATGAATGATTGAAATATAAAAAATAATTAAAATTTTCTAAAATTAATTTTTTAATCAAAATTTTAATTATCTTTTTAAAATGTACAATTAAATTTGATAAAATTATACCTATGATTAATTGTACATAAAATGTACATTTATTAAATTAAATGTACAATTAATAATTTAATAAAAAATTATATAAAAATAATATTAATTATACATATTAATTTTTAACATGAAATTAATTGTATAATTAATATATACTTTTTATTATTAAAATAAAATTAGTATATCATTATATATATTTAATGTAAATTAATATATAAATTATATTAATGTACAATTAATCATAGGATATATAAAATTGTACATTAATTATTTCTATGATATATTAAATTGTACAATTAATATATATATATATATATATATATATTATTTATACATATTTTATATTAATTTTTCAATAAGTATTCTAATGATTCCTATATAATTTTTTTAAAGCTATTTCTTATATTACATACATATCAATTAAAAAAATATATATACAAAAAATTAATAATAAAATCAAAATAATAGTAAGATGTTATCAACGTAATTCAAATATCTTTTTAATTTAATAAAATAATATAAAAGACATAAATAAGGGGATCATATTTAAATTGGGGTAAAAGGAAACTTGGATTTTTATTACTTATACTATTTTTACAATTTATTAACATATTAGAAAAAGCAAAAAGTATGAATATCAAAATTATTCAACAATTGTCTCTGTATAATTTTGATATATTATCCAGGGATAAATATGATAGGAATCGATTACATAGTTAGGGTTTATTTACACCTAATTAATTAAAAAAAATTATTAATATTGGAAACATTTTATAAAATAAGAAACAAACAAAACTCCCAATAAAATGATTAAGCTTCTCACAAACAACAATTATTCAATTAGAATTCAAATTCATTTTTGTGTAATTAATCCAAACCTAGCTAGTTATGTATAAAAGTAGATCAATTTTGAAACAGAATCCAATATGGATTTCAGAACTTAATTCCGGACTAACTCTTTCTTTTTAAATAGTGTAATAAATAAATAATATTTTGAAATATAATAATTTGAATTCAATTAACCAAAATATTATTTGATATTTTATACAAAAATTACCAAGTTGAAATTTAATTTTTTCTTATTTCTTAATTAAAAAAATGATAATCTTATTTTTTTAAAATATAATTTAGAAATAAAATAATTTTAATTAACGATTGGAATTAAATCTGAAATATTAAATTGAGTAATTAATAGATTTTATTTCTATAGATATTTTTAAAAGAGCTTTTCATTTAGCTATTTATCAACTAGAAAAGTCTTTTAGAATGATTTTTGTTTTTATCATGTAAAGGTGTTGTCACCATCTTTTCTCCTTATAGTATTTATTACCGTACATATTTGTGTTATTTACAGGTTAGTAATCTTTATGCATTAAGTTGTAAATAATGCTAACAAAAATTGAAGAGTGATAATACATTAGTCATATAATTGATATTGTTATCTATAATTTTGTTTTGTATCAGCTTTTATTTAGGCTGTTCTTTTGCTTTGCAGTGCATATACTCTTTTCCATTAATAAAATCAGATCTTCTCTATTTCTTTCTCATCTTTCTTTTCCTGTTTTACATGGTATCAATAGCTTAAGCTTCTACCATGGCTTCCACCCCTTTTTTTCTAACTCTTAAGTATACTTCAACTGCTCCTTCTTTTCTTATGAATACCTTTAATACACCTATTTCTTTTAACTCAATCTGGCAACAAAAAGTTATTGTCACGGTCAATATTGGTTGATCTTTATGAAAAATATGATGCTTTCATTACTTCTCTTGTCACAAGAACTGATTATCCTTACATTGGAGAAAAAAAAATGGAGTCTTTACTTTTGTCCCCAGAAGAATGGTTAGATAAATACAAACTGAAGATCACTCTACCTTTCCAAATTTTTCTACTACCAGCACCAAAAATATAATTCTTCACATCAGAAGAATAACAAATATCAGTCCAAGAATTGTATGGATTCAAGGATTCAAACAACGGTGAACGTTAGGAGTGAATTTGAAAAACATTACAGTTCATCTGCCAAAGTACTCTCTCATTAAAAATGTGCCCCCTAAAATCGATTAAACAATGATACCACTTACAAATTGATGAGTGCTTGGTGATTCCACACTAAAATTTAATTTGAATGCAACTGGCAGGACTTGAAACTGCCATACTATACAAATAACCAGTTTTTCAATTAAGAGGAAATGGCATCCTTAGTATTATTTTCTCATGTTACTGTTCAACAAATAACCACATGTTTTGAAGTTGTCTTTGTCTTTCCTATGATAAGCCCTTTGGAAACCTGAATTTCCCAGCCTCTTGAATTTATTGGGAAAAAAAAGTGTAAATTATTATATGAAGTCAGGTTGACCTGTTGAAGTTAAGCAACGATGCCACATTCGACTGTTGGGGTCCACCAGCCTAGGATGAGATATCACTTCGGGGATGGGAAAGTAAGCATAGTGAGTGTTACATAAGCCTACTGTAATACCACTATATCCTGCAAACGCACCATGAACCTGCAAAGCAGAATCTGTGAATCAGTATCAAATGGAAAACAACATAAATACACATGTTACATAGCTTGCACAAGATCAAAATTCAAACCTATCTGCTTTTATTGCAAAAATATATAAAAAAAAAATGACACAGAGAGAGTGTGACTCACAGCATTTTGTCCAAGTACAGTGCATAGAATTCCATCTGATGCATTTGCCCGAATTGCACGGATCATGTACGTTGGATCAATGTATTTTACATCAGCATGAATACCAATTTCCTTGAAATACTTTTTTGTCTGAAACAAAACAGCGATCAGCATAAAGTATATAGGAAAAAACAAACTTTAAATGAAGGCAGATATGTACTTTACAAAAGAACGTTATACATTTGTTCAATTTCACATACAACCATAGTACACAGCATAAACCAAAATAACACAGTGGACGTTACACCAAAAAATAGCAGCGAAAGATCAGAAATTTACGACGTCATTAAAAGTTTAAATATTGAAAGATTCAAAGAATTACACGTTTCACTTGTTTCATAATGAAGTCACAGACAAGCTTTACCTTTTGGCCTAAGCCTAGTTGACAACAGGACGTAGTGTGACAAAAGGTATTATCGTATGCTGGTTTATGTCATGTCAGAACATGTAAAGCTTTCAAAACAATGTGTTCTAAAGGAAACTTTCCCTGTCCCAAAGCTAATTATGCTTAGGAACAAAGAGGTGATTTTTTCAGAAATAATAACACTCTTAAACAGCTACCATAATCATAGACAACTGGAAAGATGTTAAGTCATCACGTTGCTACTTGCATAAACAGATTTTCATAATTGTTGCCTTAAAATATGAAAATTCTATTTTCACTTTTCCCAAACCTTCCTTTCACAAATAGTATCATCTCAACTTCAAGGATTTTACTTCTTACTGGGTGGAAATTGGCTTCAAATTCAATTTGAATATTTACAGAATATTGTTTAGTTTTGCTGTACCAAGAGACCAAAATCACAAAGATAGTAATAGATAGATAGTTTAGAATACACTGATCTAGTGTCACATTAACTTGATAGTAATTCTAGCCAGCTTAGATGTTATTTCTTTATATTTGTTTCAAAATTTACAATGTATAACAAAATAAGAAAAAAAAAATCTATAATCAGGTACATCCTTTTAGATTTCTGTATCCCCCATAAACATAATACAAACCTCTTGTTGAATATATACTCCAATATCTCCAAATACAACATTTCCTGATGCATCTGTAGCATTTGTCTTTTGGAGTAAATTCTGCATAAGAATCAAATAACAAATTTAAGTTTCTACATCTGAATGTAAAATGCAGTGAATTTTTTGGCAGTATTCTCAATATGACATTGATTCTATTAATTAAATAACCTGTCCAGCTCCCTCTGCCACACAGACAACAGCTGATCCCTTCGTTTCTAAAAGGAACTTGAGATGACTCAATACTCCACGAGGTCCATGAAAATTGAACGGTACCTTGGAACCATGTCAAAATTTCTGTAAGTTTATCAGTATGTCAGAAAATGAGACCATCGAACTAATTTATCTTATATACCTCAGGAATCAAGCATATATCGACCTGTCCACTAGACAAGGAAGCCTGCATTGCTATGAATCCACTGCTACGGCCCATCAATTTCACAACCCCAATTCCATGATATGCACTATGTGCCTAATAATAAATAAGGGAAGATGTGCAGATATTTTATGTACTGACAAGAAACTATCAATGAATTGGGTCTACATGACAAAGAATAAAGAGTTATATACCTCAATGTATGCAGAATTTATTGCCCTTTGTGCTTCTTCAACAGCAGTATCAAAGCCAAAAGTTTTATCCATCAATAAAATATCATTGTCAATAGTTTTGGGCACGCCTATTACAGATACCTTCAACCGTCTTTTGCAGCACTACATGGAAGAAAATATCTCAGCTCATATAAATAAAGACAACCACAAAGTAGCATGTCAAGCCCAAAAATTAAAACATCATCCAAAAACTTTCTGAACAGCCTACTACAATATCACAAAATTCACATTTCAAATAACAGAATAGTAATGTCCATCTTAATGTCAAAACTGAACTACACAAAAAACAAAAACCGAAAAGTTAAGTCAAACTCAAAATTGCGTGAAACCAGGAGATGAAAGGTCTAAGGATTAACAACCTCGAGGTGAATTGCATTTGCACCAGCATGTGTACCATTTCCACCCAATACAAAAAGCATGTTGATCCCTCGTTCCTGAAATCAATAATATACACATTTGAGAATATTAATATAACAAAATAGCACCTGTATCATAAAAAGCCTTATACTTCTCTGAAATTTTCAATCAGTTTGTTAACAAGAAACCACCTCCAAACTGTCCACAATATCACTGACTGCAGGACCTCCTCGTGAGACTCCCAACAGGCTTCCACCAGAAAGATGAATATTCTGCACTACTCTTCTCGATAACTGCAAATGAAAGCCCCAAAACAGTCAAGAGGCACTAGAAAGAATAACTCGTGTTCTACAGACTGTAGCTTTAGATGAATCACCTGCTACACCAAAATCAGAAATGAGGGAAAAATGAGATTACCGGTACTTCAGTCAATTCTTTGTCGGAAAATCCTCGATAGCCAAAGGGAATCCCCACAATGTTTTTCACGCCATATATTTCAAGGGTGATTACAATCTGCAGAACAGTCATTATTAAAGCCATTACACGGAGAAAAAAAAAAGAATATACAAGTGACCAAAATAACCAGAACTAAGTTTAAAAAGGAGCTGAAATAGGAACATTTTGTACATTATACATAAAACTACCTGGAATTATACACAAATAGGCAACACAATGAACTATCACAAACAGACCCTATAAGTGTATTGTAGGAGGAGGAATACGAGGACATATTAGTTGGTTAGATGGTTATCCGGCAGCTAGCTGCAGTATTGGTTTTTCTACTATAAATGACCCTCTTAATGAAGGAGGTATGGATGTAGTTTTTGTTTGAGAAACGACTGTAATATCTAGAGTAAAAGAAGAGAGTGCTCCTTTAGGTATGTACATGTGTACAATTTTTATTTTCTATTCTAGCTTAATGCAGAGTCCTTTCTTCTTTCTCTATATTTTTTTCAGACTCCAAATTGTTTGTTCAGTAAACACAATTAGTCAATATCTTACGTATGAGCATTTTATAGGTCAGAATATTTGGTGATCATCAAATGAAAAGAGGAATATAAATTAAAATGTTTCATTCATCTGGGAACTTTTCACTACCCTAACTTTCAAAACTTAATCACAGCCTTAGGGATTTACTATATTCAAAACTTTAGGTTAATTATATGAAAGGCAACATAATCACAAACTAACCTGTCTAATGACATCGTTAAGACCAGGGCAGAGCCCTCCACAAGTAATAATTGCTGCCTTTACTTCTTCTGGTTTATAGTATATCTTTTCCCGAGGCCCAGCTCGATGGACCCTAAAAAGATTTCAGAACTTAATAATATTAGAAAACCTCTTGGTATATAAGCTAATATAAGTAAATAACATCATACACCAGAAGATGTACTAACATATTGAGAGACCAGAAACTAGAAGTGAAACAACCATTTGATAATCCAAATAAAAAATAGGAAAAAGTAAATTGTTGGTTTTATTAAAGCAATAGTGCTTTTCACATCCTAATGTCCAACAAATTTTGCATGTTTTGAACCTTCATTTAATTGTTATCATATTGTATATCAAATTTTGAAGCACCTATCACTCAAATTAGTATATGCATTTTTGAAGGATAATTTCCTGTTATCATATGAAAGAAAAAGAAAAAAAAAAAAAAAAAAAAAAAAAAAAACACATGGTTTTATTCATCCATAATAGGATTAGGCAACCTTGTCAGTAACAACTCCGTTTGAGACATTTTTACATAAGTAAACTATGCATTGGTGCGTAATCAACAGGTTATATATTGAGTTTTAGTAAAACGGAGTATTCAGAATGCAAGTTCTGTTTAATGCCAATCAGCAGTTTTTAGGAGGAAAAAAGTGGAGATCACACCAGGCAACAAGTTGCAGAATAAACTACCAAGTAGAGAGAAGATTGATTAAGGTGACATACATGGAATTCAATTTGAGAAAATGAAATGGAGAACTACTAACTCAAAGGAAAAACCCCACTGAATAGCTATATGGCTAGTAATGCACTGTGGTAGTGAAAGTTGGGCAGTGAAATGCCATCAAAAGTAAACAAAATGATGAGGTTAATGAGTCAAGGTGCAAGAAAAATAGGTTTAAGAATGTATCTTATAGAAATTTAGAGAAACAACTATCTACGAGATATGAAAACTAGCCCATGTCAGTTTGGCCAGTAAGAGGAGGACCAATGGAGACTCAAATGAGAAAAAGATGGATCAAATTAAAGATAATCCAAAAAGACACAAGAAAAAGTAGAAGAAATCATCATAAAAGACCTTTATACAATATGTTATGGAAAATTTGGTTTCTAATTAGCCCAGTAGAAATATTCATTGGTGTCGCTAACCTCTCTGGACAATGCTAAATAATACTAAATATGAACAATTGAGGAATGTATACAATTCTATCTCAAAGATACAAAAAATCATCAAAGGTTAAGAGACATTGATATGTGATTATGATATCCTGAAGGAAAGAGACATTGAATTCTCAAAGCCATCAAATTTATCTTCATTTTAGATAAACTTTCAAAGAAACATTTTGGTATGTTAAAGTTTTAAATGCCATTTATTGAACACTTACAACTCCTGTCCAGCATTTCAAACATGTGTCCAAGTTGCGCTGACTGGAATCTGTTTAATCAATCACTAAACTCAAGTTTTAAATTAATGAATCAAATGTGTTACCATTGTTCCACCCACGTACAATCAGGATCAAGGCACTCAGCACCAGCAGATGTTGGTGACGAATAGTATATAGTCTGAAAGAGAAAAGAGCACAGAAAATAAACTTCCAAGATCAACTACTACTTTTTAAACTTGATTGAATGAAAGCATCAATCAATATCCGATGGTAGCATTTCACTGTAATTCAATTACATGCAATCTCAACAGAAGACAACAACGCAAGGACAACCGAAAATTAATAAACAGTGTAAAATAAATCAAAGTGAGGGATTCAATAACTATGTCGATAACAGATGGAAACAACTTTCCAAACAATACACGACCTGGAAGCACAACTCAAGCTCTCAATTCATGCTAGTCATATAGTAGTTTTAGATTCGTAATATCATACCATGCGCCTAAATGAAGAGCTAATAAGATCACAAATACGTCAAAGCAACACAAAGAGCCCAAATATAATGAAAAAATAAAAGAAAAAGGAATGGCAACGATACTGTAGCTCAATTGATACAAGCCTGAACCATCAACAGTAATTGATTAACCAAACTCTTCCAGTGAATTTTGTAACAAAAACCACCATACCTTAAGAAGCACTCTGTCATTATTATTAATATATCCATGCCAATCCTCATCCGAAGAATAATGACCAGGAAAGTCTCTATCAATCGAAGTTCTGTCACAGACAAAACACATTAACAAATACAATACTCATGGGAGGAAAGAAAGCAAACAGAGAAAAAGACAAATAATAATGAATTTTATTTATTCCGTTGACGACAAAGAAAAAGAAATATGAAAGAAAGTAAGGAAAACAGAGAAGAACAAAAGGGAGAATAATGTATTTTTTAACTTGTTGAAGAAAAAATGAAAAAGAGGAAGAGAGACAAGGCTTGTATAATTCTCTTCACATCTTTGATTTAAAAAACTGTTCTCCTAAACAATTCTACACTATTGATTCATCAATTTCTAATCCAAAATGTAATAACTCTCGAAAATTGTTTTTCAAAACGAGTATTTGAAAACAGGGCCAAGATGCTGTCTCATCATCTTCTTCGGTTCTCATTTTACGTTTCCCTCAATTCTATACTTCCACCAACAATCATGATTGGTAGGATTTTAAAACTTAAAAACCCTCACCCCAATCACAGCAATGTTTCCGTGGTAGCAAACAGAGGGTAAAGGAAAGAAAACTAGACCTACCAACCAACCAACCTCATTTTGAGACAAAAGGTGGAAGGAATGGGAGGAGCATCTGGGAAGATGTCGGTGAGATGGGGAAGTCTGAAACGAGCCTCCCAATCTTGCTGGAACTTTGTTTTCCAATCTGGGTCGCTGAAATCAATGGCGGAAGTGGTGCGACTCGGGCTGCTCACCTCCGCAAAGACACCGACTTTCCCGGCGACTCCGGTGGGTGGCAACCGGAGGAAGCGGGGATTGAAGCACGAAAAGCGTAGTGCGGTGGAACGTGTAAAGGGTAGGTGAGGGAGAGTAGGATTGGTGGTGATCACGTGCGAGATGGAACCCATCAGAAAGGAACTTGTTTTGGGGTGAGAAGAATCCAAAACCAGAGAGAGAGAGAGATTGATGAGTGTTGAAAGGAGAAGTAAACAATGGTAATTGGTAAGAGATGGGTCGGAGAGAACGAGGAAGAGTGAGAGAGACAGGGGAGTTTGGTTGGACTTGACCTAGGAAACAGAGGAGAGAACAGTGAGTGCACTTGTTGTCAAACACTTGCTGGACCTTGACGTTAGTGATGGAAAACTACGAAGATGTTCTAACATGGAAAGAGAAACTTTTGACTATCACTCTTTTTCTAAATTATTAATAAACTAAGGTAACATTACTCACAGTTTAAACAAATTTTACCTTTTTTTTTTTTATATTTAGAATCTATTCCTTTTAGACTTTATTCATATTATTCTTAATTTTCTATGTCTTTCTCTCCTACCATTCAACACCCGCCTCTCCTTTCCAACTTTCTCGGTCACCAGTTTCCTTTTCTTCAATTGTTTAGATCAAGTTTTAAACTTTTTAAATTAGTAAAACTTATTCTAAAACTAAATTTGCCAACAAATGCATAAAGTGAGATTTTATTTTCAAAATTATTAAAATGATGTAATTTTGAAATCTTATTAATTTAATAATTAATTATTTTGAAATCTTATTTTAATAATTAATCAATTTGAAATCTTATTAATTTAATAATTAATTATATTAATGGTCGACCCGATTTTAATTAAAATTAAAAGATAAATTATAATAAATTAAAATAATATCAAGTTGGTACAACTTTAAAATTATATATATTAATAAATTTAAAATCAAAATTGTACTATTTTAGTGTTTTTCTTTTTATAAATTTGTCACCTTTGATATTTTTTTACGTTTCACATCGATCATAAGAGCAGAAAGGCACTGATTAGTTTCAACAATATACATTTATATGTAACAATGAGAAAGATGTATGACATTCATTGAAATAAAAACTTAAACAATATAACATAAAATTGTTACTTTTAGAATAATAAATTAACAAAATCATGTTAACAAATTAACATAGTATAAATTGAGATACACTAACATTCTCCCGCAAATATAAGGTTATTAAAAATAATCCGTAATATTAAGTTTGTTATGTAAGAAACAAAAATCAAGTCCGACACAGGTTTGAAAGAATGACACCAATTTGATTACATGCATGAATATGAATAAAAATTAACAAACATTCCAACACTTTCTTCATTAGCAAAAACAAATATATAATTTCACTCTATTGTCAATATCAGAGGTTCAATCTAAATCATAGTAATAGCAGATAAACAATACTCATCAGGTGTAGATGCAGGTTGAAGGGGTAAACCATAGGAAATTATGTCTTTCGATAGCAAAATGTTCTTTTGACAACTTTCCAACGTTCCAATAAGGTGTGCTTTGAATGGACAAACTTAATTAAAACTATAAGTAATTTTAAGTTTAGTTACTATTATATATCAAGCACCAACAATTGATTGATATAGTGGAGGATCATTGATGTATTTAGAGCCATACTTAGAAATTTCCAATCCTTCTTGTAGACGAATGGTGATTCCTTTAATAGTTGATGTTCCAACTTTGTCAAGTAGATTATGAATATATTTAGTTTGATAGAGAAGAAGAGAATCATTAGAGAGACATTTTACTTAACAAAAAAAAAAATCAAGATCACCAAGTTACTTGAGAAAAAAATTTAGTCTAAATATTATATATTGGACTAGTGTGAAAGAGGAGCCTATAAAAATTATATCATATCCCGAAACTTAAAGACAACCTATATCATATTTTTGACTATTAATAAAGAGGGATCACACTTGCTTTAAACAAAACCAAAACCATCAAAGTGGTAATAAGATTTTTTTACCAAGCTTTGGGACCTTGTTTTAACCTATATATGGAACTCTAAGTTTTTCAAACAAGAGTTGAATACGTAGATTCAAAGTCATGCGATTGAGCCACTAAACATATGCTTCTAGGATGTCATACTAAAATAAATCCGTTGAATAAATCATTTGTTTGTGAAAGATATAAAATGGGAATAATATTACATAAATTGAGATACACTAATAGTTTGGAAGAGATAAAAAAAATAGTAGATGAAGAAAGAGTGAAAAAAAGTAAAAATGAGTGGTTTATAAGATATGAAAGATAGGGTAAAAGGAAGGAAAAGAGTAAAAATGAGTGGTAGAAGAGACGAAAGTGGCAGATTAATAAAAAAAAAATGAGACTCTTACTATTAGATTTCAAGCTAAAAGAAGAAAGAAAAGTGTTTAAAAATATTTACAACATAATTAAGTGTGTGCATATTTGATTTTGCGTCATCAAATTAAATGGGAATAACTATTCATATCCAAGCGGAGCTTTCACCACACTTTCGTGACTGTTAGGAACAACAACCGCGTTTTCAAGACATTGTCTGTTTTGGAGCATAGAGCTTCATCATGATTTTGCACTTAAAAGTCGCTTTGGAGGGTAAAAGGAGAAAAAAATATTTAAATTGCGCTTAACATAGACTCCTAAGCAATATGAGATTTATTAGGTATACTGGAACAACATAAACCAACATAATATGTTCTTTTAACTCGATCAATTTCACATATTAAATTGGTCAATGTAATATAAATAACTAAATTTATAAAAAATAAGTTAAATATATTTAGCTATAAAATATATTTTTTCCATTTTTAACTATAGAATCTTTCTTTCTACTCAGTATTTTTCTATTTTTCATTGTTTTCAATAAGCTTATTTTTTTCTTGGGAATTGATATGTTGATAATAGAAGGAACTATAAACAACTCTTGAAATCACTATTTTAACAAAACATAATATTAATTTTAATAAGTTTTATACACTATTAAAAAAACTCATATTTCCTATCAATTTTGTTTTGATTTTTTTTTTATAGAAAATACTTATAAATTTTGTTATGAAAAAAAATTTGTAGAAAATTGCTGCCAATTTTTTTGCAAAATGTTTTGTATAAAATATTTTTCACAACCAATTTTGTAGGAAATACTTGCGAATTTTATAATTTTATAGAAAATAATTACGCACGAAGAAATTACCTGTAAATTAAAATTCTTAGAAAAAATAGCAGGAAAATTTTTTTTCTTGCAAATTATTTTAACAAATTTGTAAGAAAATTCCCATATAATATGATAATTTTTAGTAATGATATATCTTAGGAGTCGAGGTCAAGACCAATTTAAATATTATTTCTTTTCTTTATCCTTCGAAGCATCTTTTAAGGCCAAAACTGTGACGGAGTTCCACGTTCCAAAGCTGACAATACCTCGAGAATGTGATGATTGTTCCTAACGATGTTCAGATTTGTGATCGGAACATTAATAAAGGACATGTTTATAATTAGATGATGTAAAATATAATTTAAATAACCACATTTCTTCTTTTCTTCATGAAACAATGAAACAAGCCACAAGATATCTAACTTCTGTAAACTTTGTAGTAGTTTTCTAACCTGTTTTTGTGGATAGCATAATTGTCTAAAATTTCCTCTATAGATTCATTGTTTTCCATCCTTAAATCCTAAATAATTCATACATGTTGATTTTGTAGTCATCACTGGTCATACCCTTCACAAATAACTTTTTAGAGAGTTATATTTCATTGGCAATTTCATAATCTATCATCTTATAGAAGTCAATTTTTTTCTTAAGGCACATGGAATGAATTCTTTTATGTTGGAGGATAGAAGATATCTTCGTTCTTTTTGAAAGTCATTTTGCGTTTGCTTTTATAGTTTGAGAAGTTTTATCTATAAAAACGTGAAGCATTTTTTTTTTTTACATCTTGGAAACTCTATGAAATACCTCAATTTCTTTTTCATATACCAACCCTTCCTATAAATCCTGAAATACTTAAACTACATTATGAGCTCGGTGCTTAGATTTTAAGTATAAGTTATTGTATAATATTAAATAAAAATGAACATTAATTAAAAAGACTTATAACTTAATTATTTAAAGATTTTGTATCAATTTGATTTACTTAACCAATATAATAAGAAATAATTGATGTTATCTCTAACTATATTAACGATCCCTTTTAGCTATAATAATTTTTTTCAACTAAATTAGTTAGGTATGCTTTAGATATTATTTAAAATTAATTTTCTCATATATTAATATCTTATGCAATGAATGCATAAGATATTTTGAAAAGTGACATGATGAGAATGCAAGATCTAACCTTGACAAGTCTGTCTCTGGGAAGACAAAATCAATGGGTCATTGTAATCATACATACTAACGGAATGTCCGACCTGGGTTGAATTATTTTGTTCTTTAGGTTTGAATGTTATTTTATAGTTCTGTGGCGTTCATTTTTCACCAAATAATACACTGTCTTGTAATGTCTGATTCATAACTATCATTCAAATTATGGTTATGATGAGATTTTTATTTTCTACTACAATTTTTCAATCTCTTATGAAATGCATGGTGCTAATTGGTGGACATTTTCTTATTATTATAATGCTGGGTTTCTAATTAACACAGTTCCTGAAAAGGGAGAAAGAGAGAGCCAAGAACTAAGACATAGGGGTATCTTTTTTACTTTGTGGGGGCATTGACATAACAAAACATAGTCGTTTTGAATCATTCTCAAAGCTTAGTTTCATTGTTTCGATATTGGGAACAGTGATCAAGCCAACATTTGAAGGTCAACAACACTCATTTTCTGTATATTACACAGTATATATTTTATATAACAATTTACTCAAAAATTTTGTCTATTTAATAACAAAGCCTAATATCAGTTTGTTTAATTGATAAAAAAAAAAACTATAATTACTTGAAAACTTTCTCTTTTTCCCTTTCAAAACCTGAATTTGGCTTTTGGGAAAAAGACTGTGAATACAAACGAATCTATATGAGGTCCCTCCCAATCTTACACAACTGCACCTCTGAATTGACTCCTCATGAAGAATAATAGCTTCTCTGCAGTTTTTTTGTATCTTTATAAATGCTTTTTTCTTCACCATTTTCTTTTAATATATATGTAAATAAAACTTCGATTTACTACCAAAAAGGAAGTTAAGGAACACTATCACCACCCTTTCTTTTAATTTCTTTTTCTTTTTGTAAGCTCATGTAGACCCAACTTTAATTATTGAGTTACATTTGAGTTCTATTTTTTCCTTTAATTTCCTTAACATCTTAGGTTGTTTGATTTCTTCTTTTTTTTTTAATGGGAGAAAAGGTACTTCTATGCGATAATCAATATGTTTAAACTACTAATACATGATAAACTTGCTTTTGATAATTTTCTCAATAAAGAGAAACTTTTGTAAAACTAAAATATGCTTTGCAAAGTGAGGGAAACTTGCTTAACATGCATGCTTAGAAGGATTATTGGGCTGTGACTATGTGGTTTAAAATTAGAGATGCCAATAATGCAAATATTCTTGTTGGAATGGGAGCTTGAGACATGGGGAGAGATGATAACTTTGTAGACATAGGTGTAATATTTTTAAGAATATTTATTTTTTATTATTCTAGCTAAAAAATTCAGAATCTGATCAGTTAGAGCACTCAAAGTGTCTTATATTTCTTCTCTCTCGAGGTTCCTCTTTTTGAATTGGAAGACAATTCAAAGAGTCAGAAAGATACATACAAAAAAAATCTTGAAAAAGAAGAAAGGCAGGACACTTTAAATGTTCTTACTGATCAGACTCTGAACCTTTTGACTAGAATAATTATAAATATATTTATTTTAAATTATTTCGTTTATTATAAAGTTCTTGAAGTTCAAGTGCTAGGTAGATTTCAATGACTTCTTCCTTATCAAATATCAATAACTTTATTTACTAAATTCATAAACACTATAGTTAATTTAATCCTCAGTTTAAATACCAAATGGAATGCGCGTGTAACAAAGTAAAAGATAATATGGATTAAAAAGGGTGAACAAAGTCAGGACTAATTAAGTTTTGTGATATCAACCCCTAATTTGAACCATTTTTGTTAAAGTAATGCTTAAGTGTAGTTTTAAACACACTTACAAACTTACAAATGGACGTTTAATGAAAAAAGACATAAAATCTTACTTCCGATTTTTGGAAAGTATATATCATGTCTGTAGTGAAGCAACCTTAAACTGATCTAAGAATGTATTCGAATTGCCGTTCTAAATATTACATTTTTTATTTATTTTTAAATATAAGTAAATTTTAACTACTTGTTTGGAAGATGTTTATTCAAAATATTTTCACTTTAATTAATGTCTGATGTTTTATTACATTTTTTTGGGAACATGGTAGTTATACAAAAAAAAAATCAGGAAACTAATAAAATTTAATATAGTTAACTGATGTAAAACCAAATATACGGTGATACTTTCCCCCCCTATTGTTTTCAATTTGCATCAATCTCGACATGAATCTGATATACGAAAGGAGATTAACGCTAAGAAAAATGTTATATGAACTTTATTTGTTTTTTTCAAAGCTATGAACTTTATTTGTTAACACATGTTACTCTCTCCTTTTAAAGTGATTAAAAGTATATCTTTTGGGAGAATAATACTATAGCTTGTAAAAAAAAAAATCAAATTTTATTTTCTTAAAAAGTGAACACTGATTAAAACCCAAAGACATCCCAAGGTAACATGCTTGAGGTTCCCCAGTGGGAAGTAACAAGTTTGAATTATGTTGTGAATTCCTACATTCTGTATAGAGAGCCCAATATCAACAGCTTTGTAACACTACATAGCGACTCTTGGAAAAACACTGAATCAGTGCTACATTACAAAAGATATATGAATAATAGCATTAAACGTTTTTAAATAGAAAGTGAAGAAAGAGAAAGGAAATTTAAGAGGAAGAAAAAGAAATAATGTTGGATTGTTTTAACTGAATGAAAAATACAAGTTTTGAAGTTGTAACATATCTTTGTCCATTTGTTTTGGTTGTCCGAAACGGAGGTGGATGTGACATGGGATATTAGGAGCAACGACGATTAGTGAGAGAGACAAGACGATATTGGTTTATTAGGTTAATTAGTTGAATGGGAAGTTGAGTAAAAGAGTATAACAAAAAAAAAAAAAAAAAAAAAGGGTTTTTGAGATGAATGGAAGCATGGTGTTGTGATTTTGAGAGAGATAAGAGAGTGAGAATCGAGAAATCATGTGGTTGTGCAGTAATAGAATCGGCGAAGGGAGCATATAGACAAAAGTCATAAACATGTCTGCATATGGGAGGGGTATAAGGCTATATAAAGTCTTTTCTCACTGTCTGATAAGCCTAAACTATGACCAAGGTTTTCATTACATAGTGCCATAGTGGACAGTGGACCACAGATATCAACCACGCAGCTTTAACTCATGCTTAAGCCCCCAAAACAACCAAACACTTTCCACTCCTCAACAACAAACACCATTTTTCCTCCTATACTATACTTCAAAAACATCAACAACAACAAACAATTACCAAATTAACCATCTTTCTCTATCGTTACCCTAACTAATCACATTCTCCTAATTACTAACACTTCACCATATTTATTACAGTTAGTGTTTGTGTCAGAATGTCAAGATTATCCCTCAATAGTGGTTGTTGGATTCAAGAGTGGCACAAAAAAGTTGTGTCTCTCTATTAATAGTACTCTCTCCATCTAGCTAGCGTCAACTCATTTTCGCACATTCAACGCATTTATGGTTGTTGAATGAAGAACGGGTGAGTGAGATTTTGAATATTGTTTATTTTAAGTTGAACGACGGAGAGAAAATAGAGTGTCTGAATTGGTGGAGAGGTGAATGTTTTTTCACTTGGTAAATAGTGAACAGAGAAGCTCAAAAGAATAGAGTCCAGTGTAGGGGACAGAAACACAGCACATTTATAATAATAATATTAAGTAGCTTAATTCCTTTATGCATAAGGGATGGAAGAAAAGAACAAAAGCTGGCGAAAACAACGGAAATAACGAAAGGAAATGCATGAAGGTTGCAGGCAGTGGATTGAGAAACTTTTTTCAGTGCGTGGGAGGAGCTGAAAAGCTTAGCGCACTTTGCAGTTAGCAGAAGAGAGCCAAGACGTATAGAAAGACATGTAAAACGGAAAATGCAGGTGAGAGAAGGCATTGATGGTACCGAGAAACTTCCTCCTTCCAACATCTGTCTTAGGATACCAGATTCACACTCCACAAAACAAAACCAATGTTCACCTTCGTCATCGTCGCCATCATTCATGCACTCCATCATCCCTCACCAACGCAATACAATTACCAAAAACGCTTCCACCCCACACATTCTTCAAAGCAACACAAACATGCACAAACAAAAACCACTGACCATAAAACATATAACCACTAATAACAATGCTGCTCCAATTAGAATGTAACTCAAAACATTAATTACTAATATACTTTGCAAAGGGAATAAGGAAAATACCCCCGTCCTTCTCCAATGTCATAAGAAAATTAAACAAGTTGAAACCAAAAGAAAAGCAAAAACCCTAAGAACTATGATCCTGATGAGCTAGAGCTAGCGGACTTGTAAGACACTCAGCAACGCAATTTCCGAGCTTCAACGTTGAGCTTCCAGCTTGGAATGGTGGTTGTGATGGTAACTAGATATATAGGAACATACATATATGTAGATATAGATATATAGAGAGAGAGAGGGAAAGGGTAGGACATAGAGAGAGAAAGAGAGAGAGAGACGGGGGTGTTGATTTATATTTGTTCTAGGGCTTCTTACCAAGGGTGTGCTTGTTGTTATGCATCCAAACCTTGAGGACGTGACGCGGAACACCAGTTTGGGAACAGAACTCCTGCACGACACTCTCGTCGTGCTTCTGAATCCTCCAACCCAGTTTTTCAGCGAAAGCGAGCATCTTGTCTTTCTGTTCCAGAGTGAACTTGGTTCTGAACCTCTTCTTGTTGGACCCGCTACCACCACCACTTGGGTCCGACACATCTTCCTGGTCCTCCCTCGGGCTCTGGGCCCCACCGCCCGCACCTGACGTGGACGGGAGTGCCAGCGTGGCAAGGCCTCCACGATGCGGCCCCGCCACCTGCAAGTACCCCGCCGGGGCCCGGTAGTAGGCCGCCGCGAACTGCGGCGGCGGCTGGTGGCGGCGCTGCTGGAAGGGCACTAGGAAGGAGCTCTCCGACGGGTCCTTCCGGTGGAAGTTGCGGTGGCAGTTGCAGGCAGCGCATTTGAGGGCATCCAGGGTACCCTCGGCGCCCGCCGCCATGAACTCGCCGCAGCCGTCGAGCGCGTGGCCGCCGATTCCGACGGCGTGGTTCTTGAGGCACTCCTTGTACTTTCCCCTGGCGCTGTTTCGGTTGACGGTGGGTGGTGGAGTGGCCGCCGGCGGCAGCGGGTCTTCCTGGGCGGTGTGAGTTGGCATTTTGACTCGGCAGGGGTTGAACGGCGAGTGATCATAGGTGGGTCCGGGCATCCCCAGCTGAGCTTCGTCATGGTCCTCGAAATCCATTTTGGGAGGTTGAGAATTATGGTCTGAAGGGTGAGATCGCAGAGGGTGACGGAGCTTAATAAGCAAGTGTTGGAGAGGAAACAAACAAAGAACTCATTAATGGCAGTTCCATACACTTTTTCCGCTTCTCTGTTTTCTCCCTCGCCACTCTTAATTCTCGATCCTTGTCTTCCACGGCCTAAATCCACTTACCTCGCTTATTTTTTATTCTTTTTTTTTTCATACCACTATTCATGTTTATTATATCACACATAAATTGCTTATTGGTGGAAAACCTTAATCTCAAACACTATTTGCCTCTTTGGATATGGATTCAAATTTCTCCAATCCTCTTTGGATATGGTTTCAAAATTTTAATTTTTCGTGTATCTGTGTATTATCATTTCATTTTTCAATCAAATAATCTAAAATAGTTTGTTTAGTGTAGACTTTAATTATACTTGAACTTTAGCGTCTCTTTTACAACATGTATTTATGTAACAATGTAATTTAGTTCGAAGAAGTCAAACAGTATATTTAAAAGACATCTTAATTTATTCCTGCAATAAATGTAATTCTTTATTACGAGGTATGATTAATTGTTTGAATAATAAAGTAGCGAAGTTTTAGGGGAGTAGTTAAAGATGAGGTTTAAGGTGACCACTGATTTTAACCGTTCATAACAATCTATTGATAGATGTATTATATACAGACGCCATCATACAGATTACTGGGGAATGATATGAATATGTGATTATGGTGCATTTAATCATATATAGAAATTTACTCTCAATTTCAATATAAAAATATATTTATTTTGATATATTAAATAAAATTTTAATATATTTTAAAATATTAAAATCAATATATATTAATATATTTTGGAAGTGTAGAATTAGGATGATAATTATATTGAGGAACTTCGTTATCTTATCCTCATTTTGTAAAAAAGAATTTATTTTCATCTATTTTTTTCTCATATCATTCCCATCAGGTAAGTTCGTACCCATTTTTTATTATTTTAATATCAAGTAATTAAAAACAAATATCTTTATAGTAGTATATTTTTTAATGATTTTTACTTTTTTTAATTCTAATGGAATATTTTCTTTCACACACTAACAAAAATTATATACATCACTCACTCGAATGAAATCATAAAAAAAAAACAAAAATTAGACTAATAATAACTAAAATTTAGCATATATCTTTTATCTTTTGAACTTTAATCTATGTTGGATGGTGATAAATAAGATTCATGACAATGATATTAAGTTATTATATTATGGTAAATAAAATATTTTTATACAATTATGGTGATAAAATTACACTTATGATAATTGGTTAAATATATTTTTGATGCCTTACCCTTGAGTAAAAATTGGATTTAGTTTCTCTTTAAAACTTTTGTCCAATTTAGTGCCCCAACTTTAAAAATGTGTGAATTTAGTCATTTTAACCAAATTTTGTTAAGTTCATTTGATGTTTCAAACACGTTTCATGATAGTATTTGAGTTATTTATACCGTTGACACATTTTCGCTTCAATACTAGCTAATAAACATGTTTGAAAGGTCAAATAAACTTTAAAAAAAATTGTTAAAAGGACTAAATTCATGACTAAAAGGACTAAATACATGCATTTCTAAAGTTGAGGGACTAAATTGGGTCAAACTTTTGAAGATAGACTAATTCCAATTTTTAGTGAAAGTTAAGGGGCTAAAAACATATTTAACCCTATGATAATCAATTAGAAAAAATCATATAAAAAAATCATCAAAACAATATTTTACATGATAAAAATAAACAATAAATAAATATATTAAAAAGAAGTAAAAATAACCAAATGTGTGTCTTAGAAATAATTTGATGTTCCATTCAACAAAATCACACTAAGAAAAAACAAATGTATAAATGATAAGATGAGTATTACGACGAGTATGGAAATGAGAATAGGATGGGTATGTGCATACTCATCATCGTCTTCATATTCAATTGAAAAAATTGAGTATTACCTATACTCATACCCGTACCCAGTCAATATGGAGATTCTTCGTCAAAATGATTATATATTTGGATAATACCTAGAGAGATCGTCGCGGATCTTGATTAATATTTTAGGGGTAGCCAAAATAATACAATCAAAATTTATATATTTAATTATTGTCACTAAGACAAAGATAATGAATACATAATTTAGTATAATCATAACTATAAAAAGAAATCATAATTATTGTCATTTGTTCTTTCATATTCTTGAACTCATCAATAATTGAATCAGAACTAAAATTTCTAGCTATTTCTTTTTCAATGAAAATAAACATATTGTCAGCAAAAAAATCACCTTCCATCTTTATTCAACAATATTGTTTTGATACTATTCGTTACAAAAAATAATTTTTCTATTATAGTAATAACTTACCTGTAATTCTTTGAACTTTAAGAAAAATCTTTTATAATTGGACAATTGGGTCATTAGTATCATAGTTCAAAATATATGTGAAAGTGTTGAATTTGTACTGTTCTCATCTTTACGGATAGTTTCCCTTTTTATTACTTTTAAAATATGAATTTGTTCTTTTATTCTTCATTAATATATTCTTTTTAAGATTAAGACTAAAAAATAATTTGTCATAATCTAATAAAAAATTGAGATGTAAATACTAAAATAAAAATTCAAGATAATCAAGCTACAATTAAAAATCGGTTATAAAAAAACACATAGTGCAATATTTTTTTCTTCTATATTCATAAAATTGAATATACAAAAAGTTCGTAAGATAAAAAATAATGTTAATTATTAAACTAATATTTTACTATTAAATGAGACAAAAAAAAATTCAAGAAGGAAAGAGAACATATAAGAGATGAGAGTAGAACCACTACCAGAAAAACGTTAATTACCGACGGATATATTACGACGGATACAGATTGTTGAATGTGTTTACCGACGGATGCTCATTTGGTAATTTACCGACGGATCTGAGCCATCGATAATATCCTTTTTTAGTGCACCAACGGATTACCGACGGATCTGTGCCATCGGTAATGTAGTCAATGAAATCAGAATTAAGAATTGGGATTCTTCTTTCCTGTTTTCATTTCCCACTTCTCTTCTCTGCTCTCTTCGCGTGCGAGTCCGGTCCACTGCCCCTCACTGTGCCAATCAACAACCTTGCCTTCTCCACTGCCCAGCGAGTCCGATCGGAGTCGTGGTTCGTCGCCTGTCGTGAGGTTCGTCGCCTGAGTCTCGCTACGGAAGCTCGCCGTCGTGGGTAGCGGAAGTTTCAGTTCTGTCGTGGAGGGACGCCGCCGTGTGTAGTGGAAGCACCGTCCGTCAAGGAGGAGGTCTTTCGGTGTCACTGCCACTCCGTCGAGGAGGAGAGGTACGAATTGCTTCGATTTACCCAAACAATGTGTGTTTTGGTGGTTGTCAGAGTATTAGGAGAATGATATCTTTGTGCTTCAATTTACCCAAACAATTGCATCCCTTGATTTTGTTTGATTCTGTTGTATTAGGAAAATGATGTTTTGTGCTTTCGTGATTTTGTTTGATTCTGACATATCGTTCCTTGGCTCCCAATACAGCAAATAAAGCTAATAGCTTTCGTGATTTCCCTTTTTAGCAGAAATATTATATTTAGCAATTGATAAATGAAATTTTGATCATAAATATGATACTTTTAGAGATATAGAACTGTTTATAAGCATCTCTCCTCTAATATTAGAAGTTTTTGGTATGTCCTTAATATTGTACCAAATGATTAGAGGTTTAATGCTTGCAATTCCCATTGTTTAACCCGAGCAGACAACTTTGTCCTTGTATCTGATTTTTAACTTAGTTTTCATCATTCACATATCACTTACAATGTGTTTGTTCCATTGCTTCATATTTCATTTACTGATTTGGGATGTCTTAGCTCATTTTGACAATTTGTAGTTCATTTCTATCAAGTTAAAAATTTATTTCATTACAACTTGTGTTCTTTTGTATGACTTTTGTTTAATGAATATGCAGGTTTCTTCCTTTTAGAGTTGCTTCCCAGGCCATCACACGGTCTATTAAGCAACAATTTATGACAGCTTGGCTGTCATGGGGAGCAATACCTTCAGTAGACAAAGAACATTTTTGGCAACGTTTTAAGGTAACACATCATCACACTTATTCTCTTCTCATTCCTTATGTAGGTTAACATTGAACTGTCTTTTCACTATTATTGGTAATTTGCACTTTATTCATTGTCATAGAGGAAGGTGTAGTGGAAACCTGAGCATGAAGCAGAAATTCATAAAATTTTTCACAATAAAGCATCTCATAGACTATCTGAGATGTTTAGAGAGGCTAGAAATGCAGGTCAACGGCCTTACTGGCTTGGAGATGATGTTTGGAATAATTTGCTAGCACATTGGAATTCTCCTGCGTACCACAATAAGTATGTGACAACCCAAAGGAACTGAGGTTCCGAAAAGGGTGGAAGCCTACACACTGGGGGTTCCATTACCACCCATGAGCATGTCATTCGTATGGTAAACAAACCTCCATTCTTAAGTTATTGGAATTGTATCATTTTTAGAATTTTTGTATATGTATTTTTTTGGTTACTGGCAAAGGAGCTAGGACGAGCTGCTTATATTGATGAGGTGTTTCAACAAACTCATATGCGCAAAGGAACTGACCAGTTTGTTGATGAAAGATCTCGGAGGACATTGTAAGCAAACACTTCAAATTTATTATAACAAAACTTTAATTTTTATCTTATTTAACTAACTTCTCATTATTTTATTTAATATAAGAACAATTTGAGAATAGACTTTCACAGGTCAGATCTAAACAAGGCTCATGTGCTGGTGGATCAGAAGATATCATTGATGATCCTGCTGCAGATGATATGATTAGGACAAAGTGTTGGGTTGAGGTTGTCGGGGGTAAGAATAAAGGAAGAATATATGGGATAAGACAACTTGTAGGTGGAAGCAGTGGCATGAAGCCCCAATCTACTGCATCCACTTCCAGTGCTGAAGAAGTTACCTTCCTCAAACAACGACTACAAGAAACTGATGAAAAACTAAAAGCAACTGATCAACGATTGCAAGAAAATGATCAGGCTTATGCAGAATTGAAGGGTCAATTTCAGAACATACTCCTCACACTTCTACCTCCTGACCAACAAGTCCTTCGATAGGTTGTATCCAACCTAACACAGTCTTAGCAATAGCATGCACCTGCACAACCTACAACAATCCAACCAAGCATTGAGCAGCCCGGCCAAGTGCACCCCAGCCAAGTGCAGCCCAACCCAATTCTAGACCCTGAAGACCCTGCTGATTCTAATGACTATGTAGATTATTAGAGTTTATGACTTCTGACATTTATGTTTAAAGTTAGTGTACATTTGACATTGTGTTGTGCACCAGAGGTTATGTTTTATTGTTTATATTGAATTTGGAAGTTTCTTATTAGACATCTTGTATGAATTTATATAGTCTATATGAGTGATTTGTAAATATACAGGTCTGTACTGAATTGGCAGGTTTGATTGTGTTGAATTGACAGGTCTGATTGTGTTGAATTAACAGGTCTGATTAGTTAAATTGGTGTGGTAAATCGAACTATACAAATGACTCTGCAGTGCTGTCTTTTCTAATCGAAGGATTTACCGACGGATATATCCATCGGTAATGTGCACAAGACAACATTTTCATGAGTCCATTTCTGAAGGAATTACCGACGAAATCTTCTTCGATAATCTTTACCGATGGATTTATGTCCGTCGGTAATTACCGACGGAATAGTCCGTCGGTAATTACCGACAGACATAAAATTCATCGGTAACTATTACAGACTGACCTTTTACCGACGGATATTTGTCTGTCAAAATTTTGTCGGTAAAACTAAATTACTGACGGATATTGTGCTTTACTGACGGAATATGACTGTTGGTAATTAGTGTTTTTTTGTAATGAACAACCATTCATTTACTGTTTAAATAAAAAACAGGTAAAAGTGAAAGATGAGAACAATACATGAGAAACTCAAAAGACAAATAAAAAATATTTTAATAAAATTTTTTATTCTTTATTATATTTGATTTCAGATTTTGTTATTAATTAATATTAAATATTATGATTTATAAATCAAATAAAAAAAATTATTTTAATTTTCTTTGATTCTTCGTATATTACACATAATTTCAAAAAGTTTAAAATACTATACATAATTTAAAAATTTTCAAAAATTTTAACTACATCATTTAAAAAAAAATTAAAATGTTTGGGTATACGTAATTTAAAAGATTTCAAAATTTTTAACTACATAAATTTAAAAAAAAACAAAATTTTGGGGGGCATGCCCCCTCAACATAAAATTATTTTGAAAGTATAGTAGAGGACGATATAAAATAATTAAGTAGAATTTAAGTTCAACTTCACACTCTTTAATCTTATTATTTTTGTAATTGTCTTTTATAATATTCTCTTCTCTCCTCTAAAGGATTTATAGGATGGATTTTTTTTCAAGTTAATGAAATATTTTATAGAATGTTGAAATATTTCATAAAAAGTAATATGACATTTGAATGGAGTGGTTTAAGAGAATTTAAAGTATTCTATTTTTTTTAATAATAACTAGATTACTTAGAATTAAAGAAATTAAAAATATATTTTAAAAAAGTAAGGACTTCAAAATTTTCATAGTTTATGATCTCTCAAATTAATGACTTTTCTTTTTATGTTTTTTGTTTGACTCAATTTTGAATGAAACATGTTGACTTGTTTTTAATCAGGACATCCTCAACTTAGATAATACTACGATGTTATGAACTTAATATTATTTTTTTATCGATGTCATATGAGTTTATTTTAGTATTGATGTAGGTAAATGTTACTTCTTAACTAACATAGTTAGAGCTTTAATTTGTCCATATCACAATAGTTAACAGCCAGTGACAAACATAATTTATTCAATTAATGTCAATTGGTATTATTTTCAAATTATGTCATTCAAGGTTGTTTTCACTCAAAACATAGGTCAAGTTTATTTATCCACCATTGATAATAAAAGCTTCCTCGATCAATTGACATGATATTCTTTTCTTGATCTCAGTTAGGGCTTTTCGTATCATGCAAATGAGTCTATTTTTTTGGTTAATTTAAGTCGACTTTGAAATAGAGGTTGATACGGTTATTTTTTTGTTGATATCAATTGAAATGATTTTCAATTTATGTTACTCACAATTGTTTTTCAACTAGATTGATCAAAATGTACTTCAATTTTACTTTCATAACAAGGGTTTTCTTGACCGATATATTAGCAAAGTTATTTTCAATTTATATTAATGGAGATTTTTTTTATTGATATCAATGGAACTATTTTTTAGATTATATAAGTGGGACGTTGATAATATTATTTTTTGGTTAACACTAATGAGATTATTTATCTATGAATGTAAATTAAAATTATTTCTTGCTTAACATTTGTCTTACTATGATCAATGAGAAGACATGATTCCATCCGAATGATATTAGATTAATTGAGAGAGAGCGCTTTTTTTTCTTCTAGTGAGATTGATAATCTCCATGGCTAAATTTGCACAATTATATATCAAAAAGATAGTGAGACTGCATGAAATTCCTTTCAACATTATATCAAAGTAGGATTTGAGGTTTTCATTTAGGTTTTGGAAGACTTAGCATGAAGCTTTGGGAACTTGGTTGTGAATGAATTTTTCATATCTTCCTCAAATAGAATGTCAATATAAAGGATGATTAGAAAATTTGTTGAGAACTTATGCATTGAATTACTTGAGAAGTTGGGATCATATACTGTCCTTGGTAAAGTTCACTTACAACAACAATTTTCGTACTAGTATTGGGATGATCACTAGTACAAAATATGTATATTAGATCGGTTCTGAAGCACATGTTAAATCGGTTCTACAACCAATCTAATATACACCGATGTAATATGTCGAAGACATATTAGATCAGTTCTGCAACAACCGATTTAATATCCAAAAAAAAAACATTTTTGAAACATCAGCGGTGTTCATCAATGTCTGTTTCCAAATTGTCATCATCTTTGCCTTTGATCTTTGATCCCAAATACACTTCAAATTCATCAAGAAAATATGTGCAAAGAATAATAGTGACGTCGTTGGGAAGAAGACTCTACAGATCTGACAAGAAAGAAACAAAAAAGAACAAAAAAACTCAAATCAAGAACGAAAGAGATAGAACGATTTTTGGGTGTGGTTCTGCGGAAGGAGTGAAGCTAGATCTAATACCTGGGCTGAAAGTGTGCGGCGCGAGATGGAGTGGTGCTTCAACACATGGCGCAGCGGCATACCAACGAAGGAGGTCAAGTGGAGCTTCAACAATGGAAGAAGAGATGAAAACAACAGTTAGACGCGATGATGGCAACGGAAAGCTTCGTATCCAAAACCCTAATGATGAGCGGCAACCATGGTGGCAAAAATGAGAGTTCCTCGAAGAGAAGAAGAGAAGTGGAGGCGCAAAGGAAGAACACGAAAAAAATAGGGTTTTCGCGTAATGATATTAGATCGATTGTTTATTTAACCGATCTAATAGTCACATATTAGATCGGTTCTCCTTGTAACCGATCTAATATGTAAATATTAGATCGGTTAAATAAACAACCGATCTAATATACTTCCTTTTATTTACAAAATTGCCACCGTGTTTTGTTTTAGATCGGTTCCCTTTCAACCACTTTAATATTCTGTTCTAATATGTCTATTTTGCACTAGTGGATGCTTTGTATAAGAAAGTGCATAACTCATTTGTGTTAATGTCAAGATGGATAAGAAGCGAACCATAATTACTTCACAAACCATTGAGAATTTTCGACCAATGCAAGAGATGATGAGGCCTCTTAGAGTCAACAAAAGTCATATGCAGATCAAAGGAGACAATATTTGAATTTTGTAGTTGGGAATCATGTGGTTTTTAGAGTTACACCTACCATGGATGTCGAAGGGCCATGAAATCCTCTAGTTATCTCCTAAGTTCATTGGGTCATATCAAATTATCAAATAAATCAATGCAATCAGCAGTCATGAAATTGTCTCGCCTTCTTAATTGGCAAACTTGCACAACTCATTTCATGTATCTTAGTTGGGGAAGTACATCTCTGATATGTTTTGGAGTTGAATTATGTGCAAGTCAACTAGTCTTTGTCTTTTAATAACCAATCAAGATTGAGGACCATCAATATAATAAAAATGTTATAGGATGTTAAGTCTAATGATTCCATATGGATGTTGGAGGAGGACATGAGAGAAGCCTATCATTATCACTTTTTCAGCAAGTGAATTTTTTTAGGATGATTTTTTTTTTTTGGAGAATGTAAGAATTGAGTTAAATTTGTATAAAATTATAATTTATTTAAATAAGGTGAAGTATGAATATTTTAATTATTAAGTAAAAACAAAATATAAATAAAAAAATTTAACTATTCAAACTTCATTTTCTAAAACCCACCATATTTCTGAAACATATTTCATCTACCTTCTCTAAGTTTCAGAGCAATTCATTCATCTTTTTCAAAATTCAAGCTTGTCCTAGTGATGTTAACAAAGAGGAGAAGAATCTACCCATCTAAATCTTGTTTAGATTAAGTTTCTCATTGTCTTTTTTTCTTGAGTTGATTACATGGTGGGTGGTTTGCAATGCCTAGGGATATATGGTTGCATGTGGGATTTTATGGACAAAGATAAATCTATGCTAGTTTAAGGTCATAATGATACCTTTAATTTGAGTATTTGTGTTTTTTTTTTTTGAAGAAAAAGAGAGCTTCTTATGTTAAACTAGAACTTATTGAAGTTGTGTTGGAGTAGCTAGAATTTTAGGTAAGGAAAACACTACAAGAAAATCTTTGATTAATTTTAATGATCAATTTTAGTAATAAAAGTAATTAGTTACTATAATAATCACTTTAGATACCAATTTATAAACTAAAAATTATTAGTAACTAAAATAATTTCAAAAAATTATAATTGTTCTCTAAATTGACAATTAAACTAGTTTTTATTATGAATTAGTCTCTAAATTGGTCACTAACATTAGCTACTTAGATTTTGGCTACCAAAATAATTGGTCTCTAAATTAGTTTCTAAACATATTTTTTAGTCATAAAATTGGTCACTATTTGATTGTTTTCTTGTAGTGAAACTAGTGAAGATTTGATACTACCATAAGATAAAAGATATGAATTATACTGGATTGGGTGTTTATCACTAGGCCAAAAGGCCTTTATCATTTAACAATTGATATCATCTACAACAATATTCTTCTTAATAATTGTCCTATTAAGAATGAAACTCTTTGATTGTGACTCTAATGGGAGTAAATGATATAACAAGTAAACAAGTTTTACAAGAGATAAGTGATACATTATGTTTTATTTTATTTTATTTTGTGATGTATATAAATTTCTATGAACATGGAACTGAATTATTCTAAAAGGCAAGTAGATGTAATATTTGTGTGTTTGTGTATATGTATGTATATAAATTGTTTAGGAAGATGATTTTGACACGTTTTTATGACAAAAGTGGAGAAGAATAGATAAACAAAAGATCTTCCATAGAAGGTTAATGATAGAAATAGAAGAGAAGGAGAAAGAGAATAGAAGGAAAAAAAATAGTACTCCATAGGAATTTCTTATAATAATTACTCCCATCATAATAGAGCATATGCGGAGATCCTTGAAGAAAAATTATTATTTGATTTAGAAAAATATGAATACGAATTCAAATTATTTTTAATTGCTATTTTTTTTCAAAAGGGTTGCAATTAATTCATTTATACTGTGCAATATTTTAGTCGATGATATGATTTGATTACCTTAAAATGTGTTTTATAATGTAATTATTTTAATATTTGTATTTCTTTACATAAATTGATTAGTTTCATGTTAAAAATAACATTAGAAAATTGATTTTAAGAGATAAAATATTTGAAAACTTGTGAGAATCGATGAAGAACTTATTGAGCTAATATAAAGTAATAAAGTCTTTTAAGTTATCATGATATATATATTTACTTAGTAATATTGTATAAATGAATTTATCAATCTTTGAACAGGGTCTGAATTTATTCAATGACGTACATGAGTTTTGGAATGTAAGCAACTAGTTGTGTTAGATATGGAACAAGAAGTGGGTATTCAGTGACGTGCTCCGTATGCATAAAAGTTAATTTCTAATAAAATAAAAATGAAGGATTAAGAATGGCAGAAAAAAATAATAAATAGTGAAAGACTGGAAGAGAAGATGAAAACATGTGATTGCGTTGTTGCAGGTGAACGGGTGAATTTGAAGAGAAAGAAGAGTTTGATGAGAGAGAGAGAGAGAGAGTGTGTGGTTGGTACAGTGGCATTGTGCAGTGGTTGCAGGAGGAAGCATGAGGCGAGGACAAATGAGAAAAAGGGAAAAGAAAAAACAAAGGGAAACGCTTGTGATCTAAGGAATTCAAATTGAAATGAAAAGAAAGGGGTTGTGGGCAAGGGCGCGCGTGAGGGAAAACGCCAATGCCCAACGCTGAAACTCTGCGATGCGAGGGTCAATTTCAGGGTGCACGCATTCCCGTACCCTGAAACGGACTGACGTAAGGTGAGTGGGACCCACCACAACGGAAGGGGAATGACTGGCGGCGCGTGGAGATGCGCGTGGGTGATGGGACAGAGGTGGGGGTTTTGTTTCATTCCCACATAGGAGGTAACAAGTGGGGGAAGAGTGAGGATGTTTTGTGGCAGGACGCTGGTTATGGTCGTACCATCACCTTCAAACATCGCAAGAGAGAGAATATGTGCGCTCTGTAGTCTGGTCATATAAAGTTTTTTTATTTTAATTACCTACAATATATTCTTTTTTTATATATATTTTCTGTTTTTAGCTCAAGGTAGCATAGGTATGGTACAATATTTTCTAAACTTGTGTGAATTCTTTTTAATTTTATTAAAATGGTAAAAAGAAGAAGTCATAAATAAGGACAAGTGGTGCACTTATATCATACGATTTTATTACTAAAATAAGTCATATGTAACACAATTTTTTATCTAGGTTGGATTGGGTTGAATTTTTTTTTATAAATATCAGTATGGGTCAATTTTTATTCTACCCACCAAAAACTCGACTCACCTGGGTTAAACTCGTGGTGAGCCGGATTGGCCCACCAACCCGTATGGTCACACATTATGTTAAACTTTCCAATGTTAGACTACTTTTTTAACCAAACACATTAGTGGGTTGACAAATAGAAACCTAACTTCAACTCCAAATAGATGGGGATAAAGAAGATCCTTCAAGAGATGAAAATGTTGTGATTTATAAAAAATTAGATTTTATTTTAATTAAGTGGGCTAGTGAGCTAACCCGTTTAACCCACAAACCCATGGTGGGCTGGGTTGGGTTCGAAGTTTTTCGACTCGCTTATAAGTGAGTCGGGTTGCATTGGTCCACCAAGTAACCAACCCATGGTGGGTCGGGCCGGATCGAGCCGAGCGGCCCATTTTGACGTTCATACCTAAAACATGAGTAGAATGCTTCCTTAACTGGAAATCATTCCACAATCAATAATCAAACATCCTTACCATAATTTCATATACATTCATATGTGTCAAACCCAATTTCGTCCGGGTGAATAAATTTATTTTTGAAAAAAATAAAAATAAAAAAATAAAAAAAGGGTTTTTTTAGTTAATGGAAAATAAAAAAAATGTGAAACAAAATTTTCTTCAAAAAGATTTTCAAATATCAACTTCAGAAAAAAAAAAGAGAGAAAAAAAAGAAGAAAAAAAAGAGGAAGAGCCCAATTTGTTATTAATTTTCATGAGCCCAATAACTCAAATATTTTCTACCTTTGTTCCTGATAGAGAAATTAATTATTTAATTATATAATAATAATTAGAAGCAATATCTCTTCAAATGGTAAGAATTAAAATTATTAGTTGGGATTAATTTTGTGCTCTGATTTGTTGCTGATAGAGAAATTAATTATATAATAATAATTAGAAGCAATATCTCTTCAAATGGTAATAATCAATATTATTAATTGAGATTAATTTTGTGCTCTGATTTGGTATTGATGATGATTGATTTTGTGCTCTGTTTTGCTGTGATTTGATACTCATAATTTGCTACTATGATCAATTCCTTCCTTATATTGTTAGCTACAATTAAGGTTGAGATTGCATTGACATTGCAAGTTGTGAATATAAATACACACTCTGTCATGACCAGAAAAAAAAAATTCTCTACACTACTCTGATTATTTCCCATCACCACTCCCACATACACACCTCTTTTTAATCTCTTTTTTTCAAAAAAAAAAAAAGAACATATTGAAGGAGGTAAAAAAAAGAAAAAGAAAAAAACATTTTCTACACTCTCTCTTTCTCTCATTACCACCCACATAGACAGACACCTCTCATCTTTATCTCTCTCTAGAAAAGAACAAACAAAAATATTAGAAAAGGAGGCAAAGAATAAGAAAAAGAGAAAATGTGAGGAGATATTGAACATATTTTAAGGTACGTAACTGCTAGTTCATTTTTTTTTCTTTTGATTTATTTTTATCAATTTTTTTATTATTATTCTTTTTAAATCATTAATTTTTTTTCCCATTTTTTTAGTGTCTGTTCGATCGCTCACGTTGCATGACACCTATTTTAGACTTTCGTTTCTTTCTTTTTTTCTAAAAAATATATACAGATGATCTAAAAATAAAATATAACTTTCTTTGTTTACTCTTTTATATCTATTTGGTTGCTCTCGTCGCAATGACATCCACAACTACTTTAAAATAACTTTAAAAAAATATTAAAAATTTATAAATGATTAAAAAATTAAAAAATAAAAGATTAGAAAAAAAGAATTTATTTTTAGTGTCTGTTCGGCCGCTCACGTCGCGTGACACCAATAATAAAATAATACTAAAATGTTGAATAAAAGGTTTTCAAAATTATAAAACAAATTGAACCATTTTTCAAATAATTTTCCAAATAGTTTTTCATAAAGAACTACGTAACTCTGATTCTCCAGTTCACATGGAGATACGTAGGAGCGAGGATTAATCCTCATCGAGCCCAAAAATTCAAAAAAATATTTTAGTTTTTTTTGTACATTCTTTTATTACTAATTTTGGGGAAAATTAAATATTTCGAAAAACCACATAACTTTTGCATATTTAATTAAAGGTACCGTATTAGGACGGACGTTGTGGGGTGCTAATACCTTCCCCACACGTAACCGACTCTCGGACCCAAATTTTGGTTTTTCGCAGACTTTGCTCTTTTTTATGGTTTTCCATAGTTTCCTATAATAACTATGGTAGCGACTCCAAACTCTGTTTTCACAAATATTTTTTTTGGTTCGTCGTCCCGTAGCGATTTGGGTTGCTATAGATGGCAACTCCACTGAGGACGCTAGAGAGTCAGACCATTTATTTAGATGTGCAAGATTGATGTGGTTTTTCTTCATATTTTTTCTTTTCTCATTATTTTTTTTGGGTATGTGTTTTTTATCTTTTTTTATATTTAAAATAATTGTATGTGTATATTCAATCTTCTTTATTTTTGTATTTGGAATAATTGCCAGGTGTGGGTTTAGGTATGCATTGTGTTCTCCTTTCACACACACATTTTATTCATTACATGAGTGGGGTCCTATACCCGGGTCTGAGTTGCTTAGAATTAGAGAGGATTGTGTAGCAGTGTCATAGTGGATGTACTTCCCAAGTGGTCAATGTGAGAACCCCAGCTAGAGTTGTTTGCTTCATTGGTACTCCCACTTCTTGTTGTTTACCAACTGTCGTGGGAAATGCCATGAAGTGGGCCATAGCTCTAGTGACCTTGATATTTAGGTATTAGGGAACTATCCTTGTGAGCACATATACTTTCC
>Ga0209589_1001865_pt1 | contig 35589 bp, 21 predicted proteins | sample CowpeawhiteBW_FD_187525 | JGI IMG/M metagenome (GOLD analysis project Ga0209589, IMG submission 187525) | Root nodule microbial communities of legume samples collected from California USA - Cow pea white BW (SPAdes) (version 2) | ecosystem: Host-associated > Plants > Roots > Nodule | place: USA...
TGTCTCAACCATTTGTGAGAGTTTCCTCCCTTGGGAGTGAATACTTTTAAGCCTTATCTTGCATAGCAAGTGGCGGCACACATCCACTAATCTTCAAGGTTGCCATGGCTTCTAGCCTAGCCTTGTAGTGGCGTGCTTCTCACATTTTTTACCATTTCTTTCCTTTCCATTTTATGTTTTCTTCTTCCTTTAATTGTTCTTGGTTTTCTATGGTTTATGTGCTTTCCATTTCCTTTTTGTTTGAATCAATCCATCATCTTCTTCTCTTGAGCTTTGTGAAAGGAACCTTCACATCTAGATAGCATGCTATCTTAATGTCCAGTGGGGATTTCACTTAGCTTTCTTAATCAACTCACACCATATTCAATAATCTTAAAAAGGAACAAGTTAATACTTCATCATATTTGAACACAAAACCAAAATTAGGACTTATTTGAAAAAACTTGACGAAAATTGAGACCAAAAAGGTATTTTAACCTTAAATATTAGTAACATATGTATCCCAATAACCTAAGTATTAATAAATGAATAACGAATATTTTAGATACTAGTTAATGAGTCCCAACTCTTATAAAAGCTCGAGAAAATTGCTTAAGAAAAATAAACATATTTGGAGAAAGTTTCTTCACCTTGCTTCTTTTTCTTAGTTTAGTTTTAAATAAAATCTAAAACTCATGTTTGTGATTTTTGTTTTGTAGGTTTTCTAGTGACAAAACCCCTTTTGAGGTTGTTATCTCTCTAGAAAAATGAAAGGTCAAGAAAGAGTCTAGCTTATGGGAGTGTTCTTATCACACTCTTAGTTTTGCTAAGAAGATCCATTCAAAGTGAAAAATGAGAGCATATAGAAAGATCTTGATGTGAGGACCACTATGCATATTTGGAGGAGAAACAATGCACATTTTTCATGATTTTGTAATTCGTTGAGCATATTCTCTCTTATTATAAGGATTTTTTAAAAGATATTTTTTGTATTTACTAGAAAATCCTTCTCTTTTTGTTAGATAGCCCCCATCTTTGTAGTTTTGCTAGGAGGTTGCCCTATTGCCTATTTAAGAAGGTCTCCCCACCCGTTGTAAAGGATTGATCAATATTGAATTTGAGAGACATTGTGTGCATTTGTGAGCTTTGCTCTTATGAGAGTGTTCTACTCTTGGTCTTATCTTGAATCTTGATTCAAATCACTAGTGTAATTTTGACTATTTAACTCACGTTATAGGCCTCGGTTATCAGGAAACCGAAGCATATAATGCCACGGTGGCATTTTTGCAATTCCTGCCAGCTTTTCTGCCTCGGTTCCCTCAATACCCAAAACATAATATACTTTTCTGCCTCGGTTGCAGTAGACCTGCTGCCATAAAGCCTTTTAGGCTTCAATTTCCCTGACCTAAAGCAAAAAATTAATTAGGAGAGGGACATTTGGCCTCGGTTAAAATTGAACCGAGGCCAAAAATCACTATTTTACCTCGATTAAAAATTGAACAGATGCCATATACCAAATTAGGGATTCAAAACGCGAATGCACTGTTCTTCGTCATCCTCAACGCAACATTTGTGTTTTCTCTCCTCTATCACGCCTCCTCCATCCACAACCATCATCTTCTAGCCTCCATTCGCGTTGTCAGCCACCGTCGAGCCTCCTTCCACACTGTTGCAGTCATTTGGGTTCCACAACAGCCGCTAGTTCGTCCCATGCAGCCATCGTGCCAGCCTCCGTCGCGCCACCATTCTACACCGTCAACAACTCTTCGTTTTCCCCAAACAAAGCTTCTCCATTATTTGTTAGTCTCTCGCACCACCGTTGCTCCTGTTCTGGAAAGCCACCGTCGGGCTCTGCCACATTCTCCTTGCGTGTGGTGGTTAGTTGAAATTCAAAAAATTACGTGATTCCCTTTTTTTTATTTCACGTTTAATATAATTGTTTTTGCAATTTGGGTTGTTGTTTTGCATTTTGTTGGGGTTTTGTTGGTTTCTATTTTTTTCTCCTATTTTTGATTGTTCCTTGTGTTTTTAAGGTTGTGTTCTTTATAAGGTATTGTTGCATTGTGGTGGAACTATGTAGCTTTCGGGAACGTGAGTACCATTGCATCCTCCCATTGTCATTCGCTTCGCTTTTCATGCTCACAGGTTCTTATTTTTCTAATGAGTCTATGAATTTGTAGTCTATTGTGTATTAGTTTTATTGTATGTATATGTGATTTATTATTTGCTTAAGTTAATGTCTTATTTGGTAGACATTCAAGAGTATTGCACCAATTCCTGCAAAGTTCATAAAGTTTGGCAGGATAGAATGTGCAAAATTTATAATTCAGTTGTACAAGTATTGATTAGGATATTGACTTGTTATTACAAGACACTTTTAAATGTATTTGGATTGTGGATGATGTTATGTTTCATAAAATGTATAGTTTTGTTTCTATTCTGATCTGGTATGATTTTTTGAAAATATATGCAGGTTAGAAAATGTGGAAATAACCAAAAACAAAAATTTTATTTAACAAGTTAATAGGACACACGACCTTGATTCTCATTAGAACTGAGGCAGAAAGGTAAGTTTTTCCCTCGGGTAACACCCGAGGCCAAAAACTGACCCTTTTTGGCCTCGACTTTATATATCTCGGTTCTGAAATCGGGGCAAAATAGCAAAAATAACCACTGCCAAATACCCTCTATGCATTGGTGAATGGTGACAACCACCACTTATCTTGGGTTGGCCTAGTACCCCAAGTGACGTGCCTTCCTTTCTTTCCCATTCCCCTTCTATTGTTTCCATCTTTTTTCTTCTTTTTCATCTTATGTTCTTTACTTTTCATGTTCTTGTTTGCTTATGTTGTTTTTCCATTTTCTATACTTGAATCCAATTCCTTTTTTTCCCTCTGGAGTATTTTGAAGTGAACCTTCACATCTAGATAACTTGGTTATCTTAATGTCTAGTGAAGATCTTCATTAGACTTTCTTAATCAAATATTAACACAAACACCTTCTCCACTAAGATCAACAAGATGAATTTACATTATTTGGCAATCAGAGCTTTGGTTGTTTAAGGTGTTTTGTATGTGTTTTTCTTAATCTTATCTTGTGTAGCTATCTAAAAATAGTATAAATCAACCTCTCATGGACTAAGATGGTGAAAATATTGCAAAACACAAGCTGTTGAATTTGTTGAACATGTTGGGCACCATTTCCTATGCTGGGAGAAAGTTCTGGCAGTGGCAAATGTTGGCCATTGACTTCATGCACATTGGGCGCTTCCTGCCATTGTTAGGTGCAAATTCATATCGTTGGGCGTGCTTGCTGGCAACCAATCATTATAAATATGTTATTGTAATAAATTTTAAGCCCTTTGACTTTAGAATCCAACTAAAAGGAATAAACACATTTAGAGATACGTGAAAAAAGGTTATGAGTAAAATAGTTAGCAAAGGTTAGTGTTGCTAGAATGATTTTTTTTTCATTAGCAAATTTGAGCTGTTGTGTTGTTGCTTTTAAATGCCTAAATATTGTGTGTTAACATGCCTTTGTATGCTTAGCCATAGAGTGGTCTTTTCTTAAGTTAATTTGCATGACAACTATATGTTTGAGTTTATGTTTGCGTCATTACCCCTATTGGGTGATAGGGATGTGTTGTTACTTCAAAGATTGGGATGAGATAGTCAAACCCACATCTATCCCACCACATTCAGATTCTTAGTGCATACAAATGAAGTCATGTATAGATATGCATTTTTATGGAGCTTACTTTTTATTGTTGCCTTATCAGTAATGTTAGTCTTCTTAAAACGATTCAAAAACACATAATATTCTTGTTGTATATACAAGTCTAACATACCTAACTTGATCATGCTTTTCAATATTGGCTTAAGACATATTTGGGACAAAAACCACATAGTCTCTAATATAAGCTAATGTTGAATGTTGTCCCACAACATGAAAAATCTTATGAAATGATGTTTTAATTTCATTATACTACATGTTCTCATGTTATTTATTATGTCCAAACAATTGTACAAATCATAAATCATTCATACTACGTTGGAACAATCTCTTCAAGTTCCAATAGGAAACTTCAACTCTACAAATAAATGCATAATCAATAAGAATTTTTACATACCAATTAAACATACAATGTTAAGATAAAACATACTTGTTACTTGTTATGTTCCCTAAATAAATGACTTTATTCATCCATGGCTTAACAATTTTTTTTTAATGTTATTCATACTACAACATTTTTGGCCTTAGGCAACACCAAATTTATCCACAAGTATAACAGTGTTGCGTATACATAGTATAGAAATAGTTTTACAAGTATGGCTTAAGGAATTTCAATGACAACGCTTTTTGAAAATGTTGATAGTTTATGCTATATTTATTCAAGTGTTAGCTTTAAAATTTGTGGGTTAATCCACAAAACTGTTGCCTGTAATAAATTTAAAAATTAAATGTAATAATTTAGGAAATATAGTTTTTAGCTTATCCCTCTGGCTTAGTGTGTAGTAAAAAATATCAACTCAAAAGGCAAATTCTTCCCACCACCTTCTCATTTGCGAATTCTTCCCTCATCTTGTCTTATGTTTCCTTCTCATTGTCTCCCATCAAACAAAATTTCCTTTTCCTTTTGACTGCCTCCCTCTCATGTTCACTCGAAACACCGCATGCCTCTCTTCCTTCTGTCAAAACCGCGCACCGCTCTATGAGTTTTGACTTCATTATTCAAGTGTTTCCCTTTCAGCATCCTTCCCAACACCATCTCATGCCATCTCGTTCGTCCCAAATCACCAACATCAACCCTTCCTTTGCTATTGACGATACTCGATTAAGGTTGCACAAGAGCGTTCACATCTCACCCAAGACCAATTCTTCTACTCCTGTCGCGTTTGTGACATGTTCCAAGCCATCTTCGCTGCCATTTCTGTTGACATCGGCATGTTCTGACCAATTCCCTTTAGGTAAGTTTCCTAACCTTTTGTTAATTTAATTTTTTATTTCATACCCACTCAAGTGTTTTACTATTTTCATTGATGAAAGTAGAAAGGAATAGGGTTTTCTTTATTTTCAATTTGCTCTTTCACCACCTTTCTTGTGTTTTTGGGTTCGAAAATTCGTCTAGACGCCATTGTAATCACCATTCAAGTTTTGGAGGATGAACACTAGTATAGGCTCTAATTTGGCCAATGATGGTGGTAGAGAATTTGAAGCCATTGTTATGGAAAAAAATGGAGATTTTAGGGTTGTCGAAGTAGTGTTTGTCTAATTGATAAAGAAGGGAAGTGAACATATTTTTAAATAAGAAGGTACTTGATTACAGTGGTTGTGGTGTTTGCTTTTGCTATGTACTGGGTGTTGCGGTGGTACTTAATTTGATAATATGTTGTATTTATTTCTCAATTTTCTTTTATAGGATTATATTATTAGGTTTACTATATTTTCCAGTACCTTAGTTGCCATTATTTATATTTGTTTTAATCTGTAGCATGATGTTGCATGCCGAGTTGTTGCTAGAATTAAAAACGAACGAGATGAAGCTAGGTGCTTACTTGCGCAAGTAGAAAGGAAAATACTTGTTTTTGCACTAAATGCTTCAACTACAAATGCCTATGTTCTGAGAAATGGTAAAAGAGTTTTTGACATTATGATATCTTTTTCTTTCTTCTATATATTGCAATTCTGTAGACTACATTTTAAGTGGAGTTTGATTTAACTCTCATAAAGCAACTCCTTACTTCATTGAGGGACATTTGGCACGTTATTAGGTCATAGATGAAAGTGTTCAAAAGATTACATTGGGCACTTTATTAAGGACATTTTTCCCTAGTGGCTGTTATTTTTCTTCTTTTTGTTGTTTTGATTGTTTATCTGAATTATCTTTTTCACATGTAGATGCTGAGGATGAGGATCTGGCTCCTAGTGCTAAGAAAATTCATTCTAGAATATCTTCTAGCATAATTTATGAGCTAAGTGATTGCAATGTTGTTATCTCCCAACAGAGAAAGAAGAGAGCAATGTAAAGTTTGTAGCTCAGGATGAATCAATCTTAATTGGTTCAGTAGATAAGGTAAATGGCAATCCTCTACTATTAATTGCTTGGAAGTTGGAAATATTTTATTTGGGGTCTTTTTGGATGAATATGTTCAAATATTAGTGTAAGCACTTATATAAGTTTTTTTTTCATATAAGAGGGAAATAGGGTTACAATGTTTTTATATAAAGCTTGTTGGTTGTTCTCATATGCTATTCTGGCTAGCTTGTTGAAATAATAAGGTGAAAAAAAATCAAATGGACATATCATAGGCTGTTAAGAACACTTAGTCTAGTCGACTTGTCACAAGATAAGTCTAAGTAAGTTGTAAATAAGCTCTTCCAAATGGGGGGCTTGATAACCCTCTCTGCCCAAGTGTAGACATCCTATAGCATCACAAGAGTGTTCCATCCACAAATTTCTACATTAATTGTTCTCATCCAGACCCGAGCTAGATTTTTTGTTTGAGAACTGTTATCTACATGCCACTCTGCATTTTTCAGTCTCATGCAATTTACTTGAACTTTGTTCCCACAATGAATATTCTTTTTTCGTGGCCAACAGATAATGGTTAATTTGTAAATGTGAAATCCAAAACATTTAGGAATTTAAAGTCTATAGTATGTTGTTAAGACTGATTCTTGCAAAGGTAACCTTTTACTAGTTTCATCGAAAGTTTCACATTAGGTTTCTAGTAATAAAGCGTTGAGTCATTGATGTGATTATTTCAACTTAGTGTTATCAAATTACAAATGGTACTTAGTTAAGTGAAGATTTCTCTAATCTGTTAGCTATTTCTACTTTGCCTTTTCCCATGCCCAATTTTTTCAATGTGATATTAGACATAAATTATTGATAGCAATAAACACCAAGGACACTAGTCCAAGGCCTAAATTATTGATGGCATATTGAACTTTTTTTTTCTTTTGTTACAGGATGTTGGTAAAGATCAATAGAAAGAAGAATGATAAAAAATCTAAATGTTATATGAAGATCAAGATGAAGAGGAATCAAGCTGTAGTCAAGAAAAAATGTACTCTTTTTTATTTTTTTATTTATTTTGGAGAGCATAATACTTTTTAATTAGTTGTAAACACTCGTATTTTTTGCAATATATGAAAAATTTCAATTCCATTATATATTAGAAGTGTCTTATTTATTTTATTTTATTTCTCCTATTTTAGTAGAATAAATCTATTTTAATTATTACTTTTCAAATAAAATTATTAATATCTCACTTAAAATAACATTGTCTAAATGTATAAATAAAATTAAAATTATTTTTCATCATTCCACTTTTATAAGCCTTGTTTAAATAAAAAATATTTTGTACCACACATTCATAAATGTGGCCTATAGAAATAAGCAACACGAAAAAAACCGTTGCATTATAGTAGCATGGAAACTATTGCGTATTGGAACATCTTAGGCAACATTTTTTAATTGTTGCATAGTAGGCAACGATTTTTGAATTGTTGCATAATAGGCAACACTTTTTGAATTTCCTAGCCTAAATGAAAAAAAAAAATCCGTTGCCTAGTATAGGCCACGACCACCTATGCAACAACTACAAATTCATTGTCTAATGTTGAGGCCACAATTTGTTTGCTTTAAGCCATGGTTTTTTGTGCATTGCCTAAAGTCATTTTTTCTGTAGTGTCAACAAATATAAATCATTGAGATGAAATAACTTTAGAACTTTGATCCTAATTTTCTGATACAATACAATTGGTATAGTCTAACACCTTCTTAAGCATTCGTCACCTACTCCCAAGTGTATGTAGGCTACATTAACATTTAACATTTTTCTTTAGCATTGTCCATGTTAACCGACATAGAAGGTTGTAAGCTACAGGAAAGATAATCATAATTGTATTCATTAAAGTTAGATCCCTATAAGACACAGACATGGATGAGAACTTAAGCTCTTAGAAACAACCTTTTAAGTATTCCAAGGGTCTAAACAAACAAAGTTCTTTTCATGTTTATATCTTGCTAACACAAATGTGACAAAGTAAGTTAACTAGTGAACATCACACCTATAATATCAAATAAAGGAAACATGTGACTATGATATCCCCAAAGTAACTTGATATTCCATCCTCCATTGTTATTCACAAGTTTTCCATGTAGTCTAAAGGAAAAATCATAGTGTCTTATTCTAGTAATTGATGAAAATCATTCAATTACAAACCATTGGCTAAGGAGATAAAAAAGAGATGAAGCCTTGTGGAAGAAGACTCTACACTTGAAGACTAGAATACTAGAATTTTCTTCCTTCTTCTTAGCCTTGTACATGTATAAGTGTATTTTCTCTTGTATTCTCTGCAATATTTTGTAATAGTATAAGTGAGCTTCTTTTGGGCCTCAATTGGGCCTTGATATGGGCTTATAAAGTCAACCAAAATCCTAGGAAACATGGTCAAAATTTGGCCAAGGAATGAAGAAGGAAAACATAGAGCATGGAAGTCCCATACCGCTTGAAATAAGTCAAAAATAGGCTAATTAAAAATGCCACCTATGGAGAAGAAGTGCTCTAGTTTATTTCATTGTTGATACCAATTTTTGCTTGGTTTTTAATCCCACATTTCTTAGGATATGAAGAGCAAAAGGCTTATACTTCAACAAATAAGACCCTTTGCTCACTTGCTTTACTCACCTTTGATTGAATGATAATTGATTTAGCATATTTGTAATCTTCTTGTTCTCTTAGGTCATAAATGAGAGTAATCTTCTCCTAGTTCTTCATTAAGGGACCTTTCTTGGAAGATGAACTTCTAAGTTTCTTGTAAGAAACTTGGAGAATTAAAAATTTTCTTATCTTTCGTTTTGTGGTGGAGAAGGTTCTTTCCAGTAGTAATCACGAGTTGTATTATGAGTTATAACATCTATATTTGAACCCCTTTTACAATCTAACTATACATATATCTTTCTTCTTTGTTTCCTATTAATGTATCTGACCTCAGCACAACAAGAAAATGTGATTAAAGCCTAAAGCTCACCACTTGAACTCATTGAAGTAATTCATATGTCAGATACTATACAAATAGATTACAATGTAATTATATATAACTTCACATTTTAAATAAAAATAACAAAATATAGGATTCATATCATCTTTTCATCTTTTGTGAAAGTATCACGACAATTCCTTTTAATTATTTCATTTGTAGTTGAACCAAATTTCATAAATATGGTCAACTTCATCCATACTAATGAACATGTCGACTAAGGATGATAAATAAACTTGTACTTGTCCAATGTTAACTAGGGGTGGCAATGCGGGCCAGCTCGGCCCGTATAAGGCCCGCACAACGCGGGCTGGCTCGCCCCGCCCCACACACTTTATGCGGGCTAAAAACACTGGCCCGCCCCGCACACTCCTTGGCCTGCTATTTTTTTTTAATTTTTATGATAAAACTTTCAATGTTTAAAAATTGGGAAACTTTAAGAAGTTCACAAAATTAAGTAAAGACTTTGGGAAATTAGATGATAAATTGATAATTCAACATTTTCATCATATTCATACTATAACATACACAATGTATTCTTTACATTAAAAATGACATAATACTTGTCTTTTCCAGTTATACAAGAATTTGAAACGTTAATGCAAGAGTCCATAAAAGAAGTAATTAATATACACAAGTGCAAGTTTCTTTTTTTTTACTAATAACACTGGTGCTCCCCAAGGCGAAGTGCTGGGCCAAATGAACTGCTTTCCCAGCAACTCCTCTATCTGGCTCTTGAGCTCTACCAACTCTGTCGGAGCCATACGGTATGGAGCCATTGATACTGGACCGGTTCTTGATACCAGGTCAATAGAGAACTCCACCTCTCTACTAGGAGGCAACCCTGACACTTCATCTGGAAATACATCTTCAAACTCATGCACGATTGGTATTACTGACTTCCCCTCTTCCTTCTCCACCTCTAGATGAGTGAAAATTATGAAGCACTACACGCCACCTTGTATCTCCTTCATGATCCCTTGTGAAGATAACAACTTAGGCTCCTCTGAGTTGGGGAACAACAATCTCTTCTCTCGGTAATCTATAAGAATGCGATTGGTAGAGAGCCAATCCATCCCCAAGATTACCTCCAACTTCTGTAGAGGTAGGCAGATTAGATTCACTTTATACCTGCGTCCCTCTACCTCCACTGGACACCTAGCACATAAGGATGATGTCTTGACCAAACCCGACGTTGGAGTAGACACCACAAGCCCACACTATAGCTCACACACCGGTAGACCCAAACGTTTCACACATGCATCTGACACAAAGGAGTGTGTCGTTCCAGAATCATACAACACACACCATTTCACCCCAACAATCACACAATACCCCATAACAAGGTTACCTGAGCCTACGACTTCTACTCCCGTCATGGCGTAAACTCAGCCCGTCGCCTGAGGCCAGTTGCCCCTGTTCCTTTGTTGGTTCTGCGTGGGAGTCTGAACTGGAGATCGTGCCACTGTCCTAGTAAGGGTGGGACAGTCCTTGCCAAAGTGGCCCTCCTTGCCACAATTGTTACATTTGCGGTAGCCTTCCATGTGCGGGCAGACTCTCCTCAAATGAGGGCCTCCACATTGAAAGCACTGCACTTGGCCCTGCTGTGTGGGGAAGTTCCTGGACCCTTGAGACTGGTGATGAGGTTTGTCATAAGGCTTTCTCTTCTCTTTATGTCTCGACTTTGACCCAGATGGTCCACCAATCCTCTGATGCTGTGGTAGGGGCTGACCTTCTACCTTATTCTTCATTTTCTCCATCACTCTGGCCTTCTCCACCAGGGAAGCAAAATCCTTGATGGATAATGGGGCCACCATCAAACGAATATCACAGCGGAGGCCATTATCAAACTTGCGGCATCTCCACTCTTCGTCGAGTGGTAAAATGTAGAAGGGGCTGATGTGCTTGAACTTCTCAACATATTCTGTTACAGACTTTCCCCCCTGGGTCAACTGGAGAAACTCCACCTCCTTAGCATACCTCACATTGTCGGGAAAATACTCAGAGAGGAATTTCCCCATGAAGGCCTCCCAAGTCACTAGTTCCTCCCGCTCCTCCGTGATGGATTCCATGCTGATCCACCAATGCTCAGCTTCTCTAGTGAGCATGTATACTGTGAAGGCCGCAAGTATACTTGGATTTCATGCTGATCCACCAATCTGTTCTCCGCGGGGCACATCTTTGCATAAAAAATTTGCTCCAAATCCTTCAACCATTGATTTGCAGCGTCAGGACTAGTCGTACCATCAAACTTCACTGGGTAGTGCTTCAGAAAGTCCTCTAAACTCCACTCCCTGAATGTAGGTCGTGGCTTGGGACCAAATACAAGTGCAATTGTCCTATTCTCCTCCAGCTGGCGGAGGGCCTCCATATGTTGTTGGTGAGCATCCTCAGCAACTACCCTCGCAACCTCTATCTGCTGCATCACCAGCTGTTGCTGCTCAAGCGACGCTGATTGTTGCTGCATTGATGCCTCATGTTGCTGCATCATAGCCTTACTCTGTTGGGTCATCGCTGTCACAATGGCTTCTATTGCTCTGGCGATATCTGGTACATCGGCCTGAGAAGATTGAGAAGTCCTACGAGGAGGTGCCATAATTCACTGGCACACAGGAAAACCATTCATCAGATTAATAAAATAGGAAGTTTAGCTAAACACACTAGAAAGACACAACGAAAGCTAAGCAGACACCCAAGTCCACAAACTCTAAGGAATGACCGCTCTGATACCATAAATGTAACACCCCATTTAAATAATTACCTTAATTAAATGACATGTCACACAAATAATATAAGAGACGAATCCTGGAGTATAAACACTACTCCTTACAATATCCCAAAAATACTTAGAGAAATCCAAGGCCCACCAAGATGCCAATACCAAACAAAATTACAAGAACTCGACAGTAGTCAATATAGTACTAAAAGACAAAACAGTACATGGGCCATAACCCTATAAGAAAGCCCAAAACAACAGAATCCAACCCAGGTAGGCTACGCAGCAGAACCTCTATCACCCTGATGACCACAGGTGTTTCTCACCTATGCTCACATCAATAAATTGATGATCATCGCAAAAGAGAAAACTACACATATAGAACATACAACAAACAAACAGAAGGGTAAGCTAGAGTGGAAAAACGGTTTATCATACAGTTACATGCTATTTCATGGTCCAAGAAGGGTATGTCAACCAAACATGTTATGACCTTACAAATAATACACTAAGACTCAGACTCGACTCAGACTCGACTCATCAGGATACATATAATTAGTCGGATTCAGTGGATGCTTGCACTTGTGGTGGACTTCCCTTCTCTACCGAGCTGCTCTACCGAGCTAATTGTTACCGTGTCTCATCCCCCCACACAAGGTTAGCCCTTAATGAGTTCCGAGCCTCCTGCTACTCTCACCACAAGAGTTAGTACGCTCTATGTGAGACTAACTGACCCTTTAGAGTGTCAGGATGCAACCTTATCTTGAATCCTAACTAAATTATATAGATGGGGCACCACCATGAACTCCCACTAACAAGGGTCATGGAATTACGTCCTGACCAACTGAGGCACCACCATGAGGTCTCACCTAGAGGCTCATGGAATTACGCCCTAACCCAAACCAACAACATGTTCCAATAATCAATACACCATTTATGCTCACACCAATTCTATGTTACCGTTATGACCAACCATTCCATACTCCGTTCATGTCAAAGTCATGCTAACTCAACCTTTCAGTCCATACAATCAGATCTCACATGCATATTCATATACTCCATATTTAAAATAGGGTAATCTAAACCAAGGATACAATCAACAACCAAAAGCATGATAAGAACAATCATGGAGCAAAACTCCACACCAATCTCGCTCAAGCCAGGGACCCTCGCTCAGGCGAAAGGGGTCTTTCGCTCAAGCTACAGGTTCTCGCTTAGGCGAGACGACCAACGGAGAACCCTGCGAGACTCACGAGTTCTCGCTTAGGCAAGCCCTTCTCGCCTGAGCGAGGCCATTCCTCACCCAAAGGTGAGATTCCTCGCTTGGGCCACACTTGCAGCGACTTGCCTCAAACTATCACGCGTCCTCAGCTTGCCTAAGCGAGATAGTACCTCGCTCAAAACGAGAGCTCTCCGCCTGAGCGAGAGCTCGAGTGTTAGTCTGGGCCTGTTCCTACAAGTCTCGCCTAGGTGAGATAGGGTTGCTTGGGCGAAAACGTCGGGTCTCGCCACTATTCTCCCTGCAACAGCCATACACTCATACCCAAACAACATTACCATTCCATCCAAACGTTTACAGTAGCACATCAACCACACAATGATGTAAACAATGACAAAATAAGCAAGAATCGAGCTAACAGGAAATTTCTAGCTTCCCTTACTTGAAAATAAGCTAACAAGGGACTTTAGCAACCAACGTAGTGACCACAACAGCTCCGAGAACAGCTTAGAGAGCTGGAAACTAGGGAAACAGACAAGGAACTAGATTAATAAGGGCAACCTCAGTTGGAACCAATGCAACAGAGGGAAAAACAGTTGGAAGCTTAACTTACTTGGAACAAACGAGGTTCTTCTAGCTTAACGGAAAACGGGGAAAACCCTAGCAGAGCTTAGTTGTGGTTCTAAGAGGCAAGAAATGAGCGTGTTTCTGAAAAGTGAGTGAAATGAGAGTGTTAGGACAAATTAGGGTCTTTGGCTCCCTATGGTACAGCCCTAGGTCCAACTGATTTGGGGCAACCTTTTTGAATTAGGATAGAAATAAATTAGTGGGCCTTACAATTTACTTACGTAAGATTTTGTACTCTTAAGTAATTATTTGTGTGCTTAATTATTGTTAATGATGCTACCTATTGAATTTAGTGTGCCGAAAGCATATTTTTTATGTTCAAGAGCCAGGATACGGGAGGACAGATAGAGATATTATTTCTACTTCTTTCCAAACGTGTTTTTTTTTATTGAATAAAATCGATTAAAAGTCAACAGTTTAATGGATCCTATTTTTATTTAAAGACTCTCCCTAGTTTTGAGAGTGAGACATATCAAAATTAGTGTCTCTCAATGAAAATAATTTTTTCAATTATGCAATGAAATTTAAATTGATTTATTAACGATTTACCTAAAATACATATATTGAAAATATGAACTTAGAAATATATTACATTATACGCATTTGTATTTTTTTTCATTTCCAAATATTTTTCGTAAATTATTCTTTTAGTCTACATGCTTATTCAATTTGTAATAATTAGTTTCAGTTAATAGAAAAATAATACATTAACAAAGTTTTTTTTTGACAAAATTTGATAAATTACTAAATAAGGTAAAAAAGTACTATTTTTATTACTTCTTTTTGATTAAAAAATAAAAAATTAATCTACTTTAATCCTATTTATAAAAAGTTTGTTAATTTTGTCAAAACCTCATTTTCCTAATTTAAATTATTTAACTAAATTCAATAAGAGTATTATATTTCATAATTAGGAGACAAATTATTATTACTTGTCTTAATCAATACCACTATACTCAAACCCTTTTATATTATTTACAGTGGGATGAATAAGTTGTCATCTTGAGCCACAACATTTTGTTTTAAAAAGTAAAAGCACATCCATTTTTCACCTTTTGCTAATCATGCAGCGTTTTTTGTTTTTTAATGCTAAAAATGGTCTCTAACTATAATTAGAGAAAACTAAAGAAGACAAAAGAAAACAACAGAGAAAAAAGTGATCGACATTAGTACTAAAACCTCAAAATGATATCTTCTATATAGTGAAGGCCCCAACGTAGTACAAATGAAAATCAATGTGTCTATAGGGCACCAGAGAAAAACAACATAAAAGTCCACGAAACCTTTCTCCACCAAAAAAGTCCAGAATCCAACCCTTACCACATAACCATAATATATACAGAACCACATATATTGTGAAAAGGTAATTAATTAAGAAATCTATTTTCCAAACCAAAGTAATTAAGCGGGCGAACAGTGTCCGCCACAGCTCTCACCGGCACCGCCGCCTCCTACAATGAGAAATGACTTTTGAACAGTAACACATTTCTTATTATTGCTTAAAATCCATTAGAAATCACAAACACTTGTGAAACGAGTCTCACGTATGAGTTTTGCGGTTTCCAACAAACTTTATAACGATAATAAAGAAGGCATTCCTTAGTCTGTTTGTGGTTTTGTGTCTAAGAATTATTATATAATAGTATGAATCACCAGATTGAATCAGTGTAGGTGGTGTGGTCCACCACCATGTCCATGTCGATGTGAAAAATAGGTTTGGATTGTGAGTGAATGTTCTTGGATGATGGAGAGGCAGTGTTGGTAGGGCTGGTGGGAGTGTAGAGAGATGCACTCTGGCGCACTCTGAGGTGCACAGCTTCGGCTTGAGCCACTGCCAATTGGGTCTGTAACACATCGATCTGTTGCTGAAGAGATGAAATGGCCCCAACACACCCATACACAGGGTCCCTTACTCTTGCATTTGCCTCATACACCATGCTGCTCACTGCATCTCCTCTCTGATGTTCTGGTAACTCCTGTAACACACACCATCAAATTCATTTCTATTCTACTTTTTCTTTCAAATTCATTCTATTCTATTCATTATAAGCTTCCACTGAAATAACTCATGAACAAAAAGTTTCTGATATATAACATTAATGTCACTTTCACGGCTTGCTTTTCTAACACTTTCATCATATGCTTCAACACTACTTTCACTTCTTTTTTTTCTTCTCATATTGCATCACCTGTATTATATTAATCTCTGTCCTTTTTTGGAAGTTTGTCTTGTTATTTTATAAAGATCTTCAACTTATCTTCTGTGTTAACCTTTTTAACAAAAGCATCCTTAATGACTAAATATTTTTTTTTCTAGTCAGTAAACAGTAAATACATAGATAAATCAAAAGTCGTTGCTGAAAAAGAGAAGGGACATGAAAAAGATCAAGAGAGAAAAAGGTTCATCAAATTTTAAAAGTATTTTTTTTTCTTAAATAATTTTCTCGATTTTCTCAAGTTTTACTATAGGACTAGAGAAGAAAGAGGGTATATTATTATTATTATTGTTGTTTTATTTTTGAACTAGTTAATGAAATTGTTTTAGCAATAAAAGTATGTCAAAGAATCCGGTAAGTTAAAATATTTGATGTTTGACAACGAAATGAGTAATTTTATTGAATGGTACTGATTAAAAAATTTGTGGCAAAAACAGCTTCACGTGGTGCAGAAGCAGGATGTTACTTCAATCATTTCTTTTTCTTTTTGGTTTGTGACAATAGAAGGTGAAGTGGAGTTTGGATTCTTAAACGTGGTTTCACACAATCACGCACGTACGTTGCTTGTTAAGTTTGGCTTTGTGTTGTGCTTGACCCTGACTTTTGGTAACAAAACCACGTTTTGATGCTCCTATTGGGTGGCCGAAGATACGATCCATGAAGAAAGAGATACAATATTTTAGTTTCTAAAAAATCTAAATAATATAAGGCTTTTTTCAAATAAGATTTTTTATTTTTATTTTTTAATTTTCACTTGTCTTATTCTTTTTTTATTTTTTAACCAACACATGGCAGACCAAAAGATGAGACTGACCTAATATTGAAATATGAAGGAATGGAAAAGCAGACAAAGGGATTAGGACGTGAGATGTGAGGTTTGAAGGCGCCGAATGCCTAATCTTCTCCACCTTTTCTAATTTTTCAAGGGCTACTTAGAAAAAAAAAGTATCAATTCGTGGTTTTTCACAATCACTTCTCTCAAAAGCTTAATTCACACGTACCAATAATTCTATATTATATTCCTCTTCCTATACATACAAATAAATTAAGCTAGTACTCTTTTCAAACTTTTTCACACCAAATCATTTTCATATATAATATTACGAAATTTGTAGATGCTATAGTTCCACAACAATGGAAAATAATTGGCGGAAGATAGAAACATGTCATAAACAAATGTACTAGCTATATGATTTAAATAGTTTAAGGTAAGACGAAAAGACATAATTTGAAGATTAGAAGCCTGTTAAAGCTTACAAGAAAATAATGTGAAAGATTCAGCTGCGGTCAAGGAAAGCGTCGCAGTAGTCTGCAAGGTTGTTGATCTTTATACCAATAACAGACATCATAAATTCGTTAAGAAAGTGACTTCTGAATGTGCAGTCTTTGAACCTAATAGAGTTCATACGCTTGAAAGGTGGTTGGAGAGAAAGAGAAAAAAAAAACTGTTTTTTAAGTTATTTACGTTATTAATTTTTCATTTTATTGGAAAAGAATTTTGTTCAGAAACTTGATTTATCAGTTTCAGTATTTCTTAGTTACATTTTTGGAAGAAAAAGAGAAACCTAAGAAGGCACCTAGGAATAAACATCAACCATATGTAGTTTTTATGTCTCCAAGGTATAGTTTAACTGACAGTAACATAGTGGCATAAATCTCAAGAACATTATAGTATCACATCTAACTCCTGATACATATATATATCTTTGTTTGTGAAAACTAAAATGTTGATCAGATGCATGGGAACTAAGTTAAAAAAAAGTGGGAAATACATAATAAAGAGAATCCTGAAGGAATGAATAATGTAAGAGAGGAATGAACCTGAAGCATCTTATTGACATTGCTGGCACCAAAGACTCTGTGAACATTTGCAAACTTGTGGGGTTCATCAGCAGGAAAATAAGGAGCAAAAACACAATCCTGAGCACACCTTCTCCTGAGGAGTTTGCATGCAGCACAGGGTGAGGGTGCACCCTGCTTCCTACCACCATCTTTCATGTTTCTCCCTTCTTCTCAAACTTCTAACAGGACATGAAAATGGTAGAGCAAGAAGGAGAATGATTTATAGCTGAAAATAAAGTAAGGAAAAGTGAAAGGAAGAAAAGACAGAGAGGGCGTGTGTGTGTGTGTGTGAGTGAGAGATAGAGAGAGAAAGAGAGTGAGAGGGGGGGTGGTGGTGGGGTTAGGGAATGGAGGAGGCCTGCATTATATAATAATTAAGGAAAAAAGAGCACCAGAGTTGAGCATAACTCTATGTAGAATTCATGTGGGTCCAATTAATTAACACATAAAATTAAATTAAACACCTTTGGTTGTTCTTCACATTTTCATTGATGTTTCATTGGGTCCCTAACATCTTCTTGTCCCGTACTGCTTCATGCGTGCGACTCGCAATTTATATTATCAATGAGTAGGTCTCACTAGGGTTATTATTATAGTATCCTATATTTTCTATCTATTTCTAAAATAATATTTTTATTTAACTAAAAATACGAATGGGTATGGTTTCTCTTAAATACCCAATCGGGCTTTAGGACGAATTAACCAAATCCAATGATCCGATTGGTATTGAACCCACCACCACACCATCTCCTAGTTTTTATCATATGTTTGATGAGATAGTTAAGAGAGTAATTTATTTATTTGGAGAATTTAAAACATTTTTAAGGAAAACAATATGTTTGGATGAGAAAATTAAAAGGAAAATGGAATTGAGAAATTTTAACAAGATATTTCAAATAACTAAAATAGTATAATTTAAAATTCACTAAAAAAAGAAGGAAATTAAAATTCTCCAAGATGTGGAATTGCTCACTGGTTAGGACAAAAAGAGTTAACAGGTCCAAAAAGTCAAGTCGGGTTGAGCCAAAAGTTGAGAAGAGCTAGGTCGGGTAAAAGGTTGAGTAGAGCCAACCTGGGTCGAAGGTCGAGTTGGGCCGAAGGTCAACCGGGATGGGCCTCCCGAAGGTCGAGCCAAGCTGGATCGGGCCGAATGTCGAGCTGAGATGACCGAGAACGAAGGTCAAGCATGGCTAACCCTTCCTGAAGGTTGAGCTGGGTCGGACCGACCATAAGGTCTAGACAGGCTAGGACAAGTAGAAGGTTGAGACAGGGCAAGTCGCACCAAAAGTCGAGTTTAGTCAATAGAAGATATAGGCAAGCCCGACCGGGCCAAAAAGTCGGGTTGGGTTGGGCATAAGATAGAGACGGGTAGGGCCGAGCCAAAGGTCAAGCTGGGATGACTCAGGCCAAAGGTCAAGCTGGGCCTACCTTGACCAAAAGTTGAGTCGGGCCAACCTAAGCCTCCAAAAAGCTCTAACTTCATTCAATGCAGGTCACACCAAGAGTCGAGTTTTCATTTCTTCAACTCACTTCATTAACTCTCATTTCTTCCTTGAACTTCTCCACTTCATAGCATTTCTTTGGCTACACCCTCTTCAAGTTTTGTCTTCCCTCAAGTTATTTTAGATACGCCACTTTACTCCTTTCCTTTTTTTTCTTTTTTCTGCTCGCATTCATGGACTATTTCAGCCTTTATCTTTGGGTGAAGTTAAACTTTGTTAGGGAAACCTCCTCATAGACATCCATCCTAAAATTTTGTTCTTTCCTCCATTCTTAAATCTTGAGTAGGAATGAATGTGAACATCATGTAGTAGTGGATCCATGTTACCCTAAAGAACCAATATGCAAGGATGGCAGAAATGAGAATACACCCTTCTATTATTCTTACACCATTGTGTTTTCTGAACTTGGAGTACGACTTCCACTTGACCCATTTGAAAAGGAGTTACTTAGTACCATAAACATTGCTCCTGCCCAACTTCATCCAAATAGTTGGGCATTTGTTAGGGCTTTTCACATTTTATGTACTCACCTTGGTATCGTTCCTTCAACAAACATGTTTTTCTATTTTTTTGAATCAAAGACCTCTGGTTGTTCTTCATGGACATTCATAAGCACTTTTAACAATAGGGTGTTAGTCACAGAGTACCAATCCTCATATAAACATTTTAAAAGGAAACTTTTGAAAATCTGCTCATCCCCAAACAGGCCCAATATCCTTGAAGGATTTCATCTATACTGGTTGGGTTCCCCCTATCCTAGTAGGGTAGCTAGAGTGAAGATTTAAGGATAGAGGAAAGAGCCGTTTGCAACCAACTAATCGAACTAGGTGTTATATTCAACACCTTTGTTATCCCTAAACTTGATTTCGACCATAGAACTTAAGGCTTGTATTGGTACTATTCTATTTTCCCCTTTCCTTTTATGCGTACTTTTATTAATATCCATTATCTTTTTCCTTGACAAGTGCTGCTTACGCGTTAGGAGATGGCACAATGTTTGAAGAAGATGCAAAGGAAAGAAGTGATTGCTATGAAACTGCGTGTTGTTGGGAGAACTGTTATTGTTCTCCCGATTACTGATTCTGAAGAGACTAACACAGAAACCCTAAAAAAAACACTAAACATGTACCTCCAATCCTCATGTTGGTAGCAAACAATCTTGCTCTCAGGAGAAGATTTATCATGCTGAAAAGCATGCAGAAAATGTCCTCCCTTAAATGGCCTCTTCCTCAACCCCTTCTAAATAGGCGAGCATTATACAGGGTATGAAGAACCTTACCATAACAGTCAAATGCTAACTGATCGAAGATGAATAACTATAGAGAAACACCACTGAGGAATGGACCAAAACAAAAGATACCATCAATAAATTGAAGAAGGTCCTGGTGGACATTGAATTGTAGCGTAATAAGCATTATGCAAAGTTAGGTTAGATTTCGGAGGATCTCAGGAAACTAGGGGAAGAATGATCAAAAGACAAAGCCGATTGAGAGGAGAAGGAAGTTGTCTAACTCAAAGACTTCTCTAGAAAATGCTCTTGATGATGCTAAGGAAGAGAACACCAAGAGTTTCATGGAGGGTTTTAGTGATGCTACCGAGTAGCTAACTGTCCTTTATCCTGACTTGCACACCTCATGCCTTGATTCTTTTAAGATGGTGGTTGATGGAAACATAGTGGCTTGAAAAATTAACTTATGTATTTGCCTTATCATCTATTTGGTAGAAACAAAAAACTTGGTGACCTATATCTTTTTGTTAGTGATTCGTACCCTTTGTATGATGACTCTACACATTTTGTATGGCTATAACATATGTCTATTTATTAGCTATTGGTGTGTCCATTTTATCTTTTCTTCTAACGAGCCTTTGGATGATTTCTCTATTTATGCAATGAGGATGATTGAAACGCTTGATTGGATTCGAGTATTGCATTTTACAAGACCTTAGAAAATATGCTTACATTTTAGATGGTCTCGAATAAACTTGATGCTTGCGTCCAAGATTTTCCTTTATTCTTGCCTCATTAAAAACCTTGTAAATATGTAAGGAGAAAAGAGTATATTGCTACTATCTCTAGTTGTAATAAAAATGGAGATTTGCTACATTCCAAGTTCATGGTACCTTTCCCCCATCTAAAGTTTCCAACACATAGGCTCTTTTTTCGATGACCCGACGTACCCGATAAGGCCTGACTCAGTTGGGTGATAGTTTGTCTTCTATTTGAGAGTAAGATTTCTTTTCCAACACCAAATCTCCCTCTTGAAACATTTTGGGTTTTACTCAAGCAACATGTCTTGCCTTCATTCTTCATTTTGCTGTGATTGTTTGCAGTCGGGCCCTTCACTAGTGCAGGAGAGGGATTTGACCGCGATTATTTTGACCTTTTGGCTTCGGTTTCACACCCGAGACATATACTGATGAGGTAAAAAATGATTTGTTTATGCCTCAGTTATGAACCGAGGCATATGCAAGGGTTACTGCCTCGGTTCTGGAGGGAACCGAGGCCTAATGGGTATCACGAATTTAAAAAAAAAAAAACTTTCTGATCTAATAATAGCAAGACACGTGGCCATGATCCTTGTACACACATATGCACCAACCACAGTGTGCCACATCATCATCATCAACATTCCCCCAAATCAGAAACCCTAACCACCATTCAAACCCTAAATGTCGCCAGCGTGCCGTCACCACCATCTTCGACCACCGCATCACGCCGAAACAGCTTCACAACACCTCCAGTCATCTCGCCGGTGACACAAAACAACCTCCCTTCACCACCATATCAAAACGGAAAACGTTAAACCGCCAACAGTTGAACCACCGTGAGCCAAATCGCACATTCAACACATAGAAGGGTTTCATAATTAGAAAAAGGAGAAGCGCATACCAAAAGCGAGATTGAACGACAACAATGGCGACTTTGCAAGCTCTACGACGACGATAATGGTGTGTGACAACAGACCGGTGGTGGAGCAATGAAAGAACCTTTGCGTGCTGCAACGAAACTCCAACGAAGGAATAGTAGCGTTCTACAACAAAACTGGCATTCGAAAATGGAAGAGAGAAAAAATTGTAGTTGCTCGCGCGAAGAAGAAGAACAGTAGTGCGGTTTCTTTTTAACCCTAAGAAAACTGATTGCCTCGGTTGATTTTAAACCGAGGCATAAACATCTATATGCCTCGGTTATAAGAGACCCGAGGCATAAACATCTATCTGCCTCGGTTATAGGAGACCCGAGGCATAAACATTTATCTGCCTCGGTTAGATGTGACCCGAGGCATAAAAGCCTTCCACTTGTTTAAAAATATCAAAGTAGCGGGAAAGATAAAAAGTTTTGGGAGGTTTATGCCTCGGTTCTATGTACAACCGAGGCATAAAAGTTCAAAAAAATTACAAAAGTGCCACCGCGTCTTCATATGCCTCTTTTGCGCCTGAACCGATGCATATTGGGCACTGTAAAAAGTTTATTCTGCACTAGTGCTTTCACGTATCTCTGTGACGATATCCAACATGGCTGATTGTCTAATAATTGTTGCTTCTTCAGAGAAATATTGAACTCAATGTGAAGACACTTATACTTCGATTGGAATCATGGCATCAACTTCATATGCTAATGAAAAGGGAGTTTCCCTTGTGCTAGTTCAGATTATCGTGTGATATAACCATAGCACCTGGGAAAGAGTTCCCACCCATTCACCTTTTTTCTTCTACCATTCGTTTTCAACCTCCCAATATGACTTTATTTGCAACCTTTGCTTTTTCATTTGTTTATGGATGCCCAACAAAGGAAAGTAATTATGGTTCGGGGGAGCTCCAAATTGGCATGTCACAAATCGCCATAATAATTTGCATGCTCGTTTAGACGTAAGTTTTGCGACCAATTCTGCTTCAATCCACCTCAAAAAATACTCCACAAAAACTATACTGAATTGAAGTTGTCTTGTTGTTGGGGGAAAAGGACCTAGAATATCTAGTCCGTATTGCCAGTTCTTATTGGAAAGAAGGTCAGAGCGATATGATCGAGTAGTCTTGTTCAATGGGAATAATTGTTATATCTGAATGTTTTTGACATTGTTTGCATTTTTTAACAAAAAGCATACAATCTTCTTGCATAATGGTTCAAAAAGTCATGCTCTCAACACCTTATACCACAAAGCCCTTCCCCCAATATGACTTCCACATGAATCGACATCGACATTGCCCATAATTTTTTATGCCTACATGCTCTCAATACACTATAATAAGGGTGATGAAAATCCATTGCGATATAAGATTCCATCAATCACCATGTATCTTTACGCGTTTCTCCGCATTTTAACAAATCAACATATTCCTCTATCCAAGAATCTTCTACAACTATTTGAAAGACGAAATCCATTGTAACACTAGGAATGGATAAAGTTTTTTGAATTACTGTTCGGTGATGTCACAAAAGTTTAGTACTGGCCCGTTGAGATAAGAGATCAATCCTTACATTTTGGTCAATGAGCACAAAAATCAACGAGAAATGTGAGGATTCTTTTTGATATTTCATTTAGTTTTTAAGATGTTTTGCTAAATGTGTGTCTCTAGCTATGAAACTACTTGCTACTTGTTCGGTTACAAATTGTGAATCACATATGATTAGTAAGTCCTTCATACCCATTTTTATCATCAGGTTCATTCCAACTAGGACTTCGTACTCTACTTGATTATTACTCGCCTTGAATGAGAAACAAAGGAATTATTCGATTAGGACTCCATATGGCCTTTCCAGTATGAATCCTACACCACTACCTTTTAGATTTGAGGTTCTGTCAACCGATAAGATCCCCTTAGCCTCTTGTATGGTGTTATCTCTTGATGGCACGAATAGTTTTGATACAAAATTTGTTAAAGCTTATGCCTTTACTGGTCCCCTACTCTCACAACTCAGACTATATTCCCATAGTTCTACCGACCATTTCATCATTCTCTCTACCACGTCTATCTTTTGGAACATCTTCCTGATTAACATGTCAATTTTAATCTCAACTTTATAGTTTTGGAAATAATACCTTAATCGCCTAACTATAAATACTATTGCGAGAGTTGTTGATTTCTCTAACTTTTGGTAACAGGATTCAACACCTTGCAATACCTTCCTTATGAAGTAGATAAGCCTTTGTTCGCCATTGATATCCTGTACAAAGACCGAGTTTAGTACCCAATCAAACACACAAGTACACTAAGATGGGCCATTCCTTAAGAGGTTTATGTAGTACTAATGGGTTAACCAAGGTTTGCTTGAGCTATTGAAAAGTTATTTCACATTATTCTATCCATTCAAACTTGTCATTCCTTCTTAAACATTGAAAGTAGGGAAATTCCTTATCACCTTCGATAATTATAAACATAATGAAAGTTCAACAAATTAAAAAATAATTAATTATTTTAATGTTAAAAAATAAATAATTTGGTTAATGTTTAAATGAATTAATGAGACTAGGTTTCAAAATGTATCGACCACAAAAAATCTATAAACATAAGTTAAATGAAAAGAAAAACATATGAATCAAAATTATCTATAGCTTTATTTTTATTTAGAATACAAATCACTACAATTTCTATTAATGGCCCATACATTGATGAAGACTAGATAAAACTTTGGGATGGTGTTGCCTCCCACATTGTTGGTTTGACTGGGGCTATATGGGACTAGAACTGGAAGTGTAGTATACGATGACAACTTATGAATGCGAGGTTCTTCTACCAATTATGTTTTCCAACCACAACTTTCAACTCTTCCTCGAATTTATTCATCACCTCCGACTTTTGCATATCTACCATTGCAAACTCAATTAGGTTGGAAGATGTATCGGTTCCACTCACAACCCTATCTTGTTTGTGTTTGTCTACAATTTCCATAATATTTGTTACAACATTATTAAACTTGGTTATTCTTTTCACTAATTCATAACAATTAGAAAATAGTTAATTTCTCATGTAGATAGAAACAATCACGTTATTTATTTTAAAATTTATAATCCATTAGCACCGGCTAGACCAACGCTAGCTTCACTTTACCATCAGTTAGGTCGACGCTCATTAATGATATTTTTTTATATATTAGTGTTGACCTAGCCGATACTTTGTTCAACTCTACTTAGCATCCACCGCTAGCCAATGCTATCAAGGTTGGCTTCCATGTTTTTTTTATTGGTCTCTTTTTTTATGTCACATTTCCATTAGTGTCAATTTTTCTCTTCTCGCTAATGCTTTTGGCTAATGCTCATCCTTAACATTTTTGTAATGTTATAACAAAACATATTAGTTTTTAAATATAAGTATTGACTAAATTGTAACTCTATTAGACTCAACTTAGTCAACTATAATATAAAATAAAAAGTTAATTTTTTTGAAATAAAATTTGTATATTTTTTAAAATTATTTAACTGTTGAGAGAGTTGGCTTTATCAAATCTAAATTGTCGCTAATTATATTTTAATATTTTTAATAAAGAAATATTTGTATTAATGTTAAATTAGTCAATGCTAATCAAGTTTGCTTCTTATTGGATATTAATAGAGTTGGTTAGGCCGACACTAATGTTTGTGTCTATGTGTTGAGTTTTGTTTTTTAGTGTGTCTATATCTGTGTTTGTGTGTTTATGTTTCTGTGTGTGTCTATCTGTGTTTGTGTATTTGTGTTTGTATGTGTGTATGTATCTATGTTTGTGTGTCTATCTGTGTTTGTGTATTTGTGTATTTATGTGTATGTATCTATGTTTGTGTGTGTCTGTGTCTATGTATATTTTTACGTCTCTGTATGTTTATGTCTATGTTTGTTTATATATGTGTGTTTATGTGTGTATGTGTGTGTTTATATTTATTTGTATATGTATGTATGTTTGTGTGTGTGTGTGTGTCTATGTCTATCTGTCTATCTATGAGTGTATTTGTTTGTGTATGTGTCTGTGTGTATATGTGTTGTGTGTACTCACAACACATTTATAGATGATTATTTGCAGAAAAATTGCAAGAAATAGATATTTTTCTAATAATATATAATGATATTAATTAATATTTTTCTATTTAAAATAAATTAACACAATGTCATAGATAATAAATAGTGATAAATAAATTAGTGTGGGAATAGCTTGGATTTTATTTCCTTGCTAAATAGAAATTTCTCTATTAGTTATGGATTTGTGACAATATTTTTTCATAGGTACATAAATATGAATTTTGTGAGGGAATAACGACATAATAACCTACTTCTGTTAAATTATAGTTAATTAACTTCAAATTAGCTACACAATTTTTTTCATCGTTAATCTCTTGCTAAATAATGACAAATTACTGAGAAAAATATTTGCTCGCTAGTTTTTCTCAGAATTAGGTACGGGTTTTTTTTTTGTAACTAATCCCCCACTATATAGCGAGAAATTAGTGAAAAATAATTTCTCTTGCTAATTTTCCTTACAAATTTGCTATGAATTTTTTTTGTCGTTGATCCCTCACTAAATACTAAAAAATTAGTGAGAAATAATTTATGTCATTAATTTCCCTCACAAATTGGCTACGAAATATTTTTGTAGTTGATCCCTCGCTAATTAGCTACAAAATATTTTTTGTCATTGGTCTCTTGCTAAACAAAGAGAAATTAATGAAAAATGTATTCCCTCGCTAATTAGCTACAAAGTCTTTTTGTCGTCGACCCCTCGCTAAATAGCGAGAAATTAGTGAGAAATAAGTAAGGAATATATTCCTTCACTAATTTCCCTGGCTAATTAACAATTTTGTTGTAGTGTGTATGTATGTGTCTTGTTTGTGTGTATTTGTGTGTGTGTGTGTGTGTGTGTAGAGATGGCAAATAAACCCGCCCCGTGGGTATTGCCTGAACCCGTCCCTGTTTTGACGAGAAATCTCCGCATTAATTGGGTATGGGTATGGGTATGGGGAATCCCCGACTTTTTCAATTGGGTATGGGGATGAGTATGGGGATGTACATATCCCCGCCATAATATCCGTCCCCGCCAAATCTCCGTTCCCGTTTAAATTATTAAAATATTCACAATTAATTAAGTAACTATATATATATATATATATATATATATATATATATATATATATATATATATACACACACACACACACACTTTCTATTTTTTATTTCTTCTAATTATTTGGTTTGTCATGAAACTAATTCGCATTTCCAATATATTTTTCATCTAATCATAACATTTATGTAATTATGTTAAAATGATGTATGTTAATTAAAAAAAATTTATGCCTCACATTTGAATATTTCTATAATTTCTTTATATTTTTATTTATTATATATTTTCCTTTCACATGAGAATGTTTATACTCTCAATTTAAGGTAATATAAAAAAATTATTTACTTATTATTATTAATTTTTGTTTAATTTGAAAAACTCTTTTGTTTCGTTAAAATAATTTTCGTTATTTTTCAACCATTGAGTATATATGTTGATATTTGAAAAGTTTTCTTAGATTTCTAAAGTATTTTTCATCTTATCATACTTTTAATTATACACTTGATTTTCTTTGTGCGATTTCTTTCAATAGTCTCTCAAATTATTTCTAAAACACACATTTGTTAATTTTTTATATTTTTATTTATTGTTTATTTTCATCATGCAGAATAATATTTCGATATATTCCATCTAATTATTTTTTATTTTCTAACTCATTTTTAATCATACTATAATTTTTTAACTTTAATTGTATAAATAACTTTTATTTACTACAATATAAAAATTTAATGTAATTGCTATGAATATTTTTTTTGTCACTATCCAATATATATTGAAGTTCAAAAGATACAAAATCTATGTCAAAATTTTATTATTATGTTTATTATTTGTTCTTTGTGTCATTTTGATCAAAGGATGTATTATAACTTTTATTAGTGTATAAAAAAGATTCATTAGAATTTAAAAAATTGAAGTAAACAAATATTTAAAATATATTTTAATTTGAATATTTATTTTCCTTTTATATTTTTTTTAAATGTTTTTTAATTTTATCAACTAAGTTTTATTAATGTTTGTAGTTTGCAAATTTAATAAATGTTTTGGTTCTCATGAAATTTTATTTGGTAATATAATCTAAGATGTAAACAACTATAATTTATTTCAAAGTATCTGATACAGAAAAAACAATCATCCTACTAATATTGAATATTTAATAATATTATGTTTTCTTTAGTCTAATTTGTTTTTTCTTTTATAAAAAATGATATTGAAGTAGTTAGAACACGGGTACGGGTATGGGTACAAGATTATACTCATTACCCAGTGGAGATGGGGATGAAACAAAAGTTTAATACCCGTTGGGTTTGGATATGGGGATGGGGATGAGGATGAGTTTTTTCTGCGGGGATGGGTATGGGATAGCGAAACCCGTCCCCGCCCTGCCCCGTTGCAATCCCTATGTGTGTGTTTGTTTGTCTTTGTGCATGTGTTTGTTCGTGTGTGTATCTTTGTGTATGTGTTTGTGACTAGTCTCTCTGTGTGTGTGTGTGTGTGTGTGTGTTTGTTTGTCTGTGTGTGAGTCTATGTTTATACTTGTGTTTGTGTCTATGTTAGTGTTTGTGTGTGTGTCGACATTTGTGTCTATGTCTGTGTTTTGCCTTTATGTGTGTCTATTTTTGTGTTTGTGTGTATGTATGCTTGTGTGTGTGTGTATGCGAATTAGACAACTAGAATAGGGTAAATGAAAGAAATAAGGAGAGAAATGAAAATTTTGCTAAACTTAGAAGGATATGAATGCTTTTTTAGATAATAGGTTAGAGCCTAAAGGATAGAAATGGGAGATCTAAACACAAAAATATTTTCACTTAATGATTAATTCATGGAGAGTTAGAAATAGGATACTAGGGATCAAATAGAAGATGTATTGAATGAGGATTCGAAAAATGTAAAGTCTAGGTTAAAGGAGAATGATGGTCTTAAAATAACTTAAGATGGGGAATATACCACTAGTCGATGTAGATAATATGAACCTAATTTGACAACTCACAAAATAAGAGGTAAAAGAAGTAGTATGAAACTATGATAGTAACAAAAGTCCTTATCTAGATGGTTTCAATTTTAGGTTCATAAATTAATTATGGGAAACCATGGAAGAGAAATACCTTATATAAAGGAAAGTGACAAATATGAAGTAATGTCTCATTCAAAACATTAACATCCAAATTGAATAATCGGCAAGGTTTAGATGAATATAGACTCATATATTTTATAGGCATCATTTATAATATTTTATAAAAAAAATCATACAAAATATACTAAATAGAGTGCTTAATAAAATGATAAATAAATCATAACCAACTTTTATCGTGGGTAGAAGGCTTTTATATAGTATATTGACATTAAATGAAAGTGTGTAAGAAGTAAGACATAGAAAGAGAAAATGGGTTATCAATAAAGTATATTTTAAAAAAGCATATGACTCAATTAGGTTGGAATTTTCATATATTACATTATCGAAAGATATGGGTTATGATCCTAATGTCTTAGCTAGATAAACTAATGCTTAAACACAACAAACAATATCTATATTGGTAAATGGAAACCCTACAAACACTAGTTGAGACAAGGAAACTCCTTGACACGATTCTCATACTTCGTACTTGTTGGAGGTTTAATGTGTATAATGAGACAATAAACAAGACAAAGAAATTTTAGAGTGGGTTTTAAAGATAAAAGTAAGTATTCTTAGATAAGGCTGAAAAGCAGAACATCTTTGTGATGAAAATGTATCCTTTTAGTGTTTTAAAATTGCATCATGGCTTAAGGTAAATTTTATTAAAATCCAAATTAAGGGGTTGGTAGTTGAAAACCAAAGCTTAGATAAATTTGCAACAATGTTGAATTATAGAACTATGATCATCCCTTTCATACACTTAGGATTTCAAATTGTAGGAAATCCTAGAAAACGTTCCTATGGAAAACTTGTGTTAGAAAAGATAAGGAATAAATTGGAAGATGGAAATGAAGTAATATATCCTTTATAGAAGATTATATATATAAAAATCAATAACAAATGCAATCCTTCTATTTTATTGGTCGTTTTTTAAACTCCCTGACAAGGTGTGGAAAGAAACTAAGAGAATCAAAACAATCTTTTATGGAATTAGGGAAATGAAGGTAGAAAGATAGCTTAGATTAAATATAAAACAATATGTAAGCTGAAGAAAGAGAGTTGGTTATAAGTGAAGGAGTTAAATCAAATCAATACAACCCTCCTCGCCAAATGGATGTGGAGACTTAGAATAGAGAGTCAAGGTATATGGAGAGATATCCTAGAATCTAAGTATGCTTCATTGAGGAATTTATAAGGTAGATTAGAATAATATTTGAGTCATGCTAGTGGAGAAATTTGAAAAAAGTATGCAATAAGTTGAAACTAATTCAGAAAAAATGTATCATGGAATCATGGAAGGTAGGTAATAGACTATTAGTTAGATTTTGAAAGGATAAGTGGTTTGTTAAGAGAGAAATAATTTCTAGATATTCAAGACTCGTGCAATTTGAATTCCAGAATTGTCACAAAAGGGGAGGTAAGAAGATAGAATGATAATAACAAAAATGAGGATTGAAATGGAGAAGAGTTTTGTTATATAAACTGTTATGTTGAAGGAATAAGGGATATCATATTATCCATTTCAATATTTCTCTCATCTATTTCTATAAGAGGTTTGTTCTGTCTCTAAACAAAGCTATTTTATCCCTTACCCAACATAATGTGAAGGCCAATGATCTCCTAAATCAAGGTTCAAATGTTAAGGCCCAATGTATAAAATGTTTAAATGAGGTCTACAATTTTATGTGTACAAGATTTGCCACCTTTTCAATACTTTTTGAATATTCATTTTAGAAGTGTATGTCTTAGTGTTGTGACCAAGATCAGGGTCTAACTATTATCTAACAAGTACACTGGATCAATTGTAGCACAATAAAATCGTATCCACAAGGATTTGGTATGATAAAGTCGCAATCTATAATCTACTTCAAGTTTGACAATGAAACAATAACAAGGATTGGTTTTTATCATTTTAGAAACACGTTTGAATTAAAATAAAGATAGGTGATGTTGATTAGGTGTTGGGATTGAACTTGGCTTCTTCCACTCAATTGCACATTGCCATTAATTATCATTATATTATGTTCTTTGTCTTACTGTTCCTAGAAGTACTCTTAATTATAATTCTAACCTTATGTTTGCAGAATTAGAACCTAAGGGTACCAGACGTAGACATAGGATGTCTCCATTCAGGTTGAGGAACCCTTGCATTAAGTACAAGACTCTTTAAGTTGCATAACCATGTCTGGTATATGCAAGCATTAAGATATTTTATTGGATATAAACCCTAGACCAAATGTCTCTACTATCTAGTGTTGATGAAGATGATGAGTGATCAAGTCATCAAATCAATGAAAACCAAACAAATAATCAACACCTAAAGACAATAACATAATATAAATCAAATCAAGTGTAGTATAGAGAGTTTAGATTTTACATCCAATCCTAACTAGGAAGAAGTTAGTTGCTCATGATGATGTTTACAAGAAGAACATGGAGTAGCTTTCCTCTTTCCATAACTTTACAAGAATATATAATAAGAACTGACCTAACTAGGGAGTTTCTCTATCTAGAATGATTTGCAAAATCTGCATACTAAATAACAAAGACATGCCTTATATTTATAGAATTCTAAGTGCTACTTTGATCCATTTCATGTAGGTCAACCATGGAAGTTTTCTCCATGGGTGAGTTTGCTTCCAAGCTTGGGTAGTCATCTTTGGTGATTAACCACGGAGCTTTTCCTTCCATATGGGGATTTTCTCTTGATGCTCAACTGCCATTCTAGAGTTCAAGGTTTCCTTGTAATGAAGGTTTTCTAAAATGTGGTTCAACGCCAATATCACTACTCAACTACAGGCTCATAATTTAAACTTTCTCATTTAATCTTTTTTAGTTGAGCTGCAATTTTAAGGCTTAGCACTAACTTCTTGGCTTAGCACCAACTTCTTAATTTCCTTCATTTTTCCTGCAAAAACAACATAAAAACATTAGATTCCACTTTTTATAACTTTTATTCTCCTCATTCTATATTTTAATGCAATAGGGGTTGTTTTGGTGATTTTTAAATTAAATTCATGCAAGATAAGTGTCTAAAGGATATGCAATTTTACCAATAGTAGACACTTATCACTTGGTATATAAGTTTTTTTAAAATGTATAATCTAACAAATATGAAATTATATGCATTTTGCAAAAATTACTCTTAATTCTTTAAGAACAAAATTTGTTCCTGCGAAGAACAAATAAGATATGTCAGACACAAGCGTTACCTTACCTCAATCCGCAATCCCCTTAGTAGGCTTCCTCCCGGCTGGCATATGCTATCTGTGGGTATCTCGGTTTGGACCAGTTTGAACCCGAGAGGGGTTACCTGCGGAAGAGACTCCGACGCTCAAGTCAGCAATAACTCTCAGAAAGTCAAATCTCGTAATAAGAGGGTCGATGAAACTATACCACTGGAACTCCCTAATGGACGCACCATCAAATTGGGCACTGGCTTACAACCCGAGCAGCACAAAATCCTTACACATACCCTCATCAGCAACACTGACCTCTTTGTCTGGTCCGCCGTTGACTTACCCGACATTGACCTTCAAGTCGCATCCCACAAACTCTCCATTTACAAGGATGCCAGATATGTCTCCCAGAAGAAACGAAAGCTTTGTGACGCACGTCGACTAGCGGCCAAGACTGAAGCCGACAAGTTAATCAACGCAGGGTTCATCGAAGAAGCCCACTACACCACCTGGCTCTCCAACGTAGTCTTGGTCAAGAAAGCTAACGGCAAATGGCGAATGTGCGTCGATTACACGGATCTCAATACAGTTTGTCCTAGGGACGCCTACTGATAACGTTGTCGTTGACGCGATCAAATTAATACTACTTATCTATAAGAACTTCAGTATTGTTAAGAAAGTAGTCAACAAAATAGAAAGGGTAAAGTAACCCAAAGTCGTCTCCCAACGAACACGAAATTGATTTTTAACAAGTTAGTTCTTATAAAATCTATACAAAATGGTTAGTCAAATAAAATAATAAAAATGTGAGAGATAAAAATAAAAAGATAAAATAAGATATAAACAATAGTAAAGAAAAATAGGTCGATTCCACAGCTTTTTCAAAATAGGATTCATCATTGGTTTCCAAAAGATTATTGTTATTGATTTCTTGTTTAAGACTTCAAATTAATCAATGTAACTTCTCAATTAATTTGTTGGCGTCCTTACTTTCAACAAAAGTAACTTCTCAATCAAAAACAAGAACTTTGTAGATTAATCTTAGTGAATTTAACAAAAGTAACTTCTCAATTAAATATTACTAATCGTAATCATGTCCATTCTTTTACCTCTTATATCTAGTAAAAAGTTAATTAACCAAAGTAACTTCTTGATTAATTCTAATCTAAGTTTTCACCTTTAATCAAAGTAACCTCTCAATTATTAGCAAAAACTCATTCAATCATATGAAAGTTTCTAAATTTAATCAAAGTAACTTCTCAATTAAAATTTAAAAACCCTTGGACTCATACGATTGTTATGTTATCTAGATTTAACATCGTGCTAACTTGCTACAATGTAAAAATCATTATTTTTACTAAATTAAGAACCAAAAGACATAAATGAAAATAAATCTCAACAGGAATCAAAAGAACAAACAAATTAATTGATCTAACCTCAGAATCCAATTAAGAAATTACAATGGAATCAACCCAAGAAGTTTAGAACTTCATGAATGCAAAATAAAAATAGAAGAAGAATAAAGAGAGAAAGCAAACAAAATTAGGGCCCCCTAAGGGTTCCTAAACTCCGAAGTCCCGAGCTTGTCCTTTTTGCTTCTCCCTTGGTCTCTTTATATAGGAATTGGACTCGGCTTTTTTGTTGCTAAAATCTCTCAAATATCTTTTAAAATAAAGATAAAGATAAATATTTAAAAATATTTGGAGAGATATAGACTATTTGACAAATATAATTGGTTGATAATATCAATATCTTATATAATTAAATAAATAAATTAATTAAAGATATATGATAAATTATCACCAATTAGTATTTGTATTAATTTTCCAAATCAACCCTTTATAATCTCCTTAAATTATCTTCTAAATAATCCAATATCTTCAAGATATATTTGTTTGTTGTGGAACTAAAAAGATTCAAGAAGATATTGTCATATTTAAAAGTATTTGGTAGTTATTATCTTTTAATATTTTATGATATAATTAAATAAGATAATTATTTAAAAATATCAAATAAAATATCTAAAGATATATTTTTTCCAAATTATCTTCTATCATAAAGATAAAGAAAATTGCAAGGTCCAATTTTTTTGTTCCTATCTTCTTGGTTTAGCTAAACTTCTTCACTTTTTCAAGCTTTTCTTGCCATCTTCATGCAATGCTTAGCTTGAATTTTTGTGCTTTTGATAATTTCTTATTCTTGGATTTTTCTTTAAGGTGTCATGAAGCTTTAATCAATTTATTTCCACACCTCCATGAGCTCAACTTAGTTGCAGCTGCACTAACACACCTCAAAATATCCAAAAAACATTTATGCAACTAAAAAGCTATTTTTAACATGTTTTTGTATCTCATGCTCAATAAACCCAATTATAGGAAATCCCAATTAAATCAATCTTTAAGCACACAAATTCAATTAAACACCTAAAATTAAACATTAAATGAGGGCAAAAATACGCACTCATCACCTACCCCTTACCCAACATCGACCGACTAGTTGACGGTGCAGCTGGTAACAAAGTTCTCAGTTTTCTGGATGCATACTCTGGTTACAACTAGATTCCCATGGCTACATCCGACATGAACAAAACCGCCTTTATTACAGACGATGCCAACTACTTCTACAAAGTTATGCCATTCGACCTTAAAAACACAAGAGCAACGTATCAACGACTAATGGATAAGGTCTTCAGCCACATAATGGGCAAATATGTCGAGGTATACGTCGATGATATGGTTGTCAAATCCCTAAGCCATCACCACCATGCTTAAGAGTTGTCCACCGTCTTCTTCGCATTACGACAATACAACCTCCGCCTCAACCCCGAAAAGTGCGTCTTTGGCATCGATCGTGGTAAATTCCTCGGTTTAATGCTCACACAACGCGGCATACAGGCTAATCCCGAGAAATGCAATGCAATCATTGAGATGTGAAGCCCCAACAGTGTCAAAGAAGTGCAACGACTCATAGGCCGACTGTAACATCCCTGGCGTACCACGCCCAGAGCATGTCAGGTTACTACAGCCCGATGCACCCCAACCCCTCACCCTTCTCCGTCCATTCATACTGGGTGGGTTGTTGCCAGTGGGAATCGAACCCCCAACCTGACCTTTAACACCTCTGGC